>JADMIO010803627.1_pt1 | contig 78675 bp, 71 predicted proteins | sample 8958161 | NCBI WGS metagenome assembly JADMIO01 (sample SAMN16585339, study PRJNA669376) | soil metagenome | isolation source: Crop rotation soil | place: USA: Cullars Rotation, Alabama | collected 2011 | reverse complement strand
CTTTCCCTATCGGGGGCGGGGGGGCGCGGCGGCTGTTAGCGCCGCGCTCATCTCCTCCGGCTCGTCAATGATCCAATCAGCACCCGCCGCCAGCAATTCCTCCCGCGGACGAAACCCCCACGTAACGCTGCAGATCGCGGCCCCGCTGTTGCGGGCTGTCTGAATATCTGTCGGTGTGTCGCCAATCAGCAGCGTTCGCGACGGCTCGACGCCGCAGTGCCGGCAAATCCGGAGCACATGGTGCGGGGACGGCTTGCGGTTCTCTTCGCGGTCATAGCCTTGCACTACCGGAAACACGTCGGCGCCCCAGAATTCGCGCGAGATACGCGTGGTCATCTCGTGCGGCTTGTTGGACAAAACCGCCATTTTCATGCCGCTCGCCGCCAGCGAGCGGGCCAGCTCCGGGATGCCACGGTAAGGACGCGTATGCACCAGGCACTTGAGCCGGTAACGCGGCCGGGCGAGTTCGACCAGCCGCCGCACGAGGTGCGGGTGGGTATGTCCGACGGCGCGCTCGCTCAATTTGACGATGCCCTCGCCGACCAGGTAGCGATAGGCCGATATTTCACGAGGCGGCAGTCCCAGCAGTTCGAGGCACTCGTTGAAGGCCTCGGCAATGTCGCGCAGCGAGTCAACCAGTGTTCCGTCCAGGTCGAAAATGCATAAGTCCGGTCGCTTAATGTCGTGTCCCTCCATCCGGCGGCGGTTGCTGGTGATACGCAACTTGCGAGCAAAGGTGCGGTATAATACGGCGGTAGGGCCGCCAATCCACCCAGTCGGCGATTCGGCGCGAGCTATTCACAGGAGCATTGCGATGTCTGGACGTTTGTGGGCCAAGGCCCTGATGGTGGGGCTTTTGTCATGGAGCGTGAGCGCCAGCCTGGCGCAGAATGCGCCGGCCGCTCAGCAGCAACAGTCCGGCGACGACAATTCGCGCGGGGCCGCCGGCTATAACGCGATCGTCGATAACCTCGACCTGCTGATTGATAATTACGCCCGCTTTTTGGCCAAGCGCTATGACCTGACGCCAGAGCAGGACGAATACACCAAGCAGATGCTCCGCGAGCAGGCCTACAAGTTCATTGAGAAGCATGACACCGACCTGCGGCAGGTGGTCGAGCGAATGTTCGACGTGCGCTCCGGCGGCCAAATGACGCCGCAGGAATTGATGGAGTGGGGCAAGAAGGCACAACCCCTCTATGAGGAAGCCAAGCAGCTCATCATCAATGGGAACAATGACTGGCGCGGAATTCTGACTGACGAGCAGAAGAAGGTACACGACGAAGATTTGCGCCAGATGAATGACCAGTTCTCGCAGACGGACGACCAGGTCAAGCGCATCGTCGAAGGCAAAATGACCATCGACGAGTTTCGCAATCCCAATCGCAAGGCGCCGGCTCCCAGGAATCCGCGCGGCCAGGCGGGGCGGCCGGTCAAGGTAGGCGCGCAGAACCCCGCGGGCGGAACGCCACCCGCGGATCCCAACGGTAATCACGGCGGAGGTGCGCCGGTTCAACCGCCGGGAACGGCCCAGCCCGGCGGTGGCGCGCCCTCCATGCTCCCGGTTTCCGCGGGCCGCCAGAAACCCGCGAGCAGCGCTCCGGCCGTGGCCGAATCGGAGTGGGAAAAGTATGTGCGCGAATTCATCGACCGCTTCAAGCTGGATGAAGATCAGCAGCAGCGCGCCAACCTGATCCTGAAGGAGTGCCAGGAGCAGGCCGACACCTATCGCAGCAGCAAGAAAAGCGAAATTGAGACGATCGACAAGAAAATCGCCGAGATCAACCAATCCAAGGACAAAGACAAGCCCAAGCAACTGGCCGAGGCCAACAAGCAGCGCGACAAGCTGATGGAGCCTGTCAACAGGATCTTCGAGCGGCTCAAGTCCAAGCTCGACCAGATTCCGACACGGGCGCAGCGCAAGGCGGCTGAGGAAGCCAAACCCACGCCCAAGCCCGGCGCGAATCCGCCCGCGGCCGGCGGCAAAACTCCGCCGGTGAAGACCGGCACCCAGAACCATCCCAAGCCCAAGCCGCCCGCTACCAAGCCGGCTGAGGAGGGCCAGGAGCAGCCCGCCGCGCAGCCCGAGCAGGGCGCTGACGGCCAGGAACAGGACGGCGACGGCAGCCGCTAAACTGTCGCACCATGCGACCGGGTATCTGCTGTTGTGCCGCGATGTTTCTGCTTGGCGGTTGCGCCGCGCCGCCGAAGCAGCCGATCGGTCCTACGCAAATGCGCCTCCAGATCGATGATCGCGACACGTTTCTCGATCAGGCCATGACGACGCTGCGCGAGCTGGATTTTCAGCCGGCGCGATTGGACCGTGAAAAGGGCGAGCTGGTCACCCAGCCGACCACCAGCGGGCAGTGGTTCGAGTTCTGGCGCCGCGATGTGCGCGGCGGATATCAGTTCTGGGAAGCCAACCTGCAAACGATGCGGCGGGCGGTCACGGTGCAGCTGACGCCACAGTCAACTTCGAACGAAGTGGAAGCCGAATCGCGTCCGGCTGAGTACGTGCTTGCCGTTCGCGTGGACAAGGCGAAATTCAGCGCGCCCGAACGCCAGATCACGACCGCCTCGGGCGCACTGGGAATTTACAGCCAGCGCGTTCCGACCGAGTCCGGCCTCCGCGGCCCGGCCGGCGGCGCGGGGCAATGGATTCCGGTCGGTCGCGATGAGGAACTTGAGAAATACATGATCGGGCTGCTGGCCAAACATGCGCTGGAAGTCCTGGGCGGCATAGAAGCGCCCGCCCAGCAGCCAACCAGTGCAGACAGCGACACCACGGAAAACTAACAAAACCGACAGTGGTGTTCACGGGCGCGAGGGATCAACCCGCGAAGTTTTCCCGCGCATGCCCTTTTTGCTCCCGTGCGGGTGACAGCGCTCATGCACTTTCGAGAGCTGCGCGGTTTGAACGTGGGTGTAGATTTCCGTCGTATTCACGCTGGCGTGGCCCAGCAGCTCCTGCACGATGCGCAGATCGGCGCCGCCTTCAAGCAGATGCGTCGCGAAGCTGTGCCGCAAAGTATGCGGGCTGACTTTGCCCGGGATTCCGCGACGCGTGGCCTCGCGCCGGACGATGCGCCAGACCGCCGTCCGTTCGATTGGCCCGCTGGCGCGGCTCAAAAATAGCGGCAAGCCCGCGTCAACCCCCTTAGTCAGTGGCGCTGGGATTCGCCCGCTGCGCTGGCCGCGCTCGATCAAGCCCGGCCGCACCTTTTCCAGGTAGGCCTCGAGCGCGTCGCGAGCCTTGCTGCCGATCGGTACGACACGCTCTTTGCGGCCTTTGCCGATGCAGCGAACGTAGCCCGCGGCCAGGCTGATGGATCGCACGGTCAGGCCGCACAGCTCCGAGACGCGCAGGCCGCTCGAATAGAAGAGTTCCAGGATGGCGCGGTCGCGCAAACCCAGTTCTTTCTCCGCGTCCGGCGAAGTCACCAGCTCGGCCGTGCGCTCCAGGTTCAGCGCGGCCGGCAGGCGCTTCCATTTTTTGGGCAGTTCGATCAGATCGGTCGGGTCGCTGCCGATCTGGCCGGTCCTGTGCAGCCATTTGAGCCACATTCGAATGGCGCTGACGTGCTGCGCCATGGTTGCGTCGCAGTACTCGCGCTCGATCAGTTCCGCGAGATGTCCATGCACGACGGCCAGCGTGATCTGGTTCCAATCGTCGACGCCGCGCCGCCGCAAGTAGTCGCCAAACTGCGCCAAGTCGCGCCCGTATGCCGCCAGCGTGTTGGCCGCGAGGCCGCATTCGACGTTCTGGTAGACATGAAATCGCCGCAGGCACTCGGTGAAGGCGGGGTTGGCGGAGGTATTGTCGTTCCGGTCCGTACCGGGCTGGGGCTTCTGCGGCTTGTACGCCGAGTTTCCCGGCCGGTGTTGTGCGAGCAGGTTTGAGGACGATGGAATCGTGCCCGGCCCCCCCGGCGTTTCCCGCTTTTTTCCGGTTGCACGCACGAATTCGGCCTCCTTGCCGATGCCGCATGTTATCCTGCCTGAAAGCGCTTGCCAGCGCGACCCGTCGCTCACAGAATGACATCCAATTCGGAGTACCTCAGCAGGGAGCACCACCATGCCCGCACCATTTGACGAACGCAGCACGCGCAGGGGATTTTTGCAGACGGCCGTGTCGGTCGGCATGGCCGCGAGTGTCTTGCCCAATTTCGCCAAAGCCCAGGACGCTGATCAGGACAAGGATCAGGCCGACAAGCAGGAAGAGCAGCCGGCGGCGTCGCTGCCCAGCTACAAGGACGTTCGCATCGCCTACATCGGCACTGGCGGTATCGGCGGTTATCACCTGGACGAGACCACCGCGCTGAGCGTGAGTTGCCCGTGCTTTTGCGACGTCGACACGAACAATTTCGCCAACGCGTTCAAGAAATATCCGAAAGCCCGCGCGTACCAGGACTATCGCGCCATGCTCGACGCCGAGCACAAGAACATCGACGGCGTCATGATCGGCATTCCCGATCACCAGCATTACCCGGCGACGATCATCGCGATGCAGCTCGGCAAGGCCGTTTACACGCAAAAGCCTTTGACGCACACGGTGTGGGAAGCGCGGCAGCTTGCGCAAGCCGCCCAGCGCTACAAGGTGCCGACGCAAATGGGTAACCAGGGTCACGCCCGCGAAGGCTGGCGACTTGTGTACGAGTGGGTTCGCGGCGGATTCCTCGGCGACATCAAGGAAGTGCACACGTGGACCGACCGGCCGATCTGGCCGCAGGGCGTCAATCGTCCCGAGGGTGAAGACGAAATGCCGCCGACCGTCAACTGGGATGTCTGGCTTGGCCCCGCGCCGGTTCGGCCGTTCAAGAAGGGCGCCTATCACCCCTTCAGTTGGCGCGGCTGGTGGGACTTTGGCTGCGGCGCGCTGGGTGACATGGCCTGCCACACGATGGACGGCGTCTGGTGGGCGCTCGATCCAGGCATGCCTACATCCATCGAGCCGATCGCTGCCACGCCCAGCACGGCGGATGCGTATCCGAAAGCCTCCGTCATCAAGTGGGAATTTCCCGCCCGCGAGATCGGCGCGCCGGGGCCGAACACAAATGGTCACGCGAAAACTTGGATGCGTCCCGCGTTCACCAGCTACTGGTACGACGGCGGACTCATGCCCGCGTTTCCGCCGCATTTGGAGCTGGGCCGGAAACTCGGTAGCACCGGCAACCTGTTCATCGGCACCAAGGCGTCGATCATGGTGACGGGCGACTACGGCGACAGCCCGCGCGTGATTCCCGAGGACAGGATGAAGGAAATAGGCAAGCCGCCGCAACTTCTGGAGCGCTCGCCCGGCCATGTGCGCGAATGGATCATGGCCATCGCCGGCGAAAAGCCGAATACCTATCCCGGCAGCAACTTCGCTTATGCCGGCCCGTTCACCGAGACGATCGTGCTCGGCAACGTCGCCCTGCGCATGGGCCGCAAACTGGACTGGGACGGCGTGAACATGAAGTTCCCGAACTGCCCCGATGCCGAGCAATACCTGACGAAGGAATATCGCGACGGCTGGAAGTTCTGATTCCCTGGGCGGAGAGTTGCCTCTCCTGAACGGAGATCCGACAAATTTAGGCGCGGCGCGCGAGTTCGGCCTCAAGCAGGACCGGTAGTGAAAAATCATTAATGCGACTTCGGGTGATTTTGGATGGATATGATGCGCAGCAGGTCCATTCCGGGCCTTGTGCGGGGGCCAGGGCGTTCTTGCGATGATTCTGGTAATTGACGATCACGACTCGACCCGGCGACTGTTGCTGCTGATGCTGCAATCCGATGGATACGAGGCAGTTGCCGTCAGAAGCGCAGCCGAGGCGCTGGCCCTGATGGCGGACACCACTCCTGAGCTTGTCATTCTTGATTTTCACATGCCGGCGATGAATGGCATGAGCGTTTTCGAGCAGATGCGAAAGAGCGAGAGTTTGAGCGGCGTGCCGGTGATTTTTTTCAGCGCTGACGACGACGAGGAGATTCGCCAGGCAGCCTTGAAAGCAGGGGCGCAGGTCTGGATTGTGAAGGGCTCGATGGACTGGGCGGTCCTTCAACGTGAGATCGTGCGTTTGATCGGACCGGGGTCGGGCCAGCACGATTGGCCCGATACCGGCGGTGCCAAGCGTGGGCGCGATTGTGGATAGGGCGGGTATATGACGGAGCCGGGATGATCTGGGTCGTCACGGATCATGAGCAAACGCGCAAATCGCTCGCCGAGCTCATCGGAGCGAAAGGCTATGCCGTGCAGGAAGTCGAATGCGGGGATGACGTAACAAAGCGTATCCGCTTCAGACAGCCGGCCCTGATCGTTCTGGATTGCGGAATCCCCAACAGCTTTGATCTGCTGCAATCGATTCGAAAAGATGCCCGCTTTGGCCGGCTTCCGGTCGTGATGTTCAGCGCGAACAATGACGGACTTCGACAGCGCGCCCTCTTAATGGGAGCCGACGCCTATGTGGCCCGGGGTTCATTGGACTGGGCCGAGCTGTTGACCGAGGTCATGCACTTCGCCGGTCCGCCTGAATCGAGTCAGAACTGAATGCTAATTCTTGCGGGCGTCCTCGAGCGCCTGCGCGAGACCGCTGCCCATCTGTACGACTTGAGGCGGCTTGACCGAAAGCTGGAGCCCTTTTCCGCGCTCTCCGCTGGGTTTCACGCCATCCAGCGTCACAATCTGCTGAATCATCATCAGCCCTTCCAGCACGGTCTCCGGACGCGGCGGGCAACCCGGCACATAAACATCGACCGGCAGGAATTGGTCGATTCCCTGTACGACCGCGTACGTGTCGAAGACTCCCCCGGTCGACGCGCAGGCGCCCATCGACATGACCCACTTTGGCTCGGTCATCTGGATATACACCCGCTGCAAAACCGGCAGCATCTTCATGACTACCCGGCCCGCAACGATCAACAGGTCTGCCTGCCGCGGGCTGAAGCTCGGCCTTTCGCTGCCGAAACGAGCGATGTCGTAGCGGCTCGACGCGGTCGCCATGAATTCGATTCCGCAGCATGCCGTCCCAAACGGCAGAGGCCACAGGCTATTGCGGCGACACCAGTTGATGCCGTATTTGCGGACCATGTTCACGGCATGATCGAGCCGTGTCAGCGTAAAGCTTTCACCCTGCTCCAGATTACTGACTTCCGCGCGGTCTAATCCCATCGGAACACGCCCTTTCGCCACGCGTACACATAACCGACCAGCAGTACGCCGATAAACACGAACATCTCAATCAGCAGGTAGCCGCTGCCATACCCGCCCGAAAGCAGGCCGCTGATCCAGCTCGATGAGCCCGCGCTTCCGGTCATTTTCGGAAAAATCACCGCCCAGGGGTAGAAAAACACGATTTCCACGTCGAACAGCAGAAAAATCATGGCAACGAGGTAGAAACGCACATTAAATCGCTGCCGCGCGTCGCCGATCGGATCGACGCCCGACTCGTACGGAGCGTCTTTGATGGCGCCGTGCCGCTTCGGGCCGATCAAGTGAGCGGCCAGCATGATCCCGGTCGCCAGCAGGATGGCCGTCAGGATCAGGATTCCAATGATCTCGAATTCCGAGTAACCCACGCTCTTCTCGCAAATGTCTCTGTCCGGCTAGCAAAAAGTCTTTGTCGAGCCGGGTATTCGAGTTTAGAAGCCAGCCAGACGGCGTGCAAATCGCTTTTGCCGCCGGGGCGCGGCTGTTAGCTGTACGCAATCGCTTTTTGACGCTATTTTGTCGCGCCTTAAAATCCTGTGCACCGACTTTTAATTGGAGATGGTCATGTCCGCGACAATTCGACTCGCTCTTGCCGGCCTGATGCTGTTTGGCGTTAGCGGCCTGATTGGCTGCTCAAAATCGAAATCGGCTCCCGATAGCGGCAAGCTGGTCGGGTCATGGGTTGAGGTCAATGAGCAGGCCAGTCCGCGCATGAAGCCGCCCGAGAACACCAGTATGCGCAAGCTGACGATCAACGCCGACAAGACGTTCAAGCTGGAAGTGTGCAACCCGGACGGTACGCCGATCGCAGGTCAGACCGCGAGTGGCAACTGGAAACAGGATGCCTCGGGCTTCTCTTTCGAAGCCACAACGAACACCCTGGATGAGGCACACAAGGACCAGATGATTCAGTCGACCACTGGCCCGACGATGTTTCCTGTCAATGGGACGCCGCAGGAGCGCATGGTTGTTTCCGGCGATAAGCCGGCTACGTTCAAGCGCCAGTAGAGCCTCATTCGAACGCGGCGGCGTGCAACTGGCGGAACATTCGAGCCAGGACAGCGGGTTGATGATGGGCGTTCAACCCGCTGGGGTTCGGCAGCAGCCAGATGCGCGTGTCGCCGATCATTTCCTGCTGGAGCCCGAGCTGAGCCTTGGGTTTCTGGAACGCAAATCGAAACGATGTAAGTCCAAGCGGCGCGACAAAGCACGGCTTGTAACGCAGGACTTTTTTCCGCAGTATCTTGACTCCCGCGATGAGCTCCGCGCGCGAAAGTTCGTCAGCACGGGCGGTCGCGCGATCAAGCATGTTTGTGATTCCAATTTTCAGCGATAGCAGCTCGTCTTCCTCAAACGGCGAGAAAAGACGCGGCGTAAAGCCGCCGGCCTGTAGCGCGGGCCAGAAGCGATTGCCGGGTCGACCGAAATGATGTCCGATCGCGGCCGAATAGAGCCCGGGATTGATCCCCACAAATAAGACCTTCAAGCCGCGGCCGATGATGTCCGGCACTGTCTTGTCATGGGCTGCCGCAATCTGTGCAGGCGTCGGCCGCCAGGCGCCCGGGATTTCGCGCCCGGCGGCTGATTTCGATCCGCGCGATTTACCCATCTGTACGAATTCGCTTCGTTGCCAGCCGCGCTTCGTGCTCAAATGCCGCCTTCTCCAGGATTTCGGCAGTGTGTAGCGCCCGCCGCCCGGTGAGCTGGCGAATCTGTTCGCGGCAACTGAAGCCATCCGCCGCCACAATCCAATCGTCCGGCATGCCTTTTAGATTCGGCAGCAACTCCTGCTCCGCACAGCGCAGCGAAACGTCGTAATGCTCGCCGGCCTCGAATCCGAACGCGCCCGCCATCCCACAGCATCCGCTCGGCGGACATTCGAACCGCGCCGACAGATTCGCCAGCACATCCTTTTCCGTATCCACCCCGACCACGGCCTTGTGATGGCAGTGCGGGTGCATGTAGATCGACTGGTTCAGCTTCGGCCAGTCCAGGTCCGGCGCACATTGCGCGAGAAACTGCGAAATCGTGACGGTCTGCTTCGACAGCCGGATCGCGTCGAGATCATGCGGCAGCATGTTGGGCAGCTCGTCCCGAAATACCGCCGCGCAGCTCGGCTCCAGCACCACCAGCGGGAGGCCCCGCTGAATCCATGGCCGCAGGCTGTTCACGATCCGCACGAGCGATTTTCGCGCCAGGCGCAGCATTCCATAGTCGTACAGCGGCCGACCGCAACACAGGTCGCGCGGCGGGATGAAGACCTCGAAGCCGGCTTTCTCCAGCACATTTGTCGCGGCCGTGGCAATGTGCGGATGGAAAAAATTGGTAAATGTGTCAACCCAGAGCAGAACCGCGGAGGTTGGCGCAGTGTCCGTCGCATCGCCGCCGGCTGGCGCAAACGACGGCATGCGCCCCGGCTCGTGATGCTTCTCGAACCACTGTCGAAAGGTCTGATTTGCAAAGGCTGGCAATTTTCGCTTTCTCGCTACGCCCGCGATCAATTTTGTGAGCGAAGCGATGCCTGGCATTTGCGTGAAGAAATTTGCCGCCGCCGGCGCTCGCGACGCCAGCCGGGACCAGAAATGAATCAGCCCGAACAGGTACGCCTGCCGTGGCCTCGGTCGTCCCTTGTAATAGTGCGAAAGGAACTCGGCCTTATAGGTCGCCATGTCGACCTGGACGGGGCAATCGCTCTTGCAGCCTTTGCACGACAGGCACAAGTCCAGCGCTTTCTTCACGGCCTTGTTGCGCCAGCCGCCGGTCAGCGGATCGCCGCGCAACATCTCAAACAGCAGCCGCGCCCGGCCGCGCGTGCTGTGCAGTTCCTCGCGCGTCGCCATGAAGCTGGGGCACATCGTGCCGCCGGACTCGCGGCGACACTTGCCGACACCTACACATCGCTCGGTCGCCTTTGCGAAGCTGAACCCGTCACCGGGAAACTGAAAATGCGTCGCCGATTCCTTTGGCTGATAGTGCGGCCCGAAGCGCAGGTTCTCGTCCACCCGGAACGGCCGCACCAGCTTGCCGGGATTCATTTTCCACTGCGGATCCCAGATCGATTTGAATTCTTCGAATGCCTGGATCAACTCCGGGCCGAACATTTTCGGCAGCAGCTCGGCCCGCGCCTGACCGTCGCCGTGCTCACCCGAAAGCGATCCGCCGAGGCTGACGACCAGGTCCGCCGCCTCGTGCACAAATGCGCGGTACTTCGCGACTCCCGCCGCGCTCTTCATGTCGAAATTGATGCGTCCATGCACGCAACCCTGGCCCAGATGCCCATATAGCGCCGCGACATAGCCATATCGATCCAGCAGCTTTCGCATGCGCCGCAGGTAAGTGCCGACATGCTCGGGCGGGACGGCGGCATCCTCCCAGCCCTCCCAGTTCTCATCTTCGCCGGGGATGTGCGAAGTCGCGCCCAGGCCGGACTCGCGCACTTCCCAGATGCGCCGCATCTCGATGTCGTCCTGAACCAGCCGCATCGTGGGAGGATTGGGAGACTTGTTCAGATGATCGATCAGTCGCTGCGCCGACGCGGCCGCCTCTTCCTTTGTCGCACCGCCGAACTCCACCAGCGACCATCCGCGCCCGGCGGGCAAGATCGACAGGTTGTCGAGTTGCAGCCGCTTCTTCCGCAGGTCGGTGACGAACTTTTCGTCGATCGCTTCCAGGCCCATCGGCCCGTACTGCCCGATCTCCGCCACATGGTCGCCGGCGGCGTAGATGTCGGGATATCCAAGCGCCAGCAGGATCTGATGAGCCGGCCACTCGATCAGGTTCAGCGTCGCTTCGAGCGTGATCGCGCAGGTCGATTCGCTCCCGACCAGGGCGCGGGCAACGTGAAACCCGCACTCGGGCAATAATTGTTCCAGGCAGTATCCCGACACCCGCCGCGGTATGTCCGGAAAGCGCTCGTAGATGAAATTCGCATATCGATCGCGAAGTTGCCGAAGTCGCGAATAAATCTCGCCGCGCCGCCCGCCTTCGCCGATGATCCGTCGCAGCTCGGTGTCGTCGGTCTTTCCCACCCGCATGCGCGTGCCGTCGTAGGTCAGCACTTCGAGTTCGTGCACGTTGTCGGCAGTCCGGCCGGAAATCTGCGAGTGCACGCCGCAGGAGTTGTTGCCGATGTTGCCGCCGATCGTGCACCACGCGTGCGTGGCCGGGTCGGGCCCGAACGTCAGCCCGTACTTCCTGGCCGCGTTTCGCAGGGTGTCATTGATCGTTCCCGGCTCGCAACGGGCCAGGCGTTTTTGCGGATCGATCTCGATCACCCGGTTCATGTACCTGGTGAAATCGAGAATGACAGCGACGTTGCAGCATTGCCCGGCCAGGCTGGTAGCCGCCCCGCGCGCCAGGAGCGGCGCACCGAACCGGCGGCAGGCCTCGACCGTCGCAACAACGTCATCCGAATCACGCGGCAGCACCACGCCAATCGGTGTCTGGCGATAGTTCGAACCATCCGTCGCATACAGCGCCCGGCTGCCGGCATCGAAGCGCACATCGCCGCGAATCGTTCTGGTGAGTTGTTGCTGAAGGCTGACGGCATCCACGCCGCCCGAACCCGCCCGCGGCGCCCCCACCTTGCTGTCTCGCGATTGAATGATGCGAAGGCCGCTGCCTGGCATGGGGATTACGACTCCTGAAGCGGAAATCGTATCAAAATGTCAACGGGATGGTCGTGAGGTCGTGGGCGCGAGAGGCTGGCGGCTGGCGGCGGCGATTACGAGACTGCGGCTGTCCTGGGCGAACACGATCAGGGCGCTATCGCTGAGTATGAGATCTGACGGCGGATCCAGACTGACCTTGATCGCGCCGCTCGCATCGATTTCAAAGCTGCGGAAGGCGCGGACCACGCCGGAATGCTCCAGCTTCCGCCCGGCGTTCTCGACGCGCTTTACGTCGCTGACGAGGTGGTCTTGCACCAGCGCCGCGTTGAGGAGCCATTTGCGATTTGTCCCGAGCGCTTTTGGATCGATGACAACCGTCGCCGAGACCTCGTTATTTGCGGCCTTGAGGTCGCGAATGGTGAGCGTGGCGGCGGCGCCGGCAGCCAGCCCCTGGTCGATCTCCCGCCGTGCCTGGCGCTCATCCGACCCGACGAACTCGGCCTTGCCGTTGACGATCATCTGCGGCGTGTAAATCTGTCGTGAATGGAAGACTTCGGCATAGCGGCGCTGCCTGGCTGAGAACTCGGCCGATGCGAACGGATCCTTCCAGCCGATGTAGTCCCAGTAGTCGACGTGGAAGGCGAGCACGATGACGGCGCGGTGGTCGTGCGCTGCTTCATCCGCGAGTTTGGCCAGCAGCTTGTCCGCCGCCGGGCAGCTTGAGCAGCCCTCGGATGTAAAAAGCTCGACGACAGCTACGCCCGGTGGCGCTGAGGGCTGGGGCATCGGCTCATCCCGTTGAGTTTGCTTTAGGGCCGGGGCACTTTGGCTCTGCAGCAACAAGAAGAGGGCGCAAAGACCCGTCCAACGGCTACTGAGCACCCAAGGTCCGCAAGTCATAATCCATGTCATTGGGATCGTTGTACCAGGCATTGGCCGCCGTCTTCCACGCGGGTCCGGAATTGCCCTTGGCGACGTCGGTGAACGTGTCGGCAGCGTGACTGTCCAAATAGAGCATGTTGTGCCGGTTGAAGCCACCATGCCAGCCGAAGCGCGGCAGGTTGTTGTATTGCGACGAGTCGAATGGATCTTCGTAGAGCATCACGAATCGCGAGACGTAGTGCTGGCGCTGGCGCTTCAGAAAGTTGTTTGCAATTTGCAGGTACGGGGCATTCGGCTCGCGCGGATAAGGCGGCGTTCCACCGGCGAGCGAAGCGCCTGCGGCCCATTGCCATACGAACTGGTAATTTTCGTCCCAGCTTGCGCCGTTGCCGTAGTGAGTTGGTGTGCCGACCGATCCAAAATCACCGGATTCGTTGTTGAAGTAGCCGCCGACGTCGGAGGGGCAGAAAAAGAGCGACATTTCGTTGCGGCGCGTTTCGAAGAAGACGCTGCTCGCATCGGTCGGCACCTCGAGCTTCGCGTACAGATTGTCTACCTGGTAGAGATAGCGGTTGAACGCCCGGCCGCGAAAGGTGTCGCGGATGCACTGCAAATCGAAGGTCGGGTAATCGACACCGCTCGGGCTTGGCCGTCCCGGATGGCCACCGTAGTAGAAGGCGCTCAACACAAATCCGCCGCTGCCGCAAGGCCAGTTGTATTTTTCGTACGGAAACCACTCACGGTTCTCGTTGAAGTACATCCCCATGCCGACGCCGATTTGCTTGAGGCTGGCGAGGCACTTGGTTTTCTTGGCCTGCTCGCGGGCCTTGCTCAGCGACGGCAGCAGGATCGAGATCAGCAGCGCGATGATCGCGACCACAACCAGCAGTTCGATCAGGGTGAAAGCGCGGTATCTGATAGTTCGCGGCACGACAGGCTCCCTTGCGAAAGCGACGCCCTGAATCGAAAAATGAAAAGCGGGCGTCGAATCCGTTCAACGCCATTATACGCCCGCCGGGCGGTCAGAACCCTCGCAGAAATCACTTTCCAGCAGTCTTGTCTCAATTCGCTATGATGCCCGGCGGCGCGGTAGCCAGCGGCCGGCGCGTAGCGGTCGGTATCGGGTCATTTGGTTCGGTCGATCCTTTTGAGCACGATTTCTTCCTGGATTCTGCACGCGGTTTCACACAATTGGGCGATGGTCGCGATTATCGCCACCATTACCAGCCTGGTCGTGATTCCGAGTTTGATTCTGCTCAAGTACATACGCATTTCGCTGGACATCATGCGTACTACGCGACCGCCGCTGTCGCGCAGCCCGATCGATTTCGAGCCGCTGGTGGGAGAGCCGGTAGGGTTCAAAGCCCGCGACGGACTGACCCTGGCAGGAATGTGGGTGCGCGGCAACCCGGCCGAGGTTCCGCGCGGGGTGGTGATTTTCGCGCACGAGTTCTGCTCCGACATGCGCTCGTGTGCGCGGTACTGCCGTCCGCTGGCCCAGGCCGGCTACGACATTTTCGCTTTCGATTTCCGTAATCACGGCCAATCGCAGTCGCAGGCAGACTATACGCCGCGGCAGTGGGTGAGCGACCGCGAAATTGACGATATGCACGGGGCCATCCGCTTCGTCGAAGCCCGCCTGCGGCGCGACGGCCGGCCGGAACGCCTGGCGATCTTTGGAATTTCGCGCGGAGCGTGCGCGGGAATTCTGGCGGCAGTGGAGCACGACAGCGTCGCCGCGATTGTCTCCGACGGCGCCTTCAGCACCGATCGCACGATCGAATACTTCATGAAGCGCTGGGCGTACATCTTCGCGCGGGTGCGAGTGGTATACGAGAATCACCACCCACTGTTCTGGGTCTTTCTGCGCTGGTGCATGATGCGCTTCGCATGCCGCGAGTTCGGCTGCACATTTCCATCCGTGCGAAAGGCAATCAGCCGTATGAACCCGCGTGCGATGCTGTTCATCCACGGTGAAAAGGATTCATACCTGCCGGTCGAGCAGAGCCGACTGCTGTACGCCCTTTCGCCGCAGCCCAAGGAGCTGTGGGTGGCTCCCGGCGCTCGACACAACCAGGCCGCAGTATTGCATCCGGACCAGTATGCGGAGCTCATCACGGCTTTTCTCACCAAGCACCTGGCGACTGAATCGACCCGCCCCGAGCATGAGACGGCGGTGGCGACGCCGGAGGCGGAGAGATTCCTGCTGGCGAGATCGGCCTGACGGGCGCCATCGTGTCCGCTTGATTTCCCCGGGCCATGCGTGTCATATCGCGGCGTGAGCTTTTGGACGGTCCAGGTCGAGGCCCGTATCGCCTACTGGCACGCGCGGCATGTCTATTCCCAGTTCCTGAAACTCCTTGAAAAACCCGAGCTGGCCCAGACCCGGGCTTTGCAGGAAAGCCTGAGCCTGGTCAGCGACTCCGATTTCGGTCGTCGCCACGACTTGAAAAAGGTGCGCAGCCTGGGCGACCTGCGGCGGGCCGTGCCGATTTCCAGATATGAAGAACTGCGACCCTACGTGCAGCGGGTCATGGATGGCGACCGGACGGCGTTGTTCCGGACCGGTGTGCGTCCTCTGATGTTCGCGACCAGCAGCGGGACCGAGGGACTCACCAAGTACGTCCCGGTGACAAAGCCCTTCGTCGATGACTACCGCCGCGGCTGGAACACGTTCGGCCTGAAAATGTTGAGCGACCATCCAGCCGCGATCTGCCGCTGCATTTTGCAAAGCAGCGGACGCTATGACGAGACTCACGCCGGTGACGGCACGCCTTGCGGGGCCATCACGGGCCTGCTGGCCCGCACACAAAAAAAGATTGTGCGGCGCTATTACACGTCCCCGCCGGGGCTGGCGTACATCGACGATGTGACGGCGCGCTATTACGCGACCATGCGATCGGCGATCGAGAAGGATGTTGCCTTCGCAATCACGGCGAATCCCAGCACGTTGATTCGCCTGGCCCGCACGATGGACGAGCGAAAGGCGGACCTGATTCGCGATGTTCGAGACGGCGCCATCTCGCCGGGTGGTTGCGCGGGGAAAGACGCGACTTGTGGATTGGGCCAGAAACTTCGCCCCAACCCGCGCCGGGCGTCTCAACTGGAAAGCATCGTCGAGCAGACGGGGCAACTGCTGCCCCGCGACGCGTGGCGGCTTGAGTTTCTCTCATGCTGGACCGGCGGGTCGATGGGGCATTACCTGCCGGCGGTGCGCGCGCTTTGGGGCGGGTTACCGATACGCGATCCAGGCCTGCTGGCCAGCGAGGGCCGCGTCAGCATCCCATTCAACGATGACAGCGCCAGCGGTGTGCTGGACGTGCGAGCAGCCTGTTTTGAGTTCATTCCGCAGGAAGAGTGGGAAAGCCGGGAACCGCAGACCTTGGGCGCCTCGCAGCTGGAGCGCGATCATCAATATATTGTCGTCCTGACCAATCGCTCCGGCCTGGTGCGTTATCGCCTCGACGATGTTGTTCGCGTCACAGGCCACCTGGGCCGGACTCCGGTACTGGAATTCATTCGCCGCGCTGGCAGTGTCGTGTCCATGGCCGGAGAAAAGCTCACGGAAAACCAGGTGGTGAAGGCGGTCGAACGGGCCTGTCAACGGGCGGGTATCGATTTATACGAATTTGTCGCGACACCGCGTTGGGGTGATTGCCCATATTACCAGATTAACATCGCTGCCGCCGTGCGCGATTCCGGTGGGCTGGCCGGGTGGATTGACGAGGAACTCTGTCAACAAAATCACGAATATTCATCGCGCCGCACGAGCGCCAGGCTGGGCCCGGTGCAACTGCAGTTCGTGTCACGAGATTCGCTAGCACTTGCAGATACTGAACTTATGAACTCCCGCGGCGCTCGTCCGGAGCAGTTCAAGCGCCGCTGCCTCTCGCTGGAAATTGCTTGACGGCAAACCGTCCACAAATCAAAAGCGCAATCATAATTTCTCATGTTTAACATTAAAAAGTAAAATAGTGAAACTTTTTTAACTCATGCACTGGAAATATGAGAAGACATGAGTTATTCTTCATTCACAACGATGGCCAATGCATGGCGCGGTCGGTCATCCCTTCTGTGATTCATCTCGAATCCAGCCGACCCGCCAGCAGGAGAGGAGCCAGGAAGATCGTTCGGAAGCACTCATGACGAAGGCAGTCAAGGAAGACCTGAAGCTGGTGTGGGCGCGGTATCGCAAAAATAAGACGGTCGAACTGCGAAACCGGCTTATCGAAAACTACCTCCCGATTGTTCAGAAACTCGCCGAGATCATGGCCCGCAAGCTCTGGCCGCGCGTCACCGCGGATGAGCTCGCCAGCGCCGGCTACGACGGGCTGATCGCCGCCGTCAATTCATTCGACCCGGCGCGGGGCGTGAAGTTTGAAACGTATTGTCGCCAGCGCATCGTGGGCGCGATCCGCGACTGGCAGCGCGAGATCGATCCTCTCGGCCGCGCGGGCCGCAACTTCGAGCGTGCCCTGAACCAGGCCGAAGATCGTGTGCAGGCCCAGGCCGGTCGCCCCGCTACTTCTGAGGAACTTGCCGACCAGATGAATCTGCCGGTCAGCAAGTTCATCCGGATGCGCAAGACCGTGACCGCGTCGCACTGCGTACCGCTGGAAGTTACGACCGAGCGAAAAGAGGAAGCTCACCTGGGCTCTCTCATGCCGGCCGATCCCGGCCCGAGCCCGGTCGATCACACGGAGCGCGAGCTGATCCGCGAATATCTGACCCGCGGCCTGAAAGAACCTGATCGTCTTATCATCACCCTCTACTACTACGAGCGCCTCACCATGGCGGAAATCGGCGGAATTCTGGGCGTGAGCGAATCACGCGTCTGCCAGCGGCATGCCGAAATCGTAGAGCAATTGCGTTCGCGCTTCGCGGACGTACCGTGTGACCTGGTTGCCTGAGCATTTCGAATGACTTGAACTCGGCCGCCGCTTTCCGGCGCGCCGAGCGCGATCAAGGCTGGCCCCTCCCGCGCTGGAGGGGCGAGTTGGGTTCGCGGAAGATCATTTCCAGCTGCCAATACTGAGAGCAGAAGGCCGGGCCACGCAGGCCTGCCATCTTGCACCTTCGCCTCTCAACCTTCCCGGGACTACCTTGCGCGGCGTGCCCGAGCTGCCCGACATCGAGCTATATCTGCATGCGCTGCGGCCGCGGGTTCTTCGCGAGCCCGTCGAGCGCGTCCGCATCGTCAGTCCGTTTCTGCTGCGTTCGTTCGAGCCGCCGCCCGAAGCGCTGCTGGGCCGCGAGGTGGTCGGGCTTGAGCGACTCGGCAAGCGCATTGTCTTTGACCTGGGTAATGAGCTGTTCGTGGTGCTGCACCTGATGATCGCCGGGCGATTGCGCTGGGGGCCGGCGGGCGCGAAAGTGCCCGCGAAAATCGGCCTGGCCGCGATCGATTTTTCCGGCGGTGCGCTGCTGATCACCGAGGCCAGCGGAAAGAAACGCGCCAGCCTGCATATCGTGCGAGGCCTCGACGCTTTGCGTGAACACGACCCCGGCGGGCTGGAGCCGCTGACGTGCACCTTGCGCCAGTTTGCCGCGGCGCTGCGGCGCGAGAATCACACAGTCAAGCGCACGCTGACCGCCCCGCATGTGCTGGCGGGCATCGGCAATGCCTATTCGGACGAGATCCTGCACGCCGCCCGGCTTTCGCCCATCACGATGACGGGGAAGCTGAGCGATGAGCGACTCGCCCGCTTGCACGCAGCCATGCAGGAAGTGCTAGGCGATTGGACAGAGCGCTTGAAGATGCAATTTGGCCCGCGCTTCCCCGGCCCCGGCGACATAACCGCTTTCAGGCCGGAGTTCGCCGTACATGGCAAGTTCGGCCAACCCTGCCCGGCCTGCGGCAGGACGGTGCAGCGCATCCGCTACGCCGACAACGAGACCAACTATTGCCCGACCTGCCAAACCGACGGAAAAATCCTGGCCGACCGCTCGCTCTCGCGTCTGCTCAAGCAGGACTGGCCGCGAAGCGTCGAGGAAATTGAGTAGAATCTAATGCCATAATGCACGACATGACCGAAGATCGAGCACGCATTTTCGCACAACTAAACCGCATTGTTCGCCCATGGGGCGCCAAGCGGGATGTCGATCCCGATGAGTACATCGATGCGACGGATGGGCTCGAAGAGTTCGATCCGCTGGATTTCTATCTTGGTGTGCGACGTGATTTCGGTCTGCAATACACGACAGATGAAGTACTGCGCTGTGGCGGCGAGGGTGCAGAGCTACCCAAGGCGGAGTGGATGCACCGTTACGCGCGCTGTTGGACATGGAATGGCCTGGTCGACTTTCTGCTGGCGCGGCTGCAATCCGTGCGGGTTGAGGAAGCTGTCGTGCTGGGGCGGCGATGCGGGCCGGCCGGAGCATTCTTCGCCCTGCGCGAAGTGGCGGCCGAACTTGATATTCCGGCTGAATTTCGGCCGTCGGATCGCATTACGCGGCGCATTCCGCGCGAGAGCCGCCGCGCGTTTTGGAACCGTGCCCGCTGGCTCAGTCGCGACCAGGTGGACCATCTGGAGCCATCGTGGATGGCCATCTTCGCGTTCGGATCTCTGTTTGTGCTGGCGATTTTGCTATTGGGCGCAAGTTGCACGGCACCGCCACTGTTCGTGCTCGCTGTCGCCTGTGCCGTCGCGGCCAAATTGATGCATCCGCTGACGCAGCGCGTGCCGGAGCGATTCAGAACCTTTCGCGATCTCTCCATTGCCGTCTGGCACGGCGCCGATGGCGACGTTTCGTCGTAAATTCCCCCGCTCGGGAATGCGCTGCATTGGCATTACGCGCGAACATCCGCGGCCGACTGTCGCCGGGATTTTTGTGCCGGCCCGACGGTAAAGGCGGATCGCATGGCTACGAATACCGCACCCAGCAGCGCCCAATATCTGAACGAGCGCGGCACGCCCGATTGGGACGCCCTTCCGTTCGAGATCAGGTGCTCGCGGTGCGGCTACAACCTGCGCCTGCTCGAGCAGCCGCGCTGCCCGGAGTGCGGGTTGGATTTCACCTGGCCCGACATTATCCAGCATCAGCTCGCGCATAACGGCGTCATCTTTGAATATCGCTGGCGCAATCGGCCGGTGCGGTCGTGGTTCGCGACGGTCTGGCGCTGCCTGTTTCCAACGAAGCTCTGGCGCGAGCTGTCAATTCACGATCCGCCGCGCGTCGGGCCGCTGCTGGTCTTTGCGATAAGCATCAATCTGGGCCCAGGCGGGTTATTGTGGGGCTTCGGAAGGCTGGCAATTCTTGGTCTGCGACTGTGGTACAAGCTTTGGCCGAGCAGCGCGAATCAGTCCGAGCAGCTCATCCAGACTATCTACGGGATCATGGCGGTGTCCGTTCAGTTGGGCCGATTCCTCATTCATCCGGTCGTTTCACTCTTCAGCTTCGGAGCGCTCGCGGGCGCTTTTTTTCTGGTGCTGGGAATGCGACAGACCTTGGGCCGGTGCAAGGTCCTCGCGCCGCAGGTGCTGCGAAGCGTCATTTACGGATTTGTCGGTGCTTATCCCCTCATAATTCTCCTGAATTGGGCTATCCAATACCTTCGCAGATCTTACTACTTGGCGCTGCTCCCTCAAGTTCCGCTTGACCTGCTATTTTGGACCGACTTTCTGCTCCAGCACCTACCGCCGCTGATTCTGTCGAGCCTATATCTCAGGGCGGCTCTGCGCAATTATCTGCGCCTTCCGCACGCCGGAGCGCTCGCCTTTTCAGCGTGGCTGGTCGGAATTCTGTTTGCCTGGACGATGTTTTTTGCGATACTTCTGCTGTTTGGCAACAGATGAGGCTTGCATGAGCGCATGAACCTACGAACCTTGATACTGGCCATCGCGAATTTCGTTGCGGTTAGTCTTGCCGCCAGCGCGGACAACCTGCGCTCCTACGACACGCGCTACTACACGCTGCACACCGACCTCGATCAGGACGCTGTCCGCGAGGCCTCGTTGCGCATCGACGCCATGGCCCAAGCCTACCTCGACCGTACGAAAAGCTTCGGCGGGCGGATTTCGCAGCGCATGCCGTTCTATCTGTTCAGCTCGCCCAGGGATTACTACGCGGCCGGCGGCATGGAGGGCACCGCAGGCGTCTTCGATGGCCGCAAGCTCATGGCCATCGCCGGCAAGAAGACCGGCGGCGAGACCTGGCGTGTCGTCCAGCACGAGGGCTTTCACCAGTTCGCGGCCGGCTGCCTGGGGCGGGATCTGCCGACCTGGGCCAACGAGGGCCTGGCCGAATATTTTGGCGAAGCCATTTTCACCGGCGACGGCCTCGTGACCGGTGTCATCCCGCCGGAGCGGCTCGCCCGCGTGCAGCACTGGATCAAAGAAGGCAACACGATCTCGATCGAAGCGATGATGAAGAAATCGCACGACGACTGGAACATGCAGCTCAGCATCGTCAACTATGACCAGGCCTGGTCGATGGTGCAGTTCCTGGCCCACGGCGACAACGGCAAATATCAGAAAGCGTTCGCCGATTTTCTAAGCGCGGTCAGCGCGGACAAGAGCTGGACGGATAGCTGGGCGGCATCATTTGGTTATGACGTGGCGCCGTTCCAGAAGCGCTGGCGCGACTACTGGTCAAAACTCGAGCCCGACGCGACTAATGAGCAGGTCGCCAAGGCGACCACCATCACGCTGACGCACTTCTATGCCCGCGCCTTCAGCCAGCGGCAGATTTTCGAAACGATGGACGCGTTTCTGGACGCCGCCAAGGATGGGAAGCTCAAGTCTGCCGCCAGGGACTGGCTGCCGCCGGGCCTGCTGCAGGCTGCCTTGGGCCGCATGGAGCGCCTGGGCCAATGGTCGATCATCAAACGGCCGGGCGGGTACGCGGTGGTTTGCCAGCTTCCGGACGGGCGAAAAATCACCGGCACATTCACCGTGGACGCCGGCGCCGTCCGGCCGGGCAGCGTCCAGGCGCAGATCAGCGCGAAATAACAGCCAGCACCGTCCTCTTCCATCAGGGATTTCGAAGCCGACAATCGGAGCGAGCCTGATCCAACAATTCATTGTCGCAGGAGAAACTCTTCTGGAGCTTGATTGCGATCCATTCAGGAGTTGATCCCATGCGAAATTCTCTGATCGTTGTTTTTCAACGTTTGGCCATCCTTGCCACCCTTGTCTCTCCGGCGGCTGTCGCACAAGGCACGGTTCAACCTCTGGGCGATCTGCCGGGCGGCCTGGGCGCCTCCTGCTTCGGGATGTCTGCCGATGGCTCTGTTATCGTCGGCTTCAGTTACTACATTGCGCCGGGCGGGTTGCTTGCATCGCACGCCGTTGTCTGGACGCAGGCCACTGGCATGCAGGCCGTCTTTGACGGTGGACTCGATTACACCAGCGCGGCCTTCGCGGTTTCGGCGGATGGACTCTTTATCGGTGGCTGGCACGCGCTCACGATTACGGAAGAAAAGGCCTTCATCTGGTCGGCCGCCGGTGGCGAAATGCAACTTGCGACCCGCTCCGGGGTGATGGCTCTTTCAGGCGATGGCACCATCGGGGCCGGATACGTCGTGCATGGGCGCGGCGAGCCCCCGCGCGCTTCCATCTGGGTTGATGGAAACCAGACGTTCATCGACAGTCCAAATGTCATCCAGCCCGGCAGTGAAGCCCGCGGTATCTCGGCCGACGGCACAGTCGTCGTAGGTGTCGCGATGTTCAGTCCAACCACGGCCAGCCGCGGCTTCCGCTGGAGCGAAGCGACCGGCATGCAGAACCTGGGCGGGCCCAATTTCACAGATCCGACCAACGATGCCTATGCCGCGACGCCGGATGGCTCTGTCATCGTCGGCTGGGTTGGCCCCGCGCCCGGAGGCACGGATCCCACCCAGCCTGCGCGTTGGACACAGGCGACTGGGTGGCAGCTTCTGGGCAACCTGCCCGGCGGTTCCGGCGGTGGCATCGCCTATGCCGTTTCGAGCGACGGCAATACGGTAGTTGGCACCAGCAACGGAAAGGCCTTCATCTGGCGCCAAGATCGCGGGCTCGAAGACCTGGCGACAGTAGCGGGCGCGCCTGGCTGGACGTTCAGCGGCGCAAGCGCCATCTCGGCGGATGGCAAGACCATTCTGGTGGCCGGCTCCGATGGCGTTGGAATAGCTGGCCCGTGTCTTGTGAGGCTGCCGTGCTTTAGCGTCAGCAACGTCCCCGATGTGTCCACATGCCTGGACGGTAGTGCGAGCTTCACCGTAGTGCCGACCGGTTCAGGCCCGTTTACGTATTCATGGCGCATGAACACGAACCCGATCGACCCGGCAACCAATCCGACGGCAGCGACGGCGACGCTCGTGTTGAATAATCTGTCAAGCGTTGACGCCGGCTCGTACGACTGCGTCGTCTCCGACGCCTGCGGCAGCGTCACAAGTAACGCCGCCATGTTGTCGGTCTGCGACCTGGTTGCCGATCTGAACTGCGACGCCGCGGTGGATTTGACCGACCTGGCGACGCAACTGGCGCATTACGGGCAAAGCAATGTCCCGCGCAACGATGGTGACCTGAATGGCGATGGCATCGTCGACCTGACCGACCTTGCCGCGATGCTTGCCATCTACGGCGCCGCGTGCCCGTAGCAGCTCGGCTTCGGCGGGATTCGCGTAGGGTGGGTTGAGCAAGGCACAACCCACTGCTCTTGAGCCGTGGATCTTAGACCCGAAATCCGCCTTACGGTCTCGGCGCTCAGAAACCGGGAATGCTCGCAGCGTTGGCGTAAGCCGTCGAGTCTACGGAAAGTCCCACCGCCACCGAAAAAGGGCGTGATGATGCAAAATCCTCTCACGGTCGCGGTTCTGTGTTGACGCTACTCCGCAGTCGCGGCTAGCTCACGTGCCGCAGGCGGGTGTGACACTCGATCGCGCCAATGTCCACCGTCGAGAAGAAGCGACCGCTGTCCGTTAGTGACCCTACGGATCGCCGCATCAGGGCTTCGGAGCAGCCGGTTCTTCTTTGCCGGCGTAGCCCAGCGATTCGAGTTGCTTCTGGACGCCGCTGGGGAGCGTGGTGGTGTTCTGGCCGGCGGGAAACAGCTTGGCGAACTGGCTGATCCATTGCCGCGACCAGCGCAGGTCGGCGCCGACCGTTTGCATGATGGGGGATTGCTTGTCGGCGACGCCGCGCTTTTCGGCCGGGTCGTCGATCAGGTCGAAGACCATGCCGGTGCTTTTGGCTTCGTCGAAAATCACCTTGCAGCAGGGACGGCGGGCGGATTCGAGGCGATGACCCATGGTGAGCAGCTCGCTGATGGCCGGCTCATCGCGCTGCAACTTGCCATCGCGCAGTAGCGGAACCAGGTCCTGGCCCATGATGCGCGGGTCGGCCGGGACGCCGATCGTTGCAAGAATTGTCGGCAGGATGTCGATGATGCGCACCTGCTCAGCCTTACGGATGCCGGCATACTGGCCGTGCGGGAAGCGGATCATCAACGGGATGCGAATTTCCTCGTCAAACAAACTGTTGCGGTGGCTGAACGAGTAGTGCTCGAAAAAGGCCTCGCCGTGGTCGGCGGTCACGATCAACAGCGTCTTGTCATCCAGCTTGAGCCGTGACAGGTCGGCCAGGATTTTTCCGACGTGCAAGTCGGTCCAGGCGATTTCGCCGTCGTAGAGCGCGATTATGTGGTTCAGGTCCTCGCGCGGCATGTCGGGCCGCATGCGCTTGCTGAAGCTGTAATTCCTGCCGTCAATCGTGCCGGTGTAGTTAGGGTCAAACATCGTGTCATACGGCGGGGGCGGAATGTAGTCGTGATGCACATCCCACAAGTGGATAAACAGGAAAAACGGCGCATTTTTCTGTGCGGCGCTACTGAGCCAGGTGCTGACGCGCTCGTAGAGCCGCGGGTTGGTGATGTCCTGCTCGGAGCGGACCCAGGATTCGACGCCCTCGATCGTGCCATGCTGTTGCGCCTGGGCGTCGTTCCACTCGGCGTAGGAGGTGCAGTCGGTGTAGACATCGAACCCCTGGCCCAGGCCAAAGACGGGGTGCAGATACGGGCCGGCGAAAAAGCCGGCCGTCGCATAGCCGCGCTGCTTCAGGCGGGTCGCGATGGTTGGAAACTGGTTGCCCAGCTTGCGGTCGGAATCGGTGCAGCCGTGCACGGATTCGGCCAGGCCGGTGAACATCGACGCGTGCGCTGGCAGCGTCCAGGAAGGACCTTGTGGTATGTGGACTAGCGGCAGTAGCCGAAGGACCCGCGCCCGCCGCAAAATGTGCGTTCGTAGGGCTAGGAGTGTGCTGCCTAATCGCATCGGCTGTCGATGACGACAGTTCAGAGAATCGCCTCTCACGGGAGCAGTGCACAAATCTGCACATGTGGTGTGTGTCAACCGGTTCTTGGAACTGTTTTAATTCCTTGCAACATTGCCGACATTACGGAGAATGGCCAGACGGAATACCACCAGGATGGGATCCAGATAATCCACCAGTGGGGTATGAGTAGGACTCGATGTCAACTTCTCGCACAAGATTAGAGAGATTTGATGATCTTTCGGAAGCGGTGCTGTTTTCTGTGAATTCACTGATCGAGCATAACTGCCATCTCGAGGCCGGAATTGCTGTCAATCGCCTACTAAAGATCACGCAACATAAGCGCCTCGGCAACCTAGCTTGGCGAAATTGGATGCAAGTACAGCTCAAATATCTTCGAGCAAGATTGTTTGCAGCCCAGGCAGAACCTGACAAAGCAGCGCTCGCGTGCTCTGAGGCTTTAGAGCTAGCTCGCCGTACGAAGGATTCCGCCTCGGTACACTATCTACGGGCGGCAGCCATAGAATGGTTAACGGCAGGTGGCCATATCTCCGATGCGCAGTATCTACTCGCCGATGGCATTGCGGACCCCACCATTTCCGATCGCATGTTTTCGGATCTCGTTCGCATGTCAAGCAAGCTTGGTGTTAAAGACACGTTCTCGCTTGAGAAGCACATCCGGAGAGTAAAATCCTGTTGCCGCAAGAAATCTGAGGTAGCGAGGAAAGTGGCGGAAGCCATAATGTCCGCATTAGTTAGTCCTAAGGAGCAGCATGACTAGGCATCAGTACCGCGCCTTTAGCCCAATGTGGCCAACGGCGATACCAGCTTCGATGAATCGACCGAGAAGCTGATCGACACTACCGCGGTCGATAACCGCTGGAGTTCCGGCTACGTCGGCCTGCATCGTGGGGCCGCCGGCACCACCGCGCAGTTCTTCGACGACGTGCAGATCGGCTACGACAACTCCAGCCCCAAGGACTCCGACATCGCCGATCCCAACGACGTGATCGCGGCCGATGCCTGGACTTGTTGGGTTGAGACGATCAGCCTGCGTTTGTTGTTCTTAGGTCGACTCGTTGCACAGACCGTGAAACGCGAGAAACTTCGCCGCCCCGTCGGGGCCGAGATAGCGATTGAGGACCGGGCGTTCGACCGTGGTTAGATCGACCAGCACCAGGCCGTCCAGCGCGCCGCCAAAGTCAGAATCAACATTGAAGCCGAGCAGTTTCGCGTTCAGCTTGAGGTATTGGCGCAGCAGGACGGGCACGCCGCGGCGGCTCGACTCAATTTCGCCGACCAGCTCTTCCACGTCGGACATGCTGGTTATCAGCGTGGCGAGGCGTTTTTCGTCCGCGTCGCGAAAGCGCATCAATTTCGGCGGATTTCGCGGCTGAACATGCTGTGCATGCTCGTCGCTACTGTTCTGCACCCGCAGGAAAGCCATCAGGAGCTGGCGCGTCATGGTCTGGAATTCGTCACTGATACTCACCGCGCCCAGCAGCCGGCGATAGCGCGGGTGCAGGGCCACAAACCGCCCGATTCCCTTCCACAGCAGCATGAGTGGCGCAAATTCGCGCTGGTACTCGGGAATCACGAACGATCGCCCGAGCTCCAGCGCCGGATTCAACTCGTGCAGCAGATGGGCGCGGTATTTGAACAACGTATTCGTGTAGAGGCCGCGCGGGCCGAAGCGCTCCAGCAGAACATCCGTCTGGCCCATGCGATAAGCGCCGACGACTTCCCGCGTGCGCTGGTTCCATGCAAAAAGGTGCAGATAGCGGGAGTCGAACTCATCCAAATCAATCGACCGGCCCGTCCCCTCGCCAACCTGGCGAAACGTGATTTCGCGCAGCCGCCCAATTTCCGGCAATACATGCGGAAGCTGCGTTGCGGCCGCGTAAAACACGCGAAAATCGCCGCTGCTGGCCAGGCACTGCTGCGCCGGCAGAAACTCAACATCCAGTGTGAGCAAATCGATGGGGCTTGCAGAGGCGATTAGTTCAGGCATTCGCGCCTTTGCGACGCGTTTTGCGGCAGAATCGTTCGATGCGCTGCGGCCCTTGAGAATGTAGGTGCGCAGCCGGAGATACTCGGTGAGCTGCTTGGCGCCCGCTCGCACATCCGGCGCTTCCTTCAAAATGCGCGACATTCTTTCAAAAAGAATCGGCGATCCGATGGCGATGTTGAGCCTGGCGCCGCGTCGCCGCAGCAGTTCGCGTGGCAGCAGCGCGGTGCGCAAGCGCGGATGCAACAATCCGGCCCATTGAAACAGGCGGCTGTTGGATCCATCGAAATGAACCGGGAGGACCGCAGCTTTCGTTAGCGCGACAAGCCGCGCAACTGAGGGGGTCCACTCCGGATCGGTGACGCATTGTTTTTGAACGGAGAGATGCGACACCTCTCCGGCCGGAAAGATCGCACAAACGCCGCCATTTTTCAGCCAGGACAGCGCCGATTTCATCACCGCGCGGTTGCGGTTTGCAGCCTGGCGTTCGGCGAACACATCCGCAAAGAGACAATCCGCCTGGATTTCGGGAATCCGCGCGAGCAGGCGATTTGCGAGAAGTTTCACATCCGGTCGCACGCGCTTCAGCAAAGCCAGCAGGGCAAGTCCGTCCAGGCCACCAAAGGGGTGGTTGGCGACAACAATCAGCGGACCGGAACGTGGAATCTGCGACACATCGGCGTCGTGCACCTGAATTTGAACGTCCAGAGCCCTCAAAGCGGAATCGGCAAACGACGTTTGGCTATGTGGCGTGCGGGCTTGTTGATAAACGCGATTGAGCGCGGAGAGTGCGAATAAGCGCTCGGCGCCTGTCGCGAGCAGCGCTTTCAGCGCGCTTGGTAGTGGGCGAAATGCGTCGCGGGGTATGCGGAAAGGCGACAGAATTGCAGAGCCGGAGCTCATAGAACACCTTTCACTTGGTTGCGGTTGCGCGACAGGCGCTGTCTACTTGCGAAATGCTGATGAAGTGCCCGTCCGGGTCTCGCAGCTCGCGGTGATTGGATTCGACCCGGGGCGCCGCGAGCAAGGTTTGCCAGGCGATCAAGTCGTTCGGACTTGCGCCGGAGGGGTATTCCCGGCCGCCGTGCGGCTCCAGGTACTCGAGAAATTCAATGCCGGGACCGGACGCCGCCCGAAGCGCAGTAATGCGCAAATGTGCCATCGGCACGTTATTCAGCGCTTCCTGCTCCGGGCCATAGTTTTCGCTGGCTCCCGCGACCTGCATGCCGAGGCTGTCACGGTAGAAGCGCAGGCTGGCCTCCGTGTCGCTGACCACGATCGCCGTGTGATCAATTCCGAGAAAGAGCTGATCTGAATGCCGCTGCCACTTTTTGTCACCTTTGCCGGCTGGAAACTGAATCAGTTCGAGAAAGTGCCCATCCGGGTCGCGGAAATAGAACGCGCGGACTCCGCCGGCATTGGGATTCCAGTCCGGCAGGCGTTGCGGGGACGTTGACGCGGCCCGGACGTGATGTTTCAGCAGCACGTCGTAGGCGCGATCCATGTCGCTCACCACGATCGCGATGTGCTGAAACCAGCGATCGTTGCCGCGCGAATCCGCCGGCACGGGCTTGCTCGCGGCATTGCCCTTGACGAGCTCGATTCGCTCGTCGCCGAGACGCAGCCAGGCGCTTTGGGGATTTGAGGAAACTGTGCCGGCGCCGGCCGCAACCTGCGGGCGCGATTCGACCTCAAATTGCAGGATCTTCGTGAAAAACGCGACCGATTGGTCGAGATCGGACACCGGAATTGCGACGCCGATGACCGCGCTGACGGTGGCCTTTCCGGCATCGCTTTGCTGCGCGTTGGATGGCGCCCAGGGCGCTAGAAGCGGCAGCAACAACCCGAAACTGACACTGCGACGCAGCCGAACGTTTCGCATCAGGCCTCCGACAATTGAGAGCTGGGTTTTGGATGCGGAGAGGGTTCAGCAGGTTTCAGCCGCGTTTGGCCAGATGCTGCTGGCGCATGGCCTGCAAGCGGGGAAAGTCGCAATGGAAAATGCAGCGCTGATTGTTGCAGTGCGCCAGCTTGGCGCAATAGATCTCCCGGCCAGGTATGGCCGAATAGATCACCGAAGCCAGGAGCATGCCGGCCAGCGGGGCGGTCAGGTAAATCCAGAACGCTCTCCAGCTTCGCGCGACAAAGGCAGAGCCGAAACTGCGGGCCGGGTTCAAGCTCATGCCCGATAGCGGGGCTTCGAAAGTGATGTAGAGAGCGACAAGGGCGCCGGCGAGCCAACCGGTATAAGGCGCCAGGATCGAGTCGTTGCTCGCAAGCAGCACGGTCAGCATCATCAGCAGCGCGATGCATAGCTCAGCAAACCACGCCACTCCGCGGCCGAAACGGCCCGGCTGCGTGACGATGTGATTGACGCTGGGATGCCGGAGCCAATTGCCGAGCAGTACGCGCGAAAGCGCAACGCCCGCGACGGCTCCACTGAATTGTGCCAAAACGTAGAAGACGGCGTCCGGCGGCGCCACTTTGCCGCGAAGAGAAAACGTCAGCGTGGTGGCGGGGTTCATGTGCGCGCCGCAGCGCTGGCCCCAGGGCGAGTAGATCAGGACAACGGCGGTCACGCCCATGACGATTCCCATCCATGCGCGGCGAACGGCCTGGCAGGGAAATCGCCGCAAAATGGGAGAATCGGCGTTAAAAAGGAGAGTGCCGAAGATACAGGCGGAGATCATGAACAGGCCCAGCAGCGCGGCCTCCATCGAGTATTCGGGCCAGTGAGAGCGCAGCGCTTCAAGCATTGCGGAATGCGGGTTGTGGGGCGGCGCCGAACGTGCGGGCGGTGACGGCACTGGTGGATTCGGTTGTGACGGGCTGATCAGCCAGGACAACATTCTGCAGCCGGATTAATTCACTCAGCGACCAGGCCTGAAATGGGCATCCGCCGGGCAAGTGCGGTGATTCGCCATCGGCCACTTCGCAGACATGGCCAAGGCCGGCGTCGTTCAGGTGGGCCAGCAATGGCGCGAGGAAGCGCTGCCGAGCCTCGCGCTTGGCGTCGGGCCTGTTGCCGCGGACGCGCAACCACGCTTCGACGAATGGGCCGATGAGCCAGGGCCAGACGGTGCCCTGGTGGTAGGCGCCGTCGCGCTCGCGCACCCCACCGCGGTAGTGGCCCGCGTATTCGAGGTCATCCGGCGATAGCGAACGCAGTCCCAAGGGTGTCCACAGTTGGCGCTCGACTTCATCCACAACGCGGCGAGCGCGGCCGTTCTCAAGAATCGCTATTGGCAGTCCACCAATCGCAAGGATCTGATTCGGACGAAAGCGGGCATCGACGATTCCGGGCTTGTGGTCACAATCGATCACGTCGTAGAGGTGCCCGCGAACGTCGCTCCAGAAGCGCGACCGAAAGCTATCGCGACCCCGGACGAACAGCTCGGTCCAATGATCGGACAAGTGCCTTGCGGACCAGAGTGCGTTGAGCCACAAAGCCTGAATCTCGACCGGCTTTCCGATGCGCGGCGTTACAACCCAGTCGCCGACCTTCGCGTCCATCCAGGTGAGCTGCACACCCGGCTCGCCGGCCGCGAGCAGGCCGTCCTCGTCGACGCGAATGTTGAAGCGCGTGCCGCGCTCGTAGCCGGTGAGAATTTCACGAACCGCGGTCTCCAAAGAGGTGCGCTGCGCTTTGGTTACGCGTGCCGCTCCGCGCTCGGCCGCGGACAGAAACTCGTGAACCGCGACGACATACCAGAGCGATGCATCGACGGCGTTGAATTCCGGCGTCTGGCCATGATCAGGAAACCGGTTCGGCAACATGCCGTTTGATACCGCGTCGGCCCATTCGAGCAGGATGTTGCGGGCCTCGTCGAAGCGCCCGGTTGCAAAGCACAAACCGCGCATCGCAATGAAGGTGTCCCGACCCCAGTCGGTGAACCACGGATAACCGGCGACAATGGTTTTGCCGTCACCGCGTTTGACCAGATACTGATCGGCGGATCGATCGAGTGGCGTGGCGAACGTCTTGCGCCGCTTCCGCTCGGCGACGCGCAGCGTCCCCAGTGATGCGACGGCGTCCTCAGGTAATGGAATGGCGGCGCTGCCGGCCTCGCCCGCGGCCAGCAGCAGAACTGCCTCGCTCTTCGCCAAATCCCATGTGAATACGCCGGGGGCGGCCAGATCCTCTACATCGTCGAGGCCGCGTTGTTGTTCCTGCTCATACAAAAAGTTGCGATACCAGTGCGGATCGTGGCGATAGGCGCCGTTTGAACACGCATTGATAGCTGGAAGGTCGGGGTAAGTTTGCCACTGCGTGCATCCGTCCGTCCGCTGACGCGGCTCGAATTGCAGGGCGCCGTTCTCGTGGTGGAGGGAGTGGTAATCGCGGCCGGAAAGGAAGGGCCGCACACAAAGCGTAAGACTCCCGCCCACCGGCTCGATCAGCGTCCAGGAAACGGCAGTCAGCGGGGCGGCATGCCTGGCAAAAATCTCCTGGCGAATCCGGGCACCGCTGGAAAGGCGAAATATCCAGGTTGGCCAGGGATTGATCGAAAACGACTCAATCGTGACGCGCGGGTCAGCCGTCGTAACGTCGGGCGCGTATTTCTGCGCGGAAAGTCGAATTGGATCCGCATCGGCGCCGATCCAGGCGTCGAAGCCGTTGACCAGCATGATCCGCCCGGTTGGTGGCTGCGTGGCGGCCAAAAGGAGTCCGTGATATCTCCGCGTCCTGGCCCCGCCGGCTGTGCCCGAGGCGAATCCGCCAAGCCCGTCCGTCTCGATCCACTCGCTGTCAGGTTTGAATTGCGGTGTCATTGCCGATTAGATGCAATTGTTGCACCTGACGTTTCGGTCAAGAGCGCAACGCGGCTAGTTCAGGGGTTCGGTCCGGCGACGGCGGAGAATTGACTCGACAAAAGCGTCGGATACTTGCGGGTCGCTACCGGCGGCGGAAGCCTCGTAGCGCATGCCCCTGCGGGCAAGATCGATTGTCTGTCTGTACGTGTGCAGATAATTCGAGCAATCGGCGCAGCTCGCCAGGTGCAACTCCAGCTCCGCGCGGCGGGCCGGCGGCAACTGTCCGTCGACATATTCGCCAAGCAGCTCGGTTGCCTCACGACATGTCATGAACATTCCCGCCAGCCGCCTTTCCACGGCATTTGTCCACCTCGAAATCACTGGCCAACGCTCGCCGGCGCGCCAGACGCGCCACTCATGGATGCCACAGTTGAACCCGTCAGGTTCCACGGGCCAATCCCCGGCACGCCAGTTCGGAGGCGATAAATGCCGGTCTGGGCAGCCCAATAAAGCGTCCGGCCATCGTCGCCGCCCCAAGTCATATTATGCGGATGCTCGGGTCCGGCCAGTGTTCCCAAATGATTTGCGTCGGGTCCGATGATCCAAAGCCCGCCGGGCCCGGACACATACAGGTTACCGCGCTGGTCCACCTTGATGCCATCAATGGCGTCCTGGCCCGAAGCGGCCGTCATGTCGAAAAACACGCGGCCATTTGAGAGCATTCCGTCAGCGGCTACGTCATAGGCCATCACAATTTTTTTGTGCTCATCCCAATCGCCGACGTACAGCCGCTTTTCGTCGGGCGAGAAGGCGATGCCGTTCGGGCCCGTCAAATCGTTGCTCACGAGCTTGAGATTGCCATTGATCAGGCAATAGACGCCGGTGTAAGGTGACTCGCGCCGCGGATCCTGGCCGAATTTCGGCAAGCCGAAGGGCGGATCCGTGAAGAACAACGCGCCATCCGAGCGGTAGACCAAATCGTTTGGGCTGTTGAGCCGCTTGCCTTCGAAGCGGTCGGCCAACACGGTCAGAACGCCATTCTTCTCCAAGCGCGTAACTCGGCGATTGCCATGCTCGCAGATCGTGAGGCGATCCTCGCGATCGGTTGTCAGGCCGTTGGAGCCCGGCTGGGTGTAAGCCGCGATGTCCTCGCCGGTGTAGCCGCTCTTGGCTCGAAACACCGACAGATCGCCGTCCTCAGTGCAGCGCCAGATCATGTTGCGGTTTGGATCGCTGAAAAGCAGGTGACCCTCAAGGGCCGGGCGAGCGCCGGCGCCGGCGGACGAGGCCGGAATCCAGACAGGGCCCTCGGTAAAGGCAAACCCGCGTGCGACCTGCTCCAACGTCGCTCCGGCCGAAACAATCTCGTCCAGGCGCGGATCGCGACGATCGATCTTCAGGTCCACTTTGTGAGCATTGCTCCAATGCTCCGGGCGGTAGAAATCCAGAGTGGCCGAGCGAAGAAAGATGTAATTGCCCGGCGGATCGGACAGCGGACCGTTGGCGCCGAACAGCGCGAGCTGGATCTTCTGTCCGGGCTTCACATCGCGACCGATGACCAGGCGATTGGGCGCGTTCCAGCCGGCGATGACCGGACCGCCGGATTGCCCCAGCGTCAGCGGCAGCTTGCCGTCGACCCAGACTTCGGCGTAGTCATCAACGGTCGTTTCAAACACGACGACTGAGCCGGCCGTGTCGAAATCGCCCACCTTCGCGGGGATGGTGATGTTGATCCGGTACCAGGCGAAGCACAAACGCCCGTGCGCGCGGCGAGCGCCCAGATCCGTTGGCTCCACGAGCAACCATTTGCTGTCGTCGAAATCGAGCGCTCCGGCGTGTGGCTCGATATCGTTGGTGCGATTGGCCTTACCGCTGCCGCGCCCGTCCTCGCCGGGCTCGTGGTGGTCGACCTCAGTGATCTTGACATCGCTAAAGCGCCACTGGCCATTGACGGATTTCACGCCGTCAGCCTTGGCGAGATCGACGATGGCATCGGGATTGTTCGAGCGGCCGCCGGCTTGTGCGAACCCGATCGAAGTCAAGCAGCCGAGCGTGATCGCGACCGCAACGGAACTCTTGAGCAGCTTCATGCGGACTCTCCTGTAACGATGGTCGCTTAGGATCGTACCTTGACGACGTAGTAGAGCAGCGGCCCATTTACTTCCCTAAACCAGTGCGGAACACCGCGCGGAATGATGACTACGTCACCGCGCGAGAGCTGCTGCGTTTGGCCGTCCTCAATCGCCGTGCCGCGCACTTCGCCGCTGGAAATTTCCTTTCCATCCAGGACTGAGCCGCCCGTGATCAGCGTTGCGGAGCCGCTCTGTACGTACATCACGTCGGCCTCGTCGCGGTGGACTTCCGCCTGGCCCGGCTGCTCGCGTCGACTGGCATGGACCGCGCAGTTCACGGCGGGCGATCCCTCGAAAATAGGTTGGCCCTTTTCAAATGCGGCGGCAACCTTGTCGTGATCCAGGAAGGTGACAAGCGAACTGGCGCCGTTGTCGACATTTGCTTTCGCAGCGGGCTTGCTCGCATTTTCCAGTGCGGCGGCGCCGGCCATGGCAATTTCCTCATCCTGCGCCGCGCTGGCCGCACCGCTCACGCCGACCGCTCCGACGATTTGTCCCTCGACCATGATCGGGACGCCGCCTTGCAGGGGCGTGAAGTCGTTCAACGCGACCATGGCGATCCGCCCATTCTTGATGATGTCCTCGAACGCCTTGGTCGGCTTTTTGAACATCGCGGCCGTACGAGCTTTACCGATCGAAATGTTCGCGCCGGCCGAGAAGGTGCCGTCAATTCGGTGAACCGCGATCAGGTTGCCGCCATCATCAACGACCGCGATGACGCCGGTGGTGTTGTTCTTTTTGGCGTCGGCTTCGCAGGCGGCCAGGACAGCTTTGGCGCCGTCGAGCGTTAGTGTTTCTTTCTTTGTTGTCTGCGCCAGTGCCGCGGAGGCCGCCGCAAGCGCCCCGATCATGACTAGACCGATCTTCGTATTCATCAGTGCTCCTCGATTTTTTTCGTGTCTTGATTATCTGGATGAACGAAAGAGCGGCGCTGATCTTCTCCGCGCCGCTCGGGTGTGGTGTTTCCTCCGGTTTGGTGATTACTGGTGGATTGGCGTTTCGAACGAGGCCTCGCCCAGCAGTGCTTCGGCCCAGGCGCAGTAGATCTGCACTTTGGCGACATCCTGGACATAGGGCGGGACCGTGATCGTCCGATTCAGCTTGTCGCCTTTGATCTTGAGGCGCTGCAGCAGATAGGTATTGCCTTTTGAATCGACGACCTGCCAGTGCGGGGCCGGGGTATCCGGAATCTTGAAATCATCCGACCACGTGAGCGTGATTTTGTCGCCTTGCATGCCGGCGGTGGCGGTTCCGCTGTTGACCTTTGCGCCCTTGAAGACGCTCGAAACATGCTTGTCACCGCTTTTGTTCTGGGCCATCGCGCTACTGACGGCCATTGAGCCGGCCACAACGGCGGCCGCCACGGCGAGCGCCGCCGAAATACTGCGAATCTTCGTCATGAGTGCTTTCTCCTGAGTCCTCGCCATCGCCTGGGCCACAGCGGCGCCACGCTCGATCAGCGAACGTCCTTGGGATGCGAAAGCGACCGAATCGGTTACGGCGCCGCAAATTGCGGCAGAGGTTGACTCCAGCCATGTGCGCGTAACGCTTGCGACGCCGCCGCATCTGAAGGCCGAACTCTCACAAATGAAGGCGGCGAGACAATGGGAATGAATGCTGAGAAGTTGCGACTGGAAGAGAATCGGCGCGGGACCCGGAACTGGCGCGAGTGGGGTCCGTACGTGAGCGATCGCCAATGGGGCACGGTGCGCGAGGATTACAGCGCGCATGGCACGGCCTGGGACTACTTGCCGCACGATCACGCGCGCAGCCGGGCGTACCGCTGGGGCGAGGACGGTTTGGCGGGAATCAGCGACGAGAACCAGCATTTGTGTTTGGGGCTCGCACTCTGGAATGGCCGCGACCCGATTTTGAAAGAGCGGCTCTTCGGGTTGACCAACGGAGAGGGCAATCACGGCGAGGACGTGAAGGAACTGTACTACTACCTGGATGCGACGCCCACGCATTCCTATCTGAAGATGCTCTACAAGTATCCGCACGCGGCTTTTCCGTACGCGAATCTGGTCGAAGAAAATCGGCGGCGGGGAAAAGATCAGCCCGAATATGAGCTGCTCGATACGGGCGTGTTCGCGCACGACCGCTATTTCGACGTCCAGGTGGAGTACGCCAAGGCCGGCCCGCGCGACATGCTGATGCTGGTTACGGTTTTCAATCGCGGGCCGAACGAGGCGCCCATTCATGTGCTTCCGCAGTTGTGGTTTCGCAATACCTGGTCGTGGAACGCGGGTTCGAAGAAACCGTCGCTCTATCTGGAAGGCAACGCCGTGGTCGCGCGGCATGAGCGACTCGATGCGTATCGACTTTATGCGGATGGAGCGCCGCGGTTGCTTTTCTGCGAGAACGAAACGAATTCACGGCGAGTTTTCGGTTTCGATAACGGCCGGGAGTTTTTCAAAGATGGGATTCATGAATTCGTGGTCGAGGGCAAGCGCGACAGCGTGAACCCGGCGCGGACTGGTACGAAAGTTGCCGCCCATTTTCAAGCCGCGGTGCCGGCGCTGGGATCCGTTCAATTTCGGGTGAGATTGGCGCCCGACAAGAACGCCGCGCCATTTGCCGAATTTGATGAAATCTTTTCACGGCGTCGCGCGGAAGCTGACGCGTTTTACGCCGACTTGCAATGCGACATCGACGATCCCGATGCGCGGCTCGTGCAGCGCCAGGCGTTGGCCGGCATGATCTGGAGCAAGCAGTTCTATTACTTTGACGTGCGCGAGTGGTTGAAGGGCGATCCGGCTCAGCCGGCGCCACCGGCGGAGCGCTGCAACGGCCGTAACCGCGATTGGCTACATCTCAACAACGCAGACATCATTTCCATGCCGGACAAATGGGAATATCCGTGGTACGCGGCGTGGGATCTCGCGTTTCACATGCTGCCGCTGGCGATGGTGGACGCGGAATTCACCAAGAACCAGCTCGTGCTGCTGACGCGCGAGTGGTACATGCATCCCAACGGCCAGATGCCGGCGTACGAGTGGGCCTTTGGCGATGTGAATCCGCCGGTGCACGCGTGGGCGACATGGCGCGTTTTTCAGATGGACCGCAAGCAGCGCCGCATGGCGGGCGATGGCGAGTATGCCGGCGACATCGAGTTTCTGGAGCGCGTTTTTCACAAGTTGATGCTGAATTTCACCTGGTGGGTGAACCGCAAGGATGCGCAAGGCCGCAATGTATTTCAAGGCGGATTTCTGGGCCTGGACAATATCGGCGTGTTTGATCGCAGTGCGCCGCTTCCCACGGGGGGATTTATCAACCAGGCTGACGGTACGAGCTGGATGGCGATGTACTGTCTCAACCTGATGCGCATCGCGCTCGAGCTGGCGCTGCACAACCGCACGTATGAAGACATCGCGACAAAGTTCTTCGAGCATTTTCTGCACATTGCCGAGGCCATGAACAACATCGGCGGGGAGAACATGTGCGCCACGAGCGGCGTGGGATTGTGGTGCGAGCAGGACAAGTTCTATTACGACGTGCTGAATTTGCCGGACGGCCGCGTTGAGCCTCTGCGTATTCGCTCGATGGTCGGGCTGATTCCGCTGTTCGCGGTCGAAACGCTGGAGCCGGAGCTGCTCGACCGGCTGCCGGAATTCAAGAAGCGGCTCGAATGGTTTATCAACTACCGGCCGGACCTGGCGGCGCTGGTTTCGCATTGGGAGAAGCCTGGAAAAGGCCATCGCCGGCTGCTGTCGTTGCTGCGCGGCAGCCGCATGAAGGCCTTGCTCAAGCGCATGCTCGATCCGGCTGAGTTCTTATCTGATTTTGGCGTGCGAGCGGTGTCGCGATATCACCTGGATCATCCATTTGTGTTCCCGCTGAACGGGCATGGACTGAGCGTGAAGTATCAGCCGGCCGAGTCTGATAGCGGCGCATTTGGTGGCAATTCGAATTGGCGCGGGCCGATCTGGTTCCCGGTAAATTACCTGCTGATCGAGTCGCTGCAAAAATTCCACCATTACTACGGCGACGATTTCAAGGTCGAATATCCGACCGGCTCAGGCAATTTTGTCACGATTCGTGATGTTGCGGATGAGCTGTCGCGGCGATTGTCGATGATTTTTCTGCGGGACGGCCAGGGTCGCCGGGCGGTTTTGTCTCAAAACGATTACCTCAACAAAAGCCCGCATTTCCGCGATCTGGTGCAGTTTCACGAGTATTTCGACGGCGATAACGGCCGGGGCGTCGGGGCGTCGCACCAGACCGGCTGGACCGGACTGATCGCCAAGCTTCTGGCGCCGTCGCGGGGGCAGTTGCCGGCCCAGAAACAACGAACCAGTGAGTGCCTTGCCGGCAAAGAGTCCCGGCGGCGTAGGGTGTCTGCTCAGGCCGTCAAATGACATCTCCCCACGACAAAGGGCGAACCCAGCGTGAGCGAATGCTGGCCGGGGAGCTCTACAACGCGTGGGATAACGACTTGATGCAGCGCCGGGCTCGGGCCCGCGCGCTGACGGCGCGCTACAACTCGACATTGCAAAATGAACAAGACCTCAGGATTTCGCTTCTTTGCGACCTCCTGGGGGCTTGCGGTGATCGGGTGTGGATCGAGCCGCCGTTTCATTGCGACTATGGCGAGAACATCGAGCTGGGCGAGGGGACATATCTGAATTTCGGCTGCGTGATGCTGGATTGCGCCCGCATTCGGCTTGGCCGCAACGTCTTTGTGGGACCCGGCGTCCAGTTTTATGCGGCTTACCATCCGCTGGACGCTCACGATCGGATCAAAGGACCGGAACTCGCGGCCCCCATCACGGTGGGCGACAACGTGTGGATCGGGGGAGCCGCGGTTCTTTGCCCTGGCGTAACCATCGGAACGAACACAACCATCGGCGCCGGCAGCGTCGTCACCCGGGACGTTCCGTCCAACGTCCTGGCGGTTGGAAATCCATGCCGGGTAATCCGGCAATTGCCGACCAAGCCGTAACGCAACAGTCGCCGCCGCATCCAAGACCTGTAAGCGACGATCAACGACCACCGATTACTTGTTTATGCGCGGAGCGCGAATCAAATGAGCACTATTGTCAGCGACCGGAAATCCAAATCACCAGCGGCGATGAGCAAGCGGATGAGCAGCAAGCTCATCCGCAGCCTGATGCCCGAGCAACTTCCGCCAGCCGAGATGCCAAGCTGCGAGGTGCGTCCGGTCCTTAAAGGGCAGAAGGCGCTGGTAACGGGAGCCAGCTCGGGCATCGGGATGGGAATCGCGACGGCGCTGTGCGCCGCGGGCGCGGATGTGATGATCAACTTCATCGGTGATGAAGCCGCGGCGAAACGGGTCGCGGAACAGGCCACGCATTGCGGTTGCACGCATCGCGGCAAGGCGATTGTTCATCGCGCGGACGTGTCGGACGAGGCGCACGTGCGCGAGATGTTCACCCGCATGCGCGACGAGTTTGGTACGATCGACATCCTGGTCAACAACGCCGGCCTTCAGCAGGATGCGCGGCTGGAAGACATGACATTGGCACAATGGAACAAGGTTGTCGGCGTCAACCTGACGGGGCAATTCTTGTGCGCTCGTGAGGCCGTTCGGGAATTCAAGCGCCGCGGCGTCCGCAAAGAGGTGTCCTGTGCGGCGGGCAAGATCATCTGCGTGAGCAGTGTTCATGAAGTGATTCCCTGGGCGGGTCACGTGAATTACGCGGCCAGCAAAGGCGGCGTGATGCTGATGATGAAGTCGATCGCGCAGGAAGTGGCCCCCTGGCGCATCCGGGTGAACAGCATCTGCCCGGGCGCCGTCCGCACGCCGATCAATACCAGCGCCTGGGAGACGCCGGAGGCTTACAACGAGCTGATGAAGCTGATTCCTTACAAGCGGATCGGCGAAGTCGACGATATCGCCCGCGCCGCGGTCTGGCTCGCTTCGGATGAGGCCGACTACGTGACCGGCGCGAGCATTTTCATCGACGGCGGCATGACGCTTTACCCTGGATTCGAAGCCGGCGGGTGAAGAACAAACTGAAGGCCAAGGAATGAAGGTGGAACGGATCACAACGTGAATTTGTGCGTATTGCACCTCAAACATGCGAGATTCCTGTGTCAGATCGCTACGACGTAATCATCATTGGAACGGGCGCCGGCGGCGGAACGCTGGCGTGGAAGCTGGCGCCCTCCGGAAAGAAAATCCTCCTGCTCGAACGCGGCGATTACGTCGCGCGGGAGAAGGAAAACTGGAGCACGCGGGCGGTTAATCTCGAAGGCAAGTATCACACCAAAGAGACCTGGCGGGACGCGTCGGGTCGCGAGCTGCACCCCCATACAAACTACTACGTCGGCGGCAATACAAAATTCTACGGAGCGGCACTGTTTCGGCTGCGTAAGCAGGACTTCGGGGAAATTCGACATCACGGCGGTATTTCTCCCGCCTGGCCGGTCGTTTATGACGATTTCGAACCGTACTACTGCCAGGCCGAAGAGCTCTATCACGTTCACGGGCAGCGCGGTGAAGACCCGACCGATGCGCCGGCCAGCCGGCCCTATCCGCATCCGCCCGTCAGTCACGAGCCGCGAATTCAGCAGTTGCACGATGATCTTGCGGCCCTGGGCCTGAAGCCATTCCACGTGCCGCTGGGCGTGCAGCTCGATGAGAAGAATCGCCAGACCAGCAAGTGTATTCGCTGCGACACCTGCGACGGGCATCCGTGCCTGGTGGGTGGAAAGTCCGATGCGCAGACCTGCGCGATTGATCCGGCGCTTCAATACCCGAATGTGACACTGCTGACGGGCGCATTGGTCAAGCGTCTGGATACGAACACCTCGGGTCGCGAGGTCACCGAGGTTGTGGTTGAAAGGCAGGGTCGCGAGGAGCGCTACCGGGGGAATGTGGTGGTCGTTTCGGCGGGCGCGATCAATTCGGCGGCGCTCCTGCTGCGCTCGCGGAACGACAGGCATCCGCGCGGTCTGGCCAATCGCTCCGATACCGTCGGCCGGCACTACATGGGACACATCAATTCGATCCAGATGGCGTTGTCGAAATGCCCTAACCCGACCGTGTTCCAGAAGACGCTGGCGATCAATGATTTTTACGGGGCATCGGACGAGTGGGACTTTCCGATGGGGCACGTTTCATTCGTCGGCAAACTGGATGGCGACACGTTGCGGGCGGGCGCCCCGGCCCTCGTTCCCGGCTGGACGCTCGACAAGATGGCGCGGCATTCGCTGGACTTCTGGCTGACCAGCGAGGATCTGCCGGACCCGAACAACCGGGTCTCGCTCGATGCGGATGGCAATATCGTGTTGAGCTATGCGCCGAACAACGAAGAGGGACATAAGCGGCTCACCTCGAAACTGAAGCAGTTGATGAAACAAACGACTCGCTGCGGTGTTCACGGGCATGATTGCCACCAGGGCCTGCTGGCCCGCACGCTCTGGATTGGTCAGCGGATTCCGCTGGCGGGCGTCGCACACCAATGCGGCACGATTCGGTTTGGCGGCGATCCGGGCCAATCAGCATTGAACGTCGATTGCCGGGCCCACGATGTTGACAATCTCTACGTGGTCGATGCAAGCTTCTTTCCTTCGAGTGGCGCGGTGAATCCCGCGCTGACAATCATGGCAAATGCGCTGCGGGTCGGCGATCATCTGCTTGAGCGCCTGAATGGGTGATTCGCCTGCTGGAAAGCAGTCGGGCAATGTGGAAGCGACAATGATTCAGTTCAACGGCGATGTCGTCATAGTCACGGGCGCAGTCGGGCGGCTTGGCTCGGCCAGCGCCAGCGTTTTGCACAAATCGGGCGCGAGAGCTGTTCTGATCGACCGGAACCAGGAGCGGTTGAATGCCGCCTATCCCGACCTGCTTGCATCGAAAGATCACCTGTTGCTCGGCGATGTCGACCTGGCGCGGAGCGACCACACCGAGCGCTTCGCGGCGGCCGTTATCAGTCGCTTTGGCCGAATCGACGGGCTCGTCAATACCGTGGGCGGCTTCCGATTGGATGGCGACACCCCCGGCGGCGATTCGGATACCTGGAAAGCGATGCTGGACCTAAATGTTCAGACAACCCTTAACGCGATCCGGGCCGTGCTGCCGTCAATGCAGGAGCGCGGCCGCGGACGAATCGTCAGCGTTGCCAGCCGTGCGGCCCTGAAAGCGGATGCGGGCGTCGCGGCCTACAGCTCGTCAAAGAGCGCGGTCGTTCGCCTGACCGAGAGCCTCTCGTCTGGACTGAAATCGGCGGGAATTCACATCAACTGCGTTTTGCCGAACACGCTCGACACGCCGGAAAATGCCAAGGCCATGCCAGATGCGGATCGTTCAGACTGGGTGAATCTTGACGCACTTGCGGAGTTGCTGGCGTTTCTGGTTTCCGACGGCGCGCGGGCGCTTAACGGGGCTGCGATACCTGTGTAACGTGGAGCTGCCGCGCATCCGAGCGCTCCCGCAAACAGCCGGTTACAATAGCGCTGGAGCGAGAGGCGAACTTTCTCGCGTCACCTTTTCAGCATTGCGATCGAGGCTCAGAAAAGTGCCCGTAAGAGATATGTCCGCGCCGGGGGAGGCCGCCCGGGTTGGCGATTCCTCGTCCATTGAATCGCGCGAGCTGGCCGCTTTGCGCCTGCTTTCTGAAGGCGCCGCCGCATCGATCGGCCGCGGCTTTTTTGAGACGCTCGTGTCGGGGCTGGCGACCGCTGCGAGTGTGAAATTCGCGTTCGTTGCTGAGTTTCTGGGCAGCAACCGCGCCAAGACCATCGCTTACTTCAAGAACGGCCAAATCGTCGAAAATGCCGAATGGGACTTGGCTGGCACGCCGTGCGAGGATGTGGTTACCGGCAAGCTGTGCCACTATCCGACTGGCGTGAGCCAGAAGTTTCCCCAGGATGTGCCGCTGGTCGAAATGGGCGTGGACAGCTATCTGGGAATTCCGCTGCTCGACAACGAAGGGAAATCGCTCGGGCACCTGGCCATTTTCGATGACCGGCCGATGCCCGAGGACGCTCGCCGCGCATTCCTGCTGCGCATTTTCGCTGGGCGCGCGACGGCCGAATTGATGCGCCTGCGAGCCGAAGAGCGCATGCGTGAGAGCGAGCAGCGCTTCCGAGATCTGTTCGATGAGGCGCCGATTGCCTATGTCCACGAGGGGCTGGATCTCAAATTCATTAGTGCCAACCGGACGGCGATGAATATCCTCGGCATCAAGCCTGAGGATGTGCCTGACACGGTCGGAATGTCATTTATTCCGGACACGCCCGATGCGCAGCGCCGCATCCGGGAAGCGGTTGAATCGATCGGGCGCGGCACGGATACAAAGGGCGTAATCCTGGAGCTGCGCCGAAAGGACAATGGCAAACCGATCTGGATCCAGTGGTGGTCGCGGCCTGACGTCAGCGGCAAGTTCACGCGCACGATGTTTATCGACATCACCGACCGCGTGCTGATGGAACAGGAAAAGGCGCGGCTGAATGCCCAGAACCTCTATCTTCAGGAAGAAATCAAGGCCGTCCACAATTTTGATGAGATTGTCGGTCGCAGCGCGGCGTTGGCTGATGTGCTGCGCCAGGTAAGCCAGGTGGCCCCTACCGACGCTTCTGTTTTGATAACTGGGGAAACTGGCACCGGCAAAGAGCTGATTGCCCGCGCCATCCATTCGCACAGCAATCGCCGCGACAAGCCGTTGATCAAGGTCAATTGCGCGGCACTCCCCACCGGTTTGGTTGAAAGCGAGCTGTTCGGACATGAAAAAGGCGCCTTCAGCGGCGCGATTGCGCGGCGAATCGGTCGATTTGAGCTGGCCGGCGGTGGAACAATTTTCCTCGACGAAATTGGCGAAGTTCCGCTGGATGTTCAGGTCAAATTGCTGCGCGTGCTTCAGGAGCGCGAATTCGAGCGCGTCGGCGGGAGCAGCTCGATCCGCGCGGATGTCAGGGTGATTGCAGCCACCAATCGCGATCTCGGCAAGATGGTGCGCGAAGGAAAGTTTCGCGAGGATCTATTCTTCCGGCTGAATGTCTTTCCGATTCACCTGCCACCGCTGCGAGAACGAGCGGACGATGTCGCGCTGCTGGTGCAGTTCCTGCTTTCCAAATTCGCGAACCGGGTGGGAAAGCGTATTGATGGAGTGACGGCTGATACGCTCGAGCGGCTCCGGGGATATTGCTGGCCCGGGAATATTCGTGAACTTGAAAACGTCCTCGAGCGCGCCGTCATTCTGTCGCAAGGGCCGCTCGTGGAAGTGCCGCCCACGGCGTTAATTCAGCCGGCCGGTAGCATCGCGAGTATTTCTGGTCCCGCTTCCGGAAGCCTCGAAGACGTAGAGCGCGCCCATATGCTCAGCACATTGAAAGCCCGCAAATGGGTGATCGATGGCCCGGATGGCGCTGCCAGAGTCCTGGATATGCACCCCAACACCCTCCGCAGCCGCATGAAGAAGCTGGGCATCACGCGGCCCGCCCACGAACTTTCGTGAGCGCCACGAAATCCCGTGGTGCGATGAAGCCCCGCGGTGCCCGATGCCGGCGACCGGTTTCTGCTTCTCAAATCCCTTAAGTCCTTGAACTGGCACTACTTACGAACATTCGTGCAAGCCTTCGCGGGGTCTGGCACACGACCTGCTTAACGACTCTTCTGTCGCGAAGGAGAGACGTTGCTCAAGATCACTCGCAAAACGAAAGGCAGGACGGCGTGGTTGAAACTGGAAGGAAAACTGATCGGTCCCTGGGTCGAGGAACTTCGAGCCACATGCGAAGGTCCAGGAGCCGACCCGAATTTCAAGCTGGACTTGTCGGATCTGACGTTCGTGGATTCCGCCGGCGAGTTACTGCTGCGGCAGTTGATCAGTTCGGGCCACAAGATTCAGGCATGTTCCAGTTATCTGACGGAAGTGTTGAAGGAGAACTCGCGATGACGGCTTTGGCCGCTGGTGCAGCGAGCGAGTCTCGCACCCATCCGGCTGACTTGCGCCAGCAGGAACTTCTGCAAGGCCTCCGCGCCGGAGACGAGCGAGCCTATGAGCAGCTCGTACGCGACCATGGCGCAAAGATGCTTGCCGTCGCGCGCCGCTTCCTTCGATCGGAGCACAATGCGGCCGACGCTGTGCAGGAGGCGTTCCTGGCGGCCTTCCGACACATCCACACCTTTGCCGCAGGCGCCCAGCTCGGCACCTGGCTGCATCGGATCGTGGTGAATACGTGCCTGATGAAGCTGCGCAGCGACAAGAGTCGGCCCGTTTGTTCCATGGAAAGCCTACTGCCGGCCTTCGACAATTTCGGGCGGCATGTGCAGCGGGCATCGAGATGGGAAGCGCCTATCGAGCGACTGGAAAAACACGAAGTGCTGCAGAGAATTCGCGACCGCATCGATCAACTGCCGGCGCCCTATCGCACTATCGTTCTGCTGCGCGATATCGAGGAGCTCGATACTCAGGAAGTCGCCGATCGCCTGGGAATTTCGGCCACGGCTGTAAAAGTGCGCCTGCACCGGGCACGAAGAGCGCTGCGCTCATTGTTGAGTCCCATCTTCGAAGCAAAGCGCAGCGAATAGACCGGAGGATGGAATACCATCTCAAGCCGGGACGCGTTAGCAGCGCTGTACATCCCAACCGCTATCCTGTCTCCACACGCGAATTCCGTGTCCGCGCTGCGCTCTTCGCAGTAGCCCTACGAACAATTCGTGCCGTAAGCGACCAGCATGCTCGACAGGTCCGTGAGGTCTACGTCCTGGTCGCCGTCCAGGTCGCCCTGCGAACCGGTGGCACTGGTTGATCCGTAGTTGGACAGCAGTGTGGTGAGGTCGGACAGCTCAACCGTTCCATTTCCGTCCAGGTCGCCGGTGCAAACGCTCCCCGTTCGGAGGTTCGCTACCCATGCTTCCTGACTGTTGGGGCCGAATCCATAGCCGGCGATGACCAGGCCGTCCGCCGAGATTGCCTCGGCGCTGAATAGAAACATGCCCTGCAAATCGAGGCCATAGGTGAATTGCAACACATCATTCAGGTCGCGCATGCCACGTTGGCTGTCCCAGATGAAGGCGTTGCCTGTTCCGTTATAGGGGTCGAAATTGGCAAGGCCGACAATCACGGAGCCGTCGGCGTTTGTCGCCAGCGGCCAGTTGATGCCGCTTTGTGCAAGTGCCAACGACTGAAAACCTCCCTCGGCAGTCCAGCGATAAGCGCCATTGGCATCGGACCCGACGATGACGCGACCATCCTCAGAAATGGCCAGCGCGTTATTGCCCGATCCCAACGGGGCCAGGCCGTCCGCGGCGGTCCAGCGAAACGCCTGATCGTAGTAGTAGCCGACAGTCCCGGTCCCGACCACGACACTTCCGTCGCCCGAAACGCCATAGGCACGGCTGAGCGCGACGCCACCAGCAAAATCGCCAAGACTGGTCACACCGGTATCCTCTGTCCAGCGAAAAGCGAAAATGCCGTCGGGAGCCTGACTTGCACCCACAATTACACTGGCGTCCGGAGTCATCGCTTGTGCCTGGCCGTATGAGGTAGGCCCGTTCAGGGTGCCGAGGCGCTGCATGCCCTGGCTTTCGGTCCAGATGAAAGGCGTACCTTCTTCGCCGGCGGAGCCATCGTCGCTGGAACCGACGACGATCGATCCGTCCGCGGAACAGGCGTAGGCGGAACTGGAAAAAAATCCGCCAGGCATGTCACCGAGGCCGACCATTCCCTCGTCTGCCCGCCAACGAAAAGCCTGCATGCCCTGAGGCGAATTGCTTTCGCCGACGACTGTGCTGCCGTCGGAAGAAACACCGAATGCGAGCGATGGGTCATAGCCGGTCCTGAGAAATCCGAGCCGGGTGAACGACTGACCGAGCGCTGTGCCGGCGAACGCTGCGACGAACAATGCGGACGCGAGTGCTTTCATTTTTTTGCCTCCTCAAGACGGGTTCTGCGACCGTGCACCGAAGTGGATGTTGCCGTGAGTAAGCAGGCTTGCTTTAAATCGCTTTTCATGACAATGCGAATGCGCTTCGGTCAGACAGCCGCTGATTTCATTACGCGACTTCAAATATCGATCGGCTTGCGTCGAATATGCACGAAGCGGCGTAAGAGAAGCGCTGCTATTTTGCCGGTTCCCGGAGAAGAGCATGATTCCGACGCCCATTTTTCGGGTGCTAGCATTAGCTTCCGCCTGGTTGTCCGCTCTGGCCACTGCCGCTGCGCAGGCGCCGCCTGATTTGGAAGCCGTCGCGGGGTTTCAGGGAATGCACGAGCGCTGGGCGGGCCTGATGGATGATTTCAACGTGCCCGGCATGGCTGTAGCGGTTGTCAAAGATGGCCGGCTAGCGGCAATTGACACGTTCGGCGAGAGAGCGCCTCGGGGCGGCGCTCCGACTCCTGAGACCTTTTTCTACATCGCGTCCATCACGAAGACATACCTGGCCACGGCAATTTGCGCTTTGGCGGATGATGGAAAGCTCTCGCTGGACGACCCGGTGAAGAAATATCTGCCGCGCTTCGCGTTGCCGAGCGGTTCTGAGGTGGATGCCGACAAAATTACGATTAGAGACCTGCTTTGCCACAGGCCAGGCATCGCGAACGATCCGATCGTGACTCTGGACGCGTTCACCGGAGAGATCACCGAGGACCGCTACTATGGTTGGCTGGCAAAGCTGAAGCCCGCGGGGCGGGTCGGTTATTCCAACGTTCATTTCACTCTGCTTGGGCGTGTGATCGAGGCTGTCACCGGCAAGCCGTGGCGGGACTACCTGGACGAGCGCTTATTCAAGCCGGCGGGCTTGTTGCGGACGACCGGCTACGCCAGCCGCATGTATGGGGATCCTGACTGCGCCATGCCGATGGAACGAGTCGAAGGCCAGTGGCAGGTGTGCAACTTGCGAAAAACTGACCGGACCATGCATGCCGCCGGTGGGCTCGGAGCTTCGGCACGAGACGCGGCCAACTGGCTCAATTTGCACCTGAATGACGGAGAGATTGAGGGCAAGCGTATCATTTCGGCGGATCGAGCCCGTGAGATGCGCACATTGCAATCAAAGTTCCCTCAGAAGCAGGGCTCAATCCGGATCATGGAAGGATTCGGGCTGGGGTGGCAAGTCGGGACGTTCCACGGCACAGCGTTGTGCTCGCACGGCGGTGGTTACGCCGGTGCGGCAACTTACTACGCCATGCTGCCTGAGAAAAAGTGCGGGTTTGTCATCTTGATGAATGCCGGCGAGGCCGCGATGGGTCTTCAGGATATCATCGCGGTGGATATCCTCGACCGCCTGATCGAAGGCGATGAGCCCATTGACGTGCTGGACGCATACCGAAAGCGGTTGGCCGAGCAGAAGGCACAGGCGTCCGTTCGACAAAACGAGCTGAAGGCCGCTCTGGCCAAGCCTCTTGAATTGTCGCAATCGAGCGATGCTTACGCGGGCCGCTTTCAGAACGCCGAGCTGGGCACGCTGACCATCGCGCCCGATGGAGGCCGGCTGAATGTGACCATGGGGGACTGCCCGCTGGACATAAGGGCAAACGGGCCGGACGGCTTCAAGGTAGTCCGCCCAACACTGGAAGGAGCGGCGTTCAAGTTTGAAGTCGCGCCAGGCGGGGAGGTAAGAAGTCTCGCGCTCGATATTCCTGGCGAAGGCAAGATGACGTTCAGCCGCTGAGCCCGCCGGGCTGAAATGACGGGGGTCCTGTGCACCGGCGCCAGTGTGCATCACGCAACGGGATCGCAGGTCGCTGAAGCCTTGCCCCCGCGACCCGCCACCGCACTCGTTTTTCATGGGCTGCCGCATAAAGTCATCTGATGCGGCGTTTTGCCCGGCTTTACTGCGACATAGATCAAACCACCCGCACCTCGGAAAAGCTCGAGGCGTTGATGCGCTATTTCCGGGACGCGCCGCCTGATGACGCGGTGTGGGCCATGTTCTTTCTGACCGGGCGGCGCTTCCTGCGGCTGGTGAACACGCGGCAGCTTCGCGAGTGGGCCTGCAAACACGCCGCTGTTCCGTTGTGGCTGCTGGACGAAAGCTACGAATCGGTCGGCGATCTTTCCGAGACGATCGCACTGCTCCTGCCCGAGGTGGATGAACCCGTCGACGAAACGCTCGCGCAGGTTGTCCGCGATCGACTCCAGGTCATGCAGCGCGGCGATGACACGGATCGGCGCCGGATTTTGAGCGAAGTGTGGGAGCGTTTCGATGCGACGGAGCGGTTTCTTTTTCACAAGCTGATTTCGGGCGTGTTTCGCGTCGGGGTGGCTCGCACGCTCGTCGTGCGGGCTCTGGCTGAAGTGGCAGCGGTCGAGCCCGCAGTAATGGACCACCGCCTGCTGGGGAACTGGGATCCGACGCCCGAGACCTATGCCCGCATCATGGCGGGCAAAAGCGAGGCTGACCCCGCGCGGCCTTACCCATTTTTTCTCGCATACAGCCTCGACGTCCCGGCGGAATCGCTTGGCGATGTGCGTGAATGGCAATTCGAGTGGAAATGGGATGGGATTCGGGCTCAGCTCATCCGGCGCGCCGGGCACACGCTGATCTGGTCGCGGGGTGAGGAACTGGTGACCGACGGTTTTCCCGAAATCGTCGCGGCGGGTCGCGGCCTGCCGGATGGGACGGTGATCGACGGCGAGATCGTGGCGTTCGAGAATGAGCGCGTGCTTCCGTTCGCATTGCTCCAGCATCGTATCCATCGCAAGCGCGTGCAGCCGCAGCTGTGGCACGAAGTGCCGGTCGCGCTGCTGGCGTTCGACCTCCTCGAACGCGAGGGAGCGGACCTGCGCGCGAATTCGCTCGAGCAGCGCCGCACGGCGCTCGAGGAGCTCGTCGCGCGACGCAGCGACCCCGGACTGCGGACATCGCCGCTGCTGGCCATTCAAAGCTGGAGCGAATTGTCGAATGTTCGCCAGACGGCCCGCGCGGCGCTGGCCGAAGGGATCATGCTCAAGCGCCGCGCCGCGGCCTACGGGGCTGGGCGGCGGCGCGGCGACTGGTGGAAATGGAAAATCGATCCCTACACGATCGACGCGGTGCTGATGTATGCCCAGGCGGGCAGCGGTAAACGCGCCGGCATTTTCACGGATTACACGTTCGGCGTCTGGGAAAACGGCGAGCTTACCCCGTTTGCCAAAGCGTATTCGGGGCTGACCGACGAGGAGATCGGCGAAGTCGACTCATTTGTGCGGGCTAACACGGTCGAGCGCTTCGGACCCGTACGGGCGGTTAAGCCCGAGCTTGTGTTCGAAATCGCATTCGAGGGAATCCAGCAATCGACGCGCCACCGCGGTGGAATCGCCGTGCGCTTTCCGCGCATCACGCGTTGGCGGCATGACAAGAAGCCCGCGGACGCCGACACGATGGAAACCGTGCGGGCATTGCTCGAATCGGTCAGTCGCATGCCGGAGGATCGCGCATGAGCCCTTCAGCCGGCGCCGCCGATAGTGTCACTGCGGCCGCCATGACCCGTGCGCTCGACTGGTTCACCAGCCTGGGCTGGACGCCTTTTGATTTTCAGCGCCAGACATGGGATGCGTACTTGCGCGGCGAAAGCGGGCTGCTGCACGCGCCCACGGGCGTCGGCAAGACACTCGCGGTCTGGATGGGGCCGGTGCTCGACTGGATGGCCCGAAACGACACCTCGACTTCACCCCGCAAAAAAACGGCCCCCGCCAAGCCCGAAACCTTCGCCCGCCGCCGCGCTCGCTGCGCTCCGCTCGAAGTTCTCTGGATCACGCCCCTGCGCGCTCTCGCCTATGACACGACCGAAGCGCTGCTCACCCCGGTGGAGGGTTTGGGTCTGCCCTGGTCGGTCGAAATGCGCACCGGTGACACCTCGGCCACGCTGCGTGCCCGGCAACGCGAGCGCCTCCCGACCGCGCTGGTCACTACGCCCGAGAGCCTATCGATCCAGCTTTCCTATCCGGACGCCCGCGAGCGGCTGGCTACGCTGCGCTGTGTCATTGTGGACGAATGGCATGAGTTGCTCGGCACGAAGCGCGGCGTCCAGACCGAGCTGGCGCTGGCCCGCCTGCGCCGCTGGAACCCCGGGCTGCGGGTCTGGGGCTTGTCCGCGACCATCGGCAACCTGGAACAGGCGATGCAGGTGCTGATGGGCGGCGCCGCGCTGCGGCCTACCCTCATCTCCAGCTCGCAGCCTAAAGCCGTGGTGATCGACACGCTCATTCCCGACCAGATCGACCGTTTCCCCTGGGCCGGTCACCTCGGTACCAAGCTGCTGCAACCCGTCATCGAGAAAATCGAGTCGGCCGGCGCGACATTGCTCTTCACCAACACGCGCTCGCAGGCCGAAATCTGGTTCCAGTCCATCTTGCGCGAGCGACCGGACTGGATCGGCCAGGTTGCGCTGCATCACGGCTCACTCGAGCGCAAGCTGCGCGAAAAAGTCGAGAAAATGCTCGCGGCAGGCCTGCTCCGCGCTGTGGTTTGCACGTCGAGTCTCGACCTGGGCGTCGATTTCACGCCCGTGGACCAGGTGCTGCAGGTCGGCAGTCCCAAAGGCGTCGGCCGCCTGATGCAGCGCGCGGGCCGCAGTGGGCACCAGCCGGGCGCAACCAGCCGCATCGTCGGTGTGCCGACGCATACGTTCGAGCTGGTCGAATTCGCCGCCGCTCGCGACGCGCTGGCGGCCAGACAGATCGAGGCCCGCATTCCGCTCGAACGCCCGCTGGATGTGCTGGTGCAGCATGCCGTGACGATCGCGCTAGGCGGCGGGTTTGAGCGCGAGGATCTGCTGGCGGAGGTGCGCAAGTCGCATGCCTATCGCAACCTTTCCGACGATGAATGGAACTGGGTGCTGGATTTCGTCACGCGCGGCGGCGAGGCGCTGCGGGCCTACCCGCAGTATGCGCGTGTGCAGGTCGAAAACCAGCTCCATGTCGTCAAATCGCGCCAAATGGCGCTGCGGCACCGCCTGGCCATCGGCACGATCTCCAGCGACCCCGCCGTCAACGTGCGGCTCATCTCCGGCGGTCGACTCGGCTCGGTGGAGGAGTCGTTCGTTTCGCGCCTCAAACCCGGTGATTGCTTTGTATTCGCCGGGCGACTGCTCGAATTTGTTCGCTTCCGCGAGATGACGGTGTTTGCCCGCAAGGCCCGCGAGGTCAAGGGCATTGTGCCGCGCTGGAACGGGGCGCGCTTCCCGCTGTCGACACAGCTCGGCGCGGCCGTGCGGCGCAAACTTTCCACCGCGCTGGACGGCGCCGCGCTCGAGCCCGAAATGCAGAGCGCGCTGCCGCTGATCAAAATGCAGGCCCGCATTTCGCGCATCCCGGCCCCCGACGAGCTACTGATCGAAACGACGCAGACGGATGCCGGCTGGCACCTTTACCTGTATCCGTTCGAGGGTCGGCTGGTCCACGATGGCTTGGCGGTTCTTCTGGCGTATCGGCTGACCAAGCGCGAGCCGGCGTCGATCGGCGCGACCGCTAATGACTACGGCATCGAATTGCTGTCTCCGGCGCCGATCCAACTGGATGAAACAAGCTGGCGTGAATTGTTCTCGACCGACAACCTTGTGCACGATTTGCTCAACTGCCTGAACGCGACGCAGCTTGCCCGCCGGCAATTCCGCGACATCGCCCGCATCGCCGGACTGGTGTTTCCCGGCTACCCGGGCCTGGCGCCGGCCCAGCGGCATCTGCAGGCTTCCAGCGAGCTGATTTTCGACGTTTTCTGCGAATTTGATCCCAATAATCGCCTGCTGGACCAGGCCCGCCGCGAAGTGCTGGACGACCAGCTCGAAATCGTCCGCATGCGCCACGCGATGGAACGCATCGCCGCGATGAAATTCGTCATGGTCACGACCGACCGTTTGACGCCGCTCGCGTTTCAGCTCTGGGCGGAAAGCCTGCGGTCGAATTACCTCAGCTCGGAACGCTGGGCCACGCGCGTCAAGCGCATGGCTGAGCTACTGGAACGCGATCCTGTGCACGTGACCGTCGGTGAGGAACTGGTGAAGCCGCGAAAGTCGCGCATGACCAAGCCGCGTGGTGTGCACATGCGCGTGCCGCGCAAGCCGGTCTATTGAGGATGCGGCGAAGCGCTTGCGGGGGCATTGTCGCCGCGGAATGTCATGGCCTGGCGGTCTTTGACTACGCCGGGGAATTTCAGCACCTGGCTGTGCATGACCACGTACACGCCGGGGCCCAGCAGCCGGGCGGCCAGCAGCGCTTCGGTCAGGTTCTGAAACGCATCTGTGTCGCGAAACTCGAAAGGCCGCATCGCTCCGGTCAGGATCACCGGCTTGGACAGCGGCGGCTGATCGGTGCGGGATTGGCACAATTCGCGGTGCAGGAGCTCGCCCGTGAGCGAAAGCGTGTCCGTGCCATGCAGCACCAGCACGGCATCGTCGCGCGTTAGCGCCTCGCGCACGGATTGCAGAATGGTGGCCCGGTCGGCGTCCGTCATTTCTAGCGAGTCTTTGGACATGACGGTCACGTGCCGCCATTTCAGGTCAGACAGGCGCAGCCCGCGCATGACCTGTTCGAGCGGCGAGGTGGTGTTGCGCAGCGACCCGTCGGCTTCGTTGTAAACCTTTTCGATCGTTCCGCCGGTGGTCAGAATGGCGATGTTCATGCGATGCGGCGCTGCTCGACAATTCTTCCTGGCAACATCATCGTGGGAAGAAGCTCAGCGTGACGTGCATGATGGTCCAGTAATAGAACGACTGTGACCCGACAATGTCTTCGAGCCAGCCAGTCCGGCCAAAGGCGTAGTTTGAGATCGCAACCAGTATCACAACGATGGCTGCCAGACCCAGGTGCAGCACGGTAAATCCCGTGCGCGTCGTGCGCATCCATTTCCACGTGCCGGCCTTTGGCGGCTCCGGTGGCGGTCGCTTGGCGAGGCTGTAGCGGCCGAAGATGTACCAGCCGACAAAATGCATCAAAACGACGGCGTTGAACGTCCATGGGCCGCTTACCAGCGCGATCAGGATGATCCCGGTCGAGATGATGAACACCATCAGGATCGGCTGATGCGCCCGCCACAGGCCGCGCAGTCCATCCGGAAACTGCTTGCCGATCCGCGACAACGCGAAGAGCGCGATCAACACCATAGGCACGAAGGTTGAGGCGAACCGTACGGCATAATTCCAGTTGGCTGGGAAAAGGTTTTCCAGCAGCGGGTGTTTGAATTCAGGCCGAAACTGACCAAAAAGCACGTAGGCCGGAACGGCCAGCGACAGCAGCAGGCCCAGCATCAGCAATTGCAGGATGACCATGATGCGGGCGTGCCGCGGCCCGGCGTCTTTCGGCATGTCGCCATAGGCCTTATAGAAAAAGGCCTCGTCGCGAAAGCCATGAATCAAGAAGTAAAAATAAAACAGCAAGAGCGCCAGCGCGTTGATGTGCTCGCGATTCTGGCCATCGTGTCCGTACTGGTAGAAAAGCCAGCAGAAAACAGTCCCGACCGCCGCCAGGCCGAGCAGTTGTGCGATGCTCTTGACGCCTTTCATGCGCTTGCTGCTCAGCAGGAAGGCCGTTCCGACCACAAAGTGCGGCAGGCCGAACAGCCGCATGGGCAGCTCGGCCGGGTTCTTGAACATGCGATGGGATGTATCGGGGATCCAGCCAAGCTGATCGCGAAACAGGTACTTTTCGATCGCATACCCGATGCCGCACACGGCGATGGCCGCAAAGGTCCAGAAAAGCGTGTGCGCGTATTGCTGAAGGGTCAGTGGCATGGGTGGGCGGGCCGGGATGGCGGCGCCGGGCGCCGCGGGAACTCCGGCTGATATCTCGCCCCGATGCGCTTGGGGGGTTGCTGCCAACAAAAGCTCCAGGCGTGATGCGGCGCGAGTTCAAGTCCCGCTTGGTCACGCAGCGAAAGTATCGAGTGATGGATCAGGCGAGTCAACCCTGCGAGCCGGCGAGATGATACGTGGAGTGCCCCTCCATCCGTCGGAAAAAAGCGTGAAGGAAGGTAGCGCAAGCAACTCTCAGCCGGTTGAAACGAGCGCAAATCCGTAGCATGGGCTCGGCCGCGGCAGCGAGAATGTGTGATACGCCGGCGCACGCGGGCGTTAAAGTAACTCAACGGCTGTGCCTATCAAACGTCTGATTCCCGTTTCGCCTTGCCGAGAAGGAGACGCTTGCCATTTCGCTGGATGTCGGCACTTTTCTGAATCGGTAAACTGGCATGCGATGAGCACGCTTGCCAGCGCGTATCGCCGGAGCAGAAACGTCGCGCTGGCGGGGCTGGGGGTAAACCTCCTGCTGGCCATCGCCAAGTTCACCGCAGGAGTGCTTGGAAATTCGTATGCGCTGCTGGCCGATGCGATCGAATCCTGCATCGACGTGGCCGGGTCCATTATCGCCTGGGGCGGGCTGTACGTCGCGGCGCGCCCCGCCGATATTGAGCATCCCTATGGGCACGGCAAGGCCGAGGCGCTGGCCGCGGTCGTGTCGGCGGCGCTGATCGTGATGGCGGCGGGGATCGTGGCGTGGGAGGCGGTCGAGAGCTTCTTTTTTCCGCACGGATCGCCGCACTGGTCCACGCTGCTGGTGCTCATTGTCGTGGTGGTTATCAAGGAATGGATATACGTGGTCGGGCGGCGGACAGCGGCCGTCACGGAGAGTCATGCCGTGCGGGCCGACGCCGGGCATCATCGCAGCGACGCGCTGACATCGGCGCTGGCCGCGGTCGGAATCTCGATCGCGCTGATCGGCGGGCCGCGACTGGCGGTGGCGGACGGTATCGCGGCGCTGCTGGCGTCGCTGATCATCGCGACGAATGGCATCCGGCTGGCGTTTCCGCCGCTGCACGAATTGATGGACCGCGAGTCGCCGGAAATGCGCGAGCGGGTACGGCAGGTGGCCGGTGCGGTGCCGGGCGTGGTTGATATTGAAAAAATCGTCGCGCGTAAGAGCGGCCTGCACTACCTGGTCGACATGCACGTCGAAGTGGACCCGAAAATGACCGTCGAGCAGGCGCACCTGCTTTCGCACACGGTCAAGGACGCGATCCGCGTGGCTCTGCCGCAGATTCACGATGTCCTGATCCACATCGAACCCGCCGGCCAAATGCGGCTCAGCCAGTCGCGCGGCTGACGGGCGCGAGGCATTGCGGCTGCGCGGGTGTATAAATCAATGTCATGAACAGACTGACGCTTCGATTTGTGAAGACCGGCGGGCTATTGGCCGCCTTTGGTCTTTTCTACCTGTCCGGCTGCCAGCGGGACACCCACGTCAGCGCCAGCCGGCCGGATGCGGCTGTGGCGGCGGACTCGACACCGGCGCAGGGTGAAGAGCGCACTACAGCGGCGGTGAACGAAGGGGATGAGCGGCGCGCAGCTCGATCGCAGCAGGACACCGCCCGCTCGATCCGTGCACAAGACAGCGATTCACACGAGGCGACCCACGAGGCCGCGCCCGATTCGAAGAGCGACTCCACGGTCGGCAAATCGCCCACTGCGCGACTGCCGTTCGTACAGGTGCTCGAGCGGGTGGATTCCGGCAAAGTCGTCACGCTGGACGGACGGGCGGTGACCCTGAACGCGCTCGATCTGCACACAGACAACGTTCGAAAGATTCAAATCAAGCGCGACGCGAGCAACCTGTCCATGCGCGGCAGCATCGCCATCCATATCGACGGCCAGGGCATCGAGTGGACGCCGCGCTGGCGCACGCTGGAGCTGACGCGTTCATCTGATGGGGCCTGGTCCGCAACCGGCGGCGAGCTCGCCAATCCGTGAGCAAGTCCGCGCCGCGGCGATTTGTCTCGCGCGGCGGCGAAAAGCTGGCCGCGGCACTGGCAGAGTTTGGCGTCGATGTGGCGGGCGCCGTCTGCCTGGACATCGGGTCGCACGCGGGCGGGTTCGTCGATTGCCTGCTGCAAAACGGCGCCCGCAGGGTTTACGCGGTCGACACGGGTTACGGGGTTCTGGACTATCGGCTGCGGCGTGATGGCCGCGTGGTCGTCAACGAACGCACAAACGCGCTGCATTTCACCGCTCCGGAGCTTTGCCAACTGGTGACGATCGACGCCGGCTGGACGCCGCAGCAGCTCATTTTGCCGGCGGCGCTGCGCTCGCTCGCGCCCGGCGGCCACGTGATCAGCCTGCTGAAGCCGCAATACGAGGCGCCGCCGCAATGGCGCGCGCGTGGTGTCGTGATGAGCGAACACATGGACGAGCTGCTGACGAAATGCCGCGGGGAGGTCGAAAAATCCGGTTGGCTGATCGAACGTGAAATGCCGAGTCCGTTGAAGGGTCACGGCGGCAATGTCGAATTTCTGTGGCTGCTGCGGCGAAAGAGTGAAGCGAGCTAATCGTCGACCAAGCAGTCCGCCGCCGCACTATCGGCCGAGGCCGGCGCGCGTTCGGCATCCGGTCCGCGCTCGTCGCCCCCCACATAACCGAGCGCTTTGAGTTTGGAAATTTCCTGGGCAGATGGCGCGGTTTCACGCTGTGTCGCTTTGCTGTTCCGACCGCAGTCGGCATAGAACGCCTTTGCGAAGGCGTGCATCCTGCGGACGAGATCGGCGTTTTCGTGGCAGCGATTCTGCTTCTCGACCGGATCCGCGTTCAGGTCGTAGAGCTCAAACGTCTTTGTGTCGATGTTCCAGATGCCTTTCCAGCGACCGTCGGGAGTGAGCACGGCGATGTTCTTATTGCCGCGCTGTCTCCAGGACTGGCGATACTTTTTCATGTTGTCGCGGACCGTTCCGATGACAAACTCGCGCGCGGTCCTTCCTTCGGCACGAATCAACGGCATCAGGCTCTGACCGCGGGCCGGGCCGACCAGGTCGCGGTGGCCGGCAAAATCAAAAACGGTAGGCAGCACGTCGACCAGATTCACCACGTCTGCGATCGTTTTGCCGGCGTAGTGGTCCCTGGGAAAGTGAATGATCAACGGGACGCGCGCCAACTCTTCGTACACGCTTTGCGAGTGCAGATAGTCGCCGTGGTCGTCCAGCTCCTGGCCGTGGTCCGACAGCACAATGAACAGCGTGTCGTCCCACATGCCGCGGGCCTGCAGCGCGTCGATGACGCTCTTCAGGTGCAGATCGGCCTCGTGCACAAGTGCGTCGTACAGGATTTTGTGCTGCGGCAGCAATGACAGCAGCTCCGCATCCAACTGCGCCAGCGTCGGCTCTCTGTTTGTGGTTCCCAGCGGGTTGACCAATCCTTTTGCGCCCTGCCAGTCGGGGTGGGTCGCGTTGCCGTAGGCTTCGATCAACTTGACGAGCCGCACCCGTGTGGCGGCATCGACGGAGCCGAACGGCGCGATCAATTCGTCGCTGGCGCGCGATAACTCGTGCGGCTCGATGTTGTGCAGATACAGGAAGAAGGGCCCCGGGGGTTTGCGGCCGGCCCATTGACTGATGATTTTGCCATCGACCGCCGGCATGGGGCCGCCGATCTCCTGGCAAATATCAAAGCCCTGGTTCATGCCTGTGGCCGGGCCGGCAAGCGGGTTGGTGAAAAACGACGCAGTGTGATAATTCAACTGCTTGAAGCGACTGGCGATCGTGGGAATCTGCGGATTGAGCCGGCGGAACTCGTGAATGACGCCGTGCTCGCAGAGGTACGTGGAGGTGAGGATGCTGGGCACGCTGGGGCAGGTCCATGGGGCGGGCGCGTAAGCGCGCGTGAAGCGCACGCTCTTTGCGGCCAGTGCATCCAGCGTCGGGCTGGTGGGCTTGTCGTAGCCGTAGCACCCCATGCGATCGGCCCGCAGCGTGTCGATCAGGTAAATCACGACATTGGGGGGTGCAGATGGCGGAGCTGCCGCGGGCGATGATTTTGAACACGCCGGCAATGGAACCAGAAGACAAGCGGTCAGCACCAACACAAGCGTGCGTCGCGCCGCCGCACAGAAGACCATCAACGAATTTTCAGTCAAGGTCGTTCTGCCGCAGCAGTCCGGCAAGCGCTTCGCGCTTCTCACTCGACAAGCGGACCAGCGGCAGGCGCAGCTCGTCGGCGCACCAGCCCTTGATCGCACAGGCAGCCTTGATGGGGATCGGATTCACATCCAGCGATAACAGCGGTTTGGCTAGCGCGTAAAGCCGGACGTGGGCCGCCCGGGCGGCGGCCTGGTCTCCGGCCAGAGCAGCCCCGGAGAGTTTGCGGGTGTGCCGCGGCGCCAGATTGGAGATCACGCTCACCACGCCCACAGCGCCAAGGGCCATCAATGGCCAAGTGATGGGATCATCGCCGGACACGACCGAAATATCGCAGCGGCTCATCAACTCGGCGGCGTCATCCACGCGGCCCGTGGCGTGTTTTACCGAAACAATTCGATCGGCGTGGGCGGCGTACAGCCGGCAGATGGTGTCAATGGAGATTTCAACCCCGCAGCGGCCGGGGATGTTGTAAAGCATGATGGGGCGGTCGACTTGTCGCGCGATAGCGCTGAAATGCTCGAACAGGCCGGCCTGGCTGGGCCGGTTGTAATACGGCGCTACCAGCAGAAGCCCGTCTGCGCCGGCCTGCGCCGCGTGTTGCGACATGCGGATGGTCTCGTCCGTGCTGTTGCTGCCGGTCCCGGCCAGAACGAGGGTTCGCTTGCGGGCGGTGCGAATGACGCGCTCAATCACCTGGGCATGTTCGGCCTTACTCAAAGTGGGCGACTCGCCGGTGGTGCCGCAGGCGACGATGCCATCGACTCCGGCGGCAACCTGGCGCTCGATGAGCGCATCCAGGGCCGGCCAGTCGATCTGGCCTTCGCGAAAAGGAGTAATGATGGCCGTGATGGTTCCCGAAAATTGCGGCTTCATTGGTTCGCTCCCGCGGCGGCAAGCCCGGGTGAGTCAAGCGGCACCGGCTCGCCGCGATCGTTCACCGCGACATAGACGAGCGTCGCATCGGTGACGTTTACGACTTCGGCCGGATTCGTAAAGCGCTCGGCCTGCACACTGACCTGGATAATCATGGACGTGCGGCCCTTTTTGACCAATTGTGTATTGAAGCTCAGGACATCTCCCACGTAAACGGGCCGCTTGAACTCAACGCCGTTCATGGCGACCGTCACGTATTTGTGCGGGGTATGCTTGCGGGCCTCGATCGCGCCGGCCTGGTCGATATAGCTCAGCAGAACCCCGCCGAAAATCGTGCCGTGCGCGTTCGTATCGCGCGGCATCATCATGACGCGAATGGCGGGACAACATTCAATTCGCGGTGTGGACGGTTCAGACATTCGGGGTTCCTTGCGAGAGACGCTCGGTGAGCCGAGCGATGACGCGACGTGTTTGCGCTTCCCAGTCACGTGGCAGGCGCGCCCCGGCGGCGCGGGCATGTCCGCCACCGCCGAACTCCGCTGCCAGCGCGGCTACGTCGAGCCAGGTGCGGCTGCGGAAGTTCGCGCGAATGCAATCGGGCTCTTCGGTAAAGAGGACGAAAGCCTCGATGCCTTCGAGAGAGCCGGCCTGGTTAACGAGGTCTTCGGTCATCGAACGATCCGCGCCGACCCGGGCAAAATCAGAATCGCGCAGGCCCATCACGGCGAGCAACCCGTCGGCGTGCAGTTCCAGTGACGACAGCACGCAGCCGGCCAGGCGCAAGCGGCCCAGCGGATCATGCTGGAACAGGTCCGCATGGATATTGGACGGCCGCGCGCCGCGCGCGGTCAATTCCGCCGCAGCGCGCAGCAGGCGCTCGTCGGCATTCGAAAAGCGAAACCAGCCGCTGTCGGTGGCAATTCCGGTGAACAGCGCCGCGGCCGTGGCGGGATCGCAACTGATATTCGCGGCCAGCAACCACTCGTGCAGCAGGAGGCAGCAGGCGCCCGCGGATGGATCGATGATCCGCAGATCGCGCGGCCCGGTCGCAATGTCGTCAACGGTCGCATGATGATCGATCACCAGCGTGCGCGGGGAATCCGCCAGCAGGCGGGCAGCCGGTTCAAGCTGTTTTCGCGAGCAGGTATCGAGAATGATCAGCGCATCCGCCGGCGCCATCGCCACCGGGTTCTCTTCCACCCGCAGTCCGTTACTCCACTTCAAAAAGTGGTAGCGCGGCGCTGGCGGCTCGAAGAGACACACACTCGGCGACTGCCCCATTTGTGAAAGCACCGAGCTCATCGCCGATAAGGCCCCGAGCGCGTCGCCATCGGGGCGGCGATGGGTCACGAGCAGTGGACGAGAGCTTTGGCGGAGCCAGGGGAGGATTTGCGACAGGTTGGATAGGGCTGGCACGCATGGATTGTACTACAGGAAAAGTGCGGTTTCGGTTTGCACGGATCGAATCAAAACAAAAGCTTCCGCGGCGGGGACGCCGGCGATCGTTCCCCAGCGCGCCGCGCACGCTTTGAGCCCTTCGGCGGAGCGCGGGTGCGGAAACGGGCGGGTCTCGCTTTCATAGCAGCGCATGGCGGCCAGCTTGGTCTCGAGCGTGGTGGAGATATCGACGAAGAAATTGGGCGCGAAGGCCGGGGCAAATTGCCCGAACGACCAGTCGCTGGAGGACATCGCCTCGTAGGCATACAGATGACGCACGGGGCAAGCGGCTTGTGGTCGAGTGGCAGTCAGCGTGGCGCGGAATGTCTGCAAATGGTCGATATTGAGATCGCCGCCATGCTGGGTAAACACGACCGCTGGACGCAGTTTTTCGATGAGTCGCTCGATGATCTTGGTTACGTCGAGCAGGGGTACCTGGTCAAAGCGATTGTCGGGCAAAGCGAAGTGATGAACCTGCGCCGCGGCGAGGATATCGCCGGCCTGGCGGCTATGGCTCCTCAATGCCGCAACGGCGGCGGCGTCGGCGTCGTCGCGCTGATCAAACCGGGAGGTGGCCCCTTCACCGAGAATGGCGATATGCACGCGCTTGCCATTGCTGGTCAGCCGGGCAATCGTCCCGCCGCAACCCAGGACCTCGTCGTCCGGATGGGCGGCAATCACCAGAACATCGGCGCAAGAAACAGGGCCGCCAGCGGTTGTCATTTAAACAACATCGGCAGGCGGCCCGGCTTGGGCTTAGCAATCCAAGTTCAAACGGCCTTTGGAGCGGCGGCGCGGCCGATCACCCACCCGATCAACAGGCCCAGCACGGGGAGCAGCACGGCTCCGCCGATGAAAAACCAGAACTTGTCGCTCAGGTACGCGACGTAGTCAGGCACAAATCCCTGCATCAGGGCGCCGACCACGGTCCCCGCGAACACGAGAAGCAGAAGAGCCCCAACTAACAAACCGCCCATCATTCCGTCCGCTGGATCGCTCGTCACGACGTAGGTAACGGTGCGCGTGACGGGAACCGGGACCTCGTATACCGGCTCGGGTTCGGCGGCGGCGGTTTCCGCGACGGGTTCCGGGGCAGGCCGCCGAGCGGGCGGGGCGGCGACGGCCTCTTCTTCGCCGGGATAAATTTCGTCAAGCAGTTCAGCACCCAGCGACGTATCGTCGGACTCACGCGTCAGGTCGAGCAGGCCCGAGCCGCTGCCGGAGCCCTCCAGCGAAACCTGGTCGGAAACCGGTCCCTCGCTGATGGTGGTCTTGGCGAGCGGATCGGCATCGATCTCTACTTCCTCGTCATCAAATACGCCGATGCCACTCGAGGTAACGGCCGTACCTTCGCGCTTGTCCTCTGGCTCGTCCTGGACCGGCTGCAAGCCGATGACGCTAGTACCGCCGGAGCTCGGGGCGAGCGAGGGCAGCTCCTCGTCCGCAGGCTCAAGCATGAGATCGGCTCCGGACCCGCCTGGGGAAGCCGGCGGAGCGCCGCCGGGGCGAAGCTTGTCGACCTCCTCAGACTTGAAGAAGACCTTGCCTGCGTCGCGAAACTCGCGCAGCTTGTTGGACCGCACCAGCTCCTTGACCTGGTCCGGCGTCTTTCCCAGAAGGGCGGTCACTTCGTCCATGGAATAAAACGGCTTTGCCATCAAGACCTCGCAAATTCAGGGTGAAGATCCTGTTGAGGAACGGGCACTGCTCGAATCAGGGTCCGCGGCGCCGCCGGCACCGACCGTACTGTTGGGGCCGTTGCCTGGCTGACGGGTCGAGCGTTCCTTGTTGACCAGGGCCTGCACGTCGCGGAATGAAAGCCCCGACGTATTGAAATCCTGGAGATAGCGGTCGTAGAGCCAACTTCGCGCTGCAGTGAGCGCGAGTTTGTGCGTGCCTTCGCTGTTCTGGATCTCGTAGCACCAGATAGTCCCCTGCTCGATGTCGATCATGAACAGCCCGTACCGGTTCTGGTCGATGGGACCGGTGAACGCGTATACGCCCCGGGCTCCGGCAAGCTGGCTGTTCTGCGCGTTGGCAATCGATAGCAGGCTCTGGGTGGGACGCAGCCACAACCCCGCCGCGATCAGCGCCAGCAAGGCAACGACCGTCCAGTGCAACCAGCGCGAAGCGCGGGCGCCGGGTAAAATGCCGGCCTGGTCCGGCGAAGGCGGCGTTGTCAGCTCGGAGTCTCGCATGCCCTTGTCCAAGCTGATCTTACGCATGCCTCGCGCGTCCCGCAAGCCATTTTCGCGTGAGTTTCTTCGCGGAAAATTTGGTCCGAGGCGCCTCAACAGCGCCCTGTTTCCCTAACGATTCCTTTTCGATATACTGGCTTACGTGAAGGTTTCGATGGGTCGGAAGGGCATACTTTTGGCCGGGGCTCATCGTGTGGAGCGCTGAAGTTTGACAGGCTGACGGGCCGGCCGGATGAACGCCGGTCTTTTGAGAAATTGATTCGGACCAAACTTATTTTTTATCTAATTCAAGGTCCATATTCATAAAGATGAACGCCTGAGTCGCCAGCCATACGGATGAGTGCAGTTCCGGAAAGCCGCGTAATCCCGCTAGTCAAGCGGATCGCATGATGTCAGCCGACCCGGTAGGGGCATGGCTCGATTTCTGTTCGAGCAGGCCGTTTTAACTATGAACCGGGTTTCCAAATGTCACTCATTTTCGTTCTCGCGCAGGCCCGCGGCGGCAGTACGCCCGTGGTTTTGGCCGCGCTTATCGGGGCGCTCATCGCCGGGTTGGCCGTCTGGTTCCTTGTGTCCATGCGGAGCCGGGCCAGCGCCACGGCTCATCGCCGCACGCTCGATGATGAGGTAGACCAGGCCCGCCGGCGACGGGACGAGCTGATTCAGGGGGCCGAAGTTGAAGCTCAGAAAAAGCTGCTGGAGACGATGACGCGCTTTGAGCGCGAGACCGCGCAGATTCGGGAAGAGCTCAAGAATTCGGAAAAGCGGCTGGCCAAGCGCGAGGATGGTCTCGACAAGAAGCTGGACGTCCTGAGCACCAAGGAGCGCAAGATTGAACAGGCCGAGGCCCAGTTGGCCCAGGCCGAACAGCAAATGGTGGCGCAGAGGGCGAAGCTGGACGAAATCCTGGCCGAACAGCGCAATGAACTGCTGCGAATTTCACGCCTGACCGCGGATGAAGCCCGGGGGCTTTGCCTGAAACGAATCGAAACTGAAGTGGAGCTGGAAGCCGGTCAGATGGTCGAAAAGATCATTACCGAGGCTCAGGAGAACGCGCGCGATCGTGCCCGACATATCACGATCGAGGCCATCCAGCGCTATGCCGGCGAGCACACGTGCGAAGCGACTGTCGCGACCATCGACGTGCAGTCCGACGACATGAAGGGCCGCATCATCGGCCGCGAAGGCCGCAATATCCGGGCCTTCGAAAAGGTCACCGGCGTCAGCGTCATTGTGGATGACACGCCCGGCGTCGTCAGTGTTACATGTTTTGACCCGGTGCGCAAGGAAATCGCGCGTCTGGCACTCGAGCGCCTGATCAAGGATGGTCGCATCCATCCCACGCGCATAGAGGAGATTGTCAGCGAGACGACCCAGGAAATTGAGCAGAAGGTTGCCGAGACCGGTCGCCAGGCCGCCATGGAGGCCAACGTTCATGGCCTCAACAAAAAAGTGACGGACCTGCTGGGCCGGCTGGAGTTCCGCACCAGCTATGGCCAGAACGTCCTGCGGCACAGTATCGAGGTTGCCTATCTTTGCAGCGTCATGGCACAGGAGCTGAAACTCGACGCGGCCCTGGCGCGGCGATGCGGTCTGCTGCACGACATCGGCAAGGCCTTTCCCAGCGACCAGGAAGGGACTCATACGCAACTCGGCGCCGACTTCATGAAGAAATTCAACGAGCATCCCGCCGTTCTGAATGCGATCGCCGGTCATCACGGCGACATTGCCGCAACCCACCCCTACACGCCGCTGGTGACGGCTGCGGACGCGGTCAGCGCGGCCAGGCCCGGCGGACGTCGCGAGTCCCTGGAGCGTTACATCAAGCGGCTGGAGGAGCTTGAGGGCGTGGCGACCAGTTTTCCGGGCGTGAAACAGGCTTACGCCGTGGAAGCCGGGCGTGAAGTGCGCGTGATCGTGGATGCGCTGCGAACGGAGGACCGGTCGGCCTTGAAGCTGGCGCGCGACATCGCTAAGCGCATCGAAGAAACCATGACCTATCCGGGCGAAATCAAGGTCACCGTGCTGCGCGAAATACGAGCCGTGGAGTATGCCCGCTGATCCCGGCGGGGTTGTGGCCGGCTGATGGATCCGTGAGAATTCGGATCGAATGAGCGCGCGAGACTGGTCGGCATGTCTTGATGAGCATCAGCGCACAATCCGTGAGCTGAGCGGCGCGGGACCTGTTCTCGATGAGATCGTGACAAGTTTGCTGGGCTGTTTCCGTGGCGGCGGGCGCGTCTACCTGATCGGCAATGGCGGAAGCGCCGCCGATGCGCAGCACGTTTCCGCCGAGCTGCTCGGCCGTTTCAAGAAGAATCGCCGGGCCCTGGCGGCAATCGCGTTGACAACCGATACATCAACCTTGTCGGCGATTGGAAACGACCTGGGTTATGAGCAGGTCTTTGTGCGGCAGGTCGAGGCCTTGCTTCGACCCGGGGACGTGCTCTGGGCCTTCAGCACGAGCGGAAACTCGCCCAACATCCTCGCGGCCGTTCGTCGGGCGCACCGGGAGGGACACACCATCATCGGCTTTGGCGGTGGAAATGGCGGGGCCATGGCCGAGTACTGCCGGCACTTGTTCTGCGTGCCCCACACGAGTTCGGACCGTATCCAGGAAGGGCACATCCTCGCGTATCACTACATCTGCGAGCAGATCGAATCACAGGTCGATTAGACCTTTACGCGGCGCCAACCACCGTGAGCAAAACGGGCCAGACCAAGCACGAACTTGGTGATATTGTCGGCCCACATGCCGCACCAGGCGCCGATCAGGCCGCCGTGCAGCACAATGCCGCCCAGGTACGCCAGCGGGAGCCTCACGACGAGCCCGCCTATGACTGAAATTCCCATGGTGGTGCGCGTGTCGCCGGCGCCGCGCAGCGCTCCCATGTAAATGATGGCCATCGCCAGGACCGGCTGGATAAACCCGAGCAAGCGCAGCGCCGGAGTGCCCACGTCGCGCACGGCGCTGTCCTGCGTGAACAGGGAATAAAGCATTCCTGCCATAGTCCAGAAGGAAACGCTGACGATCATCGTCAGGCATGCGCCCTGCAGCGCGGCAATGTGGCCGGCGCGCGTGGCGCGGCGCTGGTCGTCCGCGCCCAGGTATTGCCCCACCAAAGTGGCCGCCGCAGTCATCCACGCCATTGCCGGGAGATATGTCAGAGCTTCGAAGCGCATGGCAATCATGTGGGCGGCATAATTAGCTGTCGCCGCGGCGCCGTGGCCCGTACTTGCAATGATCTTGATGAAGGCCATCTGCGCCAACCACATGACGCCGGCGTCCGCGGCCGCCGGCAGCCCGACCCGTAGGATGCGCTGCAGGATTTCGAAATCCGGTTTCATCTCGCGCCAGTTCAGCTTCAGCCCGTCGAGTCCCTTTGTCAGCACATAAATCATCAGCAGGCCGCCGATCGTGCGGGCCATCACCGTGCCGAAAGCAATTCCGGAGGCTCCGAACGATTGGCCGAACCAGCCGAAAACCAGGGACGAAGAAATCAATGCGTTAGCGAAGTTGACCCCGATCATGATGCGCATGGGCGTGCGCGTATCTCCTGCCGCCCTGACGATGCCGCCGCAGACCAGCACGATGCTGTAAAGGACGTAGCCCCAGCAATCGATGCGGACATAGCGAATAAACATCGCATGGGCTTCGGGCGTAAGCTGGGCGGCGAGAAAATCGGCCAGCCAGGGGGCCGCTGCAAATACAGTGATGCTCGTCGTCAGCCCCAATGCAAGCGCCAGAACCACCGCCTGATTGAGAGCTCGCCGGCCGGTAGCGCGCTCCTTGGCGCCCCAGCAACGGCTGACGAGCGCTGAGGCGCCCGTACCAGCCAAAGCGAATACGAGCGTCGCAAACCAGCCCATGTAGGCGCCGGTTCCTACCGCCGCCGTAGCTTCTTTGCTGACATGTCCAGCGAGATACGTATCAACCAGGCCAACCAGGAAGTTGAAGAACTGCTCGCCGAGCATTGGCAATGCCAGAAAGAGCACTTGCCAACCGATCGGCTGGGACATGTCGACGTAGCCGATGGGAGCATTCCGCATTCCCCAGCGCCAACGCGCGGCGCGGCGGGGTGCAGCCGCCACTGCCGCTTCGACCCGGGACTCTTCCCAGGCTGTGGTCTCTCCATCATTGGCAATTAACGTGGACATGACTGGCTAGACGCACGCTCTCCTTCAACCGCTCCGGCGCGATCCGCGCGCTTCGCCCCTGAGGGGTTGCGGATTCTATGCCGCAACCTGGTTGGTCTGCGCCGCATCGACGAAGATGGGAGCCGCCCAGCGGCGGAATCCCGCCGGCAAAGGTCGGCTCCCGCGTACGGTGCAACCCGGCGGTATTACGGACACACCTGCCCGTAGACGGTCAGTTGCAAGGCTAAATCGGTCAAATCCACGACGGTATCGCCGTTCAGATCGCCATCCCCCGCGCCGGCGCCCTGCATCCCATAATGTGCGAGCAGGATCGTCAGATCGGTCAAGTCTACGATGCGATCGCCATTCAGATCTCCCAGACATCCCGCCGGGGCCGTCTGATACGCCTGCACCGTACTGGTGGTCGCGATGACAAGGGTACCGCCCGTGCCCAGGGCCGGTCCGCCTTGGTTCGCACTCGGAAACGGAATGGACCAGTTTTCAGTGAGATCCGGGTTAAAACAGATCAACGTCCCGTCGCTGAAAGCGCCGTTCGAATAGTACAGCTTGCCGCCGGCATCCAGGGCCATGTGCGGCTGCAGAAAGTCGGCCGAGATGGGGGAGCTGGAGTCAATCAGCGCGCCGTCGGTGGCGCTGCGGTGTTCAACGCTCAGGTCAGGCGCGACCATGAAAACGCTGGTCATATCCGCCGCAAAAGTGGACGCGTAGGAAGGGGCCGCGGGCTGCGCCCATTTCTGAACCAGGGCGCTGCCGGTGTCCTGGAAAGCGTAAAAGAAGTCCACGCTCGGGTTATTCTGCGTGCGGGCCAGATAGACAGTGCCGTCCGGTCCGACAAAAGGCGTATTCTGAAGGGTGAAGCCCGGCATCACGGGACTCTGGTACAGAATCGCGCCGCTGGTGGCATCGATGTGCTTGATCGAGTGCCCACCCACCACCGCATCCGCAATGTAAATCGCATTACCAAAAAGCGCTCCGCCGCAATCCCCGCTGACCGATCCGACGCGAGGTGTCTTCCATACGGTTGTTCCATCCACGGCGTTGATGCGATAGACGGTCGTAAAGTCAAAAATGATCGGGTCGCCGTTCGATGCGAAGACGGCGCCGTCGTAGGCGCCCGCGGCCGTCTTGTCGACGGATGTCCAGATCTTGACGCCCGTGGCCGCGTCGATGCAGTAAAGCACCTGCGACACGGAAGCCCCGTTTCCGCTGCGCGACGCATAGACCCGCCCGTTCTTCACGCCCGCAATCCATGGCGTCCAGTCACCCGAAACGTAGGGGATGTTGTATCGCCACAACTCGGCGCCGGTATTGCGGTCGTAAGCGACGATCGGCGCGTCGTTGGGAGTATTCGTCGGAACAAAGTTGTTCTGGCGGACGTTGAATACGCGGTCACCCTCCAGGAAAGGCGCCCATGAGATAATCGAGCTGGGGCCCTGCGACCAGAGCTGCACGGCCGTGTCCGGGCCGACCTCGGACGAAAGCCCGTTTGCGCCGGCATTGCCGCCGAGGTTCGTCCAATCGTCCGCCATAACCAGCGAGCACGTCATCGCCGCCAATGCGAGCGAGAGCGATGTGATGCGGTGCATTTTCTCCTCCAGGTAGTGATGTAATCCCCGGACCCACTCCGGCGCGGCATTGACCGCGTCAGGCTCTAGTGTAGCAAGAATTCACGCGATTTCCCGCCTTCTGAACAAAGTTGCCACGCACGAATCCTCGCGCACCAGCCGTTTGGGCGCTAGAATGCCCGCCATGATGCTTGCGGCAATGAATCCCGGCCAGACAGCTGTACTCGTCATCCTTATCTACATGGCGGCGTTGGTAGCGCTGGGGTGGCTCAGCCAGCTCGTGCTGCGCATGACGGTCGCGGATTATTTCGTCGCCTCGCGCGGGCTCGGTTCGGTCATGCTGCTGATGTCGCTGATCGGAACGACCATGACCGCGTTCGCTCTGATCGGCAGCACCGGCGAATCGTGGGAATCGGGCGTCGCGGTCTATGGCAAGATGGCGTCGTGGTCGGGCATTATTCACGCCGCCTGCTACTTCCTGGTGGGTTTGAAGCTTTGGGCACTTGGCAAAAAATACGGCTACTTGACGCAGATTCAGTTCTTTCGCGATCGCTTTGAGAGCGACAAGCTCGGCCTGCTGCTCTTCCCCATCCTGGTCGGGCTGGTGGTTCCGTACATCCTGGTCGGTATTATCAGCAGCGGGACGGCGATCGAGGCCGTCACGGCTGGCGCGTTTCCGGACTTTTTCACTTCGACCAAGGGCGCGGTGCCGTACTGGCTGGGCGAGCTGGTCACGTGCATTGTCGTGCTGTACTACATTTCGGCGGGTGGCGTGCGCGGGACAGCCTGGGTCAACGCGCTTCAGACAGTGATCTTCATAGTGCTGGGCTGCGCGATCTGGACGGCGGTCGCGCCTCGGCTGGGCGGGCCTGAGCGCGCGACCGCAATGGTGGCCGAGTACAACCCGACGCGCCTGAAGCGCGAAGTCACACCGGAAGACGAGCAGCGCTATCACCAGCGGCTCGAACAGTGGAAGGCCGACCCGAAAGCGGCGGTCATCAGGCCGCTCGAGCCGCACGAGGTCCCGCGCACAGAGTTTGCAACGTATGCGTTGATTCCGCTGAGCGTGGCGATGTTTCCGCACCTGTTCCAGTACTGGCTGACCGCTCGCAGCGCCAGAAAGTTCCGCCTGTCAATCATCGGCCAGCCCCTGCTGATCATGATCATCTGGGCGCCGTGCGTGATGATCGGGCTCTGGGCGACCTCGGCGATCGCGGACGGTAAGCCGGTGCTGCCGCCGGACCTGGTCGATCCGAACAAGGTGCTGCCGCTGATGGTCAAGAAGCTGGCCTCGCCGACGCTGGGGGCGCTGCTGGCCGGCGGGATCTTTGCGGCCGTCATGTCCAGCCTGGATGCGCAGTTTCTGTGTCTGGGCTCGATGTTCACCAACGACATCGTGGTGCGCTACGCCGGCAAGGATCGCTTCAGCGAAAAACAACTCGTGTGGATCAGCCGCGGATTCATCGTCGCGATTGTGGCGGTTTCATTCGCGATCGGGCTGCTACTGCAAATGGAAAAGAATCGCGGCGTGTTCAAGCTGGGGGTCTGGTGCTTTTCGGGCTTTGCGAGCCTGTTTCCGCTGCTTTTTGCAGCGATCTACTGGCGGCGCGTCACCAAGGCGGCGGCCTACGCAACGATCTTCGTGGCCGGCGCGGCCTGGTGGTTCCTGTTTGTTCGCTCGAACTTTGGCGCGGTCGACGTGGGGAGTGTGCCGGCTGATGCCCCGTGGTGGTATTTGGGAATGCCACCAGTCGTGTTGAATTTTGCCGCGCCGGCGGTCACTCTGGTGCTGGTGTCGCTGCTGACGCGCCCGCCGGGCGCTGCGACGATCGAGAAATTCTTTCCAAAGGGCGCCAGTGCCCACTGAATTCGTCATGAAGCGCCGCGTCGTGTTTTCCGAGACCGACCTGGCCGGCGTGATGCATTTTTCGAATTATTTTCGCTGGATCGAGGACCTGGAGCACAATTTCTGGCTGTCGCTGGGGCTCAGCGTGGTGCTGAAGTTGCCGGACGGCGCGTGGCTGAGCTGGCCGCGCGTGGCGGTGCATTGCGAATACAAGTCGCCGGCCCGGTTCGAGGACGAGGTGACGCTGGCGCTGCGGCTGGTGGAAATCGGCGAGAAGAGCATCTCATTCGAAGCGGATCTGCGCATTGGCGAGCGGCCCGCCGCGCGAGCCTGGTGGACCGCGGTTTGCTGCTGGATGAAGGATTCGGAATTCAAGTCCATCGCGATTCCAGATGACATTCGCGCGCGGCTGTTGCCGCACCGTACGGAGGCGCTGCTGGATCGAAAGCCACCCGCAGCGAGCTAGCGGGCGCCTTATGGCGCTTGCTCACCGGATCCGCTGGTCGCGGCCCGTCACTTCGCCATTTTTTCGATCAGACCGTTGACCGCCTTTTCAAGTTCCTCGCCGCGCAGGTCGCGGTAACGGATGACGCCGTCCTGATCCAGCACGTAAATCGTCGGCCAGCTATTGACGTTCCAGGAGCCGGCGATCTTGCCCTGACCGGCGGGGCCATCGTAGATGTTGGGCCAGGTAATGCTTTCCTTTTCCAGAGCTTTCTTGAGAGCCGACCGGCTCTCTTCGCTGTTGATCCCCAGGAGCACGAATGGTTTGCTTTCAAGCTTCTTGACCATCTCACGCTCGTGAGGCAGCATTTCTCTACAAGGCCCTCACCAGAATCCCCAGAAGTCCAGCACCGCCACCTTTCCGCGAAAGTCCTTCAGGTGAATGGTCTTGCCTTCGACATCTTCGCCTTGGAAATCCGGCGGCGTCATACCAATCTGCAAGTGTTCAATCTCGAAGACATTTGCACCGGCCTGTTTGGCAGCGTCGGAATTCGGATGCGTCCGCAGAACCTCGCGAAACGCGTCAAGCGCCTTTTTCAGCTTTTCCTCACGGGCACTTTTTTCGCAGTCTTCTGCCTCGAGCTGATACACTTTGGCCTTCGCGAGCATCGCCTGCGCGACGGTTTCCGGGTCATGGTTGGCCTGTGCGACGGCATCGAACAGCTTGAGCAACGAGCCTGATTCGACCCACCGCGCCTGCCATCCCAGCCGAGGGATTATCTCCTTGACGCGTGCGTCACCCGCGTGATCGCGGGTGACCCGCTGCACAGCCCATTCCAGCACAGCGATTTTTTCTCCGCCGCGATACATCAGGGCCGGATGCTGCATGATCTCCATCAGCGCGTCGAGCGCTTCCGGCTTACCGGCGTGCGCCTCCGCGAATGCCTTGAACTTCTCATTGAACTCATTGGATGGATCCATCGGCCCGGATTCGGTGGCAGGCTGGCTGTGGCTCCGTTGCATTTGCTCGGACCATTTGCTCGCAGCCGAGACATAGTCCTTGCGAAGCTTATCCAGCTCGTCATCGGCCCTTGCCAGCGGAAGCGCCAGCACCAAGCCGAGAGCGATCACCCCCGCCTCGCGATATCGCATGGCTCACTCTCCTGGCCGCGGGGAAATACTGCGAAGCGGCCACGCTCCAAGATACCCACTTACCGGGCGGGAAAGCAAGGTTTGCCAGGAGCCGGCTCGTACTGCCCCTCTGCGCAGATAGAGTCGCGCTCGATGTCAGGCGTTCCTTGCGCGAGTTTACGGTCCGCGTTACGACTTCGACCGTCTGCACCATCTCGAAACTCGCCGCATTTCCGGTCGCGGATCGCGCTATTTTCCCCTACCATCGAAGCATGGCTTACGAACGAATCCTGATGCGGAATGTCGGCGTCGCCAACAGCGCGTCGCTGTCCGTCTATAAGGCCTCGGGCGGCTACAAGGGCGCCGAGATCGCTCTCAAAATGAAGCCCGAAGAGCTGATCGAACTGGTCAAAAAGGCCAACCTGCGCGGCCGCGGCGGGGCGGGTTTCCCCGCAGGCGTGAAATGGTCGTTTTTGCCGCCGAAGCGCGAGGTCACCTACCTGTGCGTGAACGCGGACGAGTCAGAACCGCCCACGTTCTGCAATCGCGTCACGATGGAGCACGACCCGCACATGCTCCTCGAGGGGATTCTGATCGCCGGCTACGCCACACGCACGACCGTCGCCTACATCTACATGCGCGGCGAATTTACTGAGCAGTTTCACATCCTGCAGAAGGCGGTCGATGAGGCCTACGCGGCGGGCTATTTCGGCAAGAACGTGCTCGGCTCGGGCTACAGCATCGATTGCTACATCCATCGCGGCGCGGGGGCATACGTCTGCGGCGAGGAAACCGGTCTGATCGAAAGCCTCGAGGGCAAGCGCGGCTGGCCGCGCATCAAGCCGCCGTTCCCGGCGGTCGAGGGCGCTTTCCGCAAGCCGACCGTGGTGAACAATGTCGAAACGCTGGCGTGCCTGCCGCACATCCTGACGCGCGGCGTCGATTGGTGGTTGGCGCTGGGCACGCCGGGCTCGCATGGTACGAAGATGTATTGCGTCAGCGGCCCGGTTAACAAGCCCGGTTGCTACGAGGCGCCGCTCGGGATCACGGTCCGCGACCTGATCTACAGCCCGGATTTCGGGGGCGGCATGCGCGGCGGCAAGAAAGTCAAGGCGGTCTTTCCGGGCGGCATCTCCATGGGCGTGCTGACCGGCGATCTATTTCCAAAAACGGGAGCGCCGACCCAGGGCGCCGAAGCCGCCGACGAGCTGGACTGCAAGCTGGATTTCGACGACCCGCGCAAGTATGGGCTGCTGGGCCTGGGAACCGCGGCGGCTGTTGTGGTGAATGAAGACACCGATATTCGCGACGTGCTGGTCAACATCACGCGCTTCTTTGCGCACGAATCCTGCGGCCAGTGCACGCAGTGCCGCGAGGGCACAGGCTGGATGTACAAGATCGCGCGGCGCATTCGTGCCGGCGCCGGCAGAACATTGGATATCGACCTGCTGTCGGAAGTCACGACGAATATGGGCATGATGCCCGGCCTGAGCATCTGCGGCCTCCCGGACGGGGCGGCGTTCCCGGTGCGAACGGTGGCGCAGAAGTTCCGGCGTGAATTCGAAAAATACATCGCGGCCCAAACGTCAGATGCGACGCTCCAATACGCCAAGCGCATCAACCCAGCGACCTACTCGCTACCGGTCAAGGCCGGCCGGGCTCAGGTCCATGCCGGCGGCACGTACCTGCTGCCAGATGTCGACAAGCCGGTCGAGATGGCGAATTAGCAGCGGGAAGGCGATCAACAGGCGCCCGCCGGCGCGCTCTCTCGAAAACGCTGCCGGTCAAGAACCGGTCATTTGCGAGCTGACATCCGTCTTTAACTCGCCGCGGATAACCTCACAGCCATTCTGCGTGATCAGGATGTCGTCCTCGATGCGCACGCCAAATTCACCCGGCACGTAAATACCGGGCTCGATCGTCATGCACATACCCGGCCGAAGCCGTTCGGTGTTCGCGCCGTTCAGATAAGGCGGCTCGTGACATTCGATGCCCATGCCGTGCCCGAGGCGGTGGATGAAGAACTCACCGAAGCCGGCTTTCTCAATGATGGATCGCGCCACCTGATCAACCTGGCGGCATTCCATTCCCGGCCGAATGGCGGCGATGGCGGCGTCATGTGCTTCGCGCACAGCCTGGTAGGCGCGCCTGGCTTTCGGGCCGGGCGTGCCGATCGCGAACGTGCGCGTCAGGTCATTGTTGTAGCCATCGACCACCACCACGTCGTCGACCACGACCAGGTCTGTTTCCTGCAGCTTGCGCTCGCCGGTCGGATTGTGCGGAACCGCCGCGTTCGGGCCGGACTGGATCATGATGCCGAGCCGCAGGCCCTGCGGGGCAAAGGTCTCCTGAAGCCGGCGCTGCAACTCGATCTCCGACTTGCCGGCCGCGATGATTTTCTGCAGCTCGAAATAGACCTTCTCGGCCTTGCGATGCGCGGCCCGCAGCAGCTCCTGCTCGGCCGGCGATTTGCATATCCGCACTTCGCGCAGCAGAGGCTCGCCCGGCGTTGTTTTCAGGAAGGTGCAAGCCATCTCGATACTGGCCGCCGCCTCGAGCCAGGTGCGTCCATCCAGGCCAAGCTGACCCTTCGTAGCGCCCGCGCCGCGCAGTGCAGCCGCCAGCGTCTCGTAAGGATTCTCCTGCTCACCCCAGGTATGAATCGTCGCGACCGCGGCCGCGCCCTGCACGGCGGGCCGCTCGAAGCGCGGGCAGATCAGGTGCACCTGTCCGTCGCGCGTGACGAAGCCGCAGGTCAGCCGATCCCACGACGCGTGCGGCGTGCCGGTGAAGGCGAGCATATTGGCGGGATCAAAGACCAGTACGGCAGCCATGTCGGCGGGCATCAGCTCGGTCAGCCGCCGCACATGTTCCCGAACGATGTCAATCGGAATCGAATTGCCAATCGGAGCCATGGCTTCCTCACGAATTCCCCGCGCGAGAATTCTAATCCATCGCGGCGGCGCGCGGCGTCAGGTGGCGGTGTTTTCGTCCTTGCCCGCCAGCACCTTCTCGTACAAAGCGAGCGCGTCGCTGTCGGTCAGCGGGCCATGGGCAGCCCCGTTCAGGAACTGGTGCAGCAACTGTTCGGCCGGCGACTTCAGGGTGGACGGGTCCTGGTCGCGAAGCTTTTCAAATTCCTCGCGCCGCCCGGCCCGCAGGATCTTCCCGCGGTCGAGCATGATCATGCGGTCGGCGATGCGAAAGGCCGAATCCATCTCGTGCGTTACGACCACGCTGGTGACGTGCAGTTTTTTGGCCAGGTCCATCATCAGCTCGTCGATCGTGGAGGACGTTACGGGGTCCAGGCCGGCGCTCGGCTCGTCGTAAAAAATGATTTCGGGGTCCAGAGCCGTAGCGCGCGCCAGGCCGACGCGCTTCTGCTGGCCGCCGGAAAGCTGCGAAGGCGACTTGTCACGATGCGGCAGCATGTTGACCTGCTGGAGCTTCATGGCGACGACGATATCGATGATTGCTTCGTCGACGTGCGAATGTTCGCGCAGCAATAGCGCGATGTTCTCGCCCACGCTCATCGAGCTGTAGAGCGCGCCCGATTGAAACAGGATGCCGAAGCGCTTGCGGAGCTTGTCGCGCGCCGCGGTGTCAGCCTGCGGCAGAACGACTTTGCCGATCTGCGGCAAGTTAAATTCAATCGTCCCCCGGTCGAATTCGAGCTCGCCGATCATGCAGTTCAACAGCGTGCTCTTGCCGCAGCCTGAGCCGCCCATGATCACCAGCGTTTCGCCGCGATAGACGTCGAACGTGATGCCGTTGAGCACCGTCACCGGCGGACCCTCGTCGCTGTCGAAGCGCAGCACCAGGTCCTTGACTGAAATCACCACGTCGCGCGCGGGGGCGGCCGTAACCGCGGACTCGGTTTTCTGTGCCCCGCCGGTCGCCGGTTGTGTTTCGCCTTGCGCCATGAGGTCACGATTGCTGCGGCTGAACGACGACCGCATCCCCACGGCTGGAGGATTTACCGGTCGAGGTCCGTTCGGTGCTCAGGTTCACGATGGCGTTGGCGCCTTTTTCCGCCGCCACCGCTTTCAGCACCTCGACCGCTTTGATGGGTGAAGTGTGGCCATCGGTGAAGACGGCCTCGATTTGCCGCACAATCGAATACCCCGCGATGCTGGGCGTCGAGCTGGTCGCAATGATCCGGCCGGCGAGCTGCTGGACCTGTTGATCCTGCATGTACATGTAGCCGCGCTGGGTGCGCAGCTCTTCGCGACGCTGGGCCGCATAGCGCTTCTGGCGCAGCGATTCGCGAATGCGCAGCGCGATCACCAGCAACAGCAGCACGCCGCAGGCGATGGCGATCTTCATCACCAGCGGATCGTTCACACTCGGCAGGTTTTGCGGAAGCTGCACCAGTCACCTCGCGTCGCGCGTCCGTATGAGCGTAACCGAGAACGGCCGCCCGAAACAGGCCCTTTGCGGCTGGCAAGGCAAGCGGCCAAGTTGAGCGACTATGGACGCCGTCGCAGGCGAAACAGCGACTTTCGCCCGATTTCTGTCATGGCGGCACAAGCAAAACCGTCTATGGAGTCTGAAGTTTCGCGTCCCAAGCTCAATCAATCGAGGAGAACTCGCCCATGCTTTGTTATTCTCGCAGTGTCCGCGTCGTCGCGCTGGCGGCGCTTGTCGCTGGATGGTCAGGCTTGACCAGTGCCCAGCAGCCAAAGGTCCGATCGCTGGGTGATTCGCCGACGGCCAAGTCGCTGGCCGAAGCCAATCAGGCCTACGCCGACAAGGACTATGCCAAGGCGGCCGCGGCCTTTGAAGCCGCCGCAAAGGCGGGTGCGACCGGATCCACCGTGCCTTACAACGCCGCGTGCTGCTACGCACTCACTGGAAAGGCCGACGATGCTTTCACCTGGCTGAACAAGGCAATCGATGCCGGCTGGCGCGACGTGAACCACCTGCAGGCTGATACAGACCTGAACTCCCTGCACAAGGACAGCCGCTGGCCGGACATCGTGAAGAAAGCGCAGGAGGCCTCCGACAAGTTCGCCAAGTCCGTCAAGGAGCCGGAGCTGCGCAAGGAGCTGCTCAAGCGCATGAAAGAAGATCAGCGCATCCGCATGGAGGAAAAGCCCGATTTCGATGAGTGGAAAAAGATTGACGCGGATAACACGGCCTGGATGAAAACGGTGATCGATAAGTACGGCTGGCCGACCAACAGCATGGTGGGCGAAGACGGCGCCCTGGCCGCGTTCCTGATGACGCAGCACGCCGACGCGGACCTGGAGTTCCAGAAGCGTTGCTTTGAGCTGATGAAGAAGGCCGTCGAACAGAAGGATTATTCGGCGGCGCACCTGGCCTACCTGACCGATCGCATTCGCGTGGCCGAGGGCAAGCCGCAGGTCTACGGCACGCAGTTTTTCAGCGAACCCGGCGGCGAGCCCAGGCCGCGCCCGATCGAGGACGAGGCCAACGTCGACAAGCGCCGCGCCGAGGTCGGCCTGCCGCCCCTGGCCGAGTACGCGGCTCAGATGAAGTCCTTGCAGAAAAAGTAGCGGATCCGTGCGGACCCTGGATTCTTCTCGGACGGGGTCTCGCTACCCTTCCGGCTCGAGTCCGTTCGCCATTCCGACTTCACTGGAAGCTATTCCAAAGCGCCTCTGGCGCCGGCTTACTACCGGCGGGTTCGGCGTTTTGGGATAGCTTCTATTCGCTGTTTTTTACTGTGGGCAGATGTTGCCGTAGACCGCCAGCAGCGCCGCCAAGTCGGGTGGCATGCTCTCGCTGTACTCAGCGTGAGCATGCGTGATGTTAGCGGCAAATAGTGCCGTACATCGCCAGCAGGGTAACCAGGTCGGTCAGGTCGATATTGCCATCGCCGTGAGGTCGCCCAACACAGAGCCGCGACCGTGAGGGAGCGGTCGGGTGGCATGCTCTCGCTGTACTCAGCGTGAGCATGCGAATGTAATGTTAAGGGCACACTGTTCCATACACCGCCAGCAGCGCCGCCAAATCGGGTGGCATGCTCTCGCTGTACTCAGCGTGAGCATGGCGTGGTGTTAGGGACAAATAGTCCCGTAGACCGCCAGCAAGGCCGCCAGGTCGGTCAGGTCGATATTGCCATCGCCGTTGAGGTCGCACAACACAGAGCCGCGACCGTGAGGGAGCGGGTTCGGAAATCTCCGCTTTCCCCTACGGGCAAATAGTCCCATATATGGCCAGCAGGCCTGCCAGGTCAGTTAGGTCGATGTTGCCGTCGCCATTCAGGTCGCCATCTTGGGGCGGGGCGCTGGTTTCGCCATAGTGGGCAAGCTGCGTCGCCAGGTCAGTCAGGTCAACCACACCGTCGGCGGGGATGAAAAGGGGATGAGTCCAATTATTGACAGCCAGTCGGCCATCGCGAGCCTCCCCCGGCATGCCTCGCACCAATCGCATCGCCCCCGGCGGGTGGGCCTTT
>JADMIO010803626.1_pt1 | contig 78677 bp, 40 predicted proteins | sample 8958161 | NCBI WGS metagenome assembly JADMIO01 (sample SAMN16585339, study PRJNA669376) | soil metagenome | isolation source: Crop rotation soil | place: USA: Cullars Rotation, Alabama | collected 2011 | reverse complement strand
GACAACTTGTCCACGTGGAATTCTAAGCTTAGGATCCCAATGTGCTGGAAAGCAAAGTTCAAACTTGCCGGCTCTTGAATCAGTACGCACTGCCAACAGCCAATGGCCAAAAGCGTTCTAATGCGAAGCGAGCTTCGAATAAATATTGGGTGCTAGTGAATAAGATTAAAGAATCTTCCCCAACGGATCTTGTGAAGGAAGTCACCGTATTTGTTAATCGAGAGCCAGATAAAGAACGCTTTGCCAACGATGTGATCTTCCGGTACGAAGCCCCAATAGCGTGAGTCGAGGGAGTTATGGCGGTTGTCGCCCATCATGAAATAATAGTCCTGGTTAAAGGTGTATTCTGTCACAGGCTTTCCATTGATCACGAGCGTGCTGTCGGTCAGCGTTACGTTATCGTTATGATCATAATCGCGGATCGTTGAGCCATAGAACGAAAGGGTTGAATCGTTGATCGCGATTTTCATCCCTTTTTTGGGAACGGTTAACGGACCATAATTATCGCCATTCCACGAAACGTATTTCGAACGTGGAAATATTCTTCCGTCCGGTGAATCATGAGTGCGTGAGTCTTCATCCACCGATGTGATGTAGGACAGTTTTTTTATCTCCTCAGCTTTTTCTTTTGTCAGGAACATTTGGTACACGACGCGGTTGCCCTCAGGTCTCCAGGGCGAACTGTAGTCGTCGGGATCAAGGCCAAGCTGATTGAGGTTACGTTCGCGGATCTCATCTTTAGATGTGATGAGGTAGCTGAACTGCATCTCTGGCGGATTGGGAAGGTCCGTGCCGTTGATGGCAACTTGTCTGTCTTTGATCGTAATCACATCGCCAGGAGTGCCGATGCATCTTTTGATGTAGTTCGTCTTAAGGTCCACCGGGTAGTCTTTTCCGTCATTCAGTTCGCGCGGAGGAACATTGAATACAACGACGTCGCCATTTTTTACATGACTGATGCCGGGCAGCCGGTATTGAGGTAATTGTATCCACGTCAGGTAGGAGGGTATTTCAGTGAACCAGATCTTCTGATGGGTCAGGGGAACTTGCAGGATCGTTTTGGGTGTACGCGTGCCGTAGTGAAACTTGCTTACGAACAGGAAGTCGCCGACCAACAAGGAGTTCTCCATAGATGGGGTAGGGATGGTATAGGCCTCCATGATCAGCCACCGTATAAGCGTCGCGGCGATAACGGCGAAGCCGACAGCATCAAGCCATTCGCGAAAAAAAGACTTCTTGGGTTTTGCTTCTTGTTTCTGTTCCGCGCTTTCCTTCTGCCAGAATTTCCAATTCATGAGTTCTTGATGTGTGGTGATTAAAAAAGTCTTGCTGCCTTGATAATTGGGCTAAAAACCCCGCAAATAAAAGTAAAATATTCGGAACATAAGTTGACCCCGACGTCGTCGGGGACAAAATGGCAATTGACAACACTTCCATCCCTTGGGAAGTCTGCGCGTGGTCAGAAAAAATGTGAAATAGTCGCGAACGTTGTCAACTGCCGATTGTCAATTGTAAAATTGATTGGTTCACAGGAAATCATCCATCCCGAGAACGCCTTTTTTGCCAGGTAGCCATTCCGCCACGAGTACGGCACCTCGCGCAAATCCTTCTCGGGAATGCGCCGTGTGCCTGATCTCTATATCATCTACTGCCGACGTGTATTTAATGACGTGCGTACCGGCGGCCGGATCCTCGCGGAAGGACCGGATCACCAGATCTTCCGGGTTCGCATCACCACCTTTCGTCCATTGTTTCTTCCAATCGATATTCTTCAGGATACCTTCTGCAAGGGTAATGGCCGTGCCACTGGGCGCATCCTTCTTCTGGGTGTGGTGGGTCTCGTCGATGCTGACATTATATTCAGGATGCGGCTTCATCATTCGCGCAAGCCTTTCATTCAACTTAAAAAAAATGTTCACACCAAGACTGTAGTTGGATGCATAGAAGAAAGTTCCGCCATTCTTCACGCAGTAGTCGTCAACTTCGCGCTTGTTCTCGGTCCATCCTGTAGTTCCAGAGAGAACCGGAATCTTCCTATCGATGCACATCCGTATGTTGGCCGCTGCCGATGCGGGCTGAGTGAATTCGATGGCAACGTCAACGCGGGTTTGAAAATCAAAGGAGAGGCCGCTGACGGGGTCAATCTTTCCAACGATGGTATGATTTCTGTCAAGCGCAATGCGTTCGATGATCTTTCCCATTTTCCCATAACCGATCAAAAGGATCTGCATCACTTAAATGTTAGTGTAAGGGAAACGCCCGTCGCCTGACCAGCAAGTGTGTTCTGCATGCTTGGCTTAAGCCCGACCCTCAACTGAGGATTCAAATCGAACTCTTTAAGGTGCGCGTCTACATGCGCGTCCACCATTTGCAGGATGTACCAGAATATACCAATAATCAGGAAGTAATCGCGTTGCCTCCTGTAAGTATCTACGACAGAACGTAGTTGCTCCTGCGTGTACCCACTATATATGTCGGTCGGCGGAATGGATGGCACGGCCAATGTGCCGAACAATTGTGATTTGGATTCCTGATAGAGCCGATTGTAGCCGATGACTACGTACGTGATAATTCCAAAGCCACCGTATACAATTGGGAGCTTCCAGTATTTTTTATTGTAAGCCTGCCCCAATCCAGGAAAAACTGCAGAATAAAGTATTGCTTTCCTGGGCTGATATCGTTGCGCATAGGATTCAATTGGTACAACGTGGCCGTGTTTTATGATGCGAACCGAGTCACTGGGATTTCCCAGAGAGTCTCTCACAATCTCCACCCTCTGAGCAAAGGAAGCCCGGAAGCATATTCCCAGGATCAATATGGCCAACAATCGTAACATCAGGTCAGAGCTTGAAAATATCAAGGATCCGGTTAAGGTCCTCGACCGACAGGAAGGGTATCTTGATCTCTCCCTTCTTGCCATCGCTCTTCACACTAACTTTCGTGCCAAAATGTGACGAAAGTCGTCCTTGCAGCTGGACAATTTCACGTGATGCCGCAGGCGCCCCCGTTCCTGCTGTTTTTTCCTTGCCTCCACGGGTCAGATTGCGCGCGAGTTCTTCTACTTGGCGGACCGAAAGGTCTTCTTTCACCGTACGGTTGAAGATGAGCAGTTGAACTCCCGGATCTTCAATATTGATGATTGCGCGCGCATGTCCCATCGAGAGCTTGTTATCGCGTAAGGCAATCTGGATGTCCGGGGGAAGCTTGAGCAATCGCAGGTAGTTTGTGACGGTCGTCCTGTTCTTCCCAACACGTTCACCGAGCTCATCCTGCTTGAGATTACATTCGGTCAGCAACCGTTGGTAGCTCAATGCAATTTCAATGGGATTGAGGTTCTCCCGCTGAATGTTCTCGATGAGCGACATCTCCAGCATCTGCTGATCGTCAGCCGACCGGACGTATGCGGGAATTGACTTTAGTCCTGCAAGGCGTGCGGCCTGGAACCGTCGCTCGCCTGAAATGAGCTGATATTGATTTCTCGCCAGCTTTCTGACCGTGATGGGCTGAATGATGCCGTGAACTTTGATCGATTCAGACAACTCCCGCAGGGCATCCTGATCAAAATGTTGCCTGGGTTGAAATGGATTGACCTCAATCTCCCCGATGGGGAGCTCGTTCATGTTTCCTGTCGCCACAGGCGCTTCCTCGAGCTTACTAACCTCGGGCGTGTCACTAAGAAGGGCACTAAGCCCGCGACCAAGCGCTTTCTTTTTCATTATTTGTCCAATCCGTTTTTATCGAGAATCTCATGCGCCAGGTTCAGGTAGGCGATGGAGCCTTTACTTTCCGCGTCGTGCACGATAGCAGGCAGTCCGAAGCTTGGCGATTCGCTGAGCTTTACGTTCCGGGGTATGATCGTCTTGAATGATATATTTCTGAAATGTGTTCGCACTTCCTCTACAACTTGATTTCCAAGCGACGTACGCGAATCATAGAGTGTGAGCAGAATACCCTCGATCTCGAGCTGTGGATTCAATCGTGTCTGAATAATCTTAATCGTATTAAGCAGCTTGCCGAGACCCTCTAACGCAAAGTATTCACACTGCACCGGGATGATCAGGGAGTCGGCGGCCGTGAGGGAGTTAATCGTGATGAGCCCCAGTGAAGGTGAGCAATCGATAATGATGAAATCATATTCATCCTTGATCTTCTTCAACGCTTCGCGCATCCGCTCCTCGCGATGGTCGATGTTGACCATTTCCACTTCTGCACCTACCAGGTCAATATGAGAGGGGAGCACGCTCAGGTACTTCAGATCGTTCTTGATAATAGCCTCGTGAATATTGGCCTGTTCAACCATGCATTCGTAAATACTCAGCTTCACACCCTTCGGATCGATGCCTAACCCCGACGAAGAGTTGGCCTGAGGATCGGCGTCCAGCAACAGCGTTTTCTTTTCAAGAACAGCAAGACTCGCTGCGAGGTTGATTGCCGTGGTGGTTTTACCCACGCCACCTTTTTGGTTTGCTATTGCGATAATTTTCCCCATTTCTACAGGCGAGATAAAAAAATCCCGGTCATTTTGGCCGGGCACAAATATAATGGTTTAGAAGTGAGTTAATAGTTATTGGTTAAGAGGGACCGGGGCATCACCGATCACAAATTAACTATTAACAATTAACTGATAACTTGTATTAGTTCTTTGCCTTTTTTCGGGCTTCCTCACTGGCTTTCATGGCCTCGCCGAGTTTGGTCATGAACTTGGATTTCGTACCCGTGCCTGTGGCTATCTTCTTTTTATGATCCTCCATGACCTGCTTGATCTTATCTTCATCCACAAACCGTTTGATGATGGCCTGTTGCGCAAAGGTCACGAGGTTCGATACGAAGTAATAAAAACTGAGTCCTGCGGAGAATGAGTTTAAGACGAAGAGGAAGATAACCGGCATGATCAATGACATTGATTTCATCGGACCTGTAACTGATGTCAGCTGGTTGTTCTGCCAGGTATAGATCAGGGTTGAAGCGGTCATGAGCAATACGAACAAGCTTACGTGGTCGCCGTAGAACGGTATCGTAAACGGAAGCTGCGCGATCGAATCATATGTCGACAAATCGTCGGCCCACAGAAAAGGCTGTTGTCTCAGTTCAACCGACACGGGGAAGAAATAAAACATTGCAAACAGGATCGGCATCTGCAATAGCAATGGAATACATCCGGCGAACGGGTTCACACCGGCTTGCTGGTACAGCTTCATTTGATCCTGCTGGGCCTGCGTCATGTTGTCTCCGTTCTTCTCTTTTATGAGATCGAGCTCCGGCTTCAGCAAACGCATCTTGGCCATTCCCAGGTATGAACTGTATGAAAGGGGAGTCAGGATGAGCTTGATAATGATCACCATGATCATAATGATGATGCCGTAGTTGCTGATGAAGCTTTCCAGGAAATGGAAGATCGGGATGATCACAAATTTACTCACCCAACTCACTGGTGGCCAGCCTAATGCGAGGTTGTCTCCGAAACCATCGGTAACCGTCGTAAGGAGATCATATTGGTTGGGACCAAAGAATAATTCGTATTTCGCTGTACCGGCAACGACCTCTGCCTTCGGGATAAACAGCTTTACCCTTGCTGTCTTTACAACGGTAGGATCAGCGATGTTGACGCTGGTGCTCACCTCAGCACCTGCGAAACTATTCTTGGCGATGATCGCATTCGAGAAAAACATTTGCTTGATGTTCGCCCATTTTACTGGCTCGGCGATGGCTTCGGACTCAGGATCAGTTGATGACTCCGATATTTTATTAAAGTCTTCTTTCGCCGTGTACCAGGTTACTGTTGAATTGGTACGTACAGGTGCGATGTCTTTTTCCTGGTTGGGGATGTGATCGATCCATTCAAGGGTAAGTCGGTCTCCGTTCAAAGACTCTGCAAGGCCCGTTGAGCCAATTGAATAGTCAATTACGTAGCCATTGGACGGAATCGCATAGGTCTGCTTTAGGGTTTTGCCGTCGGCGATTCGAGAAGTGAACGTCACGAACGCAGTGTCACCTGCACCGTTGCGAGTTTCCGCTTCATAAAAGATGGAATAGAGATCGAGATCTTTGCCTTCGAAGGTCGTGTTGAGCTTAAATTGGTTGGAGGCAGGAGAGATAAGCAGGAGGGGTGCCTTGTAATAGGTCTTGAATTTCTTCAGCTCAAGCTCTTTGATAATACCGCCGCGGTTCGAAAAATGTACGACCATGTCGTTGGTCTCAATCCTGGTGAGCTTTTCCTCGCCAGTATGCACTGTTGCAAGTGGTCCCTGCTCTTTCACCGTATCAGCAATAGCTGGTGACACTTGCTTCAGGCTATCGGTGGTCTCCGTGGTAATCATCGCCGGCGTTTCTTTTGGCGGTTCTGGCGCAAAGAAATTGAAGTACACAAGCAGCAGAACAGCAATCAATGTGAGCCCTATGGCGGAATTACGATCCATATTTTATGGTAAGAGTAAACGAATGATTTGATCTCAGGAATTCAGTTTTTTGTTATTCAGGGCAGCTTCAATGAAACGGACAAACAACGGATGGGGGTTGAGGACAGTGCTCTTTAGTTCAGGATGGAACTGAACGCCAACAAACCATGGATGATCTTTCAGCTCGACAATTTCCACCAGCCCTGAATCAGGATTAACCCCTGTTGCCTTCAAGCCAGCCTCCTCGATCTGCTCGAGGTATTTGTTGTTGAACTCATAGCGGTGGCGGTGGCGTTCATGGATGAGTGTCTCGCCATAGATCGCGGCAGCCTTCGAACCCTTCTTGATCTTGCAGTCATAGGATCCTAGACGCATTGTGCCGCCTTTTGTTGTAATCTTCTTCTGTTCCGCCATCATGTCGATGACAGGGTATTTCGTCTTGGGATCGAGTTCGGTTGAGCTGGCATCCAGTCCCAACACGTGACGGGTGAATTCGACGACGGCGCATTGCATTCCAAGGCAGATCCCCAGGAAGGGAATCTTATTCTCGCGTACGTATTGAATAGCTGCGATTTTGCCTTCCAGGCCACGCTCTCCGAATCCCGGCGCCACGAGCACCCCATGAAGGCCGCCCAGGACATCTTTAACCGTGTCCTTCGTAATCTCTTCAGAAGAGATCCACTTCAGATCAACCTTCGCATCGTTCTCGGCGCCCGCATGGATAAAGGCCTCGGCGATTGATTTATAGGCATCAGGCAGGGAAACGTATTTGCCAACGAGCCCGATCTTGATCTCGTCGGTCGGATTCTTGAGCTTTCCCAGGAAGTCTTTCCATTGTTCGAGGTCTGGCTCGTTCTTAGCATGAACCTTCAATTTGGAAAGAACGCGTTCGTCCAGTTTCTCTTTTCGCATCAGCAGCGGCACATCATATATAGTGTCTGCGTCGATGGCTTCTATTACAGAATTGAGCTGCACGTTGCAAAAAAGACCGACTTTCTTTCGAATATCCATCGGAAGGGGCATTTCTGTGCGGCAAACGAGGATATCGGGCTGCACCCCTTCTTCGAGGAGCTTCTTTACTGAGTGCTGGGTCGGCTTGGTTTTCAGTTCGCCGGCTGCTTTTAGATAGGGGATAAGGGTAAGGTGAATTACCAGCGAATGGTTTGAGCCCAGATCCCAACGTACCTGACGGACCGCTTCAACGAAGGGGAGAGATTCGATATCACCAACTGATCCGCCGATCTCTGTAATAATAAAGTCGTATTTGCCACTTTCACCCAGCAGGTAGATGTTCCTTTTGATCTCATCAGTGATGTGGGGAATGACCTGAACAGTTTTTCCCAGGAATTCGCCCTTACGCTCCTTGGTAATGACATTATTATAGATGCGTCCCGTAGTGATGTTATTGGCCTGCGACGTCCGGATATTGAGAAATCGCTCGTAATGGCCCAAGTCGAGGTCAGTTTCGGCGCCGTCGTCGGTCACGTAGCATTCCCCGTGCTCATAGGGATTAAGCGTGCCCGGGTCAATATTAATATAGGGGTCGAATTTCTGGATGGTGACGGTGAAACCTCTGGCTTGAAGGAGCATTCCCAAGGACGCTGATATGATGCCTTTTCCCAGTGAAGAGGTCACACCACCGGTTACGAATATGTACTTAGCTGAAGAGGTCATGGGTAGCCCAAAAAATACGGCTGCAAAGGTAGATTATTTGGGTCCCCTAAAAACTCTCCTTTGAAATTATTTCATTTTTGAGGACTTTAGGCTCTTTAAACTGACCCCAAAGTGCCCGGTTACAATCTGTGTGGAAAGGCGTATTTATTAGGCGATAATCGATCCCCTTTGATGAGCAACCTCCTTTCCCTGAGACGTCTACTTTGTATTGCTGGCTTTTTATCGATCATTTTTCTGATTCCGAATAAGGCGGAGGCACAGGCATCATTTTCTTCAGCCACGCACAAGAATTCGCTAACCCAGACCACTATTGACGTTACCTGGAGTTCGGCGGTGAACTTCGTCCCAAACAACCCCGCCACGACCAATATCGTTGGGTGGACAGTCAAGATCGCTGGAACCAATGTCGGTGTGGCGGTTACCAGCGTTGTGGCCGCAGGTACATTGACCCAGATTACATTTAACGCCACAGTTAAGAACGGCGTACCATTCCTTTTACCTGGACAGACACTTCAAGTAGCATATGCCGGCGGTGCCAACCTCAAAACAGTGGCCGGTGGGGCTAACGTGAACACATTCACCGATCAGACTTCTACCAACGACTATACATTTGACTGTAATGAGATAGAGCAGACTGCGGGACAGGGACCTTTTACAACGATAGATCGATGTATTCCGGTGGTAATGAATTTTTACCAGTTCCAGTACCGCATGAGCCTAAGGTATCGGAATAGCAGCAAATTCAATCTTGGCCAGACCTTTTATAAGATCGACTGGGGTGATTTGGGGGCCACGCAGAACCTTAGTCCCTATATCTCAGACAATTCAGGTGTCGCTAATGCGGCATTCATAGATGCCACAGGGTTCAATGGTCTTTATCCCGGGATTTACCTGACCCTGCGTCCAAGTCATAACTACGCTGCAACGACCACGCCGGCGCCTGACATTTGTAGCTGGAATGCGTCATGTACCCCTTTTGTGAATCTTGTTGCAACGTGTACCCCACTAGCGGAGAGTGCGGTGTTCGCCAACTACGATACGGATAATGCAAACACTGGTTCCCTGGCCTTGCCTCCGTTTGTAGCGGGCAGTGATCAGGTTTGTCTTGGGACAAATGCCAACATGAAATACAATGACGCAACGTTGTTGAACTGTCGCTTGGCTGCGCCTGAGGCTGGTATTCCAAACGATATTCAAAGACACGTCCGTATTGTTTATGGCAGCCAGAACAATCCCGCTCCAGGTAACATCCCCGACGTGAGTGTGACATTGCCCGCAGCTTTTGGCGGGTCAACCGTTCAGGTGACCAATAATGATGCTACGGGAACTTTGATCTTTCCTTCAGGCTACTTCCCGACGGGCGCTGGCGGCGCGAACCTTCCGGACGGGAACGGAGCGATCCGGATACCTGCGTCTGTTACGGCCCCGAGTGGTACCAACTTCATGGCTACCATTACTACGAGTAACGTAAATAACCAGGCCGTTAACCAGCGGTTTTGGGTTCGAATGGACTATTGGGACGTCTGTAACCCCTATAACGTACTCGACCCGACGAACCCGGCACCTGTAAGTATTTCCGTGAACGTTGTGATCATAACAAAGCCAGCGGCCCTCACCACTGCCGGGCTTGCAGTTTGTTATACAAGCCCCACAGCGGGACAGAACTTTACTGCCATCAGTGGGCTGGGCACGAGAACCGCAGTTAACTGGTATAAAGATTTGGCGAGCGCAACTGCCAAGGCACCAAAGATGACCAACTCAAACGGTGCAAACAGTCTTACTCTTCCAACATCGGATTATTCGGTTGCAAATGCTGCAATTGGCGCACCGTTTAGCACCGCAAACCCTGCAGGTAAATACTATTCAGTTTGGGCGACTCAAGTTACGGGGGCCACGAACAGTTGTGAAAGTACACCGATCGAGATTGTCATTTTACAACAACCGCGCATCGACATAGCACCAGACTTACCGTCAACACCTTCCGGAAATGCCTCCGTCTGTAACGGAGGCGCAGCGGAAATATACACGACTTCGACACCGGCAGGTACTGATAAGACCATTGCCAACAATACGGTGACGAACACGACCGGGTCGATATATCTCCCTGTTGAAAACCTTTGGACGCATGGCTTTGGTGCAGGCGTTACGATGGCTCCTGCAAGTGGTATCGGCAACTCCATTACGATGACGTATGCGATCGCCGCTCAGCCGAACCCTTCAACCAATGCGAACATAAACGTCAGGCGCCGATACATCACTACCACCAACGTACCAGTTGTCAGCAAGGTGACTGCACCATTCACGTTGCCTACATATAATATAAACCCGCTTGCCTGCCAGAATGCAAATCAGAGCTTGAACGTTGTAGTGGCCGGAATCAGCGACGGAGGTACTATTACCGGTAGTCCCACCATTTGTGCCGGCCAGTCCACCGGAGCAATGACCTTGAGCGGCCAGCGAGGAACAGTAATACAATGGGAACGGAATTTTAATGGTGGGGCGTTTGGCGCTATTGCTGCGACAGCAGGATTGACCTCGTTTACTGACCTAACCTTGGTCACGGCAGGTACCTATAAGTACCGGGTGTTGATCCAGAATTTGGCGTCGCCCGGTGGACCTTGTAGCACAGCTACAACTATTGCTGCCAACCAGAATACAGTAACGGTAAACCCAGTTCCACCTAAGCCCAGCATATCAGCGTCTGGTCCAACAACATTTTGCGTGGGCGGAAGCGTGACACTCACGTCCAGCAATACTTCCGCTGCGAGTTATCTTTGGTTTAAGAACGGAGTTAGCACCGGTATTGTAACGCAAAACATTGTTCTCAATACGGTGGCAGCAACCGGCACCTATACTGTTCAGACTATTGGTGTCGCTCCGTCGAGCTGCGTTAGCGTTCTCTCGGATCCAGTGGATGTAGAGATCGACCCGCTGCCTACGGTTGCGAGTGCAACTGGCGGTGGTCCCGTGTGCGCTGGAAACCCTGCGCCTGACATCGTTTTCAATCTTACGGGAACACCTCCGTACACAATTTCTTATACGATCACTCTACCTCCATCACCTGGTGGGGTCGGGATAGTTGAGCCGACCAATACATTCACAATTGCTGCTCCGACGGTAGGGGGTACTTACAAAATCAGTTCTCTGGTAGATGCCAATGGTTGCGTCGCCACTGCAATCGCGCCATCGCGCACGGTGACCATTGGTGGTACACCACCAACATTTGTTGCACCGGCGCCTGCATTGTCGCCAACCGCAACATGTTCGAATGGCGCATCGACCACGAATCCTCAATTGAGCTTTACACTGAATGCCGCATCGGCTTCGCTAACCAACTTTATACTTACCTACAAGATTGACGGTGGCTCGAATGCAACGAAAACATTTGATACAAATGCAAGCAGTCAGCCAACTGCAGCTATTTCATTTTCAGAAGTTGCCCTTGACGCAGTTGGCCCGCACACAGTAAGAATTGTATCGATTCAATCTTCAGCAGGATGTTTGACTGTGTTCAACATGGATCTGGCCTTCACCGTCAATCCGCTACCCGCTGCGCCGACCGGGCCGGTAGGCAATACCTACTGTTCTATTCCAAACACTCCAGGAGCGCTTAGCGTTGCCAATCCTGGAGCTGGCTTTACAATTGACTGGTATGCTGCCGCAAGCGGCGGCGTTGCGCTTGCGACATCGACTCTTACATATACTCCGACGGGTGGCCCGGGAAACTATTTCGCTGAAACTCGAAACACTACAACCGGTTGCGTAAGTGCAACGAGAACTGCGGTTGCTTCAACTTTGGACACCAAGCCGGCCACTGCTTCTGCGGGTCCAGCACAACCTAGTGTATGTTCAAGCGCGGGAACGGTAACGTTAGCCGCGACCGCCGTCGGCTCAGGCGGTGTGGGGTCCTGGTCAGTCAACGGAAAAGTTGCCTACTATCAGAACTTCACCAATTTTGCCAATGGAGTTACTCAATCGCCTGCAGGTAATGGTTGGAGCATCAATACTTCGAATGCGAATGCTTTCCCCCAACAAGGCGCGCCTGCTTCAAGCTATTTTGAAGTTCGCTCCAATAGATTCGAGGCCGAAAACACCAATGGAAACCTTGGCGCCACAGTAGCAAACCAGGCCGACCTCATTTGGCTATCGCCGATCATCGATGTATCGGGAATTGCAGCGGGTAACGTCGCTGCCTCGGTAGATTATATAAATGTGTCCGGAGGTCTGTCCGGAACAGACGATGCCATTTCAATTTTCTACAGGCTTAACGGAAGCGCAGTCGATGTTGCGTTCACGACGAATGGATCCAGTTCAGGAAACTTTACAAACGGAACCGCGTCGGTTACAGGTCTGACGGCTTCGCAGCTTCAAATTGTCGTGAAAGTAAGAAATGATGGAGCAGCTGATAAGATTGCATTTGATAACGTCATCATAAGAGAGGGCACCGCTGCCGCCGCGGCGATAAGTTTTGCCAATCCAAATTTGAACACGACGACGGTGTCGGGTCTTCCTGCGCCAGCCGACGGAGCAGCACCAATTACCTCGACACTTACATGGACATCGGCAAGTGCATTAGGTGCTTGCCCCGCAACTACATCAACCGTTGCTATCACCATCAACCCTGCGCCATTGGTGCTCGCTGCTCAGTCAACGAGTGTTTGTAGTGGTTCGGCGGTGAACTACGAGATATTGCTCGCGCCGACCCCGAACTTCCCGGCAGGTTCGACATTTACCTGGGTAGATCCGGATGGTGGGGGTGGTCCAGCTACAGCCAAAACAAATCTTGCAGCCGATCCTGCTGGTACAAAACACATTACTGATATTCTTGTCAACACGAGCGGTGCAACAACATTCCTTGATTACCAGGTTCAGCCGAAGAGTGCGTTGGGTTGCGTTGGTGTAACGACTGCTGTTAGAGTCAATACTTTGCCGGCTCCCAAGCTCAACACTCCACAAACAAAGACAATATGTAGTGGTCAGCCGGTAAACTATCAGATATTGATGACGCCGGCAAACTTGCCCGCTGGAACAACTTACAGCTGGCCTGATCCTGATGGTCCCGCGCAACCTGGTACAGCAAAAACTATTGCGGCCGATCCGGCTGGAACATTGCACATCACCGACGTGCTGACCAATTTGACTGCAGCGCCGATTACCACGACGTATGTTGTCACGCCGACAGGCCCTGGCCCAAGTAATTGCGTAGGCACGCCGCAAAACGTTGCCATTACGGTCAATCCGCTGCCCACTGCCAATCCAGTAAGTGGTTCGTCAAGCGTGTGTGCCGGATCTACAGTATTGCTTTATCAGGTAACGCCACACGCTGGGTCGACTTATGCGTGGACTGTGCCTGCACCGTTCGTGAAGTTTGGTGGTGGTACGCCAACAGACTTCTTCGTGCTGGTTCAGTTCCCAACTGTCGGATCTGGAAATATCACGATGACGGAAACGAACTCATTCCCCGGCCTGAATTGTACTGGCCCCGTCAATTCACTTGCGGTAACTGTCGCAAATGCGCCAGGAGCACTGTCAATAAATGGACCTGACCCCGTCTGTATGAATCAGATCGGTGTTGGATATTCCGTAGCATCACCGACACCGGGCTCTACGTATAATTGGACGGCTTCAGGCGCAACGATAACGAGTGCCGCGAGCGGTCCCAACCTGACAACCATCAGCGTGAACTTTAGCTTGTCGACTACAGCGACAATCACCGTAAGCGAAGTAAGTACCTCGGGATGTACTGGTACGCCGTTCACTAAGAATATCGCGGTATCCAACATACCGACAATGACTTCGTCCAACAGCCAAAGTATCTGTAGCGGTGGTACCCCAAGTTTGGCATTCGCTGCATCAGTGCCGAGTAATTTCAGTTGGGAAGTAACCAGTATCACGGGTGCCATCACTGCTGCCACGGCTCCCGTCCTTGCAGTCGGAAATACCGGAACTGGAAATCTGGGGGCGACATTCACAGGCGCACAGGCACTTATTAATAACTCGTCTGCTGTTGGTTCAGTAACCTTCGATGTTACTCCGTCAACCTCCGCCGCACCGTTTTGTCAAGGCCCGACGCAAAGTGTAGTTATAACGGTAAATCCTAAACCGGTAATTCCTGCACAAACGGCTACCGTTTGTAGTGGTGCGGCGTTCACCGTCACACCAACGGACGGCAATCCAACCGCTGCGACGATCGTTCCCACTGGAACAACTTATACATGGACTGCGCCCGTTGTATCAGGTGGAATAACAGGCGGCAGCGCACAAGCTGTGCCTGTAACATCAATCAGCCAAACGCTGACGAATCCTACCAACGGAGTTCAGACAGCGACCTATACAGTTACTCCGACATCAGGTGCTGCAGGCACTTGTCCTGGTTCGGCCTTCACCGTCACAGTAACGGTGAATCCAAAGCCGGTCATTCCTGCGCAGACTGCTACTATCTGTAGCGGCACTTCATTCACCGTAACTCCTGCAAACGGAGTTCCGGCTGCAACGACTATCGTACCTGCTGGAACAACATACACATGGGGTGCGCCGATTGTAACAGGAGGCATCACAGGTGGAAGTGCTCAAGTGGTTGGACAACCCAACATCAGTCAGACACTGACCAACCCTACGAGCATCGCTCAGACAGCAACTTATACCGTAACTCCGACGTCGGGTGCTGCGGGTGCCTGTATCGGCTCAACATTCAACGTAACAGTTACTGTAAACCCAACACCGGCAATACCGATCCAGACTACAACGGTTTGTAGCGCGACTGCATTCATAATCAGTCCTGCCGATGGATCACCGACTGCCGCAACCATTGTTCCGGCAGGCACAACATATACCTGGACCGCACCGATTGTTACCGGAGGTCTCACAGGCGGAAGTGCTCAGGCTGCGCCTCAGGCAACGATAAGCCAGACGCTATCGAATCCTACAAGCTCGCCGCAAACAGCGACTTACACTGTAACGCCCACATCAGGTGCAGCGGGATCATGTGTCGGTGCAACGTTCACAGTCACAGTGACGGTCAACCCTTCACCAGCCATACCGGCTCAGGCTCAGACAATATGCAGTGGAGGTACGTTTAGCCTTACGCCAGCGAACGGAGTTCCGACTGCTGCTACAGTAGTTCCAAGTGGAACCACGTATACTTGGACCAATCCTGTTGTCACGGGTGGTGTTACGGGAGGAAGCGCCCAGGCTGTAGGTCAGCCGTTGATCAGCCAGACCCTTACGAATCCTACTAACACGGTTCAGACTGCGACATATACGGTGGCCCCGACGTCAGGGGCCGCAGGTGCTTGTGTTGGACCAAACTTCACTTTTGTTGTGACAGTAAATCCGATGCCTGTCATCCCTGCGCAGACTTCAACGATTTGCAGCGGCGCCACATTTAACGTTGCGCCTGCGAACGGAATACCTTCAGCGGCTACCATTGTTCCAGCAGCGACGACTTATACATGGACCGCGCCAGTTGTGACGGGTGGTGTGACTGGAGGAAGTGCGCAAGCTGTAGGACAGCCGAGCATTTCACAAACACTTACTAATCCAACGAACATTGTTCAAACTGCAACGTACACCGTGACTCCGAAATCGGGTGCTGCGGGCGCTTGCGTTGGAGCGAATTTCACATTGACCGTAACTGTCAATCCGAAGCCGGTCATCGCGAATCAGACACCTTCTATATGTAGCGGCTCGGCATTTACGGTTGCCCCTGCCGACGGCGTACCTTCTGCTGCCACTATCGTTCCGGCAGGCACAACTTATACCTGGGCTGCTCCGGTAGTAACGGGTGGTGTAACTGGAGCAAGCGCTCAAGGCACACCTCAGCCCAACATCAGTCAAACGCTGACCAATCCTACGAACGCGGTTCAAACGGTGACGTATACTGTTACACCGACATCAGGTGCAGCAGGTGCATGCGTTGGAGCAACATTTACGGTCACTGTTACGGTAAATCCGAAGCCGGTCATTCCTGCGCAATCAGCAACCATCTGCAGTGGCTCAACATTTACGGTGACGCCGGCGGATGGCGTACCTGCCGCGACGACAATTGTTCCGGCTGGAACTACGTATACCTGGCCTGCTCCGGTTGTGTCAGGTGGAATCACCGGCGGTAGTGCTCAGCTTACCGGCGCTGCTTCGATTAGCCAGACATTGACCAATCCGACTAGTATCGTACAAACAGCAACCTACACTGTCACGCCTACGTCAGGCGCAGCTGGTGCTTGTGTTGGTGCGACATTTACAGTCAACGTCACGGTCAATCCTAAACCTGTCATAGCAAATCAGACAACTTCGATTTGTAGCGGAACTGCATTCTCGATCTCGCCGACAGATGGTTTGCCGACTGCCGCTACGATCGTTCCTTTAGGAACAACTTACGCCTGGGGCGCACCCGTAGTCACAGGCGGTATCACGGGCGGAAGTGCACAAGCGGGACAAGCAACCATTGGTCAGACGCTGACGAACCCCACGAATACAACGCAGACGGCGACTTATACAGTAACCCCTACGTCCGGGGCAGCTGGTTCATGCGTTGGTGCAACGTTCACCGTAACTGTAACCGTCAACCCTGCGCCGGCCATACCGGCACAAGTGGCGACTATATGTAGCTCAGGTACATTCACCGTTACCCCAGTCAATGCGACACCGACGGCAGCAACGGTTGTCCCGAGTGGAACAACCTATACATGGCTGGCTCCGGTGGTTACTGGTGGAGTAACAGGAGGAAGTGCACAAGCTGTTGGTCAAACTTCGATCAGTCAAACACTGACCAATCCAACGAATGCCGTTCAGACCGCGACGTATACCGTCACGCCGACCTCAGGTGCTGCTGGTACATGCGTCGGAGCAACCTTTACGGTCACCGTGACAGTTAATCCTATGCCGGTGATTCCGGCGCAGACCGCTGCGATCTGCAGTGGCAATGCTTTTACAGTGTCGCCCACAAACGGTACGCCGACTGCAGCGACCATAGTTCCCGCATCGACGACTTATACATGGACTGCACCTGTTGTTACCGGTGGAGTAACGGGTGGAAGTGCCCAGGCAATTGCTCAACCCAACATCTCACAGACTTTAACGAATCCGACAAATATCGTTCAGACCGCCACCTACACGGTGACACCGACTTCTGGCGCAGCGGGTGGTTGCGTTGGAGCAGCATTTACGTTGACCGTGACGGTGAATCCAAAACCTGTCATCGCAAATCAAACGCCTTCGATCTGTAGTGGCAGCGCCTTCACTATTTCTCCGGCCGATGGAGTACCGTCTTCAGCAACGATTGTTCCATCCGGAACCACGTACACTTGGACAGCACCTGTTGCAACAGGCGGTGTAACTGGTGGCAGCGCGCAAGCAGCTCCACAACCTAATATCAGCCAGACTTTAACGAATCCGACGAACGCGGTTCAAACGGTAACTTATACCGTTACTCCAACCTCGGGAGCATCCGGTGGTTGTGTTGGAGCAACATTCACAATAACTGTGACTGTCAATCCAAAGCCTGTGATCCCGGCTCAGTCGGCAACGATCTGCAGTGGCGCGGCATTCTCAATAACGCCAGCCGATGGAGTCCCCGCAGCTACAACAATTGTACCTGCTGGAACAACTTACACATGGCCAGCCCCGGTAGTTTCGGGTGGTGTAACAGGAGGGACAGCTCAATTAACGGGTGTCGCTTCGATTGGCCAAACTCTCACTAATCCGACAAGCGTTGTTCAAAGTGCGACCTACACGGTGACGCCAACATCTGGTGCTTCCGGAAGCTGTGTCGGCGCGACATTCACGGTCACAGTAACTGTTAACCCGAAACCTGTCATCGCAAATCAAGCAGTATCGATCTGTAGCGGAACTGCTTTCTCCATTACACCTACTGATGGTTTGCCCACGGCTGCGACAATTGTTCCGCTGGGTACCACGTATTCATGGGGTGCACCGGTCGTCACTGGCGGTATCACAGGAGGTAGCGCGCAAAGCGGTCAGACCTCCATCAGCCAAATGCTGACCAATCCAACGAACGTAAATCAAACTGCGACCTACACGGTAACGCCAACTTCAGGTGCCGCCGGCTCATGCGTGGGCACACCATTCACGGTGGCAGTTGTGGTCAACCCTGTTCCAGTCATACCCGACCAGACTACTGCAATCTGTAGCGGCACTGCATTTACGGTTGCACCGACTAACGGAACGCCAACTGCGGCGACCGTCGTGCCGAGCGGAACAACTTATACATGGACCAATCCCGTTGTCACCGGTGGTGTCACCGGAGCGAGCGCTCAGGCTTCAGGTCAAACCTCGATTAGCCAGACGCTGACGAACCCGACGAATGCGGCGCAGACGGTAACATACACAGTGACGCCTACTTCAGGAGCAGGAGGTTCATGCGTTGGCGCGACATTCCAAATCGTAGTTACGGTGAATCCGGTACCCGCAATACCAGCACAGGTGGCGACGGTTTGTAGTGGAACTGCATTTACAGTGACGCCTTCAAATGGTGTTCCGACAGCATCGACGATCGTTCCGGGTGGAACTACCTATACATGGGCAGCTCCTGTTGTGACAGGTGGCCTCACTGGCGGCAGCGCCCAGGCGGTAGGTCAACCAAACATTAGCCAGACTTTGACGAACCCAACCAACAGCTCACAGGTCGCAACATATGCTGTGACGCCGACATCTGGATCGTGTGTCGGTGCGCCTTTCAACGTCATCGTTACTGTGAGTCCGAAGCCTGCAATCCCAGCCCAGTCGGCTTCGATTTGCAGCGGTACGTCATTTACTATCGCACCTGTCGATGGTGTTCCATCAACAGCGACGATTGTCCCCGGTGGTACAACGTACACATGGACGGCACCTGTGGTTACCGGCGGTGTAACAGGCTCCAGCGCGCAGCCCGTGCCTCAGCCGAGTATCAGTCAGACATTGACTAACCCCACGAACACAGTTCAGACTGTAACCTATACTGTCACACCAACATCTGGATCGTGCACTGGTTCCACATTCACAATCATTGTGAATGTCAATCCTAAGCCATTTGTTCCTGATCAGACACCAACGATATGCAGTGGCACTGCATTTACGGTTAATCCTGCAAACGGAGTTCCGACAGCAGCGACTATTGTTCCTGCATCTACTACATACTCATGGCCGGTACCGGTTGTAACGGGTGGAGTTACAGGTGCTACAGCTCAAAGCAATCAGTCTTCAATCAGCCAGACGCTGAACAACCCGACGAATACCCCGCAGACCGCGACATACACCGTTACACCAACGTCTGGCGCGTCAGGCACCTGCGTTGGAGCGACATTCACCATCACGGTTACAGTAAATCCGAAACCTTCAATTCCTGCCCAGGCTCCAGTAGTCTGTAGCGGAACCGCATTCACAGTAAATCCTGTGGATGGAATTCCTACCGCAGCGACTGTTGTGCCTGCTGGAACTACCTACACGTGGGCAGCCCCCTCAGTGACAGGCGGCATTACGGGTGGAAGTGCACAAGCGGTTGGCGTTGCGTCGATCAGTCAAACGTTGACCAATCCAACAAACATTGTACAGACTGCAACCTATACTGTGACTCCGACTTCGGGCGCAGCTGGATCTTGCGTCGGGTCTCCGTTTACGATCAGTGTCACCGTAAATCCGAAACCTGTTATACCTGCACAAACTGCGACTATCTGCAGCGGTGCATTATTTACCGTAACGCCTTCGAACGGCGTTCCTACGGCTGCGACAATTGTGCCGTCTGGAACAACTTACACATGGACCGTGCCTGCTGTGACCGGCGGTGTCACAGGCGGTAGTGCGCAGCTCACTGGAGTTGCCTCAATAAGCCAGACACTGACGAACCCGACGAATTCACCTCAGACCGCGACTTATACAGTGACACCAACTTCAGGAGCCGCAGGTTCTTGTGCTGGCGCGACATTCACGGTAACAGTCACGATCAACCCTCAACCGGTTATTCCTAATCAGACCACTGCGATATGTAGCGGGACTGCTTTCACGGTGAATCCCGCGAACGGCGTTCCGACTTCAGCGACTATCGTTCCTTCAAGCACAACGTATACCTGGCTTGCTCCAGTGGTAACGGGTGGAGTCCTTGGTGGAAGTGCGCAGGCCGCTGGCCAACCTACTATCAGTCAGACTTTGACGAATCCGACCAACACACCGCAAACCGCTACATATACAGTAACACCCACATCAGGTGCAGCAGGATCTTGTGTCGGTGCGAACTTCACAATCACGGTAACGGTCAATCCACGTCCTGCAATACCAAATCAGACGCCGGCGATCTGTAGCGGTAGCGCATTCACAGTAAGCCCTTCCGATGGACTTCCTACGGCAGCGACAATCGTTCCCGCCGGAACAACATATACCTGGCCTGCGCCTGCAGTGACAGGTGGAGTAACTGGCTCAAGCGCACAATTGACAGGCGTCACTTCGATCAGCCAAACACTGACGAATCCAACGAATGCTGTTCAAACTGTGACCTACACGGTGACTCCAACCTCAGGTGCCGCTGGTGCTTGCGTAGGAGGGACGTTCACGGTAACTGTGACAGTCAATCCACAGCCGGTGATACCGAATCAGACTGCAACCATTTGTTCAGGTAACCCATTCACGATTAATCCCGTCAATGGATCGCCTACGGCTGCGACAATCGTTCCTTCCGGTACGACATATTCGTGGGCTGTGCCAATAGTCACCGGCGGTGTTACGGGTGGAAGCGCTCAGTCAGGACAATCATCAATCAGCCAGACACTGACCAACCCTACAAACTCGGTACAGACTGCAACATATACAGTGATACCTACTTCAGGTACTTCAGGCTCATGTGTCGGTGCATCATTCACGATCACGGTGACGGTAAATCCGAAGCCCGTTATTCCTGCACAGACAACAGCTATTTGCAGCGGCGCCGCATTCTCAATTACTCCAATTGACGGATTGCCCAGCTCTGCTACAATTGTTCCGACTGGAACAACGTACACATGGACAGCGCCTGTGGTAACGGGTGGCGTGACTGGTGCGAGCGCACAAGCAGTGGGTGTTGCGTCTATTGGCCAGACGCTGACCAATCCAACAAACTCAGTCCAGACGGTGACGTACACAGTTACGCCGACTTCGGGCGCTGCTGGTGCGTGTGTCGGTGCAACGTTTACGGTGACAGTGACGGTTAATCCGAAACCTGTTATTGCAAATCAGACACCGACTATATGCAGTGGTACAGCTTTCTCGGTCAGTCCTACCAACGGTGTTCCGACCGCAGCGACCATCGTGCCGACAAATACAACATACACCTGGCCAGCGCCGGTCGTGACCGGCGGTGTAACGGGTGCAAGTGCCCAAACGTCTCAAACGTCTATTAGTCAAACGTTGGTAAATCCTACCAATACCGTTCAGACTGTGACGTACACAGTTACACCGACATCAGGCGCTGCTGGCGCGTGCGTGGGTGCTCCGTTCACGATTGTTGTAAGTGTTAATCCTGTTCCAGCAATCGCTGCTCAAACGGCTACCATTTGTAGCGGCAATGCATTCAACGTTGCACCGATCAATGGTAATCCGTCTGCAGCGACGATCGTGCCGGCTGGAACGACATACGCATGGGCTGTTCCTATCGTAACTGGTGGCCTTACTGGTGGATCTGCGCAAACTGGTCAGACTTCAATCAGCCAGACTTTGACTAATCCGACAAACAGTGTGCAGTCGGCTACTTATACCGTTACGCCTACGTCTGGCGCCGCAGGTTCATGTGTAGGTTCAGTATTCACTGTTACCGTCACGGTCAATCCGAAACCAATCATTCCGGATCAGGCACAAACTATATGTAGTGGAACGGCTTTCACCATCAGCCCCACTGATGGTGTGCCGAGTTCGGCAACGATCGTGCCTGCGAGTACAAAATACACTTGGACTGCTCCAGTGGTTACTGGTGGAATGACCGGTGCAACCGCACAGGGCGTTCCTCAGAATTCGGTCAGCCAGGTGTTAACTAATCCGACGAACGTCGCACAAACGGCAACCTACACGGTGACTCCGATCTCAGGTGCAGCAGGTTCCTGCGTTGGACCTACATTCCAGGTAGTCGTGACCGTGAATCCGGTTCCGGTTGGACAAGCCATCTCTTCGATTGAACGATGCAGCGGGGCGGCCATCAATTTCAACCTGCAGGACATCATCAACAACGTCGCGCCGTTTACAGGGGGTAACTCTGTGAGTGCAATTTTTGCTTACACAGTGGTTGCAGACTTCCCGCTCGACCTCGCGCCGGCTGTATTCCCCGGAACATTTGACAGGGTGACAGCATCGGCAGCGAACATCACGAATTCATTCACGAACGTATCCAACCACGACGTAACGCTGTCATACACTGTGACGCCGTATAGCGTGATCGGAAATTGCGCGGGATCGCCGTTTACGTTCAACGTTGTTTATCATCCGGAACCTGTTGGTTCAAACTTTGTGCAGACTGGTTGCAGCTCGACGCTGAACTTCAACATCCAAACAAAGATCACGAATGGATTGCCGAGCGTGTTCACCTATGTTGTTACTTCCTCTGATGAAGTGAACGTTCCGACACCGGCTGCTCTGGATAGGGTAGTGGCAAGCAACGCACCGATTACAGATACATTCACAAACCCGACAAGCTCGGTCGTGACAGTTACTTATACGATCACGCCTTACAATTCGGCACACCCGAGTTGTGCTGGGGTACCGTTCACTTATAAGGTTGACATTGGTTCAATGCCAATCGCATCAAGTGATACCAAGGTTGCAGTTTGTTCTGATGTGCCATTCCTGATCGATCCTCAGGGCAACATCACGAATGGTGTAATCAGTACATTCTCTTGGGTGCCAAGCTATGATCCAGGTTTGACGGGTGGCCCTGTGGGAACACAGACAGGTGTTATATCAATGACACTGACCAACACATCGAATGTTCAGAAGAATGCGACGTTTACCATCACGCCTTCCGCTGGACCTTGCGCAGGATCGCCATTCACAATCATCAAACCTGTAAACCCTGAGCCTGTAATGGATCCGACGCTGGCGACAAAGACGATCTGCAGCACGAATCCGACAAGTTCAAACAAGGTGAACATCACGCTGGCTACGAACGGCGTGTCGGTGCCTGCCGCGAACTATAACATAACGTTAAAGAGCCAGGATGCTGGCTTGACGGGAACTCCAACTACCGGAGTTGGATTGTCGTCGACTGCGATTCTGAATGACACTTATAATAATGTGACCGCCGTTGCGCTGAATGTTGTCTACACAATTGTGCCGGTTGCTGCTGGTGGCTGTCTGGGAGATCCGTTTGATATCACCGTGACGGTTAATCCTGAGCCCGTTATCAGCGCGTCTTTGAATAATACTGTTTGTAGCACAGACATATCAAACATCATTCTGAGCACCGATGGAGTTTCGGTTGGTGCAGCGAGCTACCGGTTGGTCAATGTGACTGTTCCCGGAGGACTTACTGCGAATCCTGGCAATACCGCAGTTGGTACAGTTACCGGCATCAACATGATCAAGAATGACAGTTATTCCAATGGTACCAATGGTGCACTGACAGTGATCTACGACATCAGGGCAACTAGCCCATCGGGTTGCGAAGGTGCATCAAGACTTATCAACCTGACCGTCAGCCCTGCACCGGTTCTTGATCCTACATTGAATCCGACACCGGTTTGCAGTGGAGTGAATTCGGGCGTGACATTGGGTGTTGCAGTTGGCTCAGTGGCAGCAGCCACGTACAATATCAACTCGATATTGTTCCCTGGTCTCATCGCCGGAGGATCGAACACAGGCATCGGAACTGGAAAAGCTTCCAATGCAATGTTCAACGACGTCTACATCAATACAACCAGCGCCCCCCTTACCGCGACCTACAAGATTGCTGCGGTGTCGGCACTGGGATGTATCGGACCTCTCGGTACTGTGACGCTCACGATCAATCCTTCTCCGGATCTTGACAATGGTATTGGCAGAACCGTCTGCTCGACAAACGCGTCAGGTATCACGTTTGCAACTACGCCGAGCAGTGCAGTAGCTTCAACCTATAATCTGATCAGTGTCACGATCGCACCTGGACTCACGGCGGGTGGAGGCAATGTCGCGCCGGCAAATGGAAGACCTGCAAACTATATCGCCGCAGACACTTACACGAACCCCACGAATGGTACTTTGACCGTTACTTATCGTGTCGAGCCCGTGAGTGCAGCTGGCTGCAAGGGACCTCAGGAAGACGTTATTCTGATCGTCGAGCCTGCGATCCTGGCAGCTCCGATAAATCACAAGCCAACGATTTGCAGCAATAGTGGACCTTCACCGACAGCTACTGATGTCGAGCTTCTGTCTCCGACAGTGCCTTCGGCGGGAACGATCACATTCAATTATACCGCGGTGTCCAGCATCGGCGCACAGATCACCGGATTCGTGCCAGCCCTTACTAACCTCGCGGCCGGGTATCGCATACAGGATGCCCTTGTCAATAACTCGAACGCAAGCGCATTTGTGACATACACCATAACACCAGTTGCGGCTGGTGCAAAATCCGGTTCCGGATGTACAGGCACACCTGTGGCAGTGGTTGTGAATGTCGAGCCAAGACCAAAGCTCATTCCTTCACCGTTGACAAAGACTGTGTGCGAAGGAACGCCGATTGGAATTGCGCTCACCACGACGACAGTACCGTCGGCGGGAACCGTTGAATACCTGCTTGTATCCAGAGTGGCTACAGGAGGTGTGACAGGAATGTCAGCCGCAGGAACAGTGTTCGCTGCTACATCGACTTTGAATGATAACCTGAGCAGCCCTTCAACGACGACAGAGAACGTTACTTATACTTTCCGTCCACGGATCAACGGTGGCGCGGGATGTATCGGAGATGATGTGCTTATCTCGGTTAACGTGAACCCACGTCCGAACATTTCAGCAACGGGCGTTCCTGCAGCGATCTGCAGTGGCGACCAGGTCAATATCTCGATCGTATCGGATGTGTCGAGCACTGTATCTACCTGGCCGGCGCCGACAATCGCTCCGACTGCAGGCTCGGTGACTGGTGGCAGCGCAGGCGCTGGTGATCAGTTGTTCCAGATACTATTTAACAAGACAAGCCCTGTCGTTCAGACAGTAACATATACAGTGACGCCGTCAGCAAGCGGTTGCGCGGGCACGCCATTGACGATCAACGTTCCTGTCAATCCAGTTCCTGACGTTCTCGGCACAGCCACGACAACAATCTGTAGTGGTGGAACGCTCAACGTGCCTTTGAGCAGCAAGGTAACGTCAGGAGTCAACTTCACGTGGACGGTGGATGATCCTAGTGGTCTTGGTGTGCCAACATCCGGAAGCGGCACCACGATCAATCAGATGGTTACAAATACAACGGGGTCTCAGGCCTCCCTGACTTATACGATCACGCCAATATTGACTGCGCCGGGAACAACTTCGGGAACGTGCACAGGTGACTCGAAAATTATGTTTGTCACGGTTGCGCCCGCGCTCTCTGCTGCGTTCCTGAATTCACCGTCACCTGACTTTATTTGCGCAGGAAGCACTGAGTATCTCGTGTTCCAATTCGGCGGACAGCCCCCGTTTGACTTCACTTACACAAAACAAGGACCGACTGGTCCGGCTGTTCCTTTTACGCTTAATAACAAGGGGCCGGTTGTGGTTGTCCAGGACGTGCTCTCTGCGGCAGGCGCATACACCTACACCATCACATCTGTGACGTCGCATGTTAATTCAGTTTCATGTACAACGCCGTTCAACGTTCCGTTCGTTGTCAATGTCGGGGACACAGATCCTAACTTTAACATCATAAGTCCGTTGGCAACGTGTAGCCCCAATACAGTATCGTTCCAGTATAACCAGGTTGCTGGAACTATATACACGTGGAGGTTTGGCGACGCGGCAGATTCGCTGTACACCGCAACTACTACGGTTCCGAACAAGGTGATCAAGCACATCTACACGAACCTGAGTCCGACAAGCACTTTAAGTTACCCTGTGTCGATGCAGACAGAGTTGCCTCCTCCGTATCCGGGATGCTTCAAGAGTATTGCACCTAAGACTATATCGATCTATCCGAAGATCATAGCAAACATCATTGCTGATAAGACAACGATCTGTAGCGGAGAAACAATTAGATTCTCCAACCAGAGCGTTGGCGCGACATCGCAGGCATGGTCATATCGTGTTCAGGGGCAGATCCCTGAAACATCACTCGGTACCAGCTTGAACATGAGTAACGCGTTCACCAATAACACGACTTCGAATCCGATCGTCTACGAAGTGATCTATCGCGGTACGAATGGAAACTGCCCGACACCAGATCAGATCATTCCGATCCAGGTGTATCGACTTGCAGCCGCGTCGTTTGATGAAGGCACGGTGCCTCCATTTGTCAATGGCCAGTCGATCGTGAACTTCACCAATACGTCAAGCATCCTTGATAATGCACAGTTCTCCTATGACTGGACGTTTGGTTCAGATTCGCAGCCTAACAGCTACTCTGGTTTGACGCCTCCGGCGATCAAGTATGTAAGACCAGGACCGAAGAACGTGACGCTGACTGTGATCAACAGAACCAATCCATTCTGTAAGATTATTTTCGAGAAGCAGATCAACATCAACCTGCTGCCGCTGGTAGCAACTTTCAAGGCGAGCCCGGCAGAGTCCTGCTTCCCAGCTAAAATTGTTGTGACCGAAAGCAACATCACCGGTGATGTGATCGAATGGAGGGTATTTGATGCCAACGGAAGAACTGCTGCAACATCGAGCGCGGTACTGCCTACATTCAATATACCTTCGGAAGGCAAATACACGATCACGCTGAAGACGTCAAGCTCGCTGACCGGTCAGGTCGCTGTTGCGCAGAATCAGACCGTGACTGTTTACGCCAAGCCGTTCGCATCGTTTGATGCGCGCCCGGATGTGCTTTATGTTCCGGATACCGAGTTGACAACGTTCAACTTCAGTACTGGAGCCAACCAGTATTCGTGGGATTTTGGTGACGGCGGTAAGTCTGTGGACGAAGAGCCGAAGTATGTGTATAAAATCGAGGGCATCTATGATATTACGCTCATTGCAATGTTTGATCATGGCAACAAGATCGTGTGTGCTGATACGCTCAAGCACCAGGTTGTGGCGAAACAAGGTGGTGTAACGAAAGTTCCTAACGCTTTCACGCCTAACCCTGCGGGTCCGTCAGGTGGTGTTGCTGGCAGCGGTTCGTTCAACGACGTGTTCCTCCCGATCGTGAAAGGAGCAGAAGAATACAATCTGCAGATCTTCGATCGTTGGGGTAACCTGATCTTTGAAAGCAATAGCACCCAAATTGGTTGGGATGGATATAATGCCAGCGGCATCCTGTTGCCTGCGGGTGTGTATGTGTATAAGCTGACGATACGACTTTCCGATGGACAGCGATCGACACAAATTGGTGATGTAACGATGATCCGGTAAATTAGAGGGCTATGTTGAGGATGATCTCGGTTTTGGTTTTTTTGGTGATGCTCGGAAGCGCTGCGTCCGCACAGGATCCTCAATTCTCGCAATACTATCAATCGCCGTTGTATCTGAATCCTGGATTTACAGGGATCACACCTCAGCAGCGGTTGACATTCAATCATCGTATTCAGTGGCCCAACCTTCCGCAGGCATTCTCCACCTATGCCGCTTCATATGACATTTTTGTTGACGAATTGAAGAGTGGCTTCGGTCTTTTGATGACGACAGACAAAATGGGGTCGGCGGGTTGGCGAACTACGACGGCCAGCTTACTGTATAGCTATAAGCTCAAGATCTCTGAGAACCTCGTGTTCTCACCGGGCTTGTCTTTCGGTTATGGCATCAATGGACTGGACAGAACCAAGCTGAGCCTGGGCGATGGACTTGAGTTTAACGGCCAGTCGCTGGATCCGGATCTTAACAAGCTTGGGAATCAGCAATATTTCGATTTCACATCGGGCTTCCTGCTGTATTCAAAGAGCTTATGGCTGGGCGCCGCCTTCGCACACATGAACCAACCGAACTTATCATTGCTGAACAGTATTACGCGTCTTCCAATGAAAGTTACTATTCATGGTGGTGCGCGGATATCGCTTCTTGGTGGATTGAGAACATCATCGCGCGTTTCGTATCTGACACCTTCATTCATCTATCAGAGCCAGGGTGGGATCTCACAGCTTAACCTTGGATTAAACTACCACATTGATCCTGTGTTTGTAGGATTTTGGTATCGCGGTAAACCGTTTGAAAAGAGTGTTACCGGAACAGTGCAGCAGGATGCACTCATCCTTCAGATGGGATTTTATTTAGACAAGCTTACTATTGGATATAGCTATGACTTTAACACGTCGGCACTATCAACATCCTCGGGCGGTGCACATGAACTTTCCATTATGTATGAGTTCAGCGCAAAGCCCATTCATCGTGGTGTGAAAAAACGTAACCGACTGATTCCATGTCCTACCGGTGGAAGACAGGAGGGATTCTGGAAATAAGGGCAGCAAGTAATCGCCCTTTTTAATGTATTGATCGACTAGGATTGCCATTCACCCCTACGCTTGGTTTCTTAAGGCGATTGTGGCTTATTTAAGTTGTCTGAAGTTGCCTTTGATTGGTTGTTTATCTAATAGCCGATTGAATGATTTTTTTTACCAAGCGCGCAATTCGTTTAGTGGGGTGCTTTGTTGTTCTGCTGTTATGGCAGCATAACAATTCCTTTGCTCAATGTGGTGGCATTATGGAGCCTGGCTTTGCTTTTCTTACAAGCAGTCGGGGATGCGCGCCGTTCACAGTCAACATTCAAACGATTTATCTTTCTTCTGTTCCCGGCACGCAGTACTACGTTGACTGGGGTGACGGCACGCCTGAACAGACTTACGTCCAAGGTCCGCTTCCGGCAACGGGCGTGACGATGGTTCACAACTATCCGTTGGCGTCGATCAACTGCGGATATGATGTTGTGATCGATGCCTCGAATGCCTGCAATCCACGAGGCAGTGTCGTACCCATTACCACGCAGGTTATCGTGTGGACCAACGATGTTGTCTCGATAAGTCCCGCGGTATACAGGGTTTGCGCGGGCGCTGCAGCTGACGTGCTGTTCACGGACAACAGCGCATGGAACTGCTTTCCACGGGCAACGCGCGAAAACAATGCGCCGCGATGGATACAATGGATCTATGGAACAGGTGCGCCCGGAATTCAAATTCCTGGAACACGTGTCAACTCGGTAATGCCTGGCGCGTTCCCGTATCTCGATCCTGCTGCAAATCGCAATCCCATGTATCCGGTGCTGGCACCCGGCCAGGTGAGTCTTCCCATAAATGTTCCGGCGACGCTCCCGTCCGATATCGGAAAGGAATTTGAAGTAACGCTCAAGAATTGGAACCAGTGCAATCCTTATGATAACGATGTGCTCGATGGGAATCCAAAAAATCCACAAAACGGTGATCTGGTCAATGGAGATAATCCTCCCCAAATCACTACAGCCCGCGTTGTCATCGTAGATGCGCCGCAACCCACTTACGTGACACGGCTTGGCAATGCCGGCGGTCCAATTCAATCCGTATTTTGTATTAGCGACAATATCTATTTCGACAACAACACGCCGCCGATAGCCGGCGCGTCTTTCCTGAATACATGGGAGTTTTTCGACAACAGCACGGGCACAGGAGCGCCATTGGCTACTTCGAATAGTGTCAACCCAACATTTTCATACGTCACCTCCGGACAAAAGCTTATCCGCTTATCGGTAAAGGATCAGAATGCCGCGGGAAATTGTGTGTCAGTTTTCGATGCGGTGATCACCATCTCACCATCGCTGGTCGCAAAAATCCAAACATCAGATTTCGCCAATAATCCGATCACACCTGATTTCTGTCAAAATTCTGCAGCACCACTCAATACATTTCAAGTCCGGTTCAGTGATGTGTCAGTGGGTGCGGCAACCGCTACGACGGAGTGGAAATGGGAATTCTATGACGAGAATAATGTGCTGGTGCAGCAAGCACCCGTCGGTGGAGGATTCTCGGCCGTGGCGCTGGGACCTTTTGATCAGTTGTATACAAATAGGGGAATTTATCGCGCGGTCCTTATTATCCGTGACAACGTTACGTCGTGCCAAACCACTGATCAGGTCCAGGTAAGGATATTTGAAAATCCTGTTCCACAATTCAATGCGACGCGGGTTTGCCAGGGTCAGGCGACCGCTTTCACGGAGGCTTCAACTTTGAATCCAATAAATGGTGAAAGTATCGTGCTCCGTGAATGGGATTTTAATTATGACGGCATTACGTTCAATAAAGATCCCGCCTTTGACAACCAAACTTCATTTAATAGAATGTTAGGTGTTGGTGGCACCTACCAGGTAGCGTTGCGCGCCACGACCAATCAGCACGGATGCTCAGCAATTACGGTCGTCCCCGTTATCGTAGATCCGCTCCCCACTTCAAGCTTCACCCCTGACATCACGTCGGGCTGCAGCGTTCTCCATGTAACGTTTACAAACAATTCCGTTATTGGCCAACCCGATGTGATCGATCGGTTTGTCTGGGAGATCGATAGCGGATCAGGCTTTACCACAGCAGGAACGCAACACCCTACAGATCCTGGATTTACAAATCAGTTTACACATGACTTTGTGAACCCGGGCACAGCAAATAAAATATTCAACGTTCGAATGCGGGTCGTGACCGTGAATAACTGCGAAACGATCTCTGGCGTGACCGCAATCACCGTGTTCCCTGGTACCACATCGGGTTTTATATCAACGAACTATTCTCCCTTTAATGACAACTGTTCACCCATCAGTGTGAATTTTTCAGTAGATGCACAGACCCAGTCCCTTGGACCAACCAATTATCAATGGCAGATCAGCGACGTTAATGGTGTAATCTCGGATGTCAGCACCGGCACCACGCCGTCCTATACCGGGAATTTTATTAACAACACCGCGTTGATCAAGGACTTCGATGTTAAGCTGACGACCACCTTGCCATCTGGATGCTTTGGTGACTCCACGCGGATTATCAGGGTGAGTCCCGTACCCAATTCGATCTTCAATATCGACACGGTAGTTTTCGATTGTCAACGGATGCGTGTGAGACTGATCGCGCAGCAGAAAGGGCTGCAGTACCATTGGGTTATCACGGAGAATGCAATCATGATGCTCAATACGGTGGGTGCATCCGATGTTCTTGAGTATGAAGTGTCGCGTGCGGGAGTGGATATCAACCTGGGTATCAGCCTCGACACAAAAAATATTGCGAATTGCACCAGCAATGTAAGCACGCAAAGCATCGTGGTGCCGAAGAAAGATATCATTAATACTTCTTTCACAGCTTCACCTGCGTCACAGACATTGCCATCGTCTACAGTTTTTATCACGAATACGACGAACACGGGTCCTTGGGGTTATGCATGGGATTTCGGTGACGGCGGCACGTCTACAAGTTCCGCGGCAACGCTCCAGCATACCTATGCGACCTACGGCACTTACACTATCAAGCTTACTGTAACGAACAATGTTTGCGTTGAGGAAAGAACCCAAGCGATTGTGGTCAACGCCATACCACCGGTAGTGGATTTCAGCTACGACCCCGCATCGGGTTGTCAACCTCTAACTGTCAAATTCAAAAACCTTTCAAAATTTGCCGATCCAAGCACGTATGTGTGGAACTTCGGAGACGGCCAGGCTACGTCACACGCGATTGACCCAACCTATACCTATTTCCAGCCAGGTAAATACACTGTGAGCCTTTCGGCATCTAACGTTACGGGCCAGGTCATCACAGAGGTTAAGCAAAACATCATTGAAGTTTTTGTTAAACCCAGCGCGCAGTTCGAGACCAAGCCAAAGCTGATTTACATTCCTGGCGGAATACTCTATACAAAGAACAACAGCTTTGACGCCGGGAGTTACCTATGGGATTTCGGCGACGGTGGAACATCAGATCTTCCTGAGCCACAACATTCTTATCAGGCCGAAGGCGCTTATACCATCACGATGATCGCCATCAGTCCGAATAATTGTTCCGACACGGCGCGGGTGAAGAATGCCGTCTTGGTGCAAAAGGGAGGGCAGGTCCTGGTTCCTAACGCGTTCTCACCAAACTTGAATGGGCAGGGAACCTCCGGGCCGGGAGGCGGATTCAGTGATGGAAAGAACGATGTCTTTCTTCCTCTGATGAGGGGTGTAGTTCAATTTGAAATGTTGGTTTTCAACCGATGGGGTGAGCTGTTGTTCCAAACCCAGGATCAACAGCAAGGGTGGGATGGATATTACCAGGGAAAGCTTTGTCCGCAAGATGTGTATGTGTACAAGATCACGGCGATGTACGACAACGGTGAACGCGTTGTTCGCACAGGTGATATTAACCTAATTCGATGATGAGGAGATTCTTTACGCTGCTGGGGATTTTTGGTGTATTGATAGTTCAGGCTCAGGATCCTGAATTCTCGCAATACTATGCTGCTCCGCTTTATTTAAATCCTGCCTTTGCAGGAACCACGACCGATCACCGATTCATAGCCAATTACCGCAATCAATGGCCCAATATCGCGCGCGGCTATGTAACGACTGCCTTGTCATATGACTATGATCTGTATCACTACAACAGTGGAATTGGTCTGATGATCACTGACGACAGGGCAGGCACAGCCGGAATGAGATCTACTGAATTGAATTTTATTTATTCCTACAAGATGGCGATTGCACGCAAATGGGTAATCTCATCCGGCATAAACTTTGGCTATGCGTTCAGATCGATCGACCTAAACAAACTTGTATTTGGTGATCAGCTTGAATTTGATTCGAAAGGTCAGGTTCCAAGCGATGATCCTGCGTTATTCAATCTTGGCATGACGAGCTACTTTGACTTTAATGCCGGAATGCTTGCTTATAACAAAACGTTTTGGTTTGGATTTGCCGCGAGCCATATCAATCAGCCAAACAGATCATTGGTGGGACAGGAAGCGTACCTGCCAACGAAATGGTCGATCCACGGTGGGGTCAGGATACCGCTGTATGCGGGCCCGATGAAAAAGGATCGGCAGGCCGTATTGTCACCGTCTTTCGTTTATAAAAATCAAGGCAGATTTGATCAGCTCGACGTCGGCGTGTATTTTCTTTATGAGCCGATCGTTGTCGGGCTTTGGTACAGGGGAATTCCCATTCAGCAAAATGTGAAAGACAACATCAGTCAGGATGCGGTCGTCGTGATCCTTGGCTTCCAGCTGCCGCGGGTCGAGATTATGTACAGCTACGATATCACGGTGTCTGAGCTGGGTCCAATTTCTGGCGGAACACATGAGCTTGCATTAAAGTATAAGCTTGCGATCCAGATGAGCGCGAAGAAAAAGAAGCCACAGAAATTCATTCCTTGCCCGACGTTTACCCACCACAGCAAGTAGCCCTTTTACGACCAGACGATAAGCTTTACCTTTGAAGGCTCAGGCCATTAAAAAGGTGAATGGGATGAATTTTTCGCAGCATTTGGCGTCAAACGACGTGTTCAGGGTGGTGGCGCAGGCGGCGTACGACGAGGGTCTTCCATGCTACGTCGTCGGCGGTTACGTCAGAGACCTGATCCTGGGCCGTCCTAATAAAGACATTGACTTCGTCTGCGTCGGCAGTGGAATCCGCTGGGCTCAGAAAGTTGGAGCGGACCTGGGCAATCTTCAGGTCACTATCTTTAAGAATTTTGGGACAGCAATGATCCGCCATGGTGAGTTCGAGCTTGAATTCGTCGGCGCACGAAAAGAATCATATCACCAGGATTCCCGTAAACCCGTTGTTGAAGATGGGACGCTGGAGGATGATCAGAAGAGGAGGGATTTCACGATGAATGCAATGGCTATCAGCCTGAACCGGGAAGACTATGGAGCGCTGATCGACCCGTTTAACGGTGTTGGACATATCAAGGAAAAAATGATCCAGACGCCGCTCGATCCATCAATCACTTTTTCGGATGATCCGCTCCGAATGATGCGTGCTGTTCGCTTCGCCTCTCAACTGAACTTTGATATCAATCCGGATACGTTTCAATCTATAGTCGCCAACCAGGAGCGTTTGAAGATCGTGTCGATGGAGCGCGTAATTGAGGAAGTCAATAAGATCATTTTATCGCCCGTGCCTTCCTATGGATTCAAACTGCTGTTTGTGTCCGGACTGTTGAAGCAATTCTTCCCTGAAATGGTAGCCTTGCAAGGTGTCGAATACGTTGATAACAAAGCCCATAAGGATAATTTCTACCATACGCTTCAGGTTCTTGACAACGTGTCGAAATTATCGGATGATCTTTGGCTTCGCTGGGCCGCCATCCTCCATGATATTGCCAAGCCGTTGACGAAGCGATTTGAGCCCGGACATGGTTGGACATTTCACGGCCATGAAGACAAAGGCGGTCGAATGGTCCCTGGTATTTTCCGCAGGCTTAAGCTTCCCTTGAATGAAAAGATGGATTTTGTGCAGAAGCTTGTTCGCCTTCACTTGCGCCCTATAGTTTTGGCGCAGGCTGTTACCGACTCTGCGGTAAGGCGTCTGTTGTTTGAAGCGGGTGAGGATACAGACGCGTTAATGAAATTATGTCGTGCGGACATTACATCGAAGAATCCCGAAAAGGTTAAGAAATACCTGAATAATTTTGGGCGTGTGGAGGAAAAGATGATTGAAGTTGAAAAAAAGGATCATATCCGGAATTTTCAACCGCCGGTAACAGGTGACGAGATCATCCGGATGTTTAACTTGCCGCCCGGCCGTATTATTGGCGAGATGAAGGAGCAGATCAAGGAAGCAATTTTAGATGGTGAAATAAGAAATGATCGTGAAGAAGCACTTCAACTATTGAATAAGATTGCCAAATCGAAAGGAATATTAAAAACAGAATTAAACCCCTGAAACCGAAGATGAAAAAAATTATTACGCTTGCAGCATGTGTAGCGCTGACCATGTCTGTTGTGTTTGCGCAGACGGATAAGTCAAAGACCACGCAGGGCAAGCAACAGACTGCTGGCAAGACAGGCACGCAGACCCAAACGAAGTCACAACCTGAAGCTGAAATAGAACGCAAGTTAAGTCCTGCTGCTGAGCACGCCTGGAGAAAGTACAACGTTGCTACGAGTTGGAATGACATTGATGTTGCCAAGGATGCGTTGTATGATCTGATCATTGAATTCCCGAACAATGACTCGTTGATATTTGCACTGGGCATGTATTATTTCGATAATCAGAAATATGCTTCGAGCGCATTGGTAGGGCAGGCCCTTCTTACCAGGGAGCCGAAGAGTCCTCAGATCCTGGAGATGGTGGCGTCGAGCTACGAAGGTTTGAACCTCATGGATCGTGCGCTGCAGCATTACGAGACCCTTTACCTCGCAACAAATTCCATCCACACCCTTTATAAGATGGCTATTCTTCAGTACCAGCTTAAAAAGTATCCTGAAAGTCTTACTAACCTGGATATCCTCTTAGCCAATCCGGAGGTTGATTCCGCGAAACTTATTTTTCAGGATGCCCAAAAGAAGGATAAAGAATACGTCATGCGGGTGCCGATCCTGAACCTGAAAGGCATGGTGTATAAGGATCAGGGCGACAAAGTGAACGCAAAGAAGAATTTCGATGAGGCCTTGAAACTTGCCCCGGATTTCGTGTTTGCAAAGCAGAATTCGGAAGGCCTGAAATGATGCGGAAATAATGCAGAAATGATGCAACCTTAGGGATAACCGACGGTCTTTAGCTACTGAACTATGAGCTCGGAGGCTGGCACTTTTCATATTCACGCAGATATCATTGAAAAATGCCGCCGGGGGGACCGGGAAGCGCACTACCAGCTTTACAAGCTCTATTCACGCAGCATGTATAACGTTGGTTACCGGATTGTCAATGATGAAGAAGAAGCGCAGGACGTGCTCCAGGAGGCGTTTATCAGCGCTTTCAGGAGCCTTGATCACTATCGGGGCGACGCAACCTTCGGATCCTGGCTGAAGCGCATTGTTGTCAATAAAGCTATCAACGTAATAAAGAGGCGGAAGACCGAACGCTTCCCCGACGACGACAAGTTCGACGTTCCTGAAGAGGAGTCAACGGTAGAGGAATTTCAGTTTACCGCTCAGCAAGTGCGGGAAGCAATTGAGAAACTGCCCGATGGATATCGGTCGGTGCTTTCCCTATATCTGCTTGAAGGCTATGACCACGCGGAAATTGCCGAAATTCTAGGTATTTCAGAATCTACGTCAAAATCTCAATTTAACAGGTCAAAGAAAAAACTCCGGGAGATCCTGGAAGGAGGTAAGTCATGAAAAAAGATGCACTGGAAAAACTGATCGACGATCGCCGCGACGAGTTTGATAATCGAATACCTTCAGACAGAGTGTGGGATCGTATTTCACGCACGTTGTTCGAAGGCTCGGAAAGATCCCTTTGGAATTCGGTGGGGATCTGGCGTGCAGCAGCGATTCTTCTGATGGGGGTGTCGGCGTTTCTTTTTTTTACGAGGCAGAACAGTCTTCCTGTGAAGACGATGGCCGTGTCTCAGGAATTCATGGACGTGGAATCTTTTTATTCCGCCCAAATCATGGAGAAAGCCGCGCTTATCTCCAACGAGGGATTGTTTGTTGATGACTCATTCACGCAGGACCTTCAAAAGCTCGAAGCCATGTATGCTGTGATGGCTGACGAAATGAAAAGACATCCTTCCGAGAAAGTTAAAGATGCCCTTGTGCTCAACATGCTGGTGCGGATCGATCTCATGAACCAGCAGATACAAAAGCTGGAGGAGTCAAAGCAGAAGAAAAAGGTTGAGGCTATTATTTGAAGAAAAGACCCTCACGCAAACGCGCAAAGCTCCGCCAAGAGTAATTTAGATAGATGTTTAAATCCATCAATGAATGCACTTTCAATTCTTTGAAAGGCTTGCATTTTCTTTGCGCCTTAGCGCCTTTGCGTGAGATGCATTCCTCAGAAATCCTCTTCGCTCTTCAACTCGATCAGCTCTTTGTTTGAATCGAGTATCTTACCTTCTTCACACTTGAGCACCCGATTCGGGAATTTCTTGATGAGTCCGTAGCTGTGTGTGGCCATGAGAATGGCGGTACCGCTCCGGTTGATCTGTTGGAATACTTTCAAGATGCCGGAGGAAACTTCCGGGTCAAGATTTCCTGTTGGCTCGTCGGCAATCAGGATATGCGGTTCATTTAACAACGCCCTCGCGATCACCACGCGCTGCTGCTCGCCGCCAGATAACTGATGCGGCATTTTCTTCTCTACCGAACCAAGGCCAACTTGCATCAACACGTCTACGAGCCGGCTTTTCATTTTCACAGTGTCGCGCCAGCCGGTCGCGCGCATGACGAACATCAAATTCTCTGCGACCGTGCGGTCAGAGAAAAGCTGAAAATCCTGAAAGATGATCCCGATCTTCCTACGGAGCAGGGGAATCTTGTTTCCTGATATCCCGCGGATCGTGAACCCGGCCACGCTGATATCACCCAGGCGGAGAGGGAGGTCTGCGTATAACGTCTTTAGCAACGACGATTTTCCTGAGCCGGTGCGGCCGACGAGAAATACAAAGTCACCTTTCTCGATATCAAAGCTGATATTTTGAAGCACGGCGTCGCTGCCTTGAAATATCGAGGCGTCCTTTACGCGAACAACCGGATCAGACGAAAACATATCGGGAATAGCTGATCAAAATCGATGCAATGCTGTGGTGTACCGACAGCATTAACCATTTACTTTTTTGTGATCGGCCAGGAATTTGGCGAGGCCGGCATCCGTAAGTGGATGATTGAGCAAATCGGTAATAACCTTAAGCGGGCACGTTGCGATATCGGCTCCGATCTCGGCACACTTCAGCAAGTGAATGGTGTGACGAATGCTGGCGGCTAATATCTCAGTCTTGAAGCCGTAGTTATCATAGATGAGGCGGATCTGTGCGATGAGCTCAATGCCATCCTGCGAGATGTCGTCGAGTCGTCCTAAAAATGGCGACACGTATGACGCTCCTGCTTTTGCTGCCAGCAACGCCTGACCGCCGGAAAACACCAGCGTGCAATTGGTTCGGATGCCTTCTGCAGTAAGTTTCTTGATCGCTTTAACACCGTCCTTAATCATCGGAGCTTTCACTACGATCTTGGAATCGATCTTGGCGAGCTCGCGCCCTTCCTTTACCATTCCATCGAGGTCGGTGGAGATCACTTCAGCACTTACATTGTTGTCAACGATGTTACAGATTGCCTTGTAATGGGCTCTTATGTTCTCAGCGCCTTTAATTCCCTCTTTTGCCATGAGTGATGGATTCGTTGTTACTCCGTCGAGTACTCCCAAATCCTGGGCTTCCTGAATGTCTTTAAGATTAGCGGTGTCAATGAAGAATTTCATGATGATAAAATTTGATAGCGTTTAACAAAGTTAAGGTTTTGGGCCACAAATGGGGCAGGAATTACCCCCTAAACAAAGGTTTTTGCATTCGCAGTTCGACCCGGAGCAAAAAAAATGGCAAACCGAACATCGCACCGCTACAACCGCCTACCCTTGCTACCTTCCGGTCCTGGGGGAGTTCAGCAGGAGCTGGTCGTGCCGGCTTGCCGGGACAAAGATAATGCGCTTTTCGACATTGCTAGCGGTTGATTCGCCGGATTTTGTATAAAAATGAAATCAATCGGGTTCCGAGTTGTGCGACGGTCATGACAACCATGATAGTAACTTCGACTGCAACATTTTAAAAGAAATAGTCGTCCCATGTCATAAGCCTCCGTAACCGAAACCCTTCATTTATGCTAAAAAGCATCCTTCTCACCGCTATCAGGAATATTTTCCGCAATGGATCATTCAGTGCGATCAACCTTGTTGGCTTGTCCGTCAGCATGTCACTCGGTATGCTGATCATCATGGTCATCAAGGATCAATATTCCTTTGACAGATTCCATCAATCCGCAGACCGGATCTATCGGGTAAATACACGTGCATTGCGAACGAATGGCGACGCTGAGCCATATGCGTCTACGCCGTTGCCCCTTGGCAGAGCATTGCGGGAAGACTTTGGCGTTGCAGATGAAGTGGTGAGCATCACCCGCGGACTTACCGGCGATGCTGTATTCGAGAACACTCAAGTACCAGTACGGGGACTGATCGTAGATCCTGCATTTTTGGATCTATTCAATTTCCCGCTTGAAAATGGCAGCGGCGCAGAAGCATTGTCGGAACCCAATTCACTCGTGCTCACGCAGGAAGCTGCTGAGAAAATATTTGGAAAGACCGACCCTGTCGGACGATCGCTGACGATCAAGGGCTTCGGCGACTTTGCAATAACAGGCGTGCTTAAAAAATTCAAAAACAAAACTCATTTTGAATTTGAGATGCTTGCTTCTTCGGCCGGATTGCGGGGGTGGGAGGAGTCGGGTGTGCTTTCTGCGTCCATTGGTGCATGGACGAATTACTATCAAAGCTACACGTATTTCCGGCTGCGTGAAGGCAGTTCAGCGTCGGATGTAGAGGCGGCGCTCGGGCAGATCAGGAATAAATATTATTCCAACACAAAACTTGAAGTGCGTGACAAAGAATTCTACTTGCATGCCCTTAACGATATTACACCCGGGCCACAGCTGTCAAATCAAATGGGTAGCAGCTTACCCTCAACAGTGAGTATCCTGATAGGTGCGTTGGCGGCAATCGTAATGATAATGGCATGCTTTAACTACACCAATCTCATGATCGCGAAAAGTATTTCACGGGCGCGGGAGATCGGAGTCCGAAAGGTAATGGGAGCATTGCGGTGGCAGGTATTTACGCAGTTCATCGTGGAGGCGATCGTGTTCGCCCTGTTTGCCCTGGCCGTTTCGTATCTGATGCTCCAGGTCCTGAAACCGGCATTCATGCAGCTTCACATTACCCAGGAATTCTCTGTAGACTTGAACGAAGACCTGACGACGTATGGGTTGTTTTTTCTGTTTGCATTAACTGTTGGAGCGGTCGCCGGAAGTCTGCCTGCTGGTTATCTCTCCGCATTTCGTCCAGCTAAGGTTTTGAAGGACGCGGGTAATCTCAAAATATACTCTCGACTGACGTTGCGGCAAACGCTGATGGTGGCGCAATTCACGCTCTCGATCATCTTTATAATTTTTGTGTTCATTGTTCGAAATCAAATCAACTTCATGTTGGATACAAACTATGGTATCAATGACAAGGACATTCTGAATGTCCAACTGCAGGGCATTCCTTATGAAAAGCTCGCCAATGAAATACGAGGGGTCCGCGGCGTGATCCAGGTTGCGGGAATTTCGCATGCGCTCGGCACATGGAGCGATAGATCCAGCGACTATAAAAAAGCAACGGACGGAGAGCCATTTGAAATGCGCGATTTTATTGTTGATGAGAACTACCTTTCCAATATCGAAGTGAAGTTTCTCGCTGGTAAGAACTTCGATGCGCAAAGTGACGGTGTGATCGAAAAGCACGTGATTTTGAATGAGCAGGCTTTGAAAATTTTCGGGTTCAACAGTGCGGCAGCTGCCATTGGTCAAGCCATCTACGCTGATGATTCTCTCTCCCTGGAAGTTATTGGAGTGGTCAAGGATTTTAATTTCAGACCGCTGACCTACCTGATTGGGCCAGTGGCATTTCGGTGTAAATCATCAGATGTGAGCATGCTCAGTGCTCGTATTGTGCCAAATGAACGCGATGCTGTGATGGCCGCTTTAGTCCAAATTTGGAAGCGACTCGATCCCAATCACCCGATGGAGGCGAAGATGATGGAGGATGAGATTGATGATGCCTATGAGCAGGCCGGATTTGCGGATATCACTGCCGTGGTAGGATATATCACATTTCTGGCAATCGTTCTTGCTTGCCTTGGCATGCTCGGAATGGCGATGTACTCTTCAAAAACCAGGACGAAGGAGATTGGTATACGCAAAGTAATGGGTGCAGGGATTGTTGATATTACGTTCCTGCTAAGCAAATCGTTCTTATGGATGATCACGGTGGCGGCTTTGATTGGAACACCGGTCGCGATCCTTCTTGGCACTGGTTTCCTGGATCTCTACGCCTACAAGATTGAAATAGGTCCTTTTATGGTTTTAGGAAGTCTTTCAATAATTGGTTTCCTTGGTCTTGTGACCATTTCATCGCAAACGCTGCGAGCAGCAAAGGCGAATCCTGTGGAGTCATTGCGATATGAATAAATTCGTGGATTTTTAGCCCAGCACGCTCGCTTGCTGATGATTGCCGTGGTAGTGTAACTATTTGCGTTCGACAGAGTATTCTTTCGTAATAACCGGTTCGCTATGTTCAATAACTACCTCAAGTCACTGTGGCGCTATGTTGCGAGGAACAAGGGCTTCACATTTATTAATGTTTCCGGGCTTGCGATCGGGATGCTGGCGTGCATGCTGATAGCGCAATTCGTCTTGCATGAGTTGAGCTATGATAATTTTCTGGAAAACAACGATCGGATATTCCGCCTTCAGCTCGATCGATATAACAAAGGTGAGATCACAACGCGATGGGCCGCAGGGGCTGCGGGAATTGGACCGGATCTAAAAGCCAATTTTCCGGAAGTTGAAGAGTACGTCAGGCTACATCGTCGAACATCTGTATTGGCAGTTGGCGATATTTTTTTCAAGGAAGAGAATATTTTCGCGGCGTCGGAGGGATTCTTTAAAGTCTTTTCTGTAAGACTCATCAGTGGCATTGATTCAACAGCCCTCAAAGCGCCATTTACGATCGTTCTTTCCCAAACCCTTGCACGTAAGTATTTTGGAAATGCCGACCCCGTCGGTAAGACAATTAGGAGTAATGGAAGGCGAGACTATCATGTAACCGGAGTGTTTGAAGATATTCCCGCTAACAGCCACATGGAGATCGACGCCCTGGTCTCATTCAGCAGCTTGGTAAAGGCGTGGAATGATCCAATCACTTCCTGGCAATGGGATGGATTTTTGACATATATAAAGCTACGTCCGCATGTTGATCCAAAATCATTTGAAGGGAAGCTGCCAGCCTACGTCGAGAGGAAAGAGAGCGAAAATCTGAAACCATATAACGCTGCGATGGTTTTCAACCTGCAACCTGTTACAGATATTCACCTGGACTCCGACTACATGATGGAGTTTAAGGCTAATGGAAGCCGTCAATCGGTTTCTTTTTTGATCGTTGTTGCTATTCTCATTCTAGCGATCGCATGGATCAACTATATTAATCTATCCACCGCAAAATCCGTCGAACGAGCCCGCGAAGTGGGCGTCCGAAAGGTGATGGGAGGATTCAGATCGCAGCTCGTCCAGCAGTTTTTGACTGAATCGATGATGCTGAATTTTATAGCCATATCTATAGCAGTTGTCGGCGTGCTACTGCTAACGCCCTGGTTCAGTGACCTCACTGGACGGCAACTCGGCTACGGGTTATTTTCACAGCCTGTTTTTTGGGGAGCATTAGTCACCGTGATTAGTGCGGGTGCCTTGATTTCCGGGTTGTATCCGGCATTTATTCTTTCATCATTCCGGCCTGCGGAAGTGTTGAAGGGGAAATTCAAAAATTCCGGTAAGGGGACATGGTTACGTAAGAGCATGGTTATCGTACAGTTTGTGGCATCAATAACACTCATCGCGGGGACCTTCGCGGTTTACAGCCAGCTCAAGTTCATGCGCAGTCAGGCGCTCGGATTTAACGTCGAGCAAACGGTTGTAATCAATTCCCCCCTTATCAATGATTCGACGCAGGTGCAAAAATACCAGACGTTCAAAAACCTGATTTCAGAGAACGCGGAGGTTACATCTGTCACGGCCGCTTCTGCTGTTCCGGGAAGTCAACCCGATTGGAATGCCGGTGGAATCAGGCGGCTGAGTCAAAGTCCGGATGAGGCCAATCAATATCGTGTCATTGAAATGGATGACGCATATATAGACGCATTTGGATTAAGTGTAATCGCTGGAAGGAGTTTTTCAAATGCAATGCCCAATGAAAGAAAAAGTGTGATTTTGAATGCTTCCGGTGCCAGACTCATGGGATTTGCCAAACCCGAAGATGCCATTGACGACATGATTAATTTCTGGGGCGATACCCTTAAGATCGTCGGAGTAGTAAAAGATTATCACCAAGAATCTTTGAAAAAGGCTTTTGAGCCACTCATATTCCGCTATTTCGAGGCACCGAACGGTTACTATTCAATTAAATTCAATACGACAAACGCTAAGTCTTCAATTTCAAAATTTGAATCGGAGTGGAAGTCTGTGTTTCCCGGAAATCCATTTCACTATTTTTTCCTCGACAGCCATTACGATCAGCAGTACCGGGCAGACAGGCAGTTCGGCAATGTGTTCGGTATATTTTCCTGCCTGGCCATTTTTATCGCTTGCCTCGGTCTCTTTGGACTTTCCTCACTGACCGCATTGCAGCGCTCGAAAGAGATTGGTATAAGAAAAGTGTTGGGAGCATCCGTTCCCGGTTTGCTTGGACTGATCAGTAAAGAATTTATTAACCTGGTCGTCGTAGCGATCGTCTTGTCGGTACCCTTGGGGGCGTGGATGATCAATTCTTGGCTTCAGGCCTTTGCCTACCGTATACCATTATCGTGGTGGCTTTTTGCACTGCCAGGACTCTGTGTTACCGTCATCGCGCTGCTGACAATAAGTTTGCAGACGGTGAAGGCCGCAATGGCTAATCCAGTGAAATCACTTAGAAGCGAATAGCCTACGTTTGGTTGCGGTGTTTGTTTCCAAATGAGGTGAGTTTTTGATATAAAAAATAACGGGTCCGGGCTAGGGGCCTGCGTGTTCCAAGTTGTCTGTGGGAAAAACACAATGACACCTACAAAAAATCAACTTGTATGAACAGGAAAATGCAAATGCTGGCCATCGTATTCTTTTTTTCAATCGGTACGATAGTTCAGGCCCAGGAAATCAAAACCATTTTTAATACTTCGCAGCGCCCGACGGGCTATGGCGCCATCACCAATCAATTCACCATGATCCGCGGACAGTACGCCAACATCGTGGGCGCATACGGCGGGGTGTATTTGAATAAAAGATTTTTATTGGGATTGGGGGGATCCGGGGTCACAAACAATATTCCCGTGCCTGCAGAATTCAGCGCGGACCCGCTAAGAAATCTCAGCTACATGTATGGTCAGTTTGGCCTCGTGACCGAATATGTGATCGCTTCTGATAAAGCATTCCATGTTGCGTTCAACATGTTTACCGGGCCGGCATTCACTGTTCAATACCAGCGCTATGGATACCATGATTTTAATTTTTCCAATAAAGGTTATCGCGATGAAAATTGGTTCCTGGTTGCAGAACCTGGAGTTCAGTTGGAAATAAATTTATTGAAGTGGATGCGCTTCAGCCCGGGTGTTTCGTACCGCGCAGCATTCGGTAGCAAGGCGGCCGGTATGACAGACTCCGATATCAGCAACATCAGCTACAATGCGACGTTGAAGTTTGGGAAATTCTGAGGGGGTGCATTGGCACGCAAACCCGCAATGCTCGCAAAGGATATTGATTGTCTTTGCGAGCTTTGTGTTTTCTTGGCGTTTTGAAGTTTAGGAATTTCTGAGGGATTACAGGCGCGCCACGCCTAAACTCGCAAAAGAAAATAACACTGATCTCCGCGAGCTTTGCGGCTTTGCGTGAAGCGCATTCGTTCAAACTGGGGGAGGGCGTACCGCCGTCCGAATCCGGATAATCGTCTCAGTACAACTTTTTCGGGATTCACTCCATCGTATTCACAAATCACCCCTTCGCGGTTTGAGTTAAGAAGGTAAAGGCGGAATTTGGGACTGTATAAACTCAGCCACCACATGCTTAAGAACTATTTAAAAATTGCATTCCGCTCACTGCTCCGGAGCAAAGTTCATTCTGCCATCAATATCCTGGGTCTCGGCCTCGGTATATCAGTTTGCATTCTGATCGTATTATTTGTTCGCGATGAATGGACGTTCGATACATTTCATGCGAAAGCGAACCGAATTTATCGTGTGTACGCGAGGGAAGACTGGGGCGAGAACCAACAGTTCTTTGCAACCACTACTCCTTTTCCAATGGGACCGGCTCTGAAGGACAACTTTCCTGAGGTGGAAACGCAGGTTCGTTTTAACAATCTTGGATCGCTTGTGAAGGTAGGGGAGAATCAGTTCACCGAGACTGTGTCGATCGGAGGTGTAAAGTTTTTTGAAGTTTTTGATTTTGATGGGATCTATGGCGACAAAAGCAAGGCGTTGGATGACCAGACGGGCGTTGTATTGACGCGTGCGGCCGCCAGGAAATACTTTGGCGAGGGCGATCCAACCGGAAAAGCGATCGCGATTCAACTCGGGCAAAAGTTCGAGGACTTTGCTGTGAAAGCCGTGATTGAGGATATTCCGACCAACTCAAGTCTGCGTTTCGGAATCCTCATTTCAGAATTGAATTATCCGCGGTTATACAGCGAGCGCACGCTTACGTCAGCCTGGTTCAACATTGCTCCGGAGACTTATGTGCTTTTAAGAGAAGGTGCCGATGTTAAGACAGTTGAAAGCAAATTTCCCTCTGTGTTCAAAACTATTTTGGGCGAGGAAAACTATAACAAAAGTAAGTATTCACCGGGCCTGCAGCCCTTGACCGATATCCACCTCGATACGGCTTTTCCGGTCGGTATTGCTCCAGTAAGCAACCCGAAGTATGCTTATATTCTCGCCGCTATTTCTTTGTTGATTCTGTTCGTGGCTTGTATCAATTTCGTGACCCTTGCGGTAGGCCGATCAATGAAGCGTGCGAAGGAAGTCGGTATAAGGAAGGTCGTGGGAGCGGAGCGAAAGCAACTGATTTTTCAATTTATTGGTGAAGCAGTAATTGTCACGGTTACAGCGCTCGTTGTTGGACTTGTGCTGGCAGTCGCGGGACTTCCGTTGTTCAATGACCTCGCCAACAAACAGCTGACACTCCGGCCTGATTTGTTCACTGTTGGCGTGATGGCCTCGCTGGTTGCTGTTATCGGACTCATTGCCGGCAGTTACCCGGCGTTTGTGCTCTCGAATTTCAAACCCATCGCGATCTTGAAGGGGAGTATCCAATCGGGCAACAACAAGCAAGGAATGCGTAAGGTGTTGGTCGCGGTTCAATTGGTGCTGTCGATATTCCTTATCTCAAGCACACTGGTTATGAAAGATCAGCTTGAGTTTCTTCGAAGCAAGGATTTGGGATTTAGTCAGGAACAGCTTGCGGTGGTTCGATTGAATGTGCCCCGCGTTGGACAGCTTTCGGAAAGGATAAAAGCGGGATTGGACAAAGCTGAGCAGTTTAAGACGGAGCTGGCCAAGATTCCCGGAATTGCCAGTGTCGCCGTTTCGGGTCACGATTTTGGAAGAGGTGCGTGGACGGCTGCTGGATACACAGATGACGCCGGGGTGTATCGAACCTTCATGATCAATATCGTCGACGAAAATTACATTACGTCCATGGGAATGGAGATGGTAGCAGGTCGGTCGTTTACAAAGGAGAATACCAGTGATGCCCGCCGGGCGATCATAGTCAACGAGGCGTTTGTAAAAGAGTATGGATGGAAAGACCCGCTCGGAAAACGGATCCCTGGAAAAAAGTTCGCAGATCACGAGATCATCGGTGTAGTCAAGGATTTCAATTATGCAGCACTTTACTCGAAGGTGGCGCCCCTGGTGATGTCAATGGATCCGGCTCTGCCCACAAGCGGCATCGAGAACATCGATATAGACAATTCACCTTTTCCCAAGCTCATGATCAGGCTCCGCGCCGGCGAAATCCAGTCAACGATCGACGAGATCAAGTCGACCTGGGACAAGCTCACGAATGGCGAGGAATTTTCATTTGACTTCGTCGACCAGGCGCTTGCAACGCAATACAGAAATGATCAAAACCTTGGAAAGATCGTAAGCATCGCCACCGCCCTCGCCATGATCATCGGCAGCCTGGGATTATATGCGCTTGCTTCTCTCGCGATGCAGAACCGTACCAAAGAGATCAGCATCCGGAAAGTGATGGGTGCGTCTGAACAGACTTTGCTCGTCTTGCTTTCGAAGGACTATGTGTTTCTCATTGCGATATCGCTGCTGCTGTCAGTTCCCCTTACATACTATGCAATGGATACATGGCTACTGACCTTCGAATACCGCGTCGGCATTGGCTGGACCGCATTCGCGCTCGCTGGTGGAATTTCCCTTCTGGTTGCAATGCTTACCATTAGCTATCAGGCAGTGAAAACGGCCTGGACAAGGCCTGCGGAAACGCTCAAGTATGAATGATGGCCACGGGCCGCGCCATTTTTCATACCGGATGTGGGATATTTTTTGCTGCGTCTAGTTTCAAATTTGACGAGCGCGTGGATTGTGACGATTTGCTAACGCATTTAAATATCGATAATGACTAGAAATTTCCTTACTCCGGCATTCAGAATGCTACTGAAAAACCGTTGGCATTCCCTGATCAACATAGCAGGGCTTACGCTGGGAATCACTTGCGCCATCGTCATTTTCGCAATCGTGCGGTTTGAACTGAGTTTTGATAATGATCATCTGGATAAGGATCGCATTTATCGGATTGTAACGGAGCGATCTCCCTATGGCGAAGTGGAGTTTACTGCTGGAATAACATACCCTTTGCCGGAAGCCCTGCGTCAGGATTTTCCTGACCTGGAATATATCACCATTGACGATGCAAATACTGCTGAACCCGTGTTGGGTGTAACCGCCCGAGATGGATCGTTGAAGCTTTTCAAGGAAAAGAAATTCACTTTCGCCGATCCTGATTATTTCAAGATCTTCAAATATGAGTGGATAGAGGGAACGCCTGACCTGGCTTTAACCGGCGAGAAAACGGTCGTGCTCACTGCCTCCATCGCCAAAAAGTACTTTGGTGCAACACCCGCCATGGGACAAGTTATCTCATATAACAACAAGTATGAGGTAACAGTCTCAGGCGTCGTGCAGGATCCGCCACTCAACAGCAGCTTGCCTTATGAAGTAATTTTTTCGACGCGGCTTGGCGCCGACGCTCATGCCTGGAAGGAGTGGGGTTCAACTTCATCCGGGATCAATTGCTATGTAAAACTCAAAGAAAATGTCTCGGCTACCGATTTCGAGAGCAAGCTGAAGGGATGGCACATGAAATACTTCACGGGTGACGAGAAACAGAATGGGGAGGCAATGACGTATTTTTTACAACCGCTCCGCGAGATTCATTCCGACACACGCTTCACTACGCATGGCCCGGAAACGGTGTCGAAAAAAACATTGATTTCGCTTTCAATGATCGGCCTGTTACTCCTCGTCACTGCCTGTATCAACTTTATTAACTTAAATACCGTCCTGATCATTAATCGGTCAAAAGAGGTTGGTGTGAAGAAGGTCCTTGGGGGTTCGAAAATTCACCTTGTTACGACTTTTCTTGGAGAAACGTTCATCATCACCGTCGTATCACTCACTGTTTCTGCCGGACTTACGCCATTGTTTTTAGGCTTGCTGAAATCGTCTCTTGGTTACACATTTAAAATTGATTTCCTGACAGATGCGATGCTGCCGCTCTTTGCGCTGTCATTGCTGGTGGTGGTAACGTTGCTCGCCGGATTGTATCCCGCATTAAAGCTTGCGGCCTTCAAACCGATCCGCGCGCTCAAGAACAGGTTGTATGAAACAGGCAGCGAGGGTGTCAGCCTCAGAAGAATACTGATCGGCATCCAAATCATCACATCCCAGGCGCTTATCATCTGTACCATAATCGTTGTTCGGCAAGTGGACTACTTCTCAAGCCTTCCCTTGGGTTTGAACAGCTCTTCAGTTGTGGAGTTTGAGCTTCCAGTAAGAAAATCGATAGATTTCAAGCTTTTGAAAGAACGATTGAAGACCATTCCCGGCGTGCAAGATGTTACAATGAGTAATACGGGATCATCCGGAAAGGATACCTGGGGCGGTGACTATGAGGCCACGGTAAAAGGGGCGGTGGTGAAAGGACCGGCACAAGTAAAATTTGCAGATAACGATTATCTGAAAACGTACCAGATCAAGTTGCTTGCGGGCAAGGACTTGCTTCCTTCGGATACAGCATATGCTTTTTTGGTAAATGAGTCGGCCGCACATGCGATGGGATTCACTTCGGTGGAAGATGCGGTCGGAACACCATTGTCAATTTGGGGCAGAAAAGGACCGATCAGCGGAGTCGTTCAAGACTTCAACACAACGTCGTTGCGAGACGCAATTGCGCCCACCGTCATAACAAGTAACAGAGGAAGCTACATGCGTACCGCCGTGCGCCTGGAAACCAATGATCTGTCGAAGATCCTTGCACAGATCGAAAGCACATGGAAGATGACGTATCCAAATTTTGTTTTTGAATATGAGTTTCTTGACGACACGATCAAGCATTTCTATGAATCAGAGCAGCGCACTTCGCGGCTCATTATGATCGCATCTATCATCGCAATTGTTATTGGCGCAGTAGGATTGTTGGGACTTGTCTCTTTCTCAGTTGCCCGGCGGACAAAAGAGGTTGGGATTCGGAAGACATTGGGTGCCAGCATTGCCAGCATCATAGCACTCTTCTCCAAAGAATTTATCTGGCTGGTGGTCATTTCTTTCGCATTCGCAACGCCCGTGTCTTATGTATTGATGAATCAATGGCTTGCCAATTTTGCGTACCACATCGAGCCGGGTGTTATGTCATTCCTTGTGGCGATGATACTGTCCGGAATGGTGGTGCTGGGTACTGTCGGGGTACTGTCTTACCGGGCGGGCACCGCAAATCCGGTAGACGCGCTGAAGTACGAATGATCAAACCGAATTGCCGGCCGGTCAAATACGAATAAATCATGTTCGGTGACGGACACCTGATGTCGGAAATGGTCGGCAAAATCTGTTTTTCAGGCCGGAAACAGCGTGTATCATTGGTATTATTCTTGAAAAAGACAGTTTAAAAAACCGTCTATGATCCGGAACTATCTGCTCATCGCGCTGCGAAATCTTTACCGTCAGCTTTCTTATTCATTGATCAATATTTCCGGGTTGGCCATCGGCATCGCCTGCAGCCTGGTTATGTTCTTGTATGTCTACTCTGAATGGAGTTATGACCGGCATTTTTTAAAAGCAGACAGAATTTACAAGGTCGGCGTCTCATTTTTCAACATGGGTAATTTCGCCGTTGGCCCCGAAGTGCTGGGTGATGTACTGCCGGCAGAATTCGAAGGAGTTGAAGCATACACGAGGATTAAGCAAGCTGCTGCCGTGCCAATCCAAATTGATGAGATCACGTTTCCAGAGAATGTATTTTATACGGACTCGTCCTTCTTCAAAGTTTTTTCATACCAATTCGTTCAAGGCGATGCGCACGCCGCTTTAGCGCATCCGGCCAGCGCCGTGGTCACAGAGGCCGTAGCTGTTAAATTTTTTGGAAGCAACAACGCAATTGGAAAGACGATGTTCGCGGGAAAAGAAAAGCTGCCTTTCACTATTACCGGAATTGTGAAGGATGATGACCGAAGTTCTCAGCTCAAGGCCCGAATTTGGTTTACCAATGAAAGCCAGCTAAAGCACGAAAAGGTATGGAGTTCAGCTTCATTCTATAGCTATGTCCTGTTAAAGGAGAATGTCACCGTACACGACCTTAACGATGCATTGGACCGGATCATTGAAAAACATGTTTATCCTTCCGGCAGGCAGTCGGAGGCTGTGACACTGGAAGAATACCAGAATAATCCCTTGTCGGTAAAGTTTCATGTTTTGTCGCTGAAAGACGTGCACATGAAATCAAAACTGATGTTTGAAATATCGCCCACAGGGAATGAAACTAATATGTATGCTTTCGCAGGCCTTTCTGTATTTATTCTCGTACTGGCCTCAGTAAACTTTATCAACCTGACCACGGCCCGGGCTTCGCGACGCGCTAAGGAGGTTGGAATAAGAAAAGCCATTGGATCATCGCGTAGTAAGCTCATTACGCAGTTTACGCTCGAATCAATGCTCGTAAGCCTGGCAGCGCTGGTCCTGGCACTGGCACTTGCGGAAATATTTGTTTCTGTCTTTGAACTCATGACAGGCGACAGGTTAGTTAATACCCTTTGGGTCAGTGCTCCAGGAATCGCAGGCATGGTTGTTTTTGCAATGGTGGTGGGATTAGCCTCGGGAATCTACCCAGCATTGTATTTGACGTCTTTCAAGCCTGTGCGTGTGTTAAAGGGGAATCTCGCAGTTGGCAGCAGCGGATTCTTCAGAAATGTGCTGGTCGTCTTCCAGTTCACTATTTCGATTTCACTCATGATCTGCTCGGCGGTGACCTTCCGTCAAATGAATTTCATGCAGACAAAAGATCTGGGTTTCAATGGAGATCATGTTGTTACTATTGATCGCGCTTCTGCTTTGAATCAAAATGCCGAGGCCTATAAGAACACTTTGCTGCAGATGTCTGGTGTTTTAAACGCGAGCTGTCATGCGGGCGAGCCTGGAAGCAAGGCGATCATCACGGTAAACGTTTTTCAAACTCCAACGATGCCACAGGGTGTTTCCATCAGCACGTTTACAGGTGACCACGAGTTTATTGATTTTATGGGTTTCCGCCTGTTGAAAGGGAGGACATTCTCAAAAGACCTGGCGTCAGACTCCTCGGCGATCATATTGAATGAGTCTGCCGTCAGGGACCTGGAATTGAAAGAGCCAATTGGCGCCGAATTGGACCAAGGCCAGCACGTGATTGGCGTTATTGCCGACTTCCATTGGGAGTCATTGCGAAACAAAATTGCTCCTTTGGCTATCGCACTTGGCAAGCCCTACCAATTAGGGGTCAGGGTCGAGGCAAGTCAAATGGGCCCGTTCCTGAAAGCTGCAGAAGCCGAATGGAAGAAACTGGTGCCGGACGAGCCGTTTAAGTATCATTTTCTGGATGAGAATTTTGGCGCACTCCTGAGACAGGAGCGCATGTTTAGCAACGCTGTCGCGTTTTTCACCGCACTTGCAATCTTTATTTCTTGTCTTGGGTTGTATGGACTATCTGCATTCACAGCGGAAGAGCGGACAAAAGAGATTGGTATTAGAAAGGTGTTGGGAGCTGCGGTGCTTGATATCGTCAACATGCTGAATCTTAAATTTTCGTTGCTTGTGCTCACCGCGGTTGTTGTCGCATTGCCAATTTCATTTTTGGTGATGACCAGCTGGATGGAGGGATTTGCCTATCGGGCGGATTTGGCGTGGTGGTTGTTTGGTGCAGCCGTTGTCCTTGCCATGATCATTGCACTGGTCACCGTGAGTTTCCATTCAATAAAGGCTGCGCTGATCAATCCCGCGAATACCTTGAAGTACGAATAGCAAACGTTAGTGTCTCGGGGCTAAAGCCCCATCTTCCGGGCGGGTCCCTTAGCCCGGCACTTAAGTGCCGGGCGAATAACGCCAATAACTGATCAATCCCACCGATACGCTCAAATACGAATAGCCTGGCGCCGGGGCTAAAGCCCCATATCCAGTGCGGCCCAATAGCCCGGCTCTTAAGTGCCGGACTAAAAACAATACACCCACGGCAGGAGCTTTAGCCCCATGGCCACAATTAGTAAAACAAAATATAGACTAATCCGTATATTAGTTTTACAAACTATATACAAATGGCATCCAAGGAATACTTAGGTGAATTTGAAGAGCTCGTGCTGACGATGGTCGGCATTCTTAAGGACGAGGCTTACGGCAACGCGATCGTGACGGCGATCAAAGACCGGGTAGGTCGCGAGTCAACGCTCAGCGCCGTCCATGTGACCTTGTACAGACTTGAGGACAAAGGTCTTGTCAAGTCGGCGATGGGAGGGGCGACCAACGCAAGGGGAGGAAGACGTAAACGGATATTTCAGGTGACCAATGCGGGCCTTGCTATGCTGCGCAGCATGCAATCGGCCCGGATGGATCTTTGGAAGTTGATCCCCCAGCTGAAGTTGATCGTGGCGATATAGACCCTCAAGAACCGGAAACCGATGAACAGGGATCAACAGCTCCCGCGCTTCCCATTCCGTCTGATCGATTGGTTTTGTCCTCCATCTCTGTGGGAGGGTATCACCGGCGACCTGGTGGAACGATACTACGCCGACCTCGAAAGTCTTGGCGAAAGAACGGCACGCCGCAGGCTTTTTTGGAACACCATACGGTTTTTGCAACCCGGAATAATCTTACGAAATAAATTTTCAACCAGACTTATTGATACCATTATGCTTACCAGCTACCTGATTGTTGCTTTCAGAAACGTGATGAAGAACAAGGTTTTTTCCGCGATCAATATTGCGGGCCTTGGTACCGGACTGGCCGCATGCCTGCTCATCTTTGAGTTTGTCAGCTTTGAGCTCAGTTATGATTCATTTAACGAAAAGTATGACCGGACGTACCGCGTTACGAACGACAGGTCCCAGCACGGAAAAATAATTCAGCATGGGACGATCATGTATCCCACCATTGGTCCGACAATGGCGAAGGACTATTCAGAGATCGAAGCATACACCCGCATGATGCCGGTCGGCCCTCAAACCATCAGAATTGATGAGAAAGTTTTCCGTGGCAACCAGGCGATCAACGCAGATGAGCATTTCTTTACGGTGTTCAGCTATCCCATTCTCGCTGGAGATCGGTTCACTTGCCTGAAAGATCGTTTCTCCATCGTTTTGACTGAAAAGCTGGCGAGGAAATTCTTTCAGGTGAACGACAATGATTTTACGACCCTGATCGGCAAACCGATTTTGATCGGACTCGATAACACGCCCTATAAGATAACGGCGATTTGTGCCAACCCACCTGACAATTCGACGATTCAATTTGATGCATTGATCTCGTATTCCACCTTGATATATCCTGAAGATCAAAGTGCTGACAATAGCTGGCAGTGGTCAGACATGTATCATTACCTGGTGCTCAAGCCCGGTGTGGACTACAAGCAGCTCGAATCCAAGTTCGACGCCTTCAGTGAACGATACTTCAAAGGGGACAAGGTTTCTGGAAGTTTTGAAAAGTTTTATCTGCAGCCACTAAAAGATGCGCACCTTTATTCAGACTACGAGTATGATTTCACTAGTACCTCCAATGGTAAAGCTGTCTGGGTGATGCTGGTCGTGGCGTTCTTTATTCTGTTCATTGCCTGGATAAACTATATCAACCTTACGACATCCAAGGCACTCGACCGTGCCAAGGAGGTGGGGCTGCGCAAAGTGATGGGGGCGTTCAGGTCGCAGCTTATAAAACAATTCCTGTTTGAGTCAATCCTGATCAGTGCAATTTCTTTCATCGTGGCCTTTGTCCTGGTAGGTGCATTGCAGTCGCCATTCAATAATGTGATCGCTGGGCAACTTTCTATCGTGAGCATGTTAAAGGGTATTGATTCCACCACCTTGATCGTGTTTGTGTTGATTATGGCGGGTGGTGTGTTGCTTTCGGGCTTTTATCCTGCGTTTGTCCTGTCTGGGTACAAGCCAGTGACAGTCCTGAAAGGGAAATTCCAAAGGTCTTCGAGTGGCCAATTCCTGAGAAAGTTCCTGGTCATTTTTCAATTTACAACTTCCGCAGTGCTGATCACCGGCACCTTCATAATATCGAGGCAATTGAAGTTCATGAATGAAGCTGACCTCGGGATCAACATCAAGGACACCATGATCATTTCGTCGCCGGAGCTGACGGCATGGGATTCGACTTTTATTCAACGGGTAGAGAACTTCAAACAGGAACTGACGAAGATCAACGGCGTTGCATCGGTCAGCACCAGTGGCCGTATCCCCGGTGACAGACTCGGCAGGAATTTCAATATCGGTCTCATAGGTCAGGCGTCAAACGCCCGCTACACTTTCAGCTGGCTGCAGGCGGACTACAATTTCTTTGATACGTATGGTGTCCAGCTCGTCGCTGGCAGAAAGTTTTTACCCACGGATCATAAAATAAATTTCAGGGACATCAATACGGTCATCATTAATGAGAAAGGCGTGGAGTTGCTGGGTATCGAGAATGCCGAAAGTGCCATCGGGCGTGAGATAGGATGGGGAGACTTAAAGCGCCGGTTTACTATTATAGGGGTCGTTAGAGACTTTCACCAGGAGTCTCTGAGAAATCCGAAGGAAGCGATCAACTTTCTTCCTACGTATAGCACATCTGCATCGACCTCGATAAGATTGAATAGTCAGGAATCTCAGCGCATTATCGCCGAAGTGGAAAAAATTTACAAAGAGTTCTTCCCTGGAAATGCATTTGAGTATTTTTTTCTGAACGAAAGATACAATCAACAATATAAGGATGACAACCGCTTCGAGGCCATCACTGGGATTTTTACGATCCTCGCAATTATCATTTCGGTCATGGGCCTGATTGCGTTGTCTTCCTATACGGCAACGCAGCGCACAAAGGAGATTGGAATCCGAAAAGTACTGGGCGCGTCATTGGCAAATGTCGTTGTCCTTCTTTCCACGGACTTCATGCGACTGATCGTTTTTGCGACGATCGCTGCACTACCGATCGCCTGGTTCGCAGGTGACCGCTGGTTACAGGAATACGCGTATAGGACAACGCTAAGCTGGTGGATATTCATTGTACCTGCTGTTCTCATCCTCGGAGTAGCGGCGTTCACTATGAGCTTCCAGGTGTTGCGCACTGCCCGAACTAATCCGGCCGAGACCCTGAAATATGAATAAGTCTGGGATTGGACCGCCAAAAGCAACGCTGCGATTCTTGTCGTGGATTTGTCCGCGCAGCCTGTATGAGGGCATTGAGGGTGACTTAGTTGAGCAATTTGAACTCGATGTGGCGGCAGTTGGAGAAGCGATCGCCCGACGGAGATTCACAAGGAATGCGATCCGGTTTTTTCAACCCGGAATATTTTTCAGGAACAGTTTTACATACAGATTAATTAACACAGCCATGTTCGGGAGTTACTTTGTTATCATGATGCGGGCCATGCGGAAGAGCCTCGCGTACTCATTGATCAATATCGTTGGTCTTGCAATCGGGATTGCGTCGTGCCTGCTTATCTTTAATTATGTTCGTTTCGAGAAGAGTTTCGATACAATGCATCCTGATGTCGACCAATTGTATCGCGTCAATCAAACGGCCATTTGGACTCCCAACGGTGGTGTAATGACGTCATCTGGACCACAGCTCGCACTCGCTTTAAAGGAAGATTACCCGGAGGTGGACCAGGCACTGCGAATTCACACGCCAGGCGACATATTGGTTCGCTACCCTTCAAATGATGGCGATGTAAAGTCGTTTCGGGAAAGCCGTGTGCTTGCAGCCGACTCAAACTTCTTTTCGTTCTTCAATTTCAAATTGAAAGAGGGCGACGCGCGCACGGCCCTTCTCGGTCAAAACAAAGTAGTGATCTCCGATGAAGTCGCGAAAAAGTTTTTCGGAGACCAACCTGCCTTGGGTAAAACACTCCTGTTCGGCGACGAAGGTGTCGCCGTTGTCGTGAGTGGCGTGACCGAGCGGCAGCCGGCAAACATTCACTTTCATTTTGACTACCTGCAGTCGATGCAGACGAATCCGCTGATGAAACGCTTCGAATGGAGTTTCATATGGTCACAGGTGGTTACTTATGTGAAGCTCAAGCCGGGTACGGATGCCATGGCATTGCAAACAAAAATCCAATCGATCGCTGAGCGTCGCATTAAGCCGTCATTCAAAAGACTTGACATCGACTTTGGTGATTTTGTGAAAGACAAAGGAGGGTGGCATTTGTTCCTGCAGCCAGTGGCCGATATCAGGCTCGGCTCCGGCAAAATATTCCAGCGGTTTGAAGAAGTCGGTGACAAGGCATACGTCTACATCTTCAGTGGCGTTGCCGGATTTATTCTATTGATCGCGGCGATCAATTTCATCAATCTGTCGACTGCCCGCGCAACGACACGTGCGAAAGAAGTCGGCGTGAAAAAGACGATGGGGGCTGTCAAGAACTCTCTGATTGCGCAATTTCAATTTGAATCGATATTCCTCAGCGCTGTTGCAACAGTCCTGGGTGTAACGTTTACAGTTTTCCTTCGACCGGTTATTTTTCAATTCACAGGATTTGATCTTCCATCTTTCAATGGTTCGTGGCAGCAGATCGTGGCTTTGATCGCCCTGCCCGTTGTTCTTGGATTTATCGCTGGACTGTATCCTGCATTTTATCTGACTTCTTTTCAGCCGATTCAGGTGCTGAAGGGCAAGCTTGCCACCGGAATGAAATCAGGTGGGCTCCGCAACGGTCTTGTGACCTTGCAATTTACCATTGCAATCGCCCTCATGTCAGCGACGCTTTTGGTTTTTCAGCAGATCCATTTCATGCAAACCAAGAGCCTTGGATTGGATAAGGAGAATATCATGATCATAAACAACGCGCAGGTGTTGGGTGCGCAGCTGGAATCATTCAGGAATGAGATTGCTTCAAAGGAGGGGGTTGTGGATGCATCAATCTCCACGAACGTTCCTGGACAAGGTTACTTTGAAGATATCTTCAGAAGGGAAGGGAGCACAGAAACGTTCCCTGTGGGTCAGGCCAAGGTGGATGATCACTATCTGGCAGCTTATGGATTGACGATGGCAGCGGGACGAACCTTTCGGGCAGGTGCGGCTGCAGATAATTCGTCGATAATAATTAATGAAAATGCTGCAAAGATCTTTGGATGGACGCCCGAGGAGGCCCTTGGGAAATACATCGTTTATGCGGCACCGAGCAAGTTGGAAGTTATCGGGGTGTTGAAGGATTTCCATTTTAGGTCGCTCCACGCACCAATCACACCAATGATGTTCCTCACGCTGAATGCAGATATGTGGGGAGACCAGCGGGTCGTTTCAGTAAAGTTTAATACAGATGATGTTTCGAGATTGATGGCATCGATAGAACGCAAGTGGAAAGAGCTTGCACCGACAGCACCCGTCGAGATCCAATTTTATGATGAGGTACTGGCAAGACAATACCAAAACGAGCAGCGGCTCGGCCGGCTGTTTGCAGTCTTTGCCTGTTTTTCAATCGGGGTGGGGATCATCGGCCTGATCGGCCTGGTCGCCTATTCGGCAGAGCAAAGAAAAAAGGAGATAGGGATCAGAAAGGTTTTTGGCGCCTCTATCATGCGCATTTTTGTGATGATCAACAGTCAATACATCAAGTTTATCCTGGTTGCTTTGCTATTGGCAACACCATTTGCCTGGTGGGGAATGACGCAATGGCTGAACTCATTTGCTTATCACATTGAGATCACTCCATTTGCTTTTGTTGCTGCAGGCGCTGCCGAGATGGTGCTCGCTGTGATTTGTGTGGGATACTTGTCATTGCGCGCCGCGACGCTCAGTCCCGCTGTCGTGCTCAAGGATGAGTAGGGCCTGCTATCGAAATGTTCCTAGGCTTCAGTGCCTTTCCGGCTGCCAATATTGCCCTTCACTTCAATGCCATATTTTCCCGCCTTGATCGGAGCTTTTATTGCTCGGGCATATTCGAATGTCACAGCGGCCCCGAAGTATAAAGTGAACGAGCAATAAAAAATGAAGAGTAACAGAAGGGCCATAGTGCTGGATACGCCGAATATCACCGCCATATTTCCGTGCCCAAGAAATTTTCCGAGAAATATTTCACCGGTAGTGAAAAGAATCCCCGTGAAAGTGCCTCCCGCTATTGTGACGCCAATGGAAACGCGCGCTTCAGGAAGAAATTTGAACACAAGAGAAAACCACAGAGATATAATAAGTATGGAGATCAATCGCTGCAGGCCGATCACGATGAACGGATCTGCGTCGAGTCCGTGGAGAACATCGTCCGTCAGGAATGAGAACGCTGCCAAAGTCGCAGCAATGAACATCATACCTATTCCAATCAATCGCTCTTTTATCGAATAGGGAAGGACTTTATCCTGGTTCCTGGCGATCTTCCAAAGCTGGTGAATGGCCTGCTTGATTGCATTCAACAGTGTGGTGGCGACGAAGTAAAAGAAGAGGCTGATAAGGATCGTCAGAATAGTATTCCTTTCCTGGGCTTCAAAATTATCGACAATGGTCTGGATATCGCCGGCCGCGGCCCGCCCGAGGATTCCTTCGATTGTCCTGAAGAGCTTTTCACGCACAGTAATTTCCCGGAAAAAGAGTTTAAGAATGTCGGTAAGAATGATCAGAATTGGAGCCAGGGCGAACGTGGTAAAGAATGCTGTAGATGAGAATAGCAACAGCGGATCATTGCTCTTAAGTAGCTTGTAGGCGTTTTTAAACACCTGAAATAATTCCCGCGGGGCCAGGAGCCTAACTCCACCTGAGTGGGCAATGGTTGTCACACCGGATTTCATGATTACCTCATCTGCTGGCAAATAATCGTGCCATCAACGGCCAGCGATGCTGAAAACGCCGGAAATACCATTGCCCACCAATATTCGGGATATCGGGTGTTCGATCCGGCACTTTCGAGCACGTCGGTGCAACTTTCTTGCACTCCCGTCGTCTTGTCACTATGATTAAAAACTACCTGACCGTGGCCTTCCGGAATTTTCTTAAAGGAAGGCTTTACTCCATTATTAACGTCGTAGGATTGGCGGTGGGGCTAACCGTATTCTTATTTATCACAGTTTTTGTCTACCACCAGCTCAGCTATGACGCGTTTCATTCAAAGGCTGATCGGATTTATCGCGTCGCGTCCCACCTCGAAATGGGGACCAATGTGGCTGAGATGACAGCCACCTATCCGCCGATGGCTGCCGCAATGTCGGCAAGCTTTCCTGAAGTTGAAAAGTCGTTGCGGCTGTTCATGCAATACGGCAAGGTCTTCAAGAACGACGAAAAGGTCTTTAGCGAAGATGTTCTCTACGCTGGCCCCGAATTTTTTGATGTATTTTCCTTTAGATTGCTCGCGGGCGATCCGGCAACTGCTCTGCAAAAAAAATATCAGGTTGTCCTGACGCGCGAGATGGTCAACAAATATTTTGGCGACCAACCCAATCTGAGTGCCGTTATTGGAAAATCCCTCATCATCGATGGAAATGTTTGTGAAGTTACCGGCGTCATTCAGGACTGCCCTGAGAACTCACATTTTCAATACACGTCTGTTGTGTCGATGGAATCGTCGCAACAGGGCAGGGACGAGACTTGGAATAATATGAATCTGAGTACGTACCTCTTGCTTCGCGAAACTGCCGACGCCAATGCCGTCGAGTCCAAGATCCCCGAAGTGCTGATGAAGCATGTTCCAGATTTTGACAAGTATGAGTCCAATGGCGTTATTGTGAAATTCTTCCTTCAGCCTCTGCGGTCGATCCATTTGCATTCCAACCTCGACGGCGAATTGAGTCCGACTGGAAGCATCGTAACTGTATACATCCTCGGATCTATTGCTGCCATCGTCCTGTTGCTGGCATGTGTCAATTTCATGAATCTGACCACGGCCCGCGGCGCACGACGCGCCAAGGAAGTTGGCATCAGAAAGGTTCTGGGCTCAAGCGGCGTCCAACTGGTACGACAGTTTACTTTTGAAACGATCCTGATGGTCCTCCTGGCGACAGTGCTCGCCCTGGTTCTCGTGCAGCTGTTCCGGTATCCCTTTGTGATGATGACAGGTGAACGCCTTTCCTTCGAACTTCTTTTGCATCCTGTGTTTATCGCAGCCCTGATTGTCTTCACAATATTACTCGGTATCCTCGCAGGCAGCTATCCTTCGTTTTACCTCGCAGCGTTCAAACCGGTTGAAGTGTTGAAAGGAAAGCTGCGGTCAGGTATGAAAAGCAGCGCGTTGCGCAATGGATTGGTAATTCTTCAGTTCGCAATCTCGATAGTCTTGATTACGTGTACCATCGTCGTCCAGAATCAGCTGAGCTTTATGCGCGCCAAAAAGCTTGGGTTTGACAAGGACAATCTCGTGCTCATCAGTAATGCCGACAAGCTGCGGGGTTTTTCCGGATTTGAAAATGAATTGAGAAAGAACAGGGATGTGGTGTCAGTCAGTTACGCTCGGTTTAGACCGATTGGAAATTACGACGGCACGACCGTCGCAACGGAAGATGATAGGGCAAACCAACGATTGTTGAATATGAACTACGTTGGATACGATTATTTCGACGTCATGAAATTCGATGTGAAGAGTGGACGTGGATTCTCGCGGGATTTTCCCGATTCTCTGTCGCTGGTTGTCAATGAAGCGGGCGCCAACTATCTATTCGGCGGCGATCCCATTGGAAAAAAAGTATACACCGATGATAAAACTTACTTCACCGTCATCGGCGTTGTGTCTGATTTCAATTTCGAATCGCTGAAGAATGAAGTGAAACCGCTGATGTTCTTTCTTAGGGAAAAACAACAGCGATTCATGCATGTTAGATTAGCTCCCGGAGATCACATTGCTGCGATCTCCGCCATCGAAAGACTGTGGAAATCTCAGCAGGTCGATGCACCATTTACCTACACGTTCGTTGACGACGACTTTGCGGAATCATTTAAGGAAGAAGCACGACTGGGCAGCATTTTTAACGTTTTCACAGGTCTTGCACTTTTTATCGCTTGTCTCGGCCTGTTGGGTCTGGCGGCGTTTACTGCAGAGCAGCGAACCAAAGAGATCAGTGTGAGGAAGGTGTTGGGGGCAAGCGTTCCAGGCATCCTCATGTTGCTATCGAAGGATTTTACCAGGCTCGTAGTGATCGCTGTGATAATTTCGGTGCCGTTGGCGTATTATCTGATGCAGCAATGGCTCGACACATTCGCGTTTAAAACGGAGATAAGCGTGTGGAGTCTTTCGCTCGGCGCGGTACTGACACTCGTGCTGGCCCTTATGATTGTGATCATGCAAGGACTGAAAGCTGCATTCCTGAATCCCGCGGATACTTTGAAATACGAATAGCCGGGGCTTAGTTATTTGATCAGGGCGATCATGCGCTGACGCTGACTATTGTCCGGCAGCCGGCCAGTTGCTGCTGCAAGATTATCGATCAAGTGAGTAAGCCTCGCAGTGCCAGGGATCGTGCAGGTCACTGCCGGATTTGATAATATGAATTTCAAGAATAATTGCGCCCAGCTGGTGCAATCAAATTCCGCAGCCCACGCAGGCAATTGCTTTCCTTTTATTTTTTGAAACAAGGCACCTTCTTCAAATGGACGGTTTGCGATCACAGCAACTTTTTTCTCCTGTGCGAATGGGAGTAGCCTCCGCTCAGCGTTGCGATCCATGAGATTGTAGTTGATCTGGATAAAATCCACTGGCTCATCCCGAACGATGGTTGCCAAAGTATCATGTACGCTGTCGAGGTAGTGCGTGAGACCAATGTATCGGATCTTTCCCTGCTCTTTCCAGGTTCGCAAGGTTTTGATATGGGTTTTCCAGTCGACCAGGTTGTGGATCTGCATGAGGTCCATTTGCTTTCGTTGTAGGAGCGCAAATGATTCATTCATCTGGCGAATACCGCTTTGCTCGCCGTTGGTCCACACTTTCGTCGCCATAAATAGTTTGTCATTGAGGTTGGCACGTGTCGATAGCTCGCCGACAACCTTCTCCGATTCGCCGTACATTGGGGAGCTGTCAACCACCTTTCCGCCACGCTTGACGAGGTTCTCAAGCACCTCTGTCAATGGTGCACGTTCTGTTTCGCTTTCACCGACGTCGAAAGTGCGCCACGTACCTACGCCGATGGCGGGAAGCAATTCGCCCGAGGAAGGGATGGCTCGTTGTAGCAAGAAATCTTCTTTAAAATTCCAACCTTGAATGCCCATTGCCAACCCGAGGCCACTGAGCGTCTTGATGTGTTCGCGGCGTGTCATGGAATTGGTAACGGAGATAATGTAGTGTGGTTTTCATTGTTTGACAATAACGATGAAAACCCGGCTTTTTTTGACGATTGATTTGCAAATCAATCAGTCTCAAGCCCGCATGCTACCTGAGGTCTTTCAGGGCCGCGGCGATCCCTTTGGATTCTATTGCAACCAGATGCCGGGTGACCGTTTCATCGAGACCACCGATCCGGGTGAGATCCTCGTCCCAGAGGGTGGTGTTGGCCAATACCCTGGACGCAATTTTTTCGACGGGCAGGTTTTTCCATGCCTCCTTGAAAAAATCAAGAATTTCCGGAGCATCGTTTAACGGAATGGTCTCATTACTGGTCGTCCCTTTATAGAACCGGATCAGAGCAGCCATTGAGAATAACAGTTTTTCCGGTGGCAATTTTTTGATCGCCGTAAACTGTAAGATAGAAGGTAACACGCGCACCTTAAATTTTGAAATCGAATTCAGCGCAATGCTGATGAGCTCGTGCTTGATGAACGGATTCTGAAACCGTTCCATGACATCATCGGCGAATTGCTTCAGTTCGCTTGCCGGGAGGTCCAACGTGGGAATGATCTCCTCATAAACAACGTCGCGAAGATATTGGCCTACCGCGGTGTCGTTGACTGAATCACGCACCGTCCTTAGACCGCAGAGGTATGCCACGGGTACAAGGGATGTGTGCGCGCCATTGAGAATCCTCACTTTTCTGGTTCTGTAGGGCGTCAGGTCTTTAACGAACTTTACCTCGAGGCCCGCTTTGGAGGCCGGAAATTTTTCCTGGAGAGAATCGGGACCTTCTATTACCCATAGAAGAAAAGGTTCGGCCATCACAACAAGATTGTCGTCATATCCGATGCGTCCTTTTATTTCACTGATTGATTCTTTTGGAAACCCGGGAACGATTCGATCTACGAGCGTATTGCAGAATACATTATGGCGCTGAATCCAATTCTTAAAATCTGCTGGCAGTTTCCAGAGATTGGCATACTCAAGAATAGCCGACTTCAGTTTCTCACCGTTTTTGTCGATGAGCTCGCAGGGCATGACAATAACTCCCTTTTCAGGTGATCCTTTAAAGTGCTGATAGCGTCGGTGCAGTAATGTCGTGACCTTCCCGGGGAAAGTATTCGGGAGAACATCGGGATTGCTGTCGGTCTCATTGAATACAATGCCAGCTTCCGTCGTGTTAGAGATGATGAATTGGAGATCGGGGTTTTCGGCAGTTTTCAGGAAAGATTCGAAACTTACAAACGGATTGATAACACCTTTGACACAGGAGATCAATACGGTTTCCTGTGCAGGTTGCCCTTTCCGGATACCGTTCAGGACGACGTGGTAAAGTCCATCCTGTTGATTGAGTGCGTCGCCCATTCCGTTTGCGATAGGCTGAATAATTTGGACAGCACCATTAAACCCGGATTTTTCGTTCATTGTGTCGACGATCCAGTCGGCAAATGCACGCAAAAAATTCCCTTCGCCGAACTGTAATATTTTAACCGGACGAGTGAGGGGTAGGCCAGCTGCTTCTCGGTTGAGTTTTTTCAACGTGGTAAGGATTGATGTTTATTTTTTTCTAAGCGAAGAGCCTCTGATAATGAGTTCAGGCTTGAGGACGATCTTTTGAGGGATGAATTTTTTTGTTTCGTCCGATATTTCCTGCAGAAATATTTCGGCTGCGGCATTTCCCATCCGAAGGCTGTGCTGGTCGACCATCGTTAGACCCGGCTCCGTCACGGATGTAAAGGGTTCATTACTGAAACCCGCAAGCGCGACTTGATCGGGGATCTTGATTCCTTTTTCCTTCAGGATCTGCATAGCGCCAAGAAGTCCATAAGCGCTGGCCGAAAAGACGGCATCAGGCGGAACTGGCAGCTTCAGCAGTTGCAGCATTCCATTTCTCCCATCTTCGAGCTGCAGATTATTTTCAACAACGAGTGATTCGTCGTAGGGGAGACCATTTGCAATCAGCGCCTCTTTGTATCCGCGCAAGCGCTCTTTATAAATGGAGATCTTTCGTGTATTGGTAAAATGCCCGATTCTCTTGCAGCCTTGCTGAATAAGATGCTCGGTAGCTTTGAATGCGCCGAGAAAGTCATCGATAACAACATGACTGACCTCAAGCTCATCATTGGATCTGTCAAACAGGATTAATGGAATACCTTTTTCTTTCACCTTCAAAAAGTGATCGAAATCAACGGTTTCTTTGCCATAGGAGGCGATGATCCCATCTACGCGGGCATTGAGCAAAGCCTCGACCGTAGCGACTTCCTTTTCAGCATTGTCATAGGTCTGGCAGATCATCACATTGTACTTGGCTGCATTGGCGATTTCCTCGATACCACGCACTGCCGACGAGAACATTGTTCGGTCAACTGTCGGGACAATGATTCCAATGATGTTGCTTCGGCCATTTCGTAATGCCGCAGCGATATGATTTGGCTGGTAGTTTAGCTTTCGTGCTGTCTTCAGCACGTTCCTTTTTGTCTCCGCGCTTATACGGGGATGATCCTTCAGTGCGCGGGAAACTGTCGAAGCGGTTATGTTCAGCTTCTTTGCAATGTCGTGTATTGTTATCCTTCCTTTCACACAGTAGGGGTTTGGAACTCGTGTGTCACCGCAGGTCACTCAGTGTTACAGCATCCATATCGCCATAGTCCAGATTTTCACCTGCCATGCCCCATATGAATGAATAATTGCTGGTTCCTGCGCCGCAATGAATTGACCATGGAGGGGAAAGAGCCACCTGATTATTTTTTACCCAAATATGCCGGGTTTCGTCGGGCTGTCCTAAAAAATGACAGACCATCTGGTTATCGGGAACTTCAAAATAGAAGTATGCTTCCATTCTTCTGTCGTGGGTGTGCGGAGGGATCGTATTCCATACGCTGCCGGCCTTCAGTTCTGTGAGCCCCATTTGAAGCTGACACGTTTGGACCACACTTCTGACAATCAGCTTCCGGATGGAGCGATGATTGGAGGTTTCGGCAGAACCAAGATTCGCGGTCTCCGCTTCAGAAAGTGCAATCTTTTTTGTGGGATAGGTCATGTGCGCGGGTGCGCTATTAAAATAGAATTTTGCTTCTCCGTTTTGCGCTTTGTTGAAGATAATTTCTTTTGTGCCGCTCCCGACGTACAGGGCATCCTTGTAGTCTAATGCGTACTGCTGACCATCCACTGTCACGCTGGCGGCTGCGCCGACGTTGATGATTCCAAGCTCACGTCTTTCCAGGAAATAGTTGGACATCAGCTCGCGGAACGTGCCAAGTTTGATTGAAGTGGTCACGGGATTTGCGCCGCCAACCACCAACCGGTCATAGTGTGTGTACACGCAATTGACTTGGTCCTTTACGAAAAGCGACTCAATCAGGAACGACTCCCGGATGCGGGCCGTGTCATAGTTCTTGAAATCGGAAGGGTGGATGGCAAACCGTATCTCGCTCATAAAGGGCTAAATAAGTGTAATCGGTTGCGCAATATAAACGAAAATCGTTATGTAATCGGTTTCATAAAATGAAAGAATGCGCGCAGCCGCCTTTATAAACCTCATTTTTAAATAATGAAAGGATTTTCTTGCAAGGACCAGTAAACCTTCATAATATGCAATCGATTGCGCTTAAATGTCGTTAGAACGATCGTTCGAGCCTGGTTTAGAGGTTTTTAGCCCTCAAATCATCCCTTAAATGGGAGCCTGGAGACTTTTAGGGCATTTTTAATGCAATCAATTTGTACAGGTTTGATGGTTTAGAGTACAACTCCCTGTGGTCATCAGGGAGTTTGCTTTTAAATGGCTTAAAATGAAAAGTAAATTCGTTTTTCTTTTGCCCGGGATCATGATCGTCACCAACGCGTTGAGTCAATCCAATCCATGGAATAATTTGGGCAGCATCGAGGCAGTCATACGTCCGCCCGCCTTTCCAGCGCGGGAATTTCAACTGACACAATATGGTGCAGTTCCCGACGGCAAGACTGACTGTACAGCTGCATTCGCGAAAGCGATAGCCGCGTGCGCTACCGCAGGCGGTGGCCATGTGGTTGTTCCCGATGGCAAATTTCTGACGGGTCCAATTCACCTGAAAAGCAACGTTGATCTTCACCTTGTGAAAGGAGCAGAGATCCTTTTTAGTCAGGATACGAAAAAATATTTGCCTCAGGTGTTGACACGTTTCGAAGGGGTGGAGCTTATGAATTACTCTCCGTTAATATATGCCCTCGATCAGGAGAATATCGCGGTGACCGGCGACGGCATTCTCAACGGACAGGGAGACGCCAAGCACTGGTGGTATTGGAAAGGAAAATGGGAAGACAGCGAGAGGATGGGTATTCAATGGAAGGAAGGAATGCCATCCCAGCAGGCAGCAAACGTCAGGCTGAAGGAGATGGCGAAAAAGAATGTGCCCGTTGCTGAACGCATATTCGGCGAGGGGGACTATTTGCGACCAAATTTCATACAGCCATACAAGTGTAAGAACGTTTTGATAGAAGGAGTTACGATCATGAATTCACCTATGTGGATTATCCATCCGGTGCTTTCTGAGAACATAACTGTTCGGAATGTTAAAGTGATCAGTCACGGTCCGAACAACGACGGGTGTGATCCCGAATCCTGCAAAAATGTACTCATCTCCGGATGCTATTTCGACACCGGCGATGATTGTATCGCAATCAAATCAGGACGGGATGATGACGGGCGGAGAGTCAACGTTGCCAGTGAGAATATTCTCGTTCGTAATTGCGTGATGAAAGATGGGCACGGCGGTGTTGTCATCGGAAGTGAGATATCCGGAAATGTGCGGAACATTTTTGCAGAGAAATGTGAGATGAGCAGCCCCAACCTGGACCGTGCATTGCGTATCAAGTCAAATTCGGTTCGTGGCGGCATCGTGGAAAATGTTTTCATGCGCGACATCACGGTGGGCGAGGTAGCTGACGCGGTAGTCATTATCGATATGTTTTACGCGAACGAGAAAGGGGATCATCATCCGCAAGTCAGGAATGTTCAGCTTAATAATGTTACCAGCAAGAAGTCGGTTTATGCAGTAAGAATTGGCGCCGAAGAAGGATTTCCTGCCGATGGAATATTGATCGACAATTGTTCGTTTAACAACGTGGCGAAGGGAAACCTGGTCCAGGGTGCAAAGGGCCTTCAATTCAGAAATGTTAAAATCAATGGAAAAAACGTGGAATAGTACATTTCAGGCCAGCTTTGATTCTGGAACACTTATTGCCAAAGTGCAATCTATCGTAGCTATGAATATGTGGTGGAGACTTGCGGTAATTGTAATTTCAATCTTGGGGAACTCCTTGCTGCATGCGCAAAACGCTCCCGGTAGGGTCTTGGTTTCGGTCACGAGGAATTATTCAATACCAAAAACTGAATCGGCAAGAGTTGTCTTCGATTTCAAAGAATTAAAAAAGCGACTGCCTGGATTGAACGAAGGTAATGTTGCAATCACTGACCAGCATTTTGGAAGGCGACTGCCGTTGATGGTTTCAAATGTCAGTCGGGAGCACATCGGAATTGACTATACGTTTCCATCAGACGAGCCCGTGTTTGCATTTTTGGTAACTGCTGACGGAGAAAACAAGGGACCACTGGAGAATCCCCATGTATTGCCAGATCGAAAATTTGAATTGCACTACCTCACGCCATACGTGCCCACCGCCCAGCAATCGCTGGCAGGTGACATTGTGTGGAGCACCATGCATGCTTATCCCGATCAAAAGAAACTTAGTATCATTTCGCCGGGCAAATGGACCTACGAATACGGATTCTTCATGAACGCGATGTTTCTGTTATCAGAGAAAAGCAAGAACCAGGATTATCTCAACTACGCGAAAGACTGGCTGGATAATTTTATCACACCCGAAGGCAAGTTCAAGGATGGTGTCTACAATCGTGCAGAGTACCGACTGGATGACATTCTTCCCGGCAGGCTTGCAATAAGCCTTTATCAAAAAACCGGCGAGAAGAAGTACAAGAAACTGGCAGATCATCTCGCGGACCATCTGGCAAATCAACCGAAGACATCGGAGGGTGGCTATTGGCATAAGGAGATCTATCCGTACCAGATGTGGCTGGACGGAATTTACATGGGTGACGTGTTCTCGATGCAATACGCCGCAGCTTTCAATAAGCCTGAAATGTTTGATGAATCTGTCAAGCAAATTTTGCTCATGTACAAGCACGCCGTTGACCCCGCGACCGGATTATTATTTCATGGCTGGGATGAGTCAAAGAATAAAGTGTGGGCGAACCAAACTACTGGTGCTTCCCCTGAATTGTGGAGCCGCGCTATTGGGTGGTTTGCCATGGCGCTGATCGACTGCCTGGACTACCTGCCCGCGAACCACCCCGAAAGGAAAAACATCGAATCAATGTTTCAGAAGGTTTGTGCGTCCATCCTGAAATACCAGGATGGCAAGACTGATTTGTGGTATCAGATCATCAACAAAGGAGATCAAAAGGGCAATTGGATTGAAACGTCGGCCTCGGCAATGTTTACCTATGCATTCGCGAAAGGAGCGCATAAGAAGCTGCTTGATGGGTCTTTTCTCGATGCGTCTGATAAGGCATTCAATTCAATCTGGAAAAATTATATGTATACTGATGAGAAGGGAGATGTTCATCTTGATCAGGCGGTAAAAGTTGGGTCGTTGAATATTAAGAATTCTAAAGGCGATTATGATTACTATATAAGCTGTGAACGTCGCCTGGATGATTATAAGGGCCTCGCCGCATTGTTGTATGCCAGCATGGAGCTGAACAAATAGTGTATGAAGAAAAAGGTTGCTGTATTGATCTTTTTGACGTTGGCGATCCAACACCTATCGCTTGCGCAAGAACTTTCAAAAGCCGCCGCTTTTCCTGGGGCAGAGGGATTTGCTAAGTATGTGACGGGAGGAAGAGGAGGCAAGGTGGTTGTCGTAACGAATCTCAATGACAGCGGTCCTGGAAGCTTGCGGGAGGCAGTGAAAAAGAAAGAGCCCCGCATCATTACGTTCGCCGTTTCGGGCACGATCGCGCTTGAGTCTGACCTGAGCATCAACTACGGTGACGTAACAATTGCCGGGCAAAGTGCGCCCGGCGACGGTATTTGCATAAAGAATTATCCCGTTAAAGTGAGTGCAAACAACGTCATCATTCGCTATATGCGTTTTCGCCTGGGTGATGAACGCAAAGTTCAGGACGATGCTATTTCCGGAACCCGCCAGAAAGATGTGATCATCGACCATTGTTCTATGAGTTGGTCGGTGGACGAATGCGCATCATTTTATTGGAACGAGAATTTTACTATGCAGTGGTGTTTGATATCGGAAAGCCTCAACGCGTCTGTGCATGAAAAAGGCGCACATGGCTATGGCGGCATTTGGGGTGGGAAGAAAGCCACATTTCATCATAATCTGATTGCGAATCACACCAGCCGCCTGCCGCGCTTCAGTGGATCCTCGACCACGCCAAACGGACCTGACGAGCTCGTTGACTTCCGGAACAATGTTATTTACAATTGGGTGAACAATAATACATATGGCGGAGAGAAGGGTCGGTATAACGTGATCGGCAACTACTACAAGCCTGGTCCCGCAACGCTGCCGAAGAAGAGCACCTGGATCGTGAATCCGAGCTCACCACTTGGGCAATTCTTTGTTACGGAAAATGTCCTTTTGGGAAATGTGCAAGTCACAAAGGACAACTGGAATGGCGGGGTGAAAGCAAGCTCGTTGGATTCAGTTCGCGTAAAAGTTCCATTCCAGTCCGAACCTATTGATCAGCAGTCGCCCGAAAAGGCCTTCGACCTGGTATTGAAACATGCCGGTGCCAGTCTCAGACGCGACGCAGTCGACACGCGTATTGTGGAAGAGGTGCGCACTGGAAAATCTACGTCAGGAAAAAAGTCCGATGGCATTATTGACACACAGTCGCAAGTGGGAGGGTGGCCTGAGCTTAAATCCATTCCTGCTGCGTCTGATGAAGATCATGACGGCATGCCCGATGCTTGGGAACTCAAGAACAAATTGAATCCTCGGGACGAAAGTGATGCCGTGACTTATATATTGAGTAAAAGCTTCACCAACGTTGAGGTTTATCTGAACAGTCTGATCGACTATCCTAAAAGATAAGGCGGAGTTCGCGCCTTTATTCCAGAATATACTCCCCTTCATTGCTTTATTGGGCTCGTCCCCTCAAAAACCGCGTTTTTGAACCTGAGGCCGGCTTTTGTTCAGTTTCGTGTAATCGATTGCTCATGAATTTTCTACCGCCTTTTGGGTAGACTAAAAGCCTAAAATGGCTGCGTTTCGGCCTGTTATCAAAAAACTAAAAATTTGCTTGGGTCATTGGAAATTAACATTTAATATGCAATCGATTGCGCATCGAACCCCCTGATACCGTTTGAAATGGGTCAGAAAGCGGCAAAAACCGCATTTGCGGTGCGTGGTCAATGACATCAATAAACCCAAAATAATCTCGTATGGATAGAAGGATACGATTAATCGGAGTAGCAGGAGCATGCATCCTCATGCTGACGGCTGGCATTCCGGATTTGCTGGCACAAGAGAAGAGGACGGTAACCGGCGTGGTAAAATCGGAAGGCCAGACCCTGCCGGGTGTCACGGTTGTTGAAAAAGGAACCAACAACGGAACGGTCACAGATGTTGATGGCGCATTCTCATTGCCGGTCAACGATGGAAGCACACTTGTGTTTTCATTCATCGGCATGAAGCCACAGGAGGTTCCGATCTCCGGTCAGACTACTATCAATGTGATTATGGAATCGGATGTCACCCAACTGAATGACGTTGTGGTTGTGGGCTACGGAACCGTAGAGCGAAAGGACCTTACGAGCTCAGTTTCATCTATCAATGCCAAACAGCTTGCCGATATTCCAATCAACAACGCGGGTCAGGCGCTTGCGGGACGATTGGCCGGTGTCCAGATAGTAACCTCTGAAGGAACTCCCAACGCGCAGGTTCAAGTCCGAGTGCGGGGTGGCGGATCCATCACACAGGACAACACGCCATTGTATGTTGTCGATGGAATCCAGGTAGAAAACGCATTGTCGGTACTCGCACCCCAGGACATCGCGTCGATCGATGTGTTAAAAGATGCATCGGCGACTGCTATATATGGTGCCCGTGGAGCGAACGGCGTGGTGATCATTACCACGAAAGGCGGACGTGAGCAGAAAATGCAGATCACCTACAACGGCCTCGTCGGCGTGCGTAAGCTTGCCAACAAGCTCAACGTCATGAATCCATACGATTTTGTGATGTATCAGTATGAGCGCAGCAGAGGCAATGCTTCGGCAGAGAATACGTTTAGAAATACCTACGGAAATTTTAATGACCTCGAGCTTTACAAGCAAGTGCCGTTTGTCGACTGGCAGGAAGAATCCTTTGGTAGGGTTGCTGTTCAGCAGACGCACAATATTAGCGTCACCGGCGGGAGCGCAAAAACGCAATACAATGTGAGCCTTACGGCGAACGGGGAGGACGGCGTTCAGCTCAACTCTGATTTCAACAGGAGACTCATCACTACTCGCCTCGATCATAAGTTTACCAACTGGCTGAAAGCTGGCGCCAACTTCCGCTACAACAATACGGTGGTCAATGGTGCGGGAACATCTACAAGCGGATCGTCCTCCACAAACCGCCTTCGTCAAAGTATTCGCTATCGTCCTCTGCTATTTCCCGGACAGGATACCGACACCTACGATCCCAACTATGCACAGGAAACCAATTCGAACAGTTTATCGCTTGTGAACCCGGTGTTGCTCGCGACAGCAGAATATCAGAAGGATGTGTCGACTGTGGTGAACGTGAACGGCTACATCGTAGTTGAGCCCACGCCGTATTTGTCCTTTAGAAGCTCTTTGGGATATGACATCACAAACCGGCACGTCAATGCTTTCAGCGATACCATCACCAATAATTCAAAACAAAATGGACAGGGGTTGCCGATCGCTGCCATCGATTCCTCAAAGCAGACCATTCTCAACAACTCAAACGTGGTGACATTTTCCCTCCACAAGATGAACGAGCAGTTTGCAAAGCTTCAAAAGCTGGACGTACTGTTAGGGCATGAGATCTACCAAACAACTTTCACAACACATCATACAGAAACACATGGTTTCCCACGCGGCACAACGCCGGATCAGGCATTCTCCAGCATGGAGAAGTACCAAACTTATATAAATCCGTCGTTTCCAACGCAAGACGTTACGAGTCGATTGCTATCCTTCTTTGGGCGCGCAGCTTACTCGTATAATGATAAATACATGGTAACGCTGACGATGCGCGCCGACGGTTCGTCGAAATTTTCAGAAGGACATAAATGGGGATACTTCCCATCTACGTCGTTTGCCTGGCGATTGTCGAATGAGAAATTCTTCCAGGACATCCAGGCTGCAACCAAAATCAGTGATCTTAAGCTTCGTCTGAGCTACGGGCAATCGGGAAATAACCGCATCAATGACTTCCTGTATTTGCAGCAATTCGAATTATATCCTCCCTACGAGTTGAATGGTCAACCCGTCCTGGGATTTGGTCCAAAGCGTGACGGTGGCAATCCAGCGCTCGCTAACTCCAATCTGAAGTGGGAGACTACGATTTCCAGGAACCTGGGTATCGATATCGGCGTGCTTGAAGGGCGGGCCAATATGTCGATCGACATTTATAACAACACCACGCAAGACCTGATCGTGAATGCGCCGGTACCCACTTCTTCAGGATATCTGAACCAGTTGCAGAACGTGGGGAGCACAACCAACAGGGGAGTGGAGATCCAGTTAAACGGCGTGCCGGTTCAAAACAGGAATTTCAGCTGGCGTGCGAATTTCAACATCTCATTCAACCACAATAACATTGATAATCTCGGACGACAGAGCGCATTCCTTTTTAATTCAGGATGGGCCAATAACTCTCCTTTCGATTACTCCGTTGCTGTGGGGCAGCCGACCGGTACCATTTGGGGCTTGAAGACCGATGGCTTCTATCAGATCGACGACTTTAACTATGACGCGACCACCAAGAAATACACGCTTAAGCCTGGGATCGCAAACGATCAGTCCATCACCTCCATTGCGCCGGCGCCCGGAGTTATCAAATACAAGGATCTCAACGGAGACGGCGTCGTAAATGATAATGACAGAACGGGGCTTGGCAGCGCGAACCCAACCTTTTTCGGAGGATTCAACAACCAGTTCACCTATAAGAATTTTGATCTGAGTCTATTCATCAACTTCCAATACGGCAACAAAGTTCTCAACGCAAACAAGCTCGAATTTACCAGCGGCTACACCACCAACGCGAACCTGTTGAGCATGATGAACAACCGTTTCAGGAATGTTAATGCAGAAGGACAGGTCGTGACGGATCCCGATGCGCTTCGTGCCTTGAATGCAAATGCAACGCTGTGGACACCGCTGCTCAGTGCCAGCTCTTTTTATGTGAACGATTGGGCAGTCGAGGATGGCTCTTTTATAAGGATCAACAACGTAACACTTGGCTATAGCATCGGAAAGGAAGTCCTGCAAAAATTCAAGCTGACAAAGTTCAGGATTTATGCGACCGCCAATAACCTGGCCGTATTTACCAATTACTCAGGATACGATCCGGACGTGAACACCAGGAGATCGACCCCAATTACTCCCGGAGTTGACTACTCGGCGTACCCCAGAAGCCGCGCTTATATCGTAGGTATCAACGTTTCCTTCTGACCCCCAAAGAATCTATTTATGAAAACAATAATATTCAATCGCTACTCGCTCACGATCTTATTGACAGTAGTGTTCATATCATGCAAGGATTACCTCGAGGTGCAACCGAAAACATCTTTCGGTCCTGACTATGTATTCAGCGATGTCGAGAAGACTACGGAGGCAGTCATAGGGATTTATTCGAGCCTTGGCGGCGACAATGGATATGGTATCCGTCTCACCATGTATTATCCATATGACAGCGACGACATGATGGGGCAGGGGGCAACTCCCTATCCGGACAACGAGCGCAGGGACATTGCACATTACAATGTTCAGCCCAGCAATACGCAGCTCGCGACGCCATTCAACCAGCTTTACCTCGGGATCGAAAAGGCCAACATCTGTATCCACTACATTCCATTGATGGACATGTACACGAACGGAACAGATGAACAAAAGACGGCATTGAAAAGACTGTACGGCGAAGCCCTCACGTTGCGGGCACAGTTCTATGCCGAACTGGTAAGGAATTGGGGAGACGTGCCTGCCCAATATGAGCCGTCATCTTTCGAAAAGGAACTTTTCAAGACGCGCACCGACCGCGATGAGATCTATAAACAAATTCTCAAAGACCTGGCGGATGCTTCTGCGATGGTGCCATGGCGCAGCAAGGTGCCGGCCGATGAGCGCATTACTCAAGGCGCAGTGCGTGCGCTTCGTGCCCGCATTGCATTGGCAGCGGGGGGCTATTCATTACGTGCGGCAAGCAATACCATGCAGCGCCCGAGCAACTACAAGGACTTCTATCAGATCGCGAAAGACGAATGTACAGCGATCATGCAATCCGGTGAGCATAGTCTAAACCCCAGCTTCCAGGCGATTTTCAAAAACGGGATTGCGGCCCACACGCTTGACCAGACTGGAGAGATCCTTTGGGAAATTGCAATGGGTGGCGGCACCAGTGCCACGGGGGACAGCAAGCTCGGTTACTACAACGGACCGCGTGTCAACAGCAACGGCAACGGCGCTTTGACAATCCTGCCGACCTATTTCTATGCATTCGACAAAAATGATTCACGAAGGGATGTTACTTGTGCTCCCTACGACGTGAACCTGGATGGCACGTATGCACCCAGGACCTTGCCGAACATTGTCGATGGCAAATTCAGAAGGGACTGGATCACCAATCCTGCACCGTCACCAACTTCTGCACAACAATATTTTGGTCTTAACTGGCCGGTCGTTCGCTATTCGGACGTTCTCCTGATGTTCGCAGAAGCTGATAATGAGCTCAACGGGGCGCCTTCAGGTGCGGCCATCAGCGCGTATGAGCAGGTGAGGAAGCGCGCATTTGGAGCAAACGCGATCGGAGTCACGCCGGGCGATTATGCTGGCTTCTTCAATGCGATCACCAATGAGCGACTTTTGGAATTCGGCGGTGAAGGGATTCGAAAGTATGATTTGCTCCGTTGGAACATGCTTGCGAGTCAACTAGCCAAGACAAAGGCAAGTCTTGCGGCGATGGCCGCTTCACAGCCTCCCTACGATAACCTTCCCACTACAATGTATTATCAGACAGGTTCAAATGCATCGACGGGACTTGTTTGGAAGAACGACTTCTATTCGCCCACGCCAGTTGCTCCGCCTTCGGGTACTACTGCCGTGACCTGGGTTGGATCGGGAATTTCAACGACGATCCTGACCTACTACGCGATCTCGTTTACACCAAACAAGAGTGAACTGTTACCGCTGGCGACAAGCGTCATCGACTCTAACCCGAGTCTGAAACAGAATTTTGGATTTTAAGTGAAACATGAATTTTAAAGACTAAAGTCATGATCAAAAGATATTTTTTTGCAGCAACACAAGTCATTACACTTTCACTGGTTGCTTACGTGACGGGATGCAAGAAGGAAGAGCCTGAGGCTATGGTGCTGAGTCGCCAGTTTGCACCTTCGACAGTAACCGGGACAAATGGTGAGACACAGGTGAAGATCGCATGGCCTGCCTCATTATTTACCCTTCCCACTTCGGGTGTGACTTATCAACTGGATGTTTCAAAAACCAATACATTCGACGTTGTTACCTATACTACAACCACACAAAATCTCAATGTAACATTGACCGACGCTGATCTCGGTATCCGTCAAGACTATTTTGCGAGAGTCAAAGCGCTGGCGTTAAACGGGTCAAATGAGAGCAACTTTGTTGTGAGCAGTAGTTCCTTCCGGATTACCGGCGAACAGCTACTTCTGCCTGTGGCGGATGGTGACATTATTGATAACAAAGTGATCATTCGCTGGAAGCCCAACGCCCCGCTCACAAAATTGACTGTCATACCTTCGGCTGGAAACGGTAACCCTTTTGATGTGGCGCTAACTCCGGCAGACTTGTCCGCGCAGCAAAAAATTGTTTCGGGACTGGTGCCGACAAAAGCGTACACCGTTGAGGGATATTCTGACGCGAAGTACAAAGGCACGACCGCATTCACGACGAAGGCCGCCATCGCCGGAAATATCGTGGACCTCCGGGGAATACCCGCAAGCAGAACGTCGGTCTTGACTGACACGTTGGGCGTCATTCCTTCAGGGAGTGTGGTTCTACTGAAAAAAGGAAATGTTTATATCCTGGCGGCCGGGTTCACGCTCACGAAATCAGTTACAATACAAAGTGGTCTTGATTTTGGAACAACGCCACCGATGATCAGCATGGTTGGAAATGGTGCGTCACCTGCGGGCAGCGTCAGCTTCAATTTCGGAGCTGGCATCACCATTGATTCGGTTGTGTTCAAGGATCTCACCATCAAAGGAAACAAAGTCGTCGGAGGGGAGAGCTATAATTTTGACTACGTCATAAATTCGAGTGGAGTAGGGACGACCGTCGGCCTCGTTCGCTACATCAACTGTACCGTGAAAAGGCTCAGGGGTATGACGCGGGCGCAAGCGGGCGGAGCGGGAACTAAGATCACAAACTTGTTCATCAGCAATTGCCTTATCGACAGCATCCGCGAATTTTCTATCGGCGCCGCAAGCGGCGGAAGTGCCATCGCAAACATACGGATCACCAACAGCACCATTGCGCGGACGAGGAAGTTCATTGACCACAGAGTTGTCGGCAACATAACTACGTGGTTGGAAAATTGCACCTTCAATGAGGTCGCCGCCGGTGCGAATCCGATCGCGAATGCCGTGATTGATTTCAACGGCGTCGTAGGCGGAGCAGTGACGATCAAAAATTGCATCTTTGGTCGCACATGGGACGAGACGACCAACGGAACCGGTACGCTGATGTATGGTATGCGTGCTGGTGGTGGCACACCAACGCCAAACGTTATAGGTAGCTACAACACCAATGACTTCCTGCAGACGTCTAACCCAATTTCTGGATTTACAGCGTATAGTGGATCTTCAACTTCCCTCTTTACTGATCCAAGTCCAACGGCATTTAATTTCAAAATTAAGGACGCGTCGTTCGTAGGTCGCAACTCGGCCGGTGATCCGCGCTGGAGAATAAACTAGGGAAAGGACCGGCCCTGTAGGGCGTACTTGGCTACAGGGCCTTCTTTTTGGCACTTGCATGAGAAATCTTAAACTCTTCTTGATTCTGCTGCTGGTCTCACTAGCGTTTGCGCCCGCCCAGAAGAAGACTACCGTGTATTTGATTGGCGATTCAACGATCGCAAACAAGGAGACTAAAGCATTTCCGGAAACCGGATGGGGCACGCCATTCCGCTACTTTTTTGACTCGACGGTTGTTGTGGATAACCGGGCGAAAAATGGACGAAGCACCCGAACGTTCATCTCTGAAAAACTGTGGCAATCGGTTTACGATAATTTGAAATCGGGTGACTATGTTTTCATACAGTTCGGTCACAATGATGAGGTCCCTGAAAAGGTCGGCAGCTACACGCCACCTGAGGATTATAAGAGGAACCTTGTCAAATTCATTTCAGAAACGCGAAGCAAGAAGGCAACGCCCGTTGTGTTAACTCCCGTTACCCGCAGACGTTTTAAGGATGGCCAGGTCCAGGAAACGCATGCAGCGTATTCAAAACTTGCTGCGGAAGTGGCCCATACAGAAAAAGCGGCCTTCATCGATCTTGATGCGCGAAGCCGTGAACTGCTCCAGCAATACGGTGATGAGAATTCAAAATTACTTTCCAGCACAGTGGGATCCGAAGCTTGGAATTCACGTGACTTGAAGTCGCGGC
>JADMIO011575562.1_pt1 | contig 78716 bp, 62 predicted proteins | sample 8958161 | NCBI WGS metagenome assembly JADMIO01 (sample SAMN16585339, study PRJNA669376) | soil metagenome | isolation source: Crop rotation soil | place: USA: Cullars Rotation, Alabama | collected 2011 | reverse complement strand
CGCGACAACTTGTCCACGTGGAATTCTAAGCTTAGGATCCCAATGTGCTGGAAAGCGGCCGGCGGCGGCGCGGTGCGCGTGTTCACGACGCGGCCCGACACGTTGTTCGGCGCGACGTACATGGTGCTCGCGCCCGAGCACGCGCTGGTCCGTTCGATCACGACCGACGCGCAGCGCACGGCGATCGCCGCGTACGTCGAGCAGAGCGCGAAGAAGTCCGACCTCGACCGCACCGACCTCGCGAAGGACAAGACCGGCGTGTTCACCGGCGCGTTCGCCGTGAATCCCGCGACGAAGCAGTCCGTGCCGATCTGGATCGGCGACTACATCCTCGCGAGCTACGGCACCGGCGCGATCATGGCCGTGCCCGGGCACGACGAGCGCGACCACGCGTTCGCGACGAAGTACGGCCTGCCGATCGTGCAGGTCGTGCGTCCTGCGCAGGGCGATGCGCCCGCGCCGGATGCCGCGTTCTGCGAGCCCGGCATCAGCGTGAACTCCGGCGAGTTCTCGGGCCTGCCGTCCGCCGAGTGCAAGAAGAAGGTGACCGCGTGGCTCGAAGCCGGCGGCATCGGCAAGGGCACGACGAACTACAAGCTGCGCGACTGGCTGTTCTCGCGGCAGCGCTATTGGGGCGAGCCGTTCCCGCTCGTGCGCTGCGCCGCATGCGGCGTGCAGCCCGTGCCCGAGAGCGAGCTGCCCGTGCTGTTGCCGGACGTGCCCGACTATCGCCCGACCGAGCAAGGCGATCCGCCGCTCGCGCGCGCGCCGGCGTGGGTGGCGACGAAGTGTCCGAAGTGCGGCGGTGCCGCGACGCGCGACACGAACACGATGCCGAACTGGGCCGGCTCGTGTTGGTACTACCTGCGCTTCGTCGATCCGCAGAACGCGACGAAGCCGTTCGACTCGAAGCTCGCGAACGCGTGGCTGCCGGTCGATCTCTACATCGGCGGCGCCGAGCACGCGGTGTTGCACCTCTTGTATGCCCGCTTCTGGCACAAGGTCTTTTTCGACCTCGGGCTCGTCGCGTCGAAGGAGCCGTTCCACAAGCTCGTGAACCAGGGCCTCATCCTCGGCGAGGACGGCGAGAAGATGAGCAAGTCGCGCGGCAACGTGGTCAATCCCGACGACGTCGTGCGCGACTACGGCGCGGATTCGCTGCGCCTGTACGAGATGTTCATGGGGCCGCTCGAGGCGACGAAGCCGTGGAACACGCGCGGCATCGTCGGCGTGCGCCGCTTCCTCGAGCGCGCGTGGGACCTGTTCCAGCGCGAGATCACGGACGCGCCGGCGCCGGACGCCGAGCGCCGCCTCGTGCACAAGACGATCCAAGGCGTCGGCAAGGGCATCGCCACGCTCAGCCAATTCAACACGTCGATCGCGAAGATGATGGAGCTCGTGAACGACCTCACCGCGCGCGAGACGCAGCATCGCGAGACGCTCGAGACGCTCGCGAAGCTGCTGTCGCCGTTCGCGCCGCACGTCGCCGAGGAAGCGTGGGAGCTGCTCGGCCACGCGCCGAGCGTCGCGCGACAGCCGTGGCCGCAGTTCGACCCCGCGCTCGTGAAGGACGCCGAAGTCGAGATCGCCGTTCAGGTGCTCGGCAAGGTGAAGGCGCGCATCGTCCTGCCCGCCGACGCCGACGAGAAGACGCACGAGAAAGCCGCTCTCGCCGACGAGAAGGTGCAGCAGTCGATCGCGGGCAAGACCGTGCGCAAGGTGATCGTCGTGAAAGGCAGGAACGTCAACATCGTCGTGACCTGAGGCGGCGGTGCGGAGGGGTGCATCCATGGATTCGCTGCGCGTCAATCTCGGCAAGGTCGCGCCGAAGCTGTACCAGTCGATGGTGCAGCTCGAAGGACACGTCGTCGCGATCACGAAGGCGGCAGGGATCGCGGACGGGTTCGCGCACTTGTTGCGCCTGCGCGCGTCGCAGGTGAATCAATGCACGTACTGCGTGCGCATGCACGCGCGAGACGCGACCGCGGCCGGCGAGTCGAACGATCGCCTCGCCGTGCTCGCGGCGTGGCGCGAGTCCGCGTACTTCACGCCGAAGGAGCGGGCCGCGCTCGAGCTCGTCGAGGCCGTGACGCTGGTCGCGGTGGGGCAGGTGCCGGACGAGGTCTACGCGCGCGCGGCGGCTGCGCTGAGCGCCGAGGAGATCGCCGCGGTCGAGTGGATCGCCGTCGTGATCAACGCGTGGAACCGCATCGCGATCGCGAGCCGATACCCCGTCGCGCCGTAGGCGCGAGACGACGGAGACCAGAAACCCGCTTCCCGCTTCCGGCGTCCCGTGCGCGGCGTGACCGTCGCTTGCAGTGTTCGCGCGCTGCGCGCGCGATCCCTCCGGGCCGGGCACGCGCGAGCTTCGCTCGCGCGCCGGTACACGCACTGGAGACTTACGGACCCGTGTGCCGGTCTCCGGTACCGGTGCACGGGTCCGTCAGTCTCGAATGCGTGTACCGCCGCTCGAGCGCGCAGCGCTCGGCGTGCCGGGCCCGAAGGGATCGTGCGCCGTCATCGGCGCGCGAACACTGCAAGCGACGGTCACGCCGCGCACGGTAAGCCGGAAGCGGGAAGCCGGTCCGCAGTCTCGGGACTCCGGTCGCTTCTCAGACCCCGAACTGCTTGAAGTGATGATCGAGGTGCTTCCACTGCAGCGTGGTCCACTCCTGCGCGTTCATCGGCCCGAAGAACGGGTGGGGCAGCTTGCTCAACCCCGCCGGCCCGACCTTGCCGAAGTCGACGACCAGCGCGCGCAGCTTCGCGCGCTCCGCGTCGAACTGACGCGAGTCGCGGATCTTGAACTCCGGCGCGGTCGGGAGGTTCTTGCCGAACGGGATCGGCTTCAGCAGGTTCCGCTTCGCGGTCTTGCCGAACAGCGCGCCGAGGATCTTGCCCATCAGGTTCGGCTTCAAGGTCCGGCGCCCGAGCGCGGTCTCGATCGCGACCTGACAATGCGCGCACATCTGCGCCGCGTTCATCTTGCCCCACTGCGCCTTGAGGTCGGCCTTCAGCGCGTCGATGCGCGCGAGCATGTCCGCGTTCTGCTTCGCGTCGAACAAGTCTTCCATCTCAGTCCCCTCCTGGATTTGCGCGAACGTGAGCGAGAAATCGCTCAGGCCGCATACTCGACTTCTGCTTCCTTCATGACTTGATCGCGGAAGTAGCGGCTCAATTCGCGAGGCGTGCGAAGGTCGACGCGGCGACCGCCCAACAGGAGCGAGAGCTCAGCTTCGATTGCAGCCATGCCGAGCAACCCGGGCGTTGCGCCTGGCTCGAACTCGACGAGCAGATCGACGTCGCTGTCGCTACGCGCACGCTGCTTCAGCACGGAACCGAACAACGAGAGTTTGCGAATGCCGCGCGCGCGGCAGACGCGCTCGAGTGCGCTCGGATCGGAGAAGACGGACGCCATGATTCGCTCCGAACTCGACAGGACGATACCGGTACTCTGCGCGGCCGCCTCATCAGGAAACGCGCGGGAGTGCATTCGATGGGTCTTGCGACTCTGTTCGCTTGTTTGTGCCTGTTCCCGCAAGAACAGGCTCCACCGCCGCCGCCGCCCGCGGCGCCGCCGCCGCCGGAGGCGCCGCAGGAACCCCGTGGCCTGCGCGTGAAGGACCCACGCGCGTTCGACGGGTACACGCTGATCACGCCGCTGAAGTCGGTGCGCGCGCTGTTGCTCGACATGGACGGGAAGATCGTCCACACGTGGACGACGCCGTACGCGCCGGGCAACTCGGTGTACTTGCTCGACAACGGCAACCTGCTGCGGTGCGTGCGGATCGTCGACGGCGGCGTCTTCGAAGGTGGCGGCATCGGTGGTCGCATCCAAGAGCTCGCGTGGGACGGCAAAGTCGTCTGGGACTACACGCTCGCCGAGGAGTTCGCGCATCACCATCACGACATCGAGCCGCTGCCGAACGGCAACGTGCTGCTGATCGTGTGGGAGCGCATCAGCTACGACAAGGCGATCGCGCTCGGCCGCGATCCCGCGCGCATGCAGTCGGGCGAGCTGTGGCCCGACGCGATCTACGAGATCGAGAAGACGCCGCCGACCGGAGCCAAGATCGTCTGGCAGTGGCGCGTGACCGATCACTTGATCCAAGACCACGATGCGACGAAGTCGAACTTCGGCGAAGTCGCCGCGCATCCCGAGCTGCTCGACGTGAACGGCGATCGCCACGCCGCGAACGATCCGCGTCCGGGACCGCGCGGTCCGCCGGGCGGACCGCCGGGAGGTGGCCCTCCGCCGGGCGGCCCTCCGCCCGACGCGCCGCCCCCGGCCGCACCAAACGGCGACGCGAAGGACGACGCGAAGGAAGAGGACCGCCTGCGCCAGCTCGGCTACGTCGGCGGCGCCGCGAAGGGCAAGGACGGCAAGGCGCGCAACGTGAAGGGCGCCGATTGGATGCACACCAACGGCATCGACTACAACCCGCGCCTCGACCAGATCGTGTTCTCGTCGCCGAACTACTGCGAGTTCTTCGTCATCGATCACTCGACCACCACCGAGGAAGCGAAGGGTCACACCGGCGGCCGCTACGGCCGCGGCGGCGATTTCTTGTTCCGCTACGGCAACCCCCAGGTCTACGGCCGCGGCGACAAGGCCACGCGCCGGCTGTTCCACCAGCACGATTCGCAGTGGATCGAAGACGGCCTGCCGGGCGCGGGCAACTTCCTCGTGTTCAACAACGGCGGCGGTCGCGGCGACCATCCGTTCTCCACGGTCGACGAGATCCACGGCGCCGCCGACGGCAAGTACGCGTGGCCGAGCTCCGGCAAGCCGTTCGAGCCGAACGACCCGACGTGGTCCTACGGCGCGAAGGAGAGCGAGCGCTTCTTCTCGAGCTTCATCTCGGGCGCGCAGCGCTTGCCGAACGGCAACACGCTGATCTGCTCGGGCGAGCAGGGCCGCATGCTCGAGGTCACGCCGGACGGCACGATCGTCTGGGACTACTGGAACGAGCACGGCGGCGACGCGCCCAAGGAACCGGGCCCGACCGGGATGGTGCAGCCGTTCGCGCTGTTCCGCGCGACGCGCATCGCGAAGGACCATCCGGGACTCGCGGCGCTGAAAGCGCCCTGACGCGGCCGCGAGTCCGGCGCGACGCTAGGCGCCGATCCCGCGCCGTTCGCCGGCGTCCGGCGTCGCGAGGCGCTCGAGCGCCGCGACCATCTGCGTGAAGTCGAGCGGTTTCGGGATGTGGTGCTGGAAGCCGGCCGCGAGCAGCAAGCGGCGCTGCTCGGCGCCGGCGAACGCGGTCAGCGCGATCGCGGGCAGCTTGCGCGCGGACTTGCCGTTCGCGCGCAGCGCGCGGATCAAGTCGTAACCGTCCCGCTGCGGCATCGCGACGTCGCTGAGCAGCACGTGCGGATCGAACGTGTCGACGAGGTCCTGCGCCTCGTCCGCCGACGCGGCGACGGCGACCTTCGCGCCGTGCGACGACAGCAGCCGCCGCATGAACTCGAGCGCGTCGAGGTCGTCGTCGACGACGAGGAAGCGCAAGCCGCTGAGGTCCGCGCCGCGCGGCCACGGGAACGGCGTCGCGTCCGCGACCGGCGCGTGCGCGCCGCCGCGCGGCAGCGCGATCACGAAGGTCGCGCCCTTGCCGAGGCCGGGGCTGCGCGCGCGCACCGTGCCTCCGTGCAGCTCGACGATCTCGCGCGTGATCGCGAGCCCGAGGCCGAGTCCGCCGTAATTGCGCGTGGTCGAGCGCGCGTTGGCTTGCCGGAACGACTCGAACACGAACGGCAGGAACTCGGGGTCGATGCCCTGGCCGTCGTCCGCGATCGAGAGCTCGATGGCCGCGGGCCGCACCACGACTTCGATCTTGATCGAGCCGCCGGTCGCGGTGAACTTCACCGCGTTCGACAGCACGTTCCACACGACCTGCTCGAGGCGCGACGCGTCGCCCTCGAGCGGCGTCGCGCCGTTCGGCGCCGCGTACGCGACGCGGATCGATTTCGCGTCCGCCGCGGGCGCGATCGACTCGAGCGCGCTCTTCACGACGTCGTTGAAGTCGAGCGTCGTGCGCTCGAGGCGCAACTTGCCGGTGCTGATGCGCGAGACGTCGAGCAGGTCCTCGATGAGCTTCGACTGCGCGTACGCGTTGCGCATGATCGTCTCGACGCCTTGAGACACGATCGCCTTGTCGTCGGACTTCTCGCGCAGCAGCTGCGCCCAGCCGACGATCGCGTTGAGCGGCGTCCGCAATTCGTGCCCGAGCATCGCGAGGAATTGGTCTTTTGCGAGGTTCGCGGCTTCCGCGGTCGCGCGCGCGGCGTCGACGCGCTCGAAGCGCTCCTGCGTCGTGAGGTCGGTCACGACGACGGCGCACGTGCGCGGCTGGCGCGTCGGCAGCGGGCCGACGGCGACCGACGTGCGGATCGTCGCGCCTTCGCTCGAGACGAGGCGCAGCGCCGCACGCGCGGGTCCGCGCAATCCGTCGAGCAGCAGCGCGCGATACGCGTCGACGTCGTCGTCATGCACGAACGCGGCGAACGCGGCGCCCATCACGCGGTCGAGCGGCACGCCGACGAGGCGCGCGAAGAACGCGTTCGCGTACGCGATGCTGCCGTCCTCGGCGATCGTGACCGCGCCCTCTTCCATGCGCTCGATGAACACGCGGTAGGGGTGATCGCTCGACTCGAGGCTGTAGACGCGCTGGCCGCGCGGACCGTCGACGACGACCGCGTCGACTTCGCCGGTGCGAATCGCCGCGAGCGTCGACTCGGCCTCCTCGAGCTGGCGCGCGAGGCGGTCGCGCTCTGCTTCGTAGCCGTCGTCGTCAGGGTTCGTCGGTCGGTCGGTTTCGTCGTCGTGCTTCATGGAACGCTCACTCGCTGACGTCAAACGAGGTTCAGCCGCCCCGCGGCATGAATGTCGTGCATGCTGCCCACGCAACGCATGCTCGGTCCGGGCGAGACGCGGACCAGCGTCGGCGTCGCGAGCACGTGCATCGCGCTCGCCTCGCCCGGCTGTTGATGGACGTCGATGACCTGCAGCGAGTAGCGCCCGTGCACGTGCTCCTCGAGCGAATCGCGCACGGTCTGGATCGTGCGCGCGCTGCCCGAGGAATGACCTCGGACGAAGAGCTTCAGTGCGTAGGAGTCTCGTCCCGGCTGCGGCATCGTGCGGTGGCTTACTGCTCGACGGAGTCAGGGACGGTGGCGCCCGGCGGCGGGAACTCGAGCGACAGCATCGCGCGGTCCGCGTTCGACAGGTCGCCGATCACGCGCTTCACGGGCACCGGCAGGCGCCGGACGAGCGTCGGGATCGCGAGCACCTGGTCGATCTTCGCGAGCTGCGGGTTCTCGACGAGGTCGACGATCTCGATGTCGTAGACGCCGCGCAGGTATTGATCGCACAGCTTGCGCAGGTTCTTCAGCGCGGCCTGGCTACGCGGCGAATTGCCCGCGATGTACAGCTTGAAGTTCCAGGTGCCTTCGGAGGGTTTGCCGTTGCGGCGCGTCGGCGCCGTCGTGCTCTTCGTGGTCTTACGCATGTGAGTTCCGGCCTCCCGCCGCTCGTTCCCTCGCGTTCGTCTTCGCGCCCTTGCGATCCGCGACTTTGTTCAGCGGCGCAGCGAAATCCGCGCCCCGGCGCTTGCCGATGTCGATGCGATCCGTGGCGAGCTGCTCCTCGGCCGCGGCGTACTGCCCGATCGTGCGCTCGATCTCCGCGACTTCGTTCGCGAACTCCGCACGGAGCGCGGCGATCTGGCCTTCGAGCGCGAGCTTCTTGTGCTCGAGCTGGCGGCGCTTCAGCGCGAGGTCCTGGTCGCGCCTGACGCGCGCCGCCTTCTCGCGCGCTTCCTGTTGCGCGCGCGCGCTGCCCGTGAGCACGCCGTCGGCGCCGACGTAAACGTCGACGAGGTCGATGCCGCGGTGCGTGATCAGGAATTCGCGCACCTGGTTCGAGTGCGCCATGCCGCGGCTCTTCAGGATGTAGATGCCGCGGTTGCGTTCGCCGCCGACCTCGAGCGAGCGCACGAGCAGCCATGTGTCGACGATCGACGAGATCGCGACGTCGGTGCGCTCGGCCGTGGTTCCGCCCTCGGAGAGGCTCGTCATGACCGCCGTGACGCCCAGCGACTTCAAGTGGTCGACGAGGCGCACGATCATCAGGTGCGCGTCGAGCTCGGAGCCGGAGTTGATCAGGTTGCTGACCGGATCGATCACGACGGCGTGCGGCTTGAAGTCGCGGATCGCCTTGTGGATCAGGCCGAGGTGCATCTCCATCCCGTGCGCGGTGGGGCGCGCCGCGTGGAACCGCAGCTTTCCGGCCTTCTCGTGGCGCTCGAGGTCGAGGCTGATCGAGCGCATGTTGCGCCGGATCTGCGCCGCCGATTCCTCGAACGCGAAGTAGAGGCAGCGTTCGCCGCGCGTGCACGCGGCGTCGGCGAAGTGCGCGGCCAGGCTGCTCTTGCCGGCGCCGGCCGTGCCCGTGATGAGCACGGTGCTGCCGCGGAAGTAGCCGCCGGACCCGAGCATCGAGTCGAGGCGCGCGACGCCGGTCGAGACGACCTCGTCGGAGACTGCGTGCTGCAGGTCCGCGGACGTGATCGGGATCACGGTGATGCCGTTCGTGTCGATCAGGAACGGGTACTCGTTCGTGCCGTGCGTCGAGCCGCGGTACTTCACGATGCGCATGCGCCGCGTCGAGATCTGATCGTTCACGCGGTGGTCGAGCAGGATCACGCAGTCGGAGACGTATTCCTCGAGACCGTGCCGCGTCAACGCGCCCTCGCCGCGTTCGGCCGTGACGATCGACGTCACGCCGCGCTCCTTCAGCCAGCTGAACAAGCGCCGCAGCTCGCTGCGCAGGATCGCGACGTTGTCGAGCCCGCCGAACAGCGTCTCGAGCGTGTCGATCACGACGCGCTTCGCGCCGACCGACTGGATCGCCAAGTCGAGCCGCAGGAACAGGCCCTCGAGGTCGTACTCGCCGCTCTCCTGGATCTCGCTGCGCTCGATGCGCACGTGGTCGACGGCGAGGAGCTTCTTCCGTTCGAGGTCCTTCAAGTCGAACCCGAGCGACGCGACGTTCTTGACGAGGTCGTCCTCGGTCTCCTCGAACGCGATGAAGACGCCGGGCTCGCCGTAGTCGAGCGCGCCGCGCACCAGGAACTGCATGCTGAACAGCGTCTTGCCGCAGCCCGCGGCGCCGCAGACCAGCGCGGTCCGGCCGCGAGGCAGGCCGCCGGCGGTGATGTCGTCGAATCCCGTGATTCCGCTAGGACATTTCGCGAGCGCCGGCGCCTCCGCCGCGCGTCGAGATTTCGTCGCCACACTCGACTCCGGTACGGCCCGCCCCCGGGCCCTACACGAGTAGGGCACGATACGCGAGGCCGCCGGGGTTTTGGACCCCCGCTCCGCAAATGGTTTGCCGCGCGCGGTCGCGCGTCGCGGCCGCTGTCGAGCGCATCCGAAAAGCTCTACAACGCGCCGTTTTGCGCGCCCCGGCGCAACTCCCTGCCTTGGACTCCGCATGGCCGACGACAAGAAGATCACGAAGCGTGCCGACGACTACTCGGCTTGGTACCAGGACATCGTGCTGCGCGCCGAGCTCGCGGACTACTCGCCCGTGCGCGGCTGCATGGTGTTCCGGCCGCGCGGGTACGCGATCTGGGAGAACATCCAGAAGGACATGGACCGGCGCTTCAAGGAGACCGGCCACGTCAACGCGTACTTCCCGCTGATGATCCCCGAGTCCTTCATGAAGAAAGAAGCGCAGCACGTCGAGGGGTTCGCGCCCGAGTGCGCGGTCGTCACGCACGGCGGCGGCGAGAAGCTCGAGGAGCCGCTCGTCATCCGCCCGACGTCCGAGACGATCATCGGCTCGATGTACGCGAAGTGGGTGCAGAGCTACCGCGACCTGCCGATCCTCATCAATCAATGGGCGAACGTCGTGCGCTGGGAGATGCGCACGCGCTTGTTCCTGCGCACGACCGAGTTCCTGTGGCAGGAAGGCCACACCGTGCACGAGACGCACGACGAGGCGTGGGCCGAAGTGGTGCGCATGCTCGGCGTCTACCGCGCGTTCGCGGAGGAGATGCTCGCGGTGCCGGTCGTCGCCGGCAGGAAGAGCGACAGCGAGCGCTTCGCCGGCGCGCTGACGACGCTGTGCATCGAAGGGCTGATGCAGGACGGCAAGGCGCTGCAGTGCGGCACGTCGCACGACCTCGGCCAGAACTTCACGACGGCGTTCGACATCAAGTTCCTCGGCCGCGACGGCAAGCAGGCGTTCGCATGGTCGACGTCGTGGGGCGTGTCGACGCGCTTGATCGGCGCGGTGATCATGGCGCACTCCGACGACCAAGGGCTCGTGATGCCGCCGAACATCGCGCCCGAACCGGTCGTGATCGTCCCGATCTGGAAGAACGACGACGAGAAGGCGCTCGTGCTCGGCAAGGCCGCGGAATTGAAGCGCGCGCTCGCTGACGGCGGGGTGAAGGCGCACGTCGACGACCGCGAGAACCTGAAGCCCGGCTTCAAATACAACGAGTGGGAGCTGCGCGGCGTGCCCGTGCGCGTCGAGCTCGGCCCGCGCGACGTCGCCGCGAGCCAGTGCGTGCTCGCGCGGCGCGTCAGCGGCACGGGCAAGGAAACGGTGCCGCTCGGCGGCGCCGCGGAGCGCACCCGCACGGTGCTTGCCGAGATCCAGGCGTTCCTGTTCGAGCGCGCGAAGGCCTATCGCGCCGAGCACACGACGACCGTGAAGACGTACGACGAGCTCAAGCAGGTGCTCGACGGCACGGGCGGCTTCGTCCGCGCGAACTGGGACGGCACGAAGGAAACCGAAGCGCGCATCAAGGAAGAGACGAAGGCGACGATCCGCTGCATCCCCGACGGCGAGAGCGAACCGACCGGCAACGACGTGCTGTCCGGCCAGCCCGGCAAGCACTCCGTGCTCTACGCGCGGGCGTACTGACGACGGCGCGTAGCGCGCAGGTGACCGCCGCGGCTGCGTGCGCACCGGCTCGTGCCGAAACGCCTCCAAAAGGCGGGTTCTGGGCCGGTACGCGGCTTGCTCGTCGCAGTGCGGTCGTCCCCCGCGCGCCTGCCCGCGGGGCGTGACGGAGACAGATCCATGTTTCGCCATGTCCTCGTCCCGGCCGCGATCGCGGCCGCGGTCGCCGTGTCGTGGCAGCTCGGGGGCAGCGTCGACTCGATTCCGCCCCTCGTCGTCTCTCAGGCGATGCAGCGCAAGCTCGCGCACCTCGACGAGGTCGTCCGCGTGCTTGGTGCGCGCTCGACCGTCGGCCTGACCGCAGCGCAACGCGCGGAGCGCGGGCGCGTGCTCGACGCGCTGGCCGACTACCGCGCCGCGCGGCACTTCCCGAAGAACCTCGACGATCCCGATCGCGCCGTGCCGTACTTCGTCGACGGCGAAGGCACGCGTTGCGCGATGGCGTACGTGTTCGAGCGGACCGGCGCGTCGCAGCTCACGACGCGCCTCGCGCTCGAGGACAACCACGCGTACCTCGGCGCCTACGCCGACGACGCGGAGTTCGGCGCATGGCTCGACGCGCACGGCATGAGCCTCGAAGAGGTTTGCTACGTGCAGGGCCCGGGCAACTGGGACGACGGCACCGACGGCACCGGCGTCATCATGGACGGCGGTCCCGGCGTCGTTCCGACTCCGTGGGACCTGGACGCGCCGAACGACAAGGCGAAACCTGCCGCGCCGAAGCCCGCGACGGCGCGCGGCGTCACCGGACTGCCGAACGTCGCGCGCGGCGGGATGTCCGCGGTGGGTGCGACGCGCTCCGGCGGACTCATGTCGAGGAAGCACGGCAAGGTCGCCGAGCTCACGGTCCCCGATTGGTGGCGGCGCAATCGCGGGCAGTTCCTCGACGTGCGCGATCGCTATCGGCGCGCGTTCGCGTCGACGCCGGACGCCGCCGCGACGAAACACACGCCGACGGCCACGCTCATCGAGTCCGACGTGGTGCCCGTGCTCGAGCAGCTCGCGACCGAGCGCGGCGAAGTCGGCGCCACCGCGATCGTCGCGCTCGCGCGCGCGACGCAGCAGGAGCGCGGCAGCCCGGCGGTGCCGGCCGCGTTGCGCACGATCGGCGCGACCGACACGCGCTATCCGGAGTTCGCCGCGCTCGCGCTCGGCGTCTCCCGCGACCGCGCGGCGCGCGTGCCGCTGCGCCTGGTGCTGTCGCAGGACGAGGCCGGAGCACGCATGCTCGCGGAGACCGATCAGGTGCCGAGCCGCGTCGCCGCGTACGCCGCGCTCGCGCTGGGTCAGGTCGGCGAAGCGCAGGACGCGCGCTGGCTCGCGAAGCTCGCGGCCGACTCGTCGCGCTCGCTCGAGGTGCGCTCGCTCGCGCTGCTCGGCGTCGCGCGCCTGATCGAGGAGGGCGACCCGCGCGACGGCGCGTTGGCGCCGCTCGCGCAGCTGCTGGCCGACGAGTCGATGCCCGAGACGGTGCGCGCTCTGGTGCCGCAGGCCCTCGTGAAGAGCCGCGACCCGCGCGCGATCGGCGAGGTCGTGAAGTTCCTCGCGGAATTCAGGAAGCCGCTCGCGGTGCGGCGCGCGGCCGCGCTCGCGCTGGGCGAGGTCGAGGCGGTCGACGGCGAGCTCACGCGCCGGCTGCTCGCGTCGTCGGAGCGCGATCCGGACGCGCTGACGCGCGCGTACGCGGCGCTGTCGTTGGGCCGGCTCGGAGCGAGCGCGCCGGCCGACGACCCGGCCGCGCCGCACGCGGCGGAGCTCGCGGCGTATCACCGCGACGGCGTGCGCGGTCAGCTCACGCAGCACGGCGACCGGCCGTGGCGCATGATCGCCGCGGCGCTACACGCGCGGCACGCGCCCGACGCGTTGCCCATCGTCACGGCCGAGCTCGTCGACGTGCTCACGCACGAGAACGAGGCCGAGTTGCGCGGCGCGTCCGCGCTCGCGCTCGGGATCGCCGGCGCGCGCGACGCGGGCGGCGCGCTGCTCGCGCGGCTTGCGGCCGAACGCAACCCGCAAGCGCGCGGATTGACCGCCGAAGCGCTCGGCATGCTCGCGGAGCAGCGCGCGTCGGCGCCGCTCGCGGACCTGCTCGCGCACGCGGACTCGGATCTCGTGCGCTACCACGCGGCGATCGGGCTCGCGTTGCTCGCGGACGGCCAGACCGTCGACGTCCTCCTCGCGGCGTTCGAGTCGACGTCGTCCGACGGCGTCCGCGCGATGCTCGCGCGCGCGATCGGCGAACTCGGCGACGCGACCGCGATCGACCGGCTTGCTCGGTTGGCGCTCGACGCCGGCTCGACGGAGCGCTCGCGCGCTCGCGCCGTCGCTGCGCTCGGCATGGTCGCCGAGACCGCCGCGACGCCGTGGGTTCGTTCGGTCCAGCGCGGCGTCGACGGGTCGTCCGCCGACCCCATCGTCAAGGAAGTGCTCAGCCTCTTCTGAGCGCCTGTGCGCTACCTTCGCGGCAGTCGAACCTACATTCGGACCGGATGTCGGGTTCGGCTCGCCGCGGAGGTCGCGCCATGTTCGCACCGTTCGTGATGGTCGTCGCGCTGGGCGCACTGGTCGGCGGGGGCGGATTCGCCGGCGGGGCGCCCAAGCCCGCGCCGCAGCCGAGGCCGCCGGCGCCGCCCCCCGCGCCGTCCGTCCCGGTTCCGTCGACGCCCGCGCCCAAGCCGCCGTCCGGCGGCGTGTTCGGCGGGAGTTCACCGTTCGATCGCAAGCTGCGCGCGGACAAGGACCGCCTGCGCGAGGCCCGCGAAGGCGACCAGGCGCTCGAGATCGTCGACCTGCCCGAAGTCGACGGCCGCCTCGGCGACCGGCTCGAGCTCGATCTCGCGCTCGGCGTCGCGGGCACCTGGACCTTCGAGGCCGTCGCCGGCACGACGATCCGACTGGTCGCGCGCATCGACGGCGGGCGCGGCTCCGCGCGCCTGAAGGTCGACGCGCCGAGCGGCGACGACGAGGACGTGATCGTGCTGCCGGGGCGCGGCGTGCGGCTCGACGGCATCGTCGCGGCGACCACGGGCCTGTTCCGCGTGCAGCTCCTGCCGCAGCCGGGCGACGCGACCGGAGTCGTGATCGTGACCACGAGCGGCAAGCCGCCGATCGTCGCGCCGCGCGCGCTGAAGCTCGAGGAAGGCCGACCCACGGAGATCCCGGTCGAGGGCATGACCGGCCGGGTGCTGCGCGTGCTGACGTGGCGCGTGCCCAGGACCGAGCTGCCGCCGCGGCCGTTCGTCGACTTGTCTGCGCCGGACGGCACGACGACGCGACTCGAGGCCACGATCGTCGACGGCGATCCCACGCGGATCGTGCTGACCGACGTCCAAGTCGACGCGCTCGGCACGTGGAAGCTGCGGCTCGCCGACCTCAGCCGCGAGACGCGCACGGGCCCGCTCAAGCTCGAGTTCACGGAGCCGGCGCCCGGGCGTCGACTCGTGCGATTCGAATGATCCGCGACGCCGCGTGACGGCAGGGAACTCGGGGATTGGTCACACGCGAACTCTGGGAGCGCACGAAGACCATCGTGTCCGACGCGCTCGCGCTGCCGGCGCCAGAGCGCGAGGCGTTCGTGTTGCGCGCGACGCTCGACGAGCCCGGCCTGCGTGACGAGGTCACGTCGCTGCTTCGGTTCGCGGACTCCGACACGAAGTTCATGCGCACACCGGACACCGCGCTGCGCGGGGTCGTGAACCTCGCGAGCGTCGACGCGCCCGCGCAGCTCGGCGGATGGATCCTCGACGGCGTGCTCGGCCGCGGCGGCATGGGCGTCGTGTATCGCGGGCGGCGCGAGTCCGACGGAGCCACGGCCGCCGTGAAGGTCTTGCCGTCGATCCTGTTGCCGACCGCGGCCGAGATCCAGCGGTTCGAGCGCGAGTGCGGCGCGATCCGCCGGCTCGAGCATCCGGGCATCGTCAAGATCCTCGACGCCGGCGCCGACGCGACCACGCGTTGGTTCGCGATGGAGCTCGTCGAAGGGCACGACCTCGCCCACGAGCTGCGGATCCTGCGCGGCGAAGTCGCCGAGGCGCCGATCCTGCCGGACGCGCGCGCGCCCGGGTTCGAGGTCGCGGCCGCGCAGCTCGTCGCCGATGTCGCCGACGCGATCGAGCACGCGCACGCGCACGGCGTGATCCACCGCGACCTCAAGCCGAGCAACGTGCTGTTGCGCCACGACCGCGCGCCGAAGGTCGCGGACTTCGGGCTCGCGCGCGACTTCACCGACACGACGATCACGAAGACCGGCGATCTCGGCGGCACCGCGCAGTACGTGAGCCCGGAGCAGGCGCACTCGCTGCGCGACCGCCTCGACGCGCGCAGCGACGTGTGGTCGCTCGGCGTCGTGCTGTACGAGCTGCTCACGCTCGCGCAGCCGTTCGACGCGCCGACGCCGCAGTTGGTGGCGCAACGGATCGCGCGCGACGACCCGGCCGCGCCGCACGACCGCAATCCGCGCGTGCCGCGCGCGCTCGCGGCGATCTGCCTGCGCGCGCTGGAGAAGGCGCCCGCGCGCCGTTACGCGAGCATGCGCGCATTCGCGGACGACCTGCGCCGCTTCGTCGCCGGCGCGCCGGTCGACGCCACGCTGCCGGGCCTGCGCGGCCGGCTGCGCGCGTTCGGGCGGCGCCGGCGCGTGGCGTTGCTCGCGGCCGCGGCCGCGGCCGCGATCGGCGCGCTCGGCATCGCGGCGTGGGCGCGCGTCGAGCGCGGCGCGCGCATCGAACACGAGCTCGGCAGCGTGCGCGCCGCGCTGGTGCACGATCCGTTCAAGCGCGCGGACATTCCGCAGATCGTCAACGCGTTCGGCGCCGTCGAATGGCTGCGCCGCAGCGACGTCGCCGCGGCGGACGTGGCGACGTTCGACCGGCGCGTCGGAGCGCTTCGCGCGAAACTGCAGTCGGAAGCCGCAGCGCTCGCCGCGAGCGTGCACGACGCGAAGCGTCCCTTCGCCGATCGGACGGCCGCCGGCGCCATCGCGACGGGGCTCTACGCCGATCTGTCCGCGCTCGTGCCGACCGACGCGGACGCGCGCGAGCGCGCGCGCGGGGTGTGGTGGCTGCCGACGCTGCGCGTCACCGCGCGCGGCGCCGACGGCGCGATCGTTCCGGCGCAGGTGGAGCTGCGCGCGATCGACGCCGCGACCGGCATGCCGGCCGCGCGCGAGGCGCTCGGCCCCGCGGGCGCGACGTATTCCGTGGCGCGCGGCTACGTGCGCGTCGTCGTGCGATTCGACGGCGGACAGTTCCGCGAGTTCGACGTCGCGCCGGGCATCGACGGGATGGAGCACGATCTCGTTGCATCGCTACGGGCCGATGCGTCCGCGCCGCGACCGCGACTCGTGCGGTTCGAAGGCGGGACGCTGCCCGTCCCGGCGTCGGATCCGCCGACCGGCATGTGTTCGATCGAAGGCCTCACGATCGACGTGCCGCCGTTCGAGCTCGCGGCCGAGGAGACGACGGTCGCGGAGTACCGCGCGTTCGTTCGGGCGACCGGACACGCCGAGCCTTCGTATTGGGTCAAGGACGTCGTCGACGCGGTGCCGGACTTCGAGCGGCATCCCGTGACCTGCGTCACGAACGAGGACATCCAGGCGTACCTCGCGTGGGTCGGGATGCGGCTGCCGACGCACGCGGAGTGGGAATACGCCGCGACCGCGGGTGGAACCAGAGCGTTTCCGTGGGGCGACGCGCCGGACGAGGCCAAGACGCGCGCGAACCTCTACCTGCCGATGTACGACTTCCGGGCGATCCCTTCCGACTTCGAAGCGGGGCTGCGTTTCTGGGCGAAAGTCCTGACCGAGCGGCTTCGACCTACCGGCTCCCTCCCCTCCGGGAACTCGCCCGAAGGACTTTGCGATCTGTTCGGCAACGTCTCCGAAGTCGTCTCCGGTCCGGTCGTCTTGTTCAACGGGCTGTTCCCCGAGCCGAAGGACTTCGATCGGTTGACGCTCGGGGGCAACGCGGTGCGCGGCACGATGGCGAACATTGCCATGACGCACACGACGTCGGGCACGTTCGGCCCATACAACCCCGGACCCCTGCGGGGTTTTCGCTGCGCACGCAGCGTCGATCCGTGAGTTCACGGATCCAGTGACCGGTCCGCGGCCGGCCGCGTTTCGCCGGCAAAGGGGTGAACGTCATGTCGAGCACGATGCTTCGTCCGCGCGTCGAATCACGAGCGAATCGGGCCGGCCGCAACGGAGTCGCCGACGCGCCGAACCGCCGTATCACGCTGCGCGCGCGATTGGTGCTGAACATCTCGGGCTACGGCCGCGAGGCGCGGCTCGCGAGCTATGGCGCGCACGGCGACGACCGCCATGCGCACCTCGGCGGGAGCGTGAGCCTCTCGCTCGAAAACCTCGAGCGCGTGCTCGCGCCGTTCCGGGAGCGCCTCGAACGCGAGGCCGTGGTGTTCGACGCCGCGCCGTCGTTCGCGGAGATGACGACCGCGCTCGAGTCGATCGTGCGCGCCGCGTACCCGGACGGTGAGGTCGTCTCCGTGCGCATCGACCACATCCCGGCGCCGCCGCCGATGACGTGGATCAAGGTGGGCGGCGGCTCGAGCTTCGTCGCCGCGCCGGTCGGCGCCGTCATCGCCCTGCACGAGAACGCCGGCGACGGCACCGCGGGCGCGCCGATCGGCTTCACGTGGGGCGCCGGCGACGCCGGCCAGGTCCAGGTCAGCACGCTGCTCGTGCTGCGGCCGTGAACGCGGCACCGATCACCGCGACGCGACGAGGCACGCCGTGGGCGTGCCTCGTCGCCGCGCTCGAGCGCACGCACGGCTCGGCCGCGAAGCGCGCGCGCCGTTACTTCGCCCGAATCGAGGCGACGTTCGACACGCATCACGTGCCGTATTCCGACGTGCGTGTGCCCGGCACGTCGCGTCACGAGTGGATCAGCGCGATCCTCGAGCTGATGGCCGTGCTGTCGGAGCGACTGCGCCGGCGCGCGTGGGGCGCGGGCGGCGCGCTGCCCGCGCTGACGCTGGGTCAGCGCCGCACGGTGCGGCTCACGGCGCGGCTGTTGCGCTCGATTGCGAGCGCGTCGTTCGACGCGTTCGACGATTGGCGCGCCGCGATGGAACGCTACGCGAACGGCGAGCTGCGCTACGCGTACGCGGTGGCGCGGCACGACGGGCCGGACGAGCGCTACGTCGCGTGCGAGCCGGACAGCTCGTTCCACGCGCTGTGGGCCGAGTTCGCGCTGCTCGCGCTGGAGATCGACGCCGACGCGGCGCACTTCCGCGCGGCGCTGCCGACGCTGGTCGCCACCATGCAGATCTACGGCGCGGTGTACGCGAATCACGCTGCGACGACGCCCGCGCTCGGCGCCCGCGGACGGTACGACGCCGCGCGGCGACTCGCGCCGGCAAAGCAGCGGCGCGTGCGGGAGGAGTACGCCGCACTCCCGTTCGACGCGCTGCTCGCGCGCCATGCCGCGCTCGCGCGGCGCTACTGCTTCCCGCCCGCATCGGAACGCTGAACGAGTGCACGCGCCAGCGCGACCGCCTGCTCGAGCGTGACGACCTCGCCGTCGAGCTGTTTCTCGAACACCTGCTGGATCAGCTCGCCCATGCGCGGGCCGGGCCGCATGCCGAGGTCGATCAGATGCCGGCCGAGCAGCAGCGGCTTCGGCGCGGCGTCCTTCACGCGCAGCCGCTCCGCGTGCTCGAGCAGCCAGCGGCTGTCGCCGCACTGCTCGTCGGGCAGCGTGCGGCCGCGGCCGTCCGCGTCGGACACGGGCACGAGCATGCGCAGATCGCACTCGAGCGCGAGCCGCCGCACCGCGGCGTCGGTCACGACGCCCTGCGAGTGCAACTGTCCGGGCCGCAGATGCAGCCGCACGAGCGCCGCGACTTCGTCGACGATGTCGCGCTCGCGCGTGATGCGCTCGCATGCGGCGCGCGCGAGGACTTCCCCGCCGGTGTCGTGCCCGTGCGCGCGCAGGCGGCTGTCCTTCCACGCGGTCGTCGGCGCCTTGCCGAGGTCGTGGAACAGCACCGCGAGCATGAACGCGAAGGGCCGCGGCACGCGCTCGCGCTCGGCGACCGCGTGGTCGAGGCACAGCGCCGTGTGGTCGAACACGTCGCCTTCGGGATGCCACGCGTTGTCCTGCGGCACGCCGCGCAGCGCGGCCAGTTCCGGGAACAGCCGCGTCGCGCCGGTCTCCTCGAGCGCATGCATGCCGGTCGACGGACGCTCGCCGCGCAGCAGCCATTTGCGCACTTCGTCGCCGACGCGTTCGTGCGGCAGGTCGGACAGGTCCATCGTCCGGCACAGCGCGGCCGTGCCCGGGTCGATCGCGAAGTCGAAGCGCGCCGCGAACTGCACGACGCGCAGCACGCGGAGCGGATCCTCGACGAACGCGGGGGAGACGTGCTTGAGCAGGCGGCGCCGCAGGTCGCCGGCGCCGTCGAACGGGTCGACGAGCTCGCCGGTCAGGGGATCCTCGAGCATCGCGTTGATCGTCAAGTCGCGGCGCGCACACGCCTCGCGCACCGCGAGGTTCGGATCCGCGGCCACGGCGAAACCGCGGTGCCCGCGCGCGACCTTGGAGTCGACGCGCGGCAGGCCGACGTCGATCGTCACGCCGGCCTGCGTGAGCTTGAGGATCCCGAACGACTTGCCGACGTCGTCGACGCGGCCAAGATCGCGCAGCGTTTCGATCAAGACGTCCGGAACGAGACGGAACACCTCGACGTCCGCGTCCTTCGCGTCGCGCCCGAGCCGGCGGTCGCGCACCGCGCCGCCGACGAGGAACGCGCGTCCGCCGCGGTCCTGGACGCGCTGCGCAACCGTCTTCGCGAGCTCGATCGCGGCGCTCATGGAACGCAGCGTAGCTTGCGTTGAATGAACGAGGCTCGTCGCTATCCTCGCCCTCGCTCGCACGCTCGACGGCAGACAGACGGTCGGGCGGCCATTTCCTCGCACTCCACACCCGGGCCATCCCAAGAGGTTTGTCATGGTCAAGAAGTCGTTCCTCGCGCGTTTGTTCGGCCGCGACGATGCCAACGGCAAGACGCACGAGCCCACGTCGCGCCGCTCCGTGACGCCGCGCCACGAACCGCGCGAAGCCGTCCGCGAAGCGACTCCGCCCGTGGTGGACGCGGTCGACGCGGTCGACGACGTCGCCGAGGTCGAGGAGATCGGGCTGGAGTCCGTCCCCGCCGCCGCGCCGCCCGCGGCGCAGAAGCCCGCGAGCGGGCCGAACCTCGTGTCCGTCGAGATGTCGCCCGAGGAAGAGGTCGCGCTGCGCCTGCAGGAGGGGTTCCAGGGCATCAACCAGGTGCTGAGCGGCATCGACCGCAAGATCGACCAGCAGCAGAAGTCGTCGGACGACCTGATGTTGTCCGTGCGGCGGATCCCGGAGCTGATGAAGGACGTGCCCGACGCGTCGCGCGCGGGGCTCGAGCTGCTGGCGACGATCTCGGGCGTGCTCGAGCAGCAGAGCCGGACGTCGCAGGAGCTGCTCGATCGGCTCCAGGACGTGCCGAAGATGATGGACGACGTCGAGAAGCGCCTGCGCTCCGAGACGAAGGCGAGCGTCGACGCGGCCAGCGCGGCGCAGCGCGCGGCCGAGACGAGCGCCGTCCGCGCCGAGGAGACGCTCGGCGACATGCGCTCGAAGGTCGACGGCCTCGCCGACGACACGGCGCGGCGCCAGGAGCAGATGCTGAGCGAGCTGCGCCGGCACCAGACCGAGAGCGATCGCCGGCTCGAGGCGGCGCTGAAGAAGTCCGCGTCGACGACGAAGGTCATGATCTTCCTCGTCGTGCTCGCGATCGCGGCGTTCCTGCTGGTGGTGAACGCGCTCGCGTCGCGATAGAAGTGCGCGCTCCGGCGCAACTTGTAGAAACGCATCGGTTCTTCGCAGGTCGTGAGGGCGGTCGGCCGACCTCCTCATGACCTGTGCATAACTCGGGGAAAACTCCGTCGCGAGCGTCTTCACGAAGGCCGTCGCGAGCGAATCCGCCCGCCGCTTCACGCGCGTAAGTCCTTGCCGTTGCGAGCGCAGCGCGAGACTGTAAACGTCAGAAACGCATAAACAGCGTCGGTTCGGCCAACGCAGGCGGTTCTGTGGAATGCGCGCGCGCGGATCGCCCAATACGGCCCGATTTCGCAAGAGTCCCGAACTTGGAACACGCGCGCTCCGCGCACGTGCGCCCGAAATGCCCGTTCGCGACGGTTTGCGTCGCGACGGCGCGCGCGACCCGCGCGCCGCGGACGTAGCGCGTATCGTGCGCGCGATGGTTCGATTCGGGGGCGGAGCGATCGGAGGTTCGGCGCTGCGCGCGCTGTGGTTCGCGCTGTGGGCGCTCTTCATCGCCGTGGGCATCGCTTGCCGCGCGTGGGATCACGACGGCTGGGCGAGGCTGTCGTTCATCCTCGCGTTCTACGTCGGATTCGCGCTGTGGGCCCGCGGTTGGTTGCCGAAGCCGGTGGAGCGCGTGTTCCGCTGGCCCTTCCCGCCCGATCGCAACGCACCGTGGTCGTGGCCGCGCATCCTGGTTCTCTGTTTCGCGACGTCGGTCGGCGCGCGCGCGATCGAAACGCTCGCGGCGCGGGAATGGCTCGCCGGCGGGATCCTGGCGTGGCTCGCGGTCGTGGGGCTGGCGTGGGTGTTCTTCGGGCCGCATGAGGCGCCGCCCGCGGCGGACCCGCCGCCGAGCGAGGAGCTGCGCGCGACGATGCGGGAGTACCGCGAGCGCGGCGAACGGCGGCCGCCGAGCGCTCTGCGCGCTCCGCGTCCGTTGATCCGCGACTGGGACGACGAGTCGGCGCCGTAGTCAGCGCTTCGCGCGCTCCACCTCGACGCCCTGCTGGCGGCGGTTCGTGTTTTCCTTCCACGTCTCGGCGTTGCGGAACTGCGAGTCGTTCAGCAGCTCGTTCTGCTCGCCGCGGCGCTGTTCGACGTCCATCGCCTTGTTCTCGGCCTTGCGGATCTCGCCGAGGCGCGGCGCCCCGTGCTCGACCGCGCCCTGGAAGAACGCGTAGTGGCCGTCCTTCTCGGCGACGAGCGCGACGCGGCCTTCGAGGCCTTCGACCTCGGCGACGCCGCGCAAGTCGGACTTACGCGTCTCGAAGCGGCCGCTGCCCGCGCCGAAGAACGTGACCGTGGCGCCGTCCGCTTTCGCGCCGGTGTCGGCGCGCCAGACGTGGACGCGCACGCGCGTCGCGGCGTCGTCGCGCACGTCGAGCGCGAGGTCGCTGCGGATCGCGAGCGCGCGCGCCTGCTGCTCGCCGGCGCGCAGTACGAGCAGGTACGCGCCCGCGTCGGGGAGATCGAGATCGAGCTTCAGCGCCGCCGCGCTGCCCGCCGGGATCGGCACCGAGAACGTGCGGAACGGCGGCAGCCCGGCGAGCTGCACGTCGCGCAGGCGCTCGAACCCGCGCTGCTTGAGGTACAGCAGGCGCAGGTCGACCTTGTACGCGAGCACGTCGACGGTCTTGGCGGCGCCGTGGATGCGGGCGGCGACGCGCAGCGGTTCGCCGCTCTTCACGGTCGTCAGCTCGTCGACGTCGAGCGCCGCGCGCTCGAGGAAATCCAGCTCGCGCGCCGCGTCGTCGAACTGGTCCTTGACCAGCGCGTACGCCTTGCGCGCGCCGTCGAAGTCGCCGTTCACCTGCAGGATCTGCGCCTCGAGGTGGCGGCCCTGCGCGGCGAGGCGCAGCACCGCGGCGTCGAGCGGGAACGCCTTGCCGGCGTCGGCGAGCACACGCGCCGCGGCCAACGCGTCGTCGAGGCGCTGCTCGGCCAGCGCGGCGAACGCGCGCTCGTACTGGAACGCGGGCTCGAGCCGGCCGAGGTCCTTGCGCAGCAGCGCCGCGCGCGCGACCGCGTCGCTGGCCGCGTACGCGCGGCGCTCGCGGTGTGCGTCGGCGAGCGTCAGCAACACTTCCGCGACGTCGGCCGCCGCGGGCGCTTCGATCGCGCGCTGCTCGAGCGTCGCGACCGCGGTGTCCCACAGGAACGCCGCGAGCGCCGCGCGCCGCGCGTCCTGCGGGCTCGCCTCCGCGGCGCGCGCGAGCGTGGTCGCGCGCTGCGCGTGCGCGAACGCCGTCTGTCGCACGAGCTCGGTGTCGGGGTTCTCGCGCAGCAGGCGCGTCATGCTCTCGATCGCCTCGCGCTGCCGGCCGACCTGCTCGAACACGCCGACGATCTGCGCTTCCTCGAGGAAGCCCGCGTCCGCGACCGCGAGGAAGACCTGCCGCGAGCGCTCGAATTCGCCGAGCTCGCGGTACGCGGCGCCGACCAACAGCGTCGCGTCGAACGGCACGATGAACTCGGCGTCGCGCTCCTTCGCGATCTCGAAGCAGCGCACCTGTTCGGCCGCGTCGTTCGCGGCGACCGCGCACAACAGCAACATGCGGTTGGTCTGGAGCAGCGCCTGCGGATCCAGCGTCAGCTCCGCGAGCGGGCGTAGGAGCTCGCGCGCGCGCGGGAGGTCCCGGCGCTCGAACGCGGCCTTGCCGGCGTAGAAGCGTTCGTCGGGCGTCCAGGCGACGGCGTCCGCGCCGTCCATGCCGGCATCGGTCGCGATCGTCTCGGGCCCGTTCATCGTCGTGCGGGCGTGGAACGAGCCGGGCGCGCGGCCGAGCGTGAGCGGCGGCAGCACGTACGTGCCGGGCTGCGCCGCGGCGACCTCGACCTGGATTCCGGGCGAGCCTCGCGTCGAGGTGCGGCGCACGAAGATCCACGTGCCGCGCTCGTCCTCGAGCACGCGCGTCGCGCCGTACGTCACCTCGAGCGTGAATCCGGCGACGCGCGGCACGAACCACCACGCGTCGCGCGTGCGCGCTTCCGTGTAGTCGAGCATCAGCGCGAACCCGACGGTGCGGGACGGCGCGAACGTGACCGGGTCGTTCCAGTTGAGCGTGCGCTGATCGGACCCGACGATCGAGTCGCCCGACTGCACGCGCACGCCGTCGCGCAGCTCGCGATGGCGCATCATGCGCACGGCGGCCGAGACGCCCGTCGACGCCAGTGCGTCGAGCGGCGTCGCGCGCCGTTGCGCGAGGCGCGCGCGCGCGCCGGACGGCGCGCCGGAGCGGACGACTTCGATGCCGCTCGCGAGCGCGTCCGAGTCGACCGCGACGCGGACGCTCTGCCACGGCGGTGCGGCCGCGAGCGTCGCGATCGCGACGCCGCCCGCGAGCGCTTCGAGCCGGGCGCCCGCGGCCGGCGCCGCGGCGGCTTCCGAGCGCAGCGCGAGCACGCGCGCGAGCCGCCCGTCGAGCGCCGGCGACGCGGTCGCTTCGAGGACGGCCGCGAACGATTCGACGTCGGGCGCGCTCGCGTGCAGAGTCCGACCGGCGTCCAGCGCGAGCGCGCCGATCTCGAGCGGCGACACCGAGGCCAGCGGATCCGCGTCCGGCGCGGGCTGGCCCGGCGCGAGCCGCGTACGCAGCGCGGCGAACACCTCGCTCGCCTCGGCGGTGCGGCCCGCGCGCGCGAGCGCGACAGCCAACGGCGCGAGCGTCCGCGCGGCGGCCGAGCCCTTCGCGCGCAGCAGGCGATTCACGCGGCCGAAATCCTGGTCGGTGATCGTCCCGCGGCAGAACAACAGCCACGCGTGCTCGGCATCGTCGGCGGCGGCTTGGACCAGTGCCGCCAGGTTGATCTCGCACCAGGCGTGCAAGCGCTCCGGGGGCGCGAGGCCCGCGTCGCGCGCGCGGGCGAGGGCGAGCGCGAGCAACGGCTCGAACGCCGCGTCGTCGGCGATCCACCAGACGAGACGGTCGAGGCGGCGCTGCGCTTGCGCGCGGATCGCGGCGCGGCGCGGCTCGGCGTCGGCCGCGGACCGTGCCGCGAGCAGCGCCTCCGCTTCGGTCCAAAGCCGCAGACTCGCGGCGCGCAGGTCGCCGGGGACGTCGTCGGCGTCGGACTCCTCCGCGAGCGAGAGCAGCGCGGCGACCGCGGACGCGTCGAGCACGAGCGTCGCCGGAGCGATCGGCGCGCCGGCGGGCAGCGCGAGCGCCGAGCGCTCGGCGGCGTCGGTCGCCGCCGCGGCGACCGTTTGCACGACGCCGGCCGGCAGGACCACGAGCGGTCGTTCGAACGCGCGCTCCGCGACGCGCACGACGATCGTGCCCGTGCCGGGCGCGAGCGCGGGCAACTCCAGGGCCAACCGCTCCACGCCGAACGGTTCGAGCGTGACGCTGCGCCGCACCTCGCCGGCCGCGAGCGTCGACTGGAGCACGACGTCGAGCGTGCGCGCCGTCGCGGTGCGATTCTCGAGGTCGACCGGTACGCGCGCGCGATCGTCGATGGACAGCGTCGCCGGCGTCACGACGCGTACGTCGACGTCGTGAACGACGTCGAACGACTTCGTCGCCGCCGCGACGCGCGCCGGTCCCGCCGACGCGAGTGCCACGACCGCGTAGGCGCCCGCGCGCTCGACGTTCGGCAAGTCCCACGTCAGGCGACCGTCGGCGCCGGTGCGCGCGTCCAACTTGCGCGCGAGCGCCGGCGCGAAGTACGTGGCCGTGTCGGTCGCCGGCTTGCGGTCGTCTTCCCGTCGCACGCGCCCGCTCTTCTTCGCGCGTCCGCCATAGCTCGCTCCCTGGCCGAAGCTGGTCCCTCCCGTCACCGAATCGGCTTCGCCTGCGGCGGCGCCCGGCATGGTCCGGTCCTCGACGAGGCCCTTCAGACGCAGCGAGTCGACGAGCACCGGCGCGGCATCGCTCTTCGCGACCGCTTCGATGTCGTGCAGCGCGGACTCGAGCGTGGAGTCGACCGCGCCGGTCGACGACGGCAGCGCGTCGTCGGCGGAGAAGAGGACCTGCGCCGCTGACGCGGCCGAATCGAGCCAGCGGTCCGTCTGCGCGTCGACGGCCGCCGCGAGGTCGCCGGACCGGGCCGCCGGAACGAGCCAGAGCGCCGCGTCCGCGGCGATCGGAGCGCGACTCGCGTCGGTCACTTGCAGCACGGCGCGCCGCGTGCCGTCCGGCGTCTCCGACAGCGTCAGCTCCGCCCGCAGCGGCGCTTCGAACGCGAGGTCGAGCAGCGCGCGTGAGGCTCGACCGTCGCGCGCCGCGAGCACGGACACGCGGCACGCCGCGGCCGGCAGCGGCGGCGTCGGGACCGCGATGTCGTTCCAGCCACGCTTCAGCTCGATCGTCGCCGAGTGTGTCAGCCGCCGCGCATGCACGAGCACCCACGCCGGTCCGTCGGCGAGCTTCGAATGCACGCGCAGATGCGCGGTCGCCCCGGCGAGCACGTGCGCGTCGCGCGCGAGGACGCGCAAGCTCGGCGGCGCATCGGACTCGGCGTCGCCGATCGCTTCGAGCTCGAACGTCTCCAGGCGCGCGGCGCCGTCCGCGTCGGTCCACGCCACGTCGGCGGAATGGTCGGTGGCGCGCCGCGGGGTGAACGTCGCGCGCGCGCGGCCTTCGGCGTCGGCGACGAGAGCGAGCTCGACGGCCGCGTCCTCGCGCCCGAGCGCCTTCACCACGAGCCGCGCCGTCGCATTCGGGACCGGCGCGCCGGCGGCGTTCGTCGCGCGCAGTTCGAACGTGAACGGCTCGCCGACGACGGCGGTCGGCGATGCGTCGTCGGCCGCAGCCCACAGAACGCGGTCGACGCCGATCACGATCGGTTGCACGAGCTGGTCGCCGAGCACGCGCACGTCGACGGCGACGCTGCCGGCGCGCGCGGTGGCTTCGCCCTCCACGTCGAACACGACCCGGCCGAGCGCGTCGCTGAGGTGGCGGACCGGCGCGCCGCGGCCAAGTCTGAGCCACACTTCCTCGTGCGCGAGCGGTTCGCCGGACGGCGCCCGCACGCGCGCGACGTAGCGCGCGCGGCCGCCGGCGACGAGCGGCGGCGCCTTCGGATCGAGCGGCTCGACGACGATGTCGGTCGCGGTCGCGGCGAAGCGCTGCACCGTGAACGTGACGCTGTCGAGCGGCTGCGCATTCGCGCCCGCCACGTCGTGTTGCAACACGCAGCGCACGGTGCGTGGCGGCGTGGCGCCGCGCGGCAGCGTGAAACGGCCGTGCACGATGCCGTCGGCCGACGGCACGACGCGTTCGCGCGCGAGCACCGATCCGCTCGTGTCGTCGACCCAAGCCAGGAACAGCGGGTCGTCGGCGCCGAACGCGCAGGCGACGCCGTCCCGCGCGTCGCGCGCGATGCCGGCGACGTGGATCGTGTCGGCGGGCCGATACGTCAGGCTCTCGGCGAACAGCGCACCCGCGGCGGGGTCGATCCTCGGCGGCGGCAGCGCGACGAGGTTCGTCCCGAGCGCGAACGCCGGGCCGGACGGCGCGCGTGCGAACAAGCCGATCGTGCGGACGGCGGGTTTCGGCGCCTCGAGCGCGCCCGCCGGCGCGACGACGCCGTCGAAGCCCGCCGCGATCGTCGCGCCGTCCTGCGCGGTGCCACTGGCGCGATCGAACGTCAACGCGTCGATGCCGGAATGCGAGACGACCGCGGCGAGCGCCGTGCCCGAGATCAACGCGACGGCACGCGCCACGCGCGCATTCCCACGCGCGGTCACGACGAGCGCGCCGGGCGTGGCATCGTCCCCGAGCGGCACGCGCACGTCGAAGCGGCGATGCGGCGCGTAGCCTTCGACCGGGAGCTCGAACGAGCGATCGGGCTGGATCAGCGACACGTCGATCGCGTCGAGCGCGCGTAAGTCGCCGTTCGCCGTGAACAGGTCGTCGAGCCGCACGCGGTACAGCGCGATCGCGGCTCGCTCGAGATTGCGCACGTGCAGCGTGAGCGCGGCCGGCGCGCCGGGCGCGAGCACCGCGGAATCGAGCGTGAGCTCCTCGGCGCGATACAGCGCGGACATCCGCGCAGCCTCCGGCGCGTGCGCCGAAGTCGTCGGCACCTCCGCCAACGCGGCGAACGCGGCGTCGAACGCGTGCTTCTTCTCGGCGAACAGCGTCGCGCTGCGCATCGCGGCGTCGGCGGCCGCTTCGTCGCCCGGGAAGCGCCGGCGGACCTCGGCGTAGCGCGCGAGCGCTTCGTCGAGCTTGTCCTCCGCGGCGTCCAGCGCGGCGAGGAAGACCAACGCCTTGGGCACGCGCGCGTCGAGCGGCGCCGCGACGAGGAACGCGTTCCAGCGCTCGCGCGCGACCGCGAACGCTTCGGCGCGTTCCGCCCTCGGCACGCCGCCGGCGCGGAAGGACGCCTGGTTCGCATACGCGAAGCGCAACGTCGCGACGGCTTCGGCGGCGGTGCGCGACTGCAGGTCGGCGGGGCGCGCCGCGAGGAACGCGGTGTACCGCGCGATCGCGTCGGGAATGTCCCTGGTCGCGGCGCCGGCGCGGAACAGCGCGGCCTCGGCGAAGCGCGGATGCTGCGGGAACGCTTCCATGAACGCGTCCGCGAGGACCGCCGCGCGCGGCCGCGCGGCCGCGTCGGTGTGCAGCTCGAGCGCGACGTCGAGCACGAGCGGCGCGACCAGCGGATCGGTCGGAGCCGCGCGCAACGCGTCGGTCGCGGTCTGCGCGGCCAGGGCGAGGTCGGACGGGTTCTTGCGGGCGAGCGCCCAGCGCGCGAGCGCGTCGAGGCACTTCACCGCGAACGGCGCTGCCGCGCGCTCGGCGCCGCGCCGCCACGCTGCGACCGTCGGCCCAGGCTCGTCGAGCTGCGCGTGGGCGTGCCCCTCGATGAAGTCCGCTTCGGCGAGGTCGGCATGCTGCGGGAACGCGGCGCGCAACTCGCGCGCGCGCCGAACGACCTGCTCCGGCTCCTGCTGCGTCGCGTGCAAGCAGCGCAGCACGTCGATCGCCACTCGTGGCAGGTCGTCGCCGAGCGCGCCGAGCTCCTCGGCCCGCTGCAGCAGGAGCAGCGCGTGGCTCGGATTCGGCGCCGTCGCGGCCGTGCCGGGCGCGGGCGGCTGCGGCCGCAGGAACGAGTCGGCCATCGCGACGTAGAGCGCGACGAGCTCGTGGCGGCGTGCCTCGCTGCGCAGGAGCGCGACGCCGTCGGCGGTCTGCGTCGCCGCTTCGGCAAGCTTGCCCGCGCGCGCGAGCAGGTCCGCGTGCGCGAAGCGCGCCTCCAAGCCGGCCGGTTGCGCTGGCGCACGCGCGACGATGTCCGCGAAGTCGGCGATCGCGCCGGCGTCGTCCTTCACGGCGAGGCGCGCGAAGGCGCGCAGGCTGCGCGCGTCGATCCGCGCCGGGTCGGCCGCGAGCAGCGGGTCGAGCAGCGCGATCGCCGCGGCGCCGTCCTGGCGCAGCAGGGCCGCGCGCGCGGGCGCGAGCGCATCCGCGGCGTCGGCGGAGCGGCCCGCGACCTGCGCGAGCCCGTGGCCGAACGCGACGAGGAGTAAGGCGGCGGCGACGAGCGTGGGGCGGCGCATGGGATCTCCTCGACGAGACGCGCGGATGCGAGACGGATTCCACCGGGACCGGCGACGCGCGCGCGAGTTCCCTCCCGGTCACGGGATTGTCACGACGTCACGGCGTTCGTGGGACGACGCCGTGCCCGGCGGCGATCGGCGCGAGGTCTAGGGTCGCGCCGCGCTGCGCGTAACCGCCGTCGAACGGGTTCGACGTCATGAACAGCGGCGTGTCCAGGTCGACGAACGCGAAGCCGCCGAGCCCGGCCGCCAAGCATGCGGACGCGCTCATCGCCAGCACCGTCTCGACCATGCCGCCGATCATCAGGTCGAAGCCGGCGGCGCGCGCGATCGCCGCGATGGCCAGCGCGTCGGCGACGCCGCTCTTCATGAGCTTGACGTTGAACGCGGAGCACGCGCGCTTCTCGACCAACCGGATCGCGTCCTGCGGCGTCGTCACCGATTCGTCGGCGCAGACGGGCACGCTCGATCCGCGCGCGACCGCCGCGAGACCGTCGAGGTCGTCGGCGGCGACGGGCTGCTCGAACAGCGCGACGGGGATGCCGCGGCGCTCGAGCTCTGCGAGCAGCGCGAGCGCATCGCCCGCGCGGAACGCAGCGTTGCCGTCGAGCAGGATGCGGCCGCGCGGGGCCTCGCGGCGGACGGCGGCGACGCGGTCGGCATCGACGCGCCAGTCGCCGGCGCCGACCTTCACTTTGAACGTCGAGATGCCGCGCGCGCCGATCGAGCGCGTGGCCGCGGCAGCCTCGTCGACCGATCCCGTCGTGACCGTCATGCCGGTCTCGAGCGTCGTCTGCATGCCGCCGAAGAACGCCAACAGCGACAGGCGCGCGCGCTTCGTCAGAGCGTCCAGCGTCGCGACTTCGAGGGCGCAGCGCGCGGCCTTCGCGCGTGGTGCGGCCTCGTGCAGCGCAGCCGCGAGCTTGCGCCACGCGCCGGCCTGCGCGCCGACCGCGACGGGCGTCAGCGCGGCGACCGCCGCGAGCGTCGACGTCTGCGTCTCGCCGGTCACGGCCGGGAACGGCGCGGCTTCGCCGAAGCCGCGTGTGCCGTCGGCGAGCGTGACCGTCACGAGGACGTTGCTCGCGCGCGGCTGGTCGCCGCCGGCGATCGCGAACGGGACGGAGAGATCGACGTCGAACGCCGCGGCGTCGACGCGCACGATGGTGGTGGGGTTCGGCACGGCGCCGATCATGCGCGCGCGCGCGACCGCCGCAAGCGTGAAGGTGGAGGCGTCGCGCGGCGCCGCTACGCTGCGCGCCTTCGAACGCGGAGCGCGACATGAACGAAGCCGACGTGCGGGCGCGATGCCGGACTCACGGGCTGTCGGAGAGCGAGCTTCACGCCGATCCGATGCAGCAGTTCCAGCGTTGGTTCGACGAGTGGCTGACGACGGCTCCGCTCGAGCCGAACGCGGTCGCGCTCGCGACGGCCGATGCTGACGGCGCGCCGTCGGTGCGCATCGTGCTGTTGAAGGGCCTCGCCGCCGACTCGTTCACGTTCTTCACCAACTACGAAAGTGCGAAGGGCGTCGACCTCGCTGCGAATCCGCGCGCGGCGCTGTGCTTCTACTGGATCCCGTTCGAGCGGCAGATCCGCGTGCAGGGCCGCGTCGCGAAGGCATCGCGCAAAGAGACCGAGGCGTACTTCCGGTCGCGCCCGCGCGGCTCGCAGCTCGGCGCGTGGGCGTCGCATCAGAGCGCTGCGCTGAAGGACCGCGAGACGCTCGAGCGCGAGGTCGCCGCGCTCGAGTCGAAGTACGCCGGCAAGGACGTCCCGCCGCCGCCGCACTGGGGTGGCTACGTGCTGACGCCCGACACGATCGAGTTCTGGCAGGGAAGGTCGGATCGTCTGCACGACCGCTTCCAGTACACGCGCAAGGGGAACGCGTGGTCGATCGCGCGCCTCTATCCGTGAGCGCGATCGTCGCCGCGCTCGGCTACCCCGTCGTGCCGTGAAGCTCCGAGCGCCAGATCCCCGGATAGTCGACGACGAGGCCGGCCCCGTCCGTTTCGAGTGTCGCGACGAACGCGCCGCCGCGGCTCTCGTAGCGGTAATGCGTCGCGTCCAGCCGCGCGTAGACCTGCGGCAGTCGTTCGACGGTCAGTGACGGGAAGCGCAGCCACGCCGCGGCGACGTCCGCGCGTTCGCCGATCGCTAGCTTCAAACGCCGGATCGGCAGCGTGTTCGTCGCCGGCGTGAAGCTGAGGTCGACGTCATCGCAGCCGTCGAGCTCCGGGCGATGCGAACCGTCGACCGACCAGCGATTGCCCTCGTCGCGCGTGAGCGCGACGTCGACGCTCGTCGCATCCACGCTGCCCGTCACGCGCACGCGCAACGTGCGCCACTGCGGATCGCACACGACGCGATACGCGAGCCGACCGACCTTGCCGTCATGCAGGAACACCGCGACGCCGTCGAACGTCGCGCCCGTCGGCCCTTCCGCGAGAACCGCCGCGTCGTGTCCCGGCGCGTCGACGCGCCGCCAGAGTGTCACTGTGCTCGAGTCCATGCGAAGGCTCTAACGGCTGGAGCGAGAGCGCGCGCCACGGGAGTGCGCCCACTCCACGTAGTCGCCGATCGGGATGCGCGGGTATGAACCTTGCTTCGTGCGCATCACATACGTCCAGGCCGTGATGCGTCGTTGAGGAGACATGCGCACCTGCACCGGAGTGCGTCGATAGAGCGGTGGCTCATCCTCGTCGGGTCCGAGCCCTTCGTATTCGTCGAGCGCGCGCAGCAGCGAGTCCGCGGTTTCGGCACTCAGTTCGAACACGTCACCCGTGACGGAATCAGTCGGATCGTCCGAGAGCCGGATTCCCGGATACTCGCCGAGATCGAACAGGCAGCCTCGAACCACGCCGGTCCCAACGTAGGTTGCCTCACGTGCGAGGCGCTTCGCTGCGGGTACGCGCGATGCAGTGCGAAGCGTGCCGTAGACAAAAATGTGCCGCGGGCGAGCTGCGGTGCGGCGCGACTTCATCGAGGCGTCTCTTTCAGTTCCAAGAGTAGGGTCTGGAGTTCCTCGAATCCGTTGCTTGCGACGTACTCGACCAACCATGGTTCGCGATTCAACAGTCGAAGGTAGTACTCGAACATCGTGCGGATGTCGCCGACCCTCAATTGCCCGAGTCGCTTCAGCGCGCCAAGCCGTTCGAAGAAGTTCAAGTACTGGTCGAGCTCAGCGCCCATTTCGACGCACCCCTCAAAGTCGCCCGTCATGATCGCGGACTTCAAACGACCGAACTCGGGCGCGCTCCGATAGTCGAGGAGCGTGCGCATGTTGCGGTACGTCTGGTCCTCGAAGAATCGACGAGAAAGGTCATCCAACCACTCAGCCCGGCGCTGTTCGCGTGAGAGCGCGTACTGCCGGATCGCGACGCAGAAAGCGATCGCGGTCGCGCTCATCGCAAGCACCTGGAGCGTGAGTTCTAGTTCTTCGGTGTTCGTCAGGCGAGAGTGCCCGACGACGCCGAGAAAGAGAACGCACGCCAGGATCGTGACCGTGATCGAAATGCCCAATGACCATTGAGACACTTCACCCTCCGCCCCGCGTCGCCGGAGTCTACGTCCACACGTTATGGCACAAGGTTAACGAGTGCGGGGGGCGGACGTTACCGCGTGCGTTCCGGACCGTCGTTCTTGCGCAAGCGCGGACACGGACGACCGGAAGCTCGAAATCCGGCGACGACACGGCTCGCGCTACCGGCGCGCGGCCTCGCGCTGCGCCCCGTCCTTCGACTTCGCCACGATCGCCTCCCGCTCGCGCGCGTCGATGAAGCCGTACTCCTGCCACGCGTAGCGGCCTTCGAGGACTCCGGTCGCGACGGCGACGACCTTGCGGTCGTCGTTGTCGCTCATGCCCGCGAACGCGTGCGCGATGCGGCGGCGCGCGGTGCGGCAGAACAAGTCGGCGAGCTCGATCGGCGACGCGTCGCTCGGGTTCCTCTTCAGCATCGCGGTCGCGCGCGCGCACGTGGCGGCCATGACCGTGAGGTCGATGCCGACGTCGACGACGCGGTTGAGCAACAGCTCGCGCCGTTCGAGCGTCGGGCCATGGCGCAGCATCTTGAAGAACGTCGAGCGCGCGAGCTTCTTTGCCGTCGCGCGCACGAACTTCAGATGGGGGACGAGTGCGCTCGGCGCATCGGCCGGCAAGTCCTTGCCGCCGGGCAGGAACTGCCGAATCACCCAGCCCGGATAGAACTTCGCGCACTTCCATGCGATCGCGAGCTTTTGGCCGAGCGGCAGCTTCTTCAGCACGAGGTCGCCGGCCTTCGACAGATGGAAGTCGAGCGCTTCGCGCGCGAGGAACAGGTGCAGGATCTCGGTCGTGCCCTCGACGATCGTGTTGATGCGCGCGTCGCGGTACATGCGTTCGACCGGCCACGGCGTCTCGCCGCGGGCGCGCAGGCTATGCGATTCCTCGAAGCCGCGGCCGCCGCGCGTCTGCACCAACTCGTTGAGGATCGTCTCGAGCGTGACCGAGCAGAACACCTTCGCCATCGCGGCTTCGATGCGCACGTCCGCGTCGCCGCGGTCGACGAGTGCGGTCGCGAAATCGGTGATCGCGTCCATCGCGAAGCTGTGCGACGCCATGAACGCGAGCTTCGCCGCGACGGCCTCGTGCTTGCCGATGGGCGCGCCCCATTGGACGCGCTCCGCGGACCACTCGCGCGCGATGCGCAACGCGGAACGCGCGACGCCCGAGCAGCACGCCGGGAGCGTAAGGCGCCCGGAGTTCAGCGTGACGAGCGCCAGCTTCAGCCCCTTGCCCTCGCCCCAGAGCACGTTCGCGTCGGGCACGAACACGTTCTCGAACACGAGCACGCCGTTCTGGATCGCGCGCAGTCCCATGAACTGGCAGCGATGTTCGACGCGGATGCCCGGGAACGAACGCTCGACGATGAACGCGGTGATGCGCTTCTTCTCGCGGCCGTCGACGACTTCGGACGGCGTGCGCGCCATCACGATCAGGATCTCGGCGATCGGCCCGTTCGTGCACCAGAGCTTCTTGCCGTTCAGGATCCAGCCCTTGCCGTCGGGCGAGCGCTCTGCGCGCGTCTCCATTTTCGCGGGGTCCGAGCCGACGCCTGGCTCCGTGAGCGCGAACGCCGACAGCGCGCCGCTCGCGAGCCGCGGGAAGTAGCGCGCCTTCTGCTCGTCGCTGCCGAACATCTTCAGCGGGTTCGGCACGCCGATGCTCTGGTGCGCCGACAGCCACACGGCGGTGCTCGCGCAGTAACTCGCGGCGCGCGCCACGACGCGGTTGTAGTTCGCCTGCGTGAAGCCCTTGCCGCCGTACTTCTCGGGGATCTTCAGCGCGAACGCGCCGAGCTCGACCAGCCCGTCGATGACGTCCTGCGGCATCTCGCCGTCGCGATCCGCGGCCTCGGCGTCATGGCGCTCGATCAGGAACCGCTCGAGCTGCGCCGCGAACGCCTCGCCCTTGGCGCGATCGGCCTCGGGCTGCTCCGGGTACGGGAACACGAGGCCCGGCTCGAACGTGCCCGCGAACAACGCCGCGGCGAAGCTCGGATGCGTCCATTGCTCGCGCGCGGATTCGGCGACGTCCATCGCCTCCTGGCGTTCTTTCTCGTGGGGATGGGACATCGCCGGGCTCCGAGCGGTCGCGCGAACGGACTTCCTTATAGGTGGATCCGGCGGAGTGCTGCATGCGGCATGCCGCCGCGATCGGTTTCGACGGTATTGTCCGCGCTGCTTGAATCCTTCGTGGAGCCGGTTCCCGCCGATGCGAACGAGTCGATCGAACCGTCTGGCGCTCGCGATCCTCGGATTCGCATCGTTCGCGGCGGGTTGCGGCTCGCCGAACGTGATCGTCCCGCCGCGGCACAAGGACGTCCTGCCCGCGGCGAAGTCGTCCCCGCCGCCCGCGCCGGCGACCGCGGCAAAGACGCCGCTACCCGCGTGGAAAGCCCCGGCGCCCGAGCCGTCGTCGACCGCGCCGAAGCCGGCGCCGGTCACGAAGACGCGCACGGACCTGCGCGGCTCACGGATCGTCGTCGATGCCGGCCACGGCGGGAAGGACCCCGGCACGCAGGGCGTCTCGAACATTCCCGAGAAGATGCTCGTGCTCGACATCGCGCGGCAGCTCGGCGGAATCCTGCAAGCGCGCGGCGCGAACGTCACGCTCACGCGCTCGAAGGACGTGTTCATCGAGCTCGACACGCGCGCGTACATGGCCGAGAAGACGAAGGCCGACTTGCTGGTGTCGGTGCATGCCGACTCGCACAACAGCAGCTTGATCTCGGGCGCGACGATCTACGTGTCGCGCTCCGCGAACGCGCAGAGCCGCGAGGTCGCCGCCGCCGTCGAGCGTTCGATGCGCAACGTCGGGATCGAAGTCCGCGGGGTGCGCAGCGCGGACTTCCGCGTGCTCGCGGGGCACCGGCGACCCGCGATCCTCGTCGAGTGCGGCTACCTCACGAACGCGACCGACGCGCGCCGTCTGGCCGACGTCACGTATCGCACGAAGGTCGCGAACGCGATCGCGACGGGCATTGCGGACGGGCTCTGACCGCGGCGCGCTCGCGGCGGATCACTGCAGCAGGATCGCCGCGCTCGGCGCGCCGAGCACCGGCGTCGCGCTCGCGTCGAAGAACACCGGGTTCAGCATGATCGTCGCCGCGGACACGCCCGGCGGCAGCGCCGGCGTCGGAATCGAGAACGCCGCCTGACCGGTCGGGCCCAACGTCGTCAACACGAACGGACCGAAGAACGGGAACGAGACCGCGAGGAGCCCGTGCGCGGAGTCGTCCTTCAGCAATCCGCCGTGCAGCGCGAGTACGAACGCGACGAGATCGCCCGGTTCGCCCTCGACGCGCAGCGTGACCGGCGCTGGCGTCGTGACGGGCGCGGTGACTTCGAGCCCGCGCGCGCGGTCCGGCCACAACGTGGCGAAGATGCCCGGCTGCAGCGCGACGATGCCGCCGTCCTGCTGCGTGCCCGCGCCGCCCGTGAACGTGGCGTCGAGGATGTGAAGGTTCACGAGGAGGAGCGGCATCACGTGCGGTTGCGACAGCCCGTCGCCGCCGATCACGCCGGGACCGCCGGTGCACGAGCCGCCCGAGAACAGGACGTTGACGATCGTGCCGGCCGGCGCGCCGACGGCGTCGAGCCGAACGCCGGGCCCGCCGAGCTTCGAGCCGACGCCGGTCGCGCCGCCCTGCAACACGCAGTCGTAGAACTGCGTCGACGATCCGACCCAAGCGCCTGGTCCGCCGCCGGAGGATCCTTGGCCCGGGATGTCGTCCTGACCGTGGCCGCCGGTCAACACGCAACGCACGACCACGACCGGCGCGCTGCCGCTGGTCGCGATGCCGGGGCCGCCCGGGATCTGCGCGAACGAGTTTGCGCCGCCGGGCGTACCCGTGAGCGTGCAGTCTTCGAACCAAGCCGGCGATTGACACGACGCGACGTACGTCGCTCCGAACCACTTGCCCGCGTGCAGAACGTGCTGCACGAGAGGTTTCACGTCGATGCCGCGCACGAGCACGTGACCGCCGGCGGGAACGCCTTCGACCGTCAGGTGCCGGCACGTCACCGCCGCCCCGACCGGATCGGCGACGAGCTCGATCGGCTTGTCGACGAGGATCGGCGTCACGTACGTGCCGGCATGGACGAGGACCGTGTCGCCGGCGCTCGCCGCGAGCACCGCGTCGGCGATCTCGACGTAGGGGCCGTTCTGCGGGTCGACGACGAGGACGCCGGCGCGCGCCGGCACCGCGAACGCGAACGACACGGCGGCGACGACGAGCGTGAAGCGGGCGTGCATGGCAGAACTCCGTACGTTGGGTCCGCGAACAGTCGCGGATCGTCGCGCGAGAGTCAAGCGACGCGGACCCTCAGGGCTCCACGCGCGGGGCGCGACCGCGGAGGGACGCGAGCACGCGGCGCGTGCGCGCCGGATCCGCGCCGGGACCGAACAAGTGCGCGTACGCGAACAGGCAGACATGCGGCGTCTCGCGCCGAGCCATCGTCAACTGCGCGTCGACGACGTCGGTCGACCGGTTCGGGTCGACCTGGATGCCTTCGACGAGCGCAACGCCGGTGTCGCGCGTCGCCTTGTTCCACGCACTCGCGCGGATGCGGAACTGCGTGACGTCGGCCGTGTAGTTCATCGGAAACACGGCGTCGACCAGGCCGGCGTCGACCCAGCGTCGGCTGTCGCGCTGATGCTTGTCCTGCGGGCCTTCCGGCGACGCGCCGACCGCGGCCGTCAGCGCGACCGCGGGGCGCGTGGCCGCGATCATCGCTCGCAGGTCCGCGACGAGTTGCGTGACCTGAGCGGCCTTCCATTCGCGCCATGCGTGCAGATCGTCGTCGGGTGCGAGCCCGGTCGCCGCGCGATACAGCGCGAGCGTCGTCGCATCGCGTGGGTATGCGTCCGGATCCTTCACGAGCTCGTCGACGAAGCGCACGTAGTCGAGATGCAATCCATCGATCGGGTAGTTCGCGACCAGCTCGCGCGCGACCGAGACGAGGTACGCGCGCACTTCGGGCAGACACGGGTTCAGGCTCACGTAGAACGCGTCGACGAGCGGTTGCCGCCGCCCCGCGCCGTCGAACCAGTGCCACTCCGGATGCGCGTTCCACAACTGGCGCGGATCCGCGGGCGGAGTCGCCCCGCGCCACGACGGCATGACGTTGAACCACGCGTGCAACTTCAGGCCGCGCGCGTGCGCCTCGCGGCACGCCACGTCGAGCGGGTCGTACCCGGGATCCGCGCCGCCGAGCTCCGGCGCCCACGGCTCGATCGTCGAGTTCCAGTGCGCGACGCCGTGGCCGCGGACTTGGAACATCACGTGGTCGAAGCCGGCGTCGGCGCACGTGCCGAGCGCGCGCTGGACGTCGGCCGCGGTCTTCGTGTCGAAGCGCGTGACCCAGATCGCGCGCGCCGGCGCGTCGAACAGCGTGGGCGACGAGCAGCCGCCGAGCGCGGCGAACGCGAGCGCCGCGAATGCATGGCGCGCGTTCATGTGCGCTCCTTGCGCCGACCGAGCAAGATCCCGAACGTGAACGCGATCGCGGCGCCGCACGGACCCTGCCACGGCCACGGGATGGATGGATGCGTCACGTTGCCGAGTGCGTCCGTGCGCGTGAAGAAGCCCCAGCGCGTCGCGCAGTACGCGATCGCGCAGCCGAGCAACAAGTACGGCAGGCGGGCCCAACCGAACGCGCGCTGCGTTCGGTTCGCGACGATCCATGCGACCACGAGGATCGTGCCGCCGGCGAGCACGATCGTCGAGAACGTGGGCCACGGCACCTGCGGATCGTCGAAGTGCGCGAGCGCATCCGCGAACGACGGCTGCGCGTCGTGCCACAGCAGCGCGAACACCGTCAGCACCGAGAGCGGCGCGCTGAAGCAGAATCCGAACCCGTCGACCTTGAGCGGCAGGAACGCGAGCAGGAAGCCCGCGAGCAAGGCGCCGCTCGTGTAGCCCGCGAGCTGCAGCGCGAAGTCGAGGAACGAGCGCGACTCCTTCGCGACGTCGACCATCGCGATCGCGATGAACGCGAGCAGCGCCGCGAACACGACGATCAGCACGCGGCCGACCGCGAGCTGCTTGCGATCCTCCGCCTCGGGCAGCGGATCGTCGTCGCGGAGGCCGAGCTTCCGACGCCGCAACGGTTGCCAGAACGCGGCCATCGTCGTCTGCGTCAGCGACGCATAGATCGAGTCGAGCCCCGAGATCGCCGCCGCGAAGATGCCCGCGATGATCAGCCCGGTGAGCCCAGTCGGGATCACGTCGACGATGAACATCGGGAACAGCCGCGTGTTCTCCTTCTGGTACGCGGCGAGGCTGTCGCCGGCCAGCGGGTGGTGCCGGTGGTACGCGTAGAGCGCGACGCCCACGAGCAACACGATCAACGTGCAACCCTGACCGACCCAGCTCGCGACGACGGCCTTGCCCGCTTCCTTCGGCCCGCGGCAACAGAAGATGCGCTGCGCCATCAATTGATCGGTGCCGAACTGCCCGACCATGAACAGCGTGCTGGCGATCGTCGCGGCCCAGATCGTGTTGGCCTTCGTCACGTCGGTCGACGCGTCGATCAGGTGGAACTTGCCCGCGTCGTAGCCCACGCGGAACAGCTCGGCGAAGCCGCCGTCCAAGTGCGCGACGACCGTGAACAACGCCACGAGCGCGCCGATCACGAACACGCCGAACATCAGCACGTCGGTCCAGATCACCGTCGCCATGCCGCCCATCAACGTCCAGACGACGGCGACGATCGTGATGATCGTGACCGACTGGACCTCGGACGGGATGCCGTACGCCTCGAGCGGTGCGAACACCTCGGGTCCGAGCGCGACCTCGAGCACGACCGCGGTCAGGTAGACGCGCGCCGATTGCGACAGCGTGCCGCCCAGGCAGAACAAGCCGGTCACGACCTTCTTCACGGCCGGGCCGAGGCGCTGCCCCATGTAGTCGTACGGCGAGTAGATCTCGCGCTCGTAGTACGCGGGCACGAGCACGCGCGCGACGATCAAGCGCGCGAGCAGCGCTCCGATCAATCCGTGCTGCCAGTACGTGAAGTCGCCGCCCGGTGCGAACACGAACGCCGGCACCGCGACGAACGTGACCGCCGAGATCTCGGTCGACACGATCGACAGCGCGACGGCCCACCACGGCAGCGTGCGGCCGCCGAGGAAGAAGTCGCGGATCGTGGCCTGCTTGCCGGCGAGCTTTGCGCCGAGGATCGTCGTGCCGACGAAGTAGAGCGCGACGATGACCCAGTCGAGCGCGGGGAAGTGGCTCGCGGCGAGCACCGACGTGGGCATGGCGCGAAAAACTACCGGCGCACTCCGGCCGTCTCAAGCGGCGTGGAATTCAAGCGAGCTGCGCGGCCGCGTCGCGGTCGGCATAGATCGTCGCGTCGGGGTGCATGCGTACGTAGCTCGCGGGGATGGCGGGACCGATCGGCCCTTCGAGCGCCGCCTTCAGGATCCCGGCCTTCGGCGTGCCGAACGCGAGCAGCACGATGCGCTTCGCCTCGAGGATCGTCGCGACGCCCATCGTGATCGCGTGCTTCGGCACGTCGGCCTCGGACGCGAAGCCGACCGCGTTCGCTTTCCGCGTCGACTCGTCGAGCGTGACGAGGCGCGTGCGCGACTCCGCGGTCGAGCCCGGCTCGTTGAAGCCGATGTGTCCGTCGAGACCGAGGCCCAGCAACTGCAGATCGATCCCGCCCGCGGCGCGGATCTTGGCCTCGTAGTCGGCGCAATGCGCGGCGAGGCCGTCCGCGGGCACGGCGCCGTTCGGCACGTGGCGATGCCCGCGCGGCAGGTCGACCTGGTCGAACAGGTGCTCGTGCATGAACCGATGGAAGCTCGCGGGATGCGCGAGCGCGATCGGCCAGTACTCGTCGAGGTTGAACGTCGTCGCGTGCGCGAACGACAGGCCTTCCTGGTGGCGCGCCGCGAGCTCGCGGTAGATCGCCACGGGCGACTTCCCGGTCGCGAGGCCGAGCACGACCGGCTGGCTCTGCGCGGCGCGCGCGCGCATGAGGTCCGCGACGCGCGCGGCGACCTCGCGCTCCGCTTGCGAACGGTGCTCGACTCGAATGAGCGTGGGGCGGTGTTCGGTCATCGCGGGCGCGAACGCTACTCTCGGCGCGCGGAGGCTGCCATGAGGCGAGCGGCGCATGCCTGCATCTTGCTCGCATTCCTTGGCGCCGTGCGCGGCGAGGGCGACGTGGCCGACGACGGGCGCGATCTTCTGCACCGGCTCGTGATGACGCTGGATCCGGTCGCGGAGGCGGACGGCGCGTATCCCGTCGTCGAGGGGCCGATCGCGTTCAACGAAGCGATCGTGTCGTGGAACGTCGACGTGCCCACGGGCGCGGGTTGCGTGTTCGAGGCGCGCGTCGCGCGCGGCGCCGAGCGCGACGCGGCGTGGTCGCCGTGGTTGAAGTTCGGTCGCTGCGGCGACGTCATCGATGCCGCGCCGACGGAGACGGAATTCGCCGACGGCAAAGTCGACGTCGACGTCTTCAAGTCGAAGATGCGCTTCGAGCGCATCCAGGTGCGCATGCGCCGGCTCGGCGACGCGGCGGCCGCGGCGAACGTGCGGGTGCCGCGTCTCGCGATCTGCCTCAGCGATACGTTGCCCGATCGCGGTTTGACGCCGCATCACGACGGCCTGGATCGCGTGGAGCCGCGGCGCGCCGTCCCATACCGCAGCCAGCACGCCGTCGACGCGTCGATCGCGCGCCGCGTGTGTTCGCCGACATGCGTCGCGATGGTCATGGAGGCGTACGGCGTCGCGCGCACGACCGAGGAAGTCGCCGCGCGCTCGTTCGATGCGGAGCACGACATCTACGGCAATTGGACGAACGCCGTTCAAGCGGCGTACTCGTTCGGAGTGCCGGGCTACGTCGACCGCTTCGAGAACATCGAGGACGCGCGCCGGTTCGTGAACGACGGCAAGCCGCTGATCGTCACGGTGGCGTTCGAGAGCGGCGCGCTGCGAGGTGCGCCGATGGAATCCACGAAGGGTCATCTCATCGTGTTGACCGGCGTGACCGACCGCGGCGACTTCACCGTGAACGATCCCGCCGCACGCGACGCGAAGTCCGGGCAGACCGTCTATCGCGCGGAGGACCTCGCCAAGGTCTGGATCGAACGCAACGGTGTCGCCTACGTGCTGCTCGACCCGAGCGCCGAGGAACCGAAATGACGGCGGGCGCGCGCGCCGCGCTGCTCGCGCTCGTCGCGGCGTTCGGCGCATGCGGCACGTGCCCGTCGTTCGACGGCGCGGCGGCGGCGCGCGAGCCGCTCGTGCGCGTCGCCGACGTGGACCCGCGCATCCGCATCGACCTGCGCTACGCGACGCCCGACAACTTCACGGGCCGCGTCCTCTACGACCGCCCGGTCGCGCGCCTGCGCGCGAGCGTCGCCGAGCGCTTGCGCCGCGTGCAGGACGAACTCGAGCGCGACGGCCTCGGGCTCGTGATCTACGACGCGTATCGACCGTGGTCGGTGCAGTGGACGCTGTGGGGCGTGGTCGCGAACCCCGACTACGTCGCCGATCCGCGGCGCGGCTCGCGCCACAATCGCGGCGCCGCCGTCGACGTGGGTCTCGTCGACGACCGCGGCCACGCGCTGCCGATGCCGAGCGCCTACGACGAATTCACGGAGCGCGCGCATCGCGACTACGCCGGCGGCACCGACGAGGAACTCGCGAACCGCGAGCGCCTCGCGCGCGCGATGGAAGCGCAAGGCTTCACGGGCCTGCCGACCGAGTGGTGGCACTTCGACGCCCCGCACTGGGAGTGGTACCCGATCGCGGATGTGCCGTTGGAAGACCGCTGACCGGCTCGCCGGCTCACCGCTCCGCCCGCTCGCCCGCTTCACTCTCGCGGTTCGCCGTCACTCCCGCCGACTCTCACCAGCGCTGCTTGAATCCGCGCGCCAGCGTTGCCTGCCACGGCTTCACTGCGCGTGAAGCAGTGGCATGCAACGCTGGTTCGCAGCGGGATGTGGAGCGGGCGAGAGTCGGCGGGCGTGAAGTCGAGCTGGATTCGTGGAGCCGTGAAACGGGCGAGCGGGCGAGCGGGTGGCCAAGTTCGCTTCTTCACTTCCCCTCCAGCGCTTCGAGCTCCTTGCGCAGCACGGGCTCGAGCACGTCCGCGATGACGACGTGCCCGGCGTCGAACGGATGCACGTCGTCCATGAACAGCGCGCCGCCGCCCGCCGCCTTTAGTGCCGGCGTCGGATCGACGACGGGGATGCCGTACTCCGCGCCGACGCGATCCATCGTGGCGTAGAACTCGTTCTTCCACAGGCGCGGCTTGTCCGCGGCCACGGGTTCCTTCATGAACACGAGCCGGATCGCGCGCTGCTTGCACAGCTCCGCGAAGCGGCGCAGCACGCCCTCGTAGCGCATCGGCGGCGTGCTCTCGGCGTCCCACCGTGGCGGCTCGCCGACCTGATCGACGAAGCAGCGATTGCCGCGCTCGAACAACGACTCGCCCGCGGTGATCGACGCGCGCGTGCGCAGGTCGTCGATCAACGAGCGCTCGTAGCCGGGCGCCGAGATGCGGTCGTAGTACGCGGGCTCGTCGAACTGCGTCAGCGTCGGCGCGTCGTTGTAGTACAGGCTCAAGCACACGACGTCCGGCTCGAACGCGACGCCGACGTTCTTCAGGAAGTGGAACTGACGGATGCCGGTGCTGCCCGACCACGCCCCGATCAACACCTCGACCGGACGCCGGAACGGCTCGGCGACCGTCTTCGAGCCGTTCTTGAAGCGCTCTTCGAGCATCTGCCCGTACGCCTCTTTCGTGCCGTAGCCGTACGTGCTCGACGTGCCGAGGAACATGACGCGGCGCGTGTTCTCGGGCTTCTGCAGCGCGTGGACGCGCTTGCGCAGCTTGTGGTCGACGACCCACGTGCTCCACCGCCGGATCAGCGGATGGCACGCGTGCAGCAGGTGGGGCTCGATGCGCTCGCCGCTCCACTCGACCGGCGTGAACGAGTTCATGCGCTTCACGTCCGCCGGCCAATGCCGCTGCGTCACGTGCACGAACACGACCGCGCCGGCGCCGAGCGCGACGACGAACGCGCCGTAGAAGCGCAACACGCCCGCGGCGCGCACGCGCGTCATCGCGGCGAAGAACAGCACGAGCGTCGTCGTCGCCGCCGCGAGCAGCGCCGGCGTCGCCGGCACGGCTTCGCCCGGGACATCGGCGCGCAGCGCGAGCGTCCACGGGACCAACGCGATCGCGCCGAGCGCGAGTCCGACCGGACCGAGGAGCAACGACCCACGCAGCAGCAGCGCGAGCAGCACCGCGAGCGCGAGCCCGTACACCGCGGGCGCCGCCGCCGCGGCGCCGCGCTCGCCGAGCAGCTCCGCGTCCGGCGGCGGCGCGGCGACCGCGGTGACGGTGACGTCGTCCATCTCCGCCGTTCCGGTGAGCGTCTGCATCGACACGCCGCCGCGCGGATACAGGTCCTCGGTCGTGCGCGCCACCTCGTTGCCGCCGAAGAACGCGCGCACCGTCTTCCCGCGCCCCTCGATGCGCAGCTTGCTCGCGACGCGCACGGGCACCGCGCCCGAGCCGCTGCCGATCAGCGTGAAGCCGTCCTCCTCGACGCGCGCGAAGCGCGTCGCGACGGCGGGGTCGGCCGACAGCATCAGCGCGATGCCCTCGCCGGACTGAGCGCGCACCCGCGCCTCGACGATCGCGCCGGGCATCAGCGCGACGGTGCCCTCCAGATCGAAGTCGCGGAACTGCGTGCGCGAGAACGTCGACGTCGCCGCCGTGAGCCGCGCGGCCGGCAGCACGATCGGATCGGGGTCGGGCGCGGCGGCGCGGCGCAATTGCTCGCGCAGCGGCTGGAGCTGCGCGGTGCGGTGCTCGAAGCCGGCGAGGCCCGCGATCACGGCCATGCAGGCGAACGCGATCGGCCCGAGCCATGCCGGCACCCGCGCGGCGCCTTCCGGCGCGCGATCGAGGAACGGCCGCAACCGGAACAGCGCGGCGCCGAGCGACGGCGCGCCGAGCAGGAGCAGCAGCGCGACCGGCGGCACGCGCGACTTGTCGCCCTGGAAGATCGCGAGCGCGCAGGCCAGCGCGGGCAGCGTCGCGGCGCGCAACAGCGCGGAGAGGAACGCGGCACGAGTCGGCCGCGTGCCGCAGCAGCCGAGCAGCAAGACGGCCAGAGCCGCGAGCGCGAGCAGGCCCTTGGCGACGCCGCGGAGGCTGCTGCGAAGGATCGACGCGCGCGGCAAGTTCCGCAGCTCGTCGACCACGGTGAACGGCGTGTTGCCGACACGGCCGCTGATCTCGAGGCGCACGACCCGCAGGAAGCCGGACGACGTCGCGACCGAGATCGCGCCGCCGGTGTCCTCGATGCCGTCCGTCGTCAGCACCGTGTCGCGATTGACTTGCGCCTGGAGCCGCGGGCCGTCGAACAGCACCGACAGCTCGACCGGCTTGAAGCGCGGGCCGGCGAAATCCTGGTCGTTGCGTTGCTGGCCCTTCTGCTGGAGCTGACCGTCCTGCTCGCGCAAGAACACGAGGCCGAACCCATACGACGGCGTGAGTCGCAGGATCGTGGCGCTGCGGTCGCGCTCGCGCACGCGCAAGTCGATCGGCGAGCCCTCGTCCATGCGCGCGGCCGCGACGCGCACCGTCTCGATGACGCGCTGATCGTCCTTCTCGTCGCCGAAATGCAGCCGTTGGCCCGGGGCGATCAAGACGCCGCTGGTGCCGTCCTCGACCGTCAGGATCTCGCCGCGCGCATCGACGGCGTGCCAGAACGCGCCGCGCGCGTACGACGACGTGGCCGGCTTCTCCTGCGCGACCTGCGCGCGCCCGAGCCCGAGCAGGCCGAGCACGATCGCGAGGACCGACACGAAGCCGAGGGCCGGACGCAGGGGCGTCCGGCCCTCGGTGTGTTCAACCGATGCGACATCGGCCAACGTCCGATCATCCGCCCTTGGCGTCGGCTTCGATTTCCGCCTCGAGCTTGTCCAGCTCGTCGCTCGCGTTCTCGGGCGTGATGTCCTGCTCGGCCTGGGCCTTCGCCTCGGCCAGCGACGGGACGACGATGTCGGAATCTCCGAGCGAACTGCTGCCGCACGCGGCGAGCGGCACGAACAGCAGCGCGCCCGCGGCGCGTCGCGCGATGGTCTTCAAGTTCATGGTCTCCTCCGATCCTTGCGTGTGAGGGTTACTTCTGGCCTTCGCGAGTTGGCTCGCGCGTGGGCTCGCGGGTCGGTTCGCGCGCGGGCTCGCCGCGCTTGATCGCCGCGTCCTCGGCGCTCTGCGCCGCGCGCCGGCGCTGATCGAGCTCGCGCTGCTGCGCGTCGAGCTTGTCGATGCGCGCGAGCATCGCCTTGTCGTTCTTCTCGGTCGCGATCGCGCGCAGGCGCGCGAGGCGGGCGCTGCGGACGTTCATGTTGCGCTCGTGCACCTGGCGTGCGCGGTCGAGCCCCTTGCGGCGCGCGTCGACCGCCTCGTCGGCGCTGCGGCGCGCGTCGCCGCCGCCGTTCGCGGCTTCGGCGCGGCGCCGCTCTTCCGGCGTCATCGTGCGCTCGGCGTTGCCGCGCGCGCGATCGCCTTCGGCCTGCGCCCGGCGGCGGGCGTCGTCGGTCGTCGCGGTGCGGTCCGGCGTCCGCGTCGGCGTGCGCTGCGCTTCGGCGCGCCGCTTGGCGTCGTCGTTGTTCTGCGCGGGGCGGGAAGCGGGTCGGCTCGGCTCGGCCGGCCGCGGCCGGTCCTGCGCCAGCGCGGCCGCCGTCGCGAGCAGGGACACTCCCGCCGCGAGTGCGATCAGATTCATGCGTTTCATGGTTTCCATTCCTTTCTTCGGTGAAGCGAGCTTGCGGATCTTCTCAGGACGATGCGAGCGCGTCGAAGGTTCGGACGGCTCGGCCTGGCCCCTTGTACGGGCGGCGACCCGCCGGAGCCTCGCCGGCGGGGGCCGCGGTCACTTCAACCCCTCGAGGGCGGCGGCATGGCGTTGCTGTCGCTTCGCGACCGCCGCGGCGTCGGCGCTCGCGAGCCCGCCTTCCGCCGCGTGCAGCGACGCGGCGCGCGTCTTGCCCGCCGGGTGCGTCGAGAGCCAGCCGCCGGCGCCCTTCTGGTCGGGCATGCGCTCGAGGAAGGCGGCGAGCGCCTTCGGGTCGTAGCCCGCGCCGGAGACCAAGCGGATCGCGAGCTGGTCCGCGGCGCTCTCCTTGTCGGCGCCGTAGCCGCCCGACAGGATCGTGAACGCCATCTCGTCGCAGCTCTTGTCGAAGACCTTCGACAGCTCGCCGAGCTTCGCGTCGAGCTTCGCGCGCTTCTCGGGATCGTCCTCGTACTTCTCGTCCTTGTAGAGGTTGAGGCCGAGCTGTCCCGCCTGCACGAAGTTGCTCTGGTTCACCGCGGCGAGGCCGTGCTTCAGCGTCACGTGCGCGATCTCGTGCGCGAGGACGCCGGCGAGCTCGTCCTCGCTCCGCGTCAGCTTGAGCAGGCCGGTCGTGACGAACACGAACCCGCCGGGCGTCGCGAACGCGTTCAGTTCGGGCGAGTCGAGCACCGTGAAGCGGTAGCCCTTGAACGTCTGCCGCACGGCGTCGTTGCTCTGCGCGACGTTCTGGCCGACGAGCGCGACGTGCTCCGTGACCGCGTCGTTCGCATGCATCGGGTAGCGCGCGTCGACCAGCACCTGCGCGGCAACGCCGCGGCCGATGTAGTGCTCTTCCGACGGGATGAGGTCGTTGTAGTCCGTGATCGTGCGGGCGAGCGATTCGCCGACCTGCTTGTAGCGGTCGTCGCCGGTCACGGCCGTCGCGAGGTCGCCGGCGCCCTTCAGGAAGTCCGAGCCCTCGCCACCGCAACCGACGAACAAGACGCCGGCGCCGACGAGCGCGATCGAGGACGCGGAGAGCAGGAGGATGCGAGGCTTCATCAGTTCTGCCCACCCTGCTTGCGGAACGTGACGATCGCGTCGAGGCTCGTCGACTTCGCTTCGATCTGGTCGACGCGCTGGTAGCCGGGCTCGAGGTTCGGTTCGTCCTTGCGGTGCTGCGCTTCGACCTTCGGGTTGAAGCCGCGCGCTGCGGCGGTGCGCTCGGCGTAGGTCACGCCGGTCGCGCCCGCGCCGACCGCGACGCTGTAGCTCTTGGAGTCGAGCAGCGCCGATCCATGGATGAAGCCCTCGGCGCCGCCCGCGCGGGCGCGATACCAAGGACTCTGCGCTTCGATGATGTCGACGGTGTCGCCGCCGGCGAGCTGTTTCACCGCGGACGACAGCGACCGCGGCTGTTGGCGCAGCACGGCCGACGACAGGCTCACGCGGGCTTGCGTACCCGCTTGCAGCGTCGGGCCTTGCGTCTGCGCGAGCGCGGCGGCCACGCACACGAGCGCGGCGACCGGCGCGACCCAGGACATGCGATTCATGGACCGTCTCCTCGAAACGAGGCCGAGATTCTAGAACGCCGCAGCGCCGGGTTTCGCTCCGGATGAACGGGAATGACGTGCCGGGGGGCGCCGTCCGGCCCCGCGATCACTTCTCGGTGAGCGTGATGATCCCGTCGAAGCCGCCCTTCGGGTGCTTCGCGGCGTACTCCTCGCACAGCTTGATGAACCGAACCGAGACCGGATCCCCGCCCGGCCGGGCCGCGTGGCTCTGCTCGAACACCTTCGTGGCCGCGGCGAACTCGCCGCGCTGGAACAGCGCGAGGCCCTCCGCGAACGTCGCGGCCCAGGCCGGCAGCGACGTCTCCAGCGCGCCGCCGGCGCCGAGCAGCTCGTGCACGCCGACCGGTTCGTTCTTGCCCTTCACGCGCAGCTTGCCGAGCGGGCGCACGATCGCGGCGCCCTCGCCGGCGGCGGCGAGCGTCGCGTCGGTGACCATCACGACGCTGTCGAAGAACTTGTTCGCGCCTTCGAGCCGCGACGCGAGGTTCACCGAGTCTCCCATCACCGTGTAGTCGAAGCGGCGCGAGCTGCCCATGTTGCCGACGACGACCTCGCCGGTGTTGATGCCGGTGCGCGCGACGAGGTTCGGCAGGCCGAGCGCGCTCTTCTCGGCGACGAAGCGCGCGAGCCGCTGCTGGCAATGCGCGACCGCGGCGAGCGCGACGCGCGCGTGGTCGGGTCGCGGCAGCGGCGCGCCCCAGAACGCCATGATCGCGTCGCCGAGGTACTTGTCGATGACGCCCTTGTGGTCGAGGATGATGTCCGTCATGGCGGTCAGATACTCGTTCAGGAACGTGACGAGATCTTCCGCCTTCATCTTCTCGCTGAAGCTCGTGAAGCCCGCGAGGTCGGAGAACTGGATCGTCATCGCGCGCCGCTCGCCGCCGAGGCGCAAGTGGTCGGGGTGGTCCTCGAGCTGCTTGACGACCTCGGGCGCGAGATAGCGCGAGAAGCTCTGGCGGATCTCGCGGCGCTTCTTGCCCTCGGTGTTGAACAGGTACAGCGCCGAGCCCGTGTACGACAGCACCGCGCCGGTGAGCGGCGCGACCGCGTCGATCACGAGTCCCGAGCGGAACGCGAGCAGCACCGCGCCGAAGAACGCGAGCACGACCGGAGCGACGATGAACAGCGCGGAGCGCTTGCGGCTCGCGCGCACGGCCGTGACGCCGACGATCGCGCCGAGCAGGACGGCGATCGCGAACCCGGCCCACGCCGGCACCCGCCGCCGCGCGTCGCCGCGGATGAGGTTGTCGATCGCGGTGGCTTGCAGCTCGGGCCCGGGCAGCGAGTCGTCGACCGGCGTGGAGACGACGTCGGGCGCGCCGATGACGTTCGCGCCGATCACGATGACGTCGCCGTCCTTCAGCGATTCCCTCCATGCCTTGGCGTTCGCGGTCGGCTCGGCCTGGAACAGCTCGGTCACCGAGACGGTGGGGTACGTGCCGCGAGCGCCGCGGAAGTTCACGAGCAACCGGCCGTCGCCGTCCAGCGGCACGTCGACGTTGCCGAAGCCCTTGAGCGCGTCCGGCCACAGGTTGATCGACGACTCGCCGAGCAGCGTCATCGCGGTCGCGAGCGCGAGCGAAGGCACGTACTGCTCGCCGACGCGGCCGACGATCGGCAGCGTGCGGACGAGATCGCCGCGGTCGATCTCGATGCGCGCGTTGCCGAAGCGCGTCACGGCGTCTTGCAGCGCCGGCTCCGCGAGCAGCGTGCGTCCGAGTGCGGGCGCGCCGCTCGAATCGCCGTAGACGGCGATCGTGTACGGCGGCGGCAGCGGTTCCGCCGGCGGTTCGCCCGGCGATTCCGCGATGAACGCGAGCGTGACGTGGGAATGCGCGCGCAGCAGGTCCGCGAGGAGTTGGTCCTCGCCCTTCCCGTCGCGCATGACTTTGCCCGGTCCGACGAAGAGGAGGTCGATCGCGATCGCGCCCGGCTTCACGCCGAAATCCGAGACGGCCTGCACGAGCTCGCCCCAGAAGTCGCGCGGCGGCGGATACACCAGCGTCTTGTCTTCCTTCTGGTACGCGTTGAAGTCGGCCTCCGTATAGAGGAGCAGCTTCACGCGCGACGTGCGGCCGAGCTCCGGGTCCGCGAAGCCGCTGACCAGGCCGTCGTAGAGCTTCGCTTCGAACCGTTGGAACAGCGGGGTCAGGCCCAGCAGCGCCGCCAGCGCGCCGGCTCCCGCGCCGAGCAGCAAACCGACGGGCGTGGGTTGGAGCTTCTTCATCGACGGGCGGGACCTGCGGCGGGCGCGGTGCGCGGACGTCGCGTAGCATAGCCACCCTCATGCAGACTCGCGGAACGAGAGCGGGACGCGCAGTTGCGCCGTGGATCGTCGCGGCCGCCGTGCTCGCGGCGTCGCTCGCGCTGCTGCCGTCGGCGCGGTCACGCGCGGCGCACGCGCTGGAGCGCGCCGGGCGCGCGTGCCTGCTGCGCGATCCGCCGCCGCCGCTCGCCGAGGAACACTACGTCGCGCTCGCGCGCCGTTACTTCGAGCACGCGCGCGACGCGAACCGCGCCGCGTCCGAGCGGCTCGCCGCCGCGGAGATCGCGTGGGCGGCGACCGCGCTGTCACGCACCGACCTCCTCGGCGAGGCGTTCGACGCGCAGTTCGACGAGCTGCTCGCGTGGTGCGAGGAGCTGCCGGAAGAGCGCGGCTTCCTCGCGCTCGCGCTGTCCGCGATCCGCGACCACCGCGAGCAGCAGACGGCGGCGGCGCGCGGCGGCGGCAATCCTGCCGACGCGCTGCTGCTCGAGAGCCTCGCCGCGGTCCACGAGGCCGTCGACCCCGACAACGGCGCGGTGCCGCTGTTCCTCGCCGGCGTCGCGCTCGAGGCGCGTCGGCCGATCGAGGCGCAGGACCTGCTGGTGCGCGCCGCGTGCGCGCCGCGCATCGACGAGCAGCTCGCGCGCCGCGCGCGGCTCGCCGAAGAACTGCTCGTGAAGTCCGGCGTCGAGCCGCTCGTCGCGCGCGACTTCCTCGTGCGCGTGGCCTTCCATCGCACCGGCGCGCGCGCGGGGGCGGGGTTCGTCGCGGTGGCGGACGGGTTCGCGCCGTTCATCGAGCGCGACGACACGCGCCTGACGCTCGCGCGCGTGGCGGAGCGCGTCGCCGCGAGCGCGCTGCTGCGCGCCGACGCGCGCGCCGCCGCCGAATTGGCGCACGCGGCCCGCGCGGCGCCGCGCCCGTCCGAGCGCGGCCAGAGCCGAGCTGAGCGCGCCCAAGCCGACGCGCGGCGCTGGCTCGAGCGCAGCAACGGGTTCCTGCGGCCGGTGCGCGGCATCCACGATCTCGCGATCGCGTTCGCCGTCGTGTTCGCGCTCGCCGGCTCGTGCGTCCGCGGGCGGCGCGTCGAGCCCGGCGCCGCGGCGCGCCGGCGCCGCGGCGCCGGCGCGATGCCCGCGGTCGCGACGGGGTTCGCGCTGGCGGCGCCGTTCTTCACGCTCGCCGCGCTGCGCATGAGCGAAGTCTGGCCGTTCGAGCCCGGCACGCGCTTCGTCGACGTCGTCTGCGCGCCGCATCCGGCGCTGCTGTTGCTGCCGCTCGCGGCGGCGCCCTTCGCCGTGTTCGTCGGCTTCGTGGCGCGCGAGTCGGACGCCGGCTCCGCGGCCGCGGTGCGGCGGCTGCTGTTCACGCTCGCGTTCGCGTTGGCGCTCGGCTTCACGTGGACGTGCTCCGCGATGGACTCGATCGACGCGCAGAGCGCGCGCGAGCTCGCGGAGCTCGTTCAGACCGGCGCGGCGGGGCCGTCGTCGGAGTGAGGTCTGCGCGGCAACCGGCCGCGACCGCGCGTGAAGAGGATCGGCACGACGACGACCAGCGTCGCGAACCCGAGCGCGAACCCGCCGACGCCGACCTGGACCCACGCGGCGGCCGCAGGCGTGGTGCCGCGCTCGGCGAGCAGCCCCGTCTGCGCCGCGAGCAGCGCGAACGGAACGACGGGCAACCCGACCGTGCCGACGGCGATGCCGAAGAACAGCAGCATCTGCGCGAGCGCGATCAACGCGTGGGCGAGCAGGAGCGGCGGCAGCAGGCCGGGTGCCGAGTCGTACCAACCGTCGTCGAGCAGCATCCGCAGGAAGTCCTCGCGGAACCAGCTCGCGAGCGCGACGCACGCCGCGAGCAACAGCGCGGTCGTCGTGAGGATCGAGCGCAGCTCCGGCAACGGCGACGCGCGCGCCAGCACACGCACGCGCGAGCGCACGAGCAGCACGAGCGCGAACGGCGCGGCGATGAACTCCGGGAAGCGCGCGATCGCCGACATGCCGGCGTACAGGCCCGCGTCTTCGCCGCTCATGCGCACGTTCGCGATCACGACGTCGGCGAACGACAGCATGCCCGCGAGCGCGAGCGTCGCGAGCGTGCGCGGCGCGCCGCCGAACGCGTGCCGCAGTGGCGGCGGCGCGGCGTCCTCCGGCGCGCGCGGCAGCAACGCGCGCGCGACGACGATCACGACGAGCGGCGCGAGCGCGCAGGCGACGAGCGCGCCGCGCGCCGCGCCGAACGGCGCGACGAGCGCGAGCGACAACGCGAGCCGCAGCGCCGGTTCCGCGACCGTGAGCAGTGCGAACCAGCGCACGCGCGCGACGCCCGCGACCGCCGCCGTCGTCGTGCGTGCGAGCGCGTGCCCGAGACCGATCCACGGCGCGAGCGCGAGCGCCAGCGCGGGCCAATGCAGCAGGTGGCCCGCGTTCGGCACGCTCGCCAACGCGACACCGAGGAGCGCCGCGCCGATCGCGACCGCGACGAAGCAACGATCGAGGCGGCGCGTCCACGCCGGGTCGGCCGTGCCGAAGCGGCGCGCCGAATCGGCGAAGGTCGCCGACAGCGTGACGCTCGGCAGGATCGCGGCCGCGAACGCGCACGACGCGGCCGCGACGAACGCGAGCTCCGCGGGCGCGAGGCGCAGCACGAGACTCTTCAGGAACAACAGGTGGAACAGCAGCGCGCCGCCGTAGGCGACGGGCAGCACGATGCTGCCGCGCGCGCGATCGCTGGCGCCAGGCGGTGCGGCGGACTCGGACAATCGTTTCTCCGCCGGGTGTCGCGCCGGAGCTCGTCTTCTAACATCCGGCCGACGACGCGTGGAGGTGCACGATGCGGCGCGAGTTCGAAGTGACGTGCCCGAACTGCTCCGGCTGGCTGCTGCTCGACCTCGAAACCGGCGAGGTGATCCGCCACGGCGCCGAGCGCCCGAAGAAGGCGCCGCCGCGCAAGAAGGGCGACGTCAAGGCGTTCGACGATGCGCTCGACCGCGTCACGAAGCGCGCCGCCGATCCGGCCGATCCGTTCGACGACGCGCTGCGCTCGCTGAAGGACCAGAAGAAGAAGCTCGACCGCGCCTTCGACGACGCGAAGAAGAAGGTCAAGGACGACCCCGACGCCGACGACTTGCCGCGCCGGCCGTTCGACCTGGACTGAACATCGTCCCCGCCGGTCCGCAGGATCCCTGCCAGGCCGGCGCCGTCGACGTCGGCGTCAGAACAGGAACCCGCTCGACGCGCCTTTCTCGACGTGCGTGATCTTGTCGAGGCGGAACGTGCGGAGCAGCCCATCGTCGGGGCAGAACGCTTCGAGCACGTCGGTGCCGTACCACGAGTAGAGGATCCGCGGCGAGACGATCTTCTGCTGCGTCTTCGCGCTGCCGGTGTCGAGGTGCAGGTTCACCTTCGATTGCGACTTCACCGCCTCGGCGAGCAGCTTCAGCCCGAACGGGAGCGTCGGTTCCTGGGGCAAGTACTTCTCGAGCGGCTCGGAGCCGCCGGAACACTCGACGAGCTTCGCGAGCGGCGCGCGGTCGCCGCCGAGGATCTCGGTCAAGCGCCGCACGAGGAAGCGCACGAGGTTCGCGTCGCCGAGCGCGCGGTGGCGCGCGTCCTGGCGCGGCAGGCCCGCGGTCTCGATCAGCGTGTCGAGCGAATGCGAGTTGCCCGGATACGACCGGCGCGCGGCCTTCAGCGAATCGAGGAACGCGAGCTGCGGCGCCGGACAGCGCGCGCGCCCGAGCTCGAGGCCGATCATCGCCGCGTCGAACGGCGCGTTGTGCGCGACGAGCACCGCGTCCTGCGCGAACTCGAAGAACCGCCGCAGCACGGTGCACGCGTCCTGCTGGCCGCGGACCATGTCGTCGGTGATCTGATGCACCGCGGTCGACTCGGGCGGGATCGGCTGGCCCGGGTCGATCAGCGCCGCGAACGTCTCGACCTCGCGGTCGCCGACGAAGCGCGAGCCCGCGATCTCGATCACGCGCGTCCCGGCGCCGGTGCCGGTCGTCTCGGTGTCGAACGCGACGAACGTGACTTCCGCGAGCGCCTGATTCGGATCGTGCATGCGGCGGAACATACGCGGCCCGCCGCCGCGCTGCCACCGCCCGCGTTTCAGTCGACCGGGGACGCCTGCCGAAGCAGTTCGATCTCGGTACTCTCTGCGCCCTCGTCGTCGTCCAACACGCTCGCACGCGGGCGGGATCGAACCGGACCGAACCCTTTGAAGCTCTCCGCGTCGCTCTCGCTGCCTCTGGTCGCCTGGCGCCACCGCGAGCTGTTGATCTCGTTCGTGTGGCGCGACTTGAAGGCGCGGTACGAGGGCTCGCTGTTCGGCCGGCTGTGGCCGTTCCTGAATCCGCTGATCCTGTTCGGCGTCTACTACCTCGTGTTCGCGCTCGTGCTGAAGCAGCGCTTCGCCGTCGCCGGGCAGGAGCAGCTCGAGGGCTCGATCGCGGCCTTCTACATCATGGCCGGGTTGCTGCCGTGGATCGCGTTCTCGGAGTCGCTCGTACGCTGCACCGGCGTCGTGCTCGAGAACGCGAACCTCGTGAAGAAGATCGCGTTCCCGTCGCAGCTCCTGCCGCTCTACGCGGTGATCGTGAACGCCGTGTACTTCCTGATCGGGCTCGCGGTGCTCGTGATCGCGCGCGCGGTCGCGTTCAAGAGCCTGCCGCCGACCGTGTGGCTGCTGCTGCTCGCGATCCCGCTGCAGGTCGTGTTCACGACCGGGCTCGGCCTCCTGCTCGGCGCGGCGAACATCTTCCTGCGCGACACGGCGCAGAGCATCCAGCTCATCCTCATGCTGTGGTTCTTCACCACGCCGATCGTGTATCCCGCGACCCTGATCACCGAGGACCCCGAGTTCCATCAGTGGGCGTGGGTCCTGAACCTGAACCCGTTCCATCACCTGCTCGAGATCTACCGCGCCGCGCTCGTCTACGACCACGTTTCGGTGCCGTGGAGCTCGATCGGCGTGTTCGCGTTGATCGCGATCGCCGTGTTCATTCCGGGCCACGCGTTCTTCCTCGCCACGAAGGGGAGGTTCGCCGATGAAATCTGACGTCGCCGCGCCGGCAGCGACCGCGGACCTCGCCGTCGTCGTGCGCGGCGTGGGCAAGAAGTACAAGATCTACGACACGCCGTTCTCGCGCATCCGCGAGGCGGTCTCGTTCGGGAAGAAGAAGTTCCACAAGGAGATCTGGGCGCTGCACGGCGTCGACCTCGAGGTCGCGCACGGCAAGGCGCTCGGCATCATCGGCAGCAACGGCGCCGGCAAGTCGACGTTGCTCAAGATCCTCGCCGGCACGACGACGCCGACGATCGGCCACTTCACGCTGAAGGGCAAGGTCGCGTCGCTGCTCGAGCTCGGCACCGGCTTCCACTCCGAATTCACCGGCCGCGACAACATCTTCCTGAACGCGTCGGTGATGGGCTTCTCGCGCGCGGAGACGCGCGCGCGCCTCGCCGAGATCATCGAGTTCACGGAGCTCGGCTCGTTCATCGACCAGCCGGTGCGCACCTATTCGTCCGGCATGATCATGCGGCTCGGCTTCTCGGTCGCGACCGCGATCGACCCCGACGTGTTGATCATCGACGAGATCCTCGCGGTCGGCGATCTGCACTTTCAGAAGAAGTGCATCGACCGCATCTTCGACTTCCGGAAGCGCGGCAAGACGATCATCTTCTGCTCGCACTCGCTCTACGACGTGCGCCAGGTCTGCGACGACGTCATCTGGGTCAAGCAGGGACGCATCGAGCAACGCGGCGATCCGCTCAGCGTGACCGCGAACTACGCGAACTACGAGCGCAGCTTGCTGCATCAACCCGAGCTCGCCGTGGGCGGCGTGCCGATCTCGCCGGAGAAGGATCCGCCGAAGCTCGACTCGGTCGCGCTCGTCGACGCGAAGGGCGAACCGGTCTCGATCATCAAGACCGGGCAGAAGCTCGTCATGCGGCTCGAGTACCACGTGCCGCCGCGCTGGACGAAGCCGATCAACTGCGGGTTCGCGATCTGGCGCTCCGACAACGTGCTGATCGCCGCCGCGTCGTCCGGGCACGACGGCGTCGACGTGCCGTGCACGCCCGGCGGGCGTCATCGCGCGCTGATCACGGTGCCGCGCATCGACCTGAACGACGGCGAGTTCACGGTGATCGGGTACCTCTACGACGAGAACTGCCTGCACATCTACGACCACCGCATGAACGAGCTGCCGCTCGTGATCCAGCCGCAGCACGGCCACGTCGGCGTGATCTCGTTGAACCACGAGTGGCGCTTCGAAGACCCGCGGTGACGGCATGCACGACCTCGCCGTCGTCTTCGTGAACTTCAACTCCGGACGCCTCCAAGCGTCCGCGGTGCGGTCGCTGCGCGCGCAGGAGTTCAGCGGCAAGGACGGCGGCAAAGGCTCGCTGCAGATCGTCATCGTCGACAACAAGTCGCCGGTCGATCAGCACGCGGAGCTCGATCCGCTGCGCGACCTCGGTTGCACCGTCATCTATCACGACAAGAACGACGGCTACGGCGCGGGCATGAACCTCGGCATGCGCCACGTCGACGCCGAGTACGTGCTGCTCGCGAATCCCGACGTGCTCGTGCTGCCGGGCGCGCTCGAGGCGTTCGTCGCGACGATGCGCTCCGATCCGCGCATCGGCGCGGTCGGGCCGCGCGGCTACCTCGATCCGGACCTGTTCATCCTGCTGCCGCAGAACGACCTGCCGACGCTGTCGCTGCACATCGAAGAATCGCTCGGCCGCGTGCATCAAGGCGTCGCCAAGCGCGCGTCGTTCCGGCGCACGCGCCGCTTCCTGCGCACGTGGCTGTCCGACGCGACGCAGGACTGCCGCATGATCTCGGGCTTCGCGATGCTGTTGCGCACCGACCTCGCGCGGCGGCTCGGGCCGTTCGACGAGACCTTCCCGTTCTACTTCGAGGACGGCGACGTCTGCCGCCGCGTGCAGGCCGCGGGCTACCGCGTCGTGCTGGCGCCGCAGGCGCGCATGATTCACTTCTTCGACCAGAGCGCGCGCACGCTGCGCGAGGAAGTGCAGCGCCGCTATCACGTGTCGCGCGCGCGCTACTACCGCAAGTTCTACGGCCGGCTCGGCTCGTGGATCTTCGACCGCTTCGAGCAGTACGCCGGCAAGCGCGGACCGGCCGGACAAGGCTGGCGCTTCCTCGAGCCGGCGAGTCTCGGCGACGTCGCGGAACCGCTCGCGCTCGATCTGCCGGGCGGTACGACGACGTGGATCATGGAGATCGCGACCGATCCCGCGTTCCTGTTCTGCGGCGGGCACGTCGGCAACGGGCCGCGGCTGCAGTTCCCGCACCGGGCGTGGGACGCGCTCGAGGCAACGACGTGGTACCTGCGCGTGCTCGACCTCGCGACGCTGCATCCGCTCGCGTACGTGACGTTCAAGAAGACGAAGCACACGCCCGGACCGATCGCGTTCGAGGAGCTGTGATGCCGCCGGCGCCGCTCGTCTCGATCGTGATCCTGTCGTGGAACACGCGCGAGCTGCTCGAGCGGTGCCTCGAGTGCGTGCGTGCGATCGACCCCGCGCTCGAGCGTGAAGTCGTCGTCGTCGACAACGCGTCGTCCGACGACAGCGTCGCGCGCGTGCGCGAGCGCTTCCCCGAAGTGCGGTTGATCGTGAACGCGACGAATCTCGGCTACGCCGAAGGCAACAACGTCGGCATCCGCGCCGCGCGCGGTCGCTTCGTGTTCCTGTTGAACAGCGACACCGAGGTCGCGCCCGACGCGCCGGGACGACTCGTGCGCTTCCTCGAGTCCGAGCCGTGGGCCGGCGCCGTCGGCGCGCAGTTGTTCAACGTCGACGGCACGGTGCAGCGCGCCTGCATGCGCTGGCCGACGCTGCCCGTGCTGTTCGGCTTCGACAACTGGTTCGGCAAGCGTTGGCCGCTGCGCGCCGCGATCGACAGGTACTTCTGCGTCGACTTCGATCACCTCGCGACGCGGCAGGTCGACCAACCGCCGGGCGCCGCGTTGATGCTGCGGCGCAGCGCGCTCGACGAAGTGGGGTTGCTCGATCCGGACTTGTTCCTGTTCTTCAACGACGTGCTGTTGTGCCGGCGCCTCGCGCGCCGCGGATACACGATCTGGTTCCTCGCCGGCGCGCGCGTCGTGCATCACGGCGGTGCGTCGACGAAGCGCTACGGCGCCTTCGCGCTCGAGTGGCACAAGAACCGCGCGCGTTACTACCTGCGCGAGTACGGGCGCCTCGGCTTCGGCCTCGCAAAGCTCATGACCGCGTGGCGCGCGTGGGAAGAGTGGTGGAGGACCGCGCGGCGGATGACGGATCGCGGTGAACGGGAAGCGGCGACGCGCGCGATTCGACACGTCGTCCGCGAGGTCTGGCGGGACGAGGGCTGCGGCGATCCGCGCGTGCGGTGACTCTGCTCGGAACCGGAACCGTGCTCGGAACCGGAACCGGAACCGTCCCGCTCCCGCAGAACGGTTCCGGTTCCGGTTCCGCCATGCGTTCGCGTGGTCGGCGCGCGGCGCGTCGGGATCGGGGATCACTCCTGGAGCGGCCGCGCGGGCCTGACGCCGAGCGCGTTGTATCGGATCGACGGCTCGTTGCCGGTCCGCAGCGCGCAGCGCGCGCCGGTCGCGGGATCGCGGAATCCGCCGCCGCGCGACACTCGCCCTGCGCCGGTGTCCTGCGGCGCGCGTAAGCCGTCGCTCGGTCGCGCTTCGCCGTAACGACTCTCGTACGCGTCCTGGCACCACTCCCAGACGTTGCCGTGCACGTCGAACAGACCGAACGGATTCGGCTCGTACCGGCCGACCGGCGCGAGGCCGACGAAGCCGTCGTCGAAGTCGCCGAGCTGGCGGCCCCAACCCGGCTGCGCTTGCTCGCACCGCACGTCGAGCACGTTCGCGGATGCGGCGAGGGATGCGGGATCCGCGCCCGTCCACCACGGCGTCGTCGAGCCGCCGCGCGCGCCGCGTTCCCACTGCGCTTCGGTCGGTAGCGCGAGTCCTGCGTGACGGAGGCAGCGCTCGCAGTCCGACCACGACACCTGCTCGACCGGATGGGTCCAGCCGATCGCGACGCGGTCGACGCCGTACGTCTGCCCGCGCTGGAACGAGCTCGGCGTCTCGCCGCCCGTGATGCGCTTCCACTGACCTTGCGTCATTTCATGGCGCGCGAGGAAGTACGGGCGCAGCGTCACCGCCCGCGGCTCTTCGTCCGGCGCGGCCATCGCGTCGAAGTTCGGCTCATCGGTCGCAGCTGCCTGCGCGCCCTGCAAGAACGTCCCGCCCGGGACGAGCACGAACACGATGCCCGGGTCCACGTCCAGGTCGATCGAGCCGTCGCTCTCGTGGGTCGGGATCGTCACCGCCGCGGGGTCGACGCCGGCCTCGAGGTCGCACGCGGAGCTCAGCTCGTAGAACTCCCACAGCTTCGTGACGGGGTTCATGCCGATCGGCACGAGGCCGGTCTGCGGCTTCAAGTCGATCGGCGTCTCGCGGTAGAGCGTCGACGCGACGACGTCGTCGGCGCGTACCAACGCGGCGCGCGCCTCGTCCCACGAAACGCGCGCCTGCGGATGGCGCAGCGTCAGCTCGTCGATGCGACGCGCCCACGCGAGCCGCCGATCGACGCCCGCCTTCGCGCGCGCCTCGAACGCGTCGAGGTCGCGCGCGAGCGTCGTCAGCGTCGACTGCAAGAAGCGTTGCGATTCGACGTCGCTCTCGAGATCGAAGCGGCGCTCGGCGCGCGCGTCGAGCTCCGCGAGCGTGCGCGTCAACGTCGGCTTCATCGCGAGCAGTCGCGCGCAATCTTCGGCCAGCCAGCGCTGCATCGCCGCGATCTTGTGCGGCCACGGCGGGTAGAGCTCCGCTTCGCGCTCGAGCGCGGTCCCGAGCAGCACGACGCCGGAGAGTTGATCGAACTCCGCCTTGCGCGCCGAGACTTCGGCGCTCTTCGCCGTGATCTCGACGTTCTTCGCTTGGACCTCTGCGTTCTTGCGCGCGACGAGCACGGTCCCGGCCGCGAGCACGAGCACGAGCGCCGCCGCGGCGACGGCGAACCCGCGGTTGCGCTTCATCCATTTCTTCATCTCGGCGAACGCGCCGGTCGCGTGTGCCTTCACGACGCGGTTCTCGAGGTACGCACGCAGATCGTGCGCGAGGTCCGTCATCGACGCGTAGCGCGCGTCGAGCGCACGGGCCATCGCCTTCTCGCAGATCGACGCGAGCTCGCCGGGCACGTCCTTCGCCAGCGTGTGGATCGGCGCCGGCGGACCGTGCAGCACCTGCGCGAGGATCGCCAGCGGCGCCACGCGCGCGCCGGGCGGTGAGTACGGCACGGTCCCCGTGAGCAAGTGATAGAGGATCGCTCCGACCGCGTAGACGTCGCTCTGCGGACCGACGCGCGCGAGGTCGCCCTGCGCCTGCTCGGGCGGCATGTATGCCGGCGTGCCGACGAGGTCGCCGTCCATCGTGAGCAGCGAGTCCGGCGTGTCCACGTTCGGATCGGTGCGCTCGGTGCGCACCACGCTCGCGTCGGGTCGCAGCCGGATGTCCTTGCGCTCGGGATCCGCGAGCACGCGCGCGAGGCCCCAATCCATCACGTACGTCTCGCCGAACTTGCCGACCATCACGTTCGCGGGCTTGAGGTCGCGGTGGATCACGCCCTTGTCGTGCGCGAACGCCATCGCCTCGCACACGCGCAGGACCACGGACAGCGCGCGCGTCTGGTTCCAACCGTCGGCGCCGGCGGCCGCCTTCGCGAAGGCGTGCGCGAGCGTCATGCCCTTCACGAGCTTCATCGTGAAGAACACGCGACCCTGCGCGTCGATGCCGAGCTCATGCACGGGCACGATGCCCGGATGGTCGAGCTGCCCGGTCACTTGCGCTTCGTCGAGGAACCGCGCGAGTTGCGCCGGCGCGTGCTCGCCGTCGAGCATGACCTTCATCGCGAGCTGCCGGCGCAGGTCCTCGTCCCACACGCGGAGCACGATGCCCATCCCGCCGCGCGCGACCTCGTCCTGCAGTCGGTACCGCGACGACGCGGGGCCGCGCGACCTGAGCGCGTCGAGCAGCTTCGGATCGGGAGTGGGCGTGGTCATCGCAGTCTCCGAGGCGCGGGAGCATAGGCGGCGCTCGGGCCTACAATCCCGCGCCTCATGCCGTCGCACCTGAAGCTCGACATCCTCCCGCAGCCCGACGACCGCACGTGCGGCCCGACGTGCCTGCACGCGGTCTACCGCTATTACGGGCTCGACCTCGAGCTGCAGGACGTCATCAAGGACGTCCGCACGCTGGAGACCGGCGGCACGCTCGCGGTGTTGCTCGCGAACGACGCGCTCGAGCGCGGGTTCGAGTCGATCATCTACACGTACAACCTGCAGATGTTCGACCCGACGTGGTTCAAGGACCGCTCGACCGACGTCGCGGATCGCTTGAAGCGTCAGGCAGCGGTGAAGAACGGCAAGCGCTTCAAGGCCGCGACGCGCGCGTATCGCGAGTTCATCGACCGCGGCGGCGACCTGCGCATGGCCGACCTCACGCCGGCGCTGATCCGCAAGTACCTCGACAAGAAGCAGCCGATCTTGACCGGCCTGTCGTCGACGTTCCTGTATCGCGCGCCGCGCGAGCACGGCGCCGACGACGTCGAAGACGACGTGCGCGGCGAACCGCAGGGCCACTTCGTCGTGCTCGCGGGGTACGACCCCGACGAGCGCATCGTCCGCGTAGCCGACCCGTACTTGGAGAACCCCGTGCGCCGCAAGGCGAACGAATACGACGTCGACATCGACCGCGTCATCAACTCGATCCTGCTCGGCGTCATGACCGACGACGCGATGCTCCTGATCGTGCGCAAGAAGCGCGGCGGGCGCGCGACATGAACCCGGCGAAGCCGAACCTCATCGTCGTGCGCGATCCGTCGGACTGGCCGCTCGACGTGCCGGACACGCAGGTCGTCGCGGCGAAGGACTACCTCACCGACGTGCGCTACGTCGATCTGCCGCGCGCGCGCGTCTACAACCTCTGCCGCGCGTACCGCTACCAGAAGAGCGGGTACTACGTGTCGCTGCTCGCGGAGGCGCGCGGCCATCGGCCGACGCCGAGCGTCGCGACCATTCAAGAGCTGAAGTCGCCGGCGGTGATCCGCGTCGTCTCGGGCGAGCTCGAAGAGCTGATCCAGAAGAGCCTCGCACCGATCCAGTCCGATCGGTTCACGCTCAGCGTGTACTTCGGCCGCAACGTCGCGAAGCGTTACGACGACCTCGCGATGGCGCTGTTCCGTCAGTTCGCGGCGCCGCTGTTGCGCGCGGAATTCGAGAAGAGCGAGAAGAGCGGCCGCTGGTCGATGAGCGGCATCGGGCTGATCGGCTACGTCGAGGTGCCGCAGGAGCACCGGCCGTTCCTGTTCGACGTGACGCGCGACTTCTTCGCGCGCCGGCACCGGCCGGCGAAGAAGCGCGCGGACACGCGCCACGACCTCGCGATCCTGTGCGATCCGACCGCCGAGGACGCGCCCAGCGACGAGCGCGCGCTGAAGAAGTTCCAGAAGGCCGGCGAGGCCGTGGGCTTCGACGTCGACTTCATCGAGCACGACGACTTCGCGCGCCTCGGCGAGTTCGAGGCGCTGTTCCTGCGCGAGACGACGAGCGTCAACCACCGCACGTACCGCTTCGCCGAGAAGGCGCGCGCGCTGGGGCTCGTGGTGATCGACGATCCCGACTCGATCATGAAGTGCTCGAACAAGGTGTTCCTCGCCGAGATGCTGCTGTGCAACAAGGTGCCGCATCCGAAGACGCTGATCGTCCATCGCGGCAACGAGCATCTCGTACAGGCGACGCTCGGGTTGCCGTGCATCCTGAAGCAACCCGACAGCGCGTTCTCGCAGGGCGTGAAGAAGGCCGAGACGAAGGAGCAGCTCGACGCGCTCGTCGACCAGTTGCTCGAGAAGTCGGACCTCATCGTCGCGCAGGAGTTCGTGCCGACGGAGTTCGACTGGCGCATCGGCGTGCTGGATCGGCAACCGCTGTACGCGTGCCGCTACTTCATGGCGCACGAGCACTGGCAGATCGTGAAGCGCGACGTGGCTTCGCAGAAGAAGACGTTCGGCCGCTTCGAGACCGTGCCCATCGAGCACGCGCCGACGCGCGTCGTGAAGGCGGCGCTGAAGGCCGCGAACCTGATCGGCGACAGCCTCTACGGCGTCGACCTCAAGCAGATCGGCGACAAGGTGTACGTGATCGAAGTGAACGACAACCCGAACGTCGACGCCGGCGTCGAGGACGCCGTGTTGAAGGACGAGCTCTACTTGCGCGTGATGCGCGTGCTGATGCAGCGCGTGCAGCGCCAGCAGAACGGCAACGGCCGGAGCTTCGCATGAGCGCGCCGCTGCGGCTGTTCCAAGGGTTCGGCATCGAGCTCGAGTACATGATCGTCGACGCGGCCACGCTCGACCCGAAGCCGATCTCCGATCGGCTGCTCGAGGCGGCGGCGGGTCGCCTGACGGGCGACTACGAGGACGGGCCGATCGCGTGGTCGAACGAGCTCGTGATGCATTTGATCGAGCTGAAGACCAACGGGCCGGCGCCGGACCTGCGGCCGCTACCCGCGGCGTTCCAGAAGTCGCTCGACAAGGCGCAGTTCCTGCTCGAGCGCCAGGGCGCGAAGCTGATGCCGTCCGGCATGCATCCGTGGATGGATCCGCTGCGCGAGACGAAACTGTGGCCGCACGACGCGAGCGAGATCTACGCGCTCTACGACCGCATCTTCGACTGCCGCGGGCACGGCTGGTCGAACCTGCAGAGCTGCCACGTGAACCTGCCGTTCGGCGACGACGTCGAGTTCGGGCGGCTGCATGCGGCGCTGCGCGTGATCCTGCCGCTGCTGCCCGCGCTGGCGGCGAGCTCGCCGTTCGTCGACGGCCAGAGCACCGGCTGGCTCGACAGCCGCATCGACGTGTATCGCAGGAACCAGGCGCGTATCCCGTCGGTCGCGGGGCACGTCGTGCCCGAGCCGGTGTTCACGCCGGCCGCGTATCGCTCGCAGATCCTCGAGCGCATCTGGAGCGACCTCGCGCCGTTCGACGGCGACGGCCTGCTGCGCGACGAGTTCGTGAATTCGCGCGGCGCGATCGCGCGCTTCTCGCGCGACGCGTTCGAGATCCGCGTGCTCGACACGCAGGAGACGCCGGCGGCCGATCTCGCCATCGCGTGGCTCGTCGTGCAGACGCTGCGTGCGATGCTCGGCGGGCGCTGGGTCGACGAGGAGCGGCTGCGATCGTTCGCGACCGAGCCGCTCGCGGGCGAGCTGCTCAAGTGCGCGCGCGACGCCGACGAGGCGGTGATCGAGGACGCGCGGTGGCTGGAGGCGTTCGGCGTGAAGTCGCCGCGCATCCGCGCCGGCGACGTGTGGCGCGAGATCGCGGAGCAGGTCGTCGACGACTCGGGCGAGAGCCTCGAGCTGCGCATCGCGCTGCGCACGATCCTCGAGCGCGGCCCGCTCGCGCGCCGCATCGTTCGCAAGACCGGCCTCGATCCGACGCGCGGCAAACTGCAGGCGATCTACGGCGAGCTCGCGCAGTGCCTCGCCGAAGGCACGATGTTCGACGGCTGAGGCGGCAAGGCCGCCGGACTCATCAGGACCCATGGGCGACGCGGACTTCTTGCTGGCGTTCGACGGCGTGGGGCGTGCCTTCCCCGGCGCGGCGGGGCCGGTGCCGGTGCTGCACGACGTCACGTTCGCCGTGCGGCGCGGCGAAGCCGTCGCGTTGCTCGGGCGCAGCGGCAGCGGCAAGTCGACGCTGCTGCATCTCGCGGCGGGCATCGACGTGCCGACGGTGGGGCGCGTGCGCTTCGAGGGTCGCGATCTCGCGGCGCTGCCGGACGCCGAGCGCACGAAGCTGCGCCGCGGGCCGATCGGCCTCGTCTTCCAGTTCTTCCACCTGCTGCCGCACCTCACGGTCCTCGAGAACGTGCTGTTGCCGGCGTCGATCGCGGGGCGGTCCGGTGAGGACGCGACGCGCGCGGCGCGCGAGCTGCTCGCGCGCGTGGATCTCGTGACGAAGGAGCGCGAGTTCGCCGGCGTGCTGTCCGGGGGCGAGCAGCAGCGCGTCGCGCTGTGCCGCGCATTGATCGGGAGTCCGCGGCTGCTGCTCGCCGACGAGCCGACCGGCAACCTCGACGACGCGAGTGCCGCGAGGGTGATGGACCTGCTGCTCGGCATGGCGCGCCAGCACGGCGCCGCGCTCTTGTTCGTGACGCACGACCGCGAGCTCGCCGCGCGCGCGAACCGCGTCCTGACGATCCACTCCGGTCGATTGGAGCCGTCGTGCTCCGCCCGCTCCTGAGGACCGAGCTCGCGGCGCTGCGCGCGTCGGTGTCGCTCGTCGGGATGTGCATCGCCGGCGTGGCGCTCGGCGTGGCGTCGGTCACGTGCATCCAGTTGCTCGAGTCGAGCGCGGTCGGCGCGTTCGCCGCGTCGGTCGAAGCGTTGTCCGGCGACAGCGAGCTCACGATCGCGGGCAGCGGCCCGACGATTCCCGACGACGCGTGGCCGCTCGCGCTGGACGACGCGGACGTCGCCGGAGTGCGCCCGCACCTGCGGGTGCTCGCGATCGCGGAGCACGACGGCCAACGCTTGCCGCTCGAGCTGTACGGCATCGACTTCGCCGCGGCGGGCGCAGCGCACGTGGACGCCGCGGATCCGGTCGGTCCGCCGCTCGAGCTCGGTGAACCGCTCGTCGCTCCCGGTTTCGTCGCATTGTCGGTCGAGGCCGCGGCGCGCCTGCGCGTACGGCGCGGCGACGCACTCGTCGCGGTCTCGGGGTCGCGGCGCATCGATCTGCACGTCGGCGTCGTGCTCGACTTCGCGCGGAAGTCGCCGCTGCTCTCGCCGCGCACGGCGTTCATGGACCTCGCGCAGGTGCAGCGGACGTTCGAGCTCGGCGGGCGATTGACACGCATCGACGTGAAGTTGCGCGCGGGCGCCGACGCCGACGCGGCGCGCGCTCGCCTCGCGGCGCGGATGCCGCGCGGCGTCGACGTCACGACCACGCGCGAACAGCGCGCGCGCGGCGACGGCTTGCTCGAGGCGTTCCGGATCAACCTCACCGCGCTGTCGTTCGTCGCCGTGTTCGCGGGGTTGTTCCTCGTGACGAGCGCGCTGTCGGCGCTGTTGTCGCGGCGGCGGCGGGAGTTCGGCGTGCTGCGCAGCTTCGGCGCCACGCGCGCACAAGTCGTCGCGCTGATCCTGTTCGAGGCGCTCGCGTTCGCCGCGGTGGGCACCGGCATCGGCGTGCCGCTCGGCTTCGCGCTCGCGCGCGCGAACCTCGGCGCCGTCAGTTCGACGGTCGTGAGCCTCTATTCGCTCGAGGAGATCACCGCGCTGCACGTGCCGTCGACGCTGTGGCCGTTCGCGCTCGCGGTCGGCGGTTGCGGCGCGCTGCTCGGCGCCGCGTGGCCCGCGTTCGACGTCGCGCGGCGCGAGCCGCATGCGCTGCTCGCGGCCTGGCAAGCGCACGCGGACGTCGCGCGGCACGCCGGACGCGCGACCGTCGCGGCGTTCGGCGTGCTCGCGCTCGGCGTCGCGATCTACGCGAGCATCGCGTCGCACGCGCGCTGGGCCGGGTTCGTGCTCGGGCTCGCCGTGCTCGTCTGCGCCGCGCTCGTCGCGCCCGGCGTCGTCGCCGCGGCGGGGCGGCTCGCGCGCGGCGCATCGCTCGGGTTCGCGTTCGGCGTGCGCAGTCTGCGGGCTCGTTTGCTGACGTCGTCGTTCGCGGTCGCCGCGCTCGCGGTCGCGGTCAGCATGATGCTCGGCATCACGCTGATGGTCTCGAGCTTCCGCAGCACGGTCGTGTCGTGGATCGGCTCGGCGATCGGCGCCGACGTGTACGTCGCCGGCGCGGGGCATCGCCCCGGCCTGGAGTCGGGCGGGATCGCGCCGGCCTCGATCGAGCGCATCGAACGCACGCCCGGTGTCCGCGCCGTCGCGCGCGAGCGCGACACGATCGTCTGGCGCGGCGCGAACCGCATCCGCGTGCGCGGCGTCGACATCTTGTTGCCGGGCGGCGAGCATCGCTTCCCGCTCGTCGGCGACGTCGACGTCGGCACGACGTTCCGCGCCGTGAAGGCGGGCGGCGTGCTGCTCGGCGAACCGCTCGCGAACGCGCTGCACATGCAGACGGGCGACACGCTGGAGCTCGCGACCGCCGCCGGTCCGCGCCGCTTCGCAGTCGCGGGCGTGTACTACGACTACACGTCGGAGTTCGGCGCGGCGGTGATCGACGAGAGCGCGTTCGCTGCGGCGTTCGGTTCGGGCGACGCGACCGACCTCGCGATCTACCTCGAGCCCGGCGCCGACGCCGAGCGCGCGACCGAGGACTTCCAGCTCGCGTTCGCGGACGAAGGGCTGATCTTCGCGAGCGCGCGTTCGGTGCGCGCGACCGGCATGCGGATCTTCGATCGCACGTTCGTGATCACCGGCGTGCTGCAGGGCATGAGCTTGCTCGTCGCCGTCGCGGGCGTGACGCTCGCGCTGATCGTGATGGCGCGCGACCGGCGCGCGGAGATCGCGCTCTTGCGCGCGCTCGGCGCCACGCGCGCGCAAGTGTTCCGCGTCTGGGTCGGCAAGGGCGTCGCGCTCGCGTTGTTGGGATTGGTGCCGGGCGCGCTCGGCGGGCTCGCGCTCGCGTGGGTGCTCGTGGTCGCGATCAACCGCGCGTACTTCGGCTGGACGATCCCGATCGAGGCGCCGGGCGCGGACGTCGCGCTGCAAGTCGCCACGGTGCTCGGGGCCGCGCTGCTCGCGGCGATCGTGCCGGCCGTGCGCGCGAGCGCGGCGCCCGCGACCGAGCTGTGCCGGGAGGATGTCTGATGCGGCGCGTGGGTTTGGCCACGCTCGCGTTCGCGTGCCTCGGGCTGTCCGCGGCGCCCGCGTGGCGCATGGCGACGCCGGGCTACGCGTGGGAGTTCCCGCGCGATCATCGCGCGCATCCCGACTTCAAGACGGAGTGGTGGTACTTCACCGGCCATCTCGATGGCGCCGACGGCGCGCGCTTCGGTTACCAGTTCACGCTGTTCCGCGTCGGCATCGACGCGGCCGCGCCGGCGGCGGGCTCGACGTGGTCCGCGAGCGCGCTCGTGATGGGGCACTGCGCGCTGACGAACCTCGCGAGCGGCGAGCACTTCTTCTCCGAGACCTTGTGGCGCGCGGCCGGCGCGCTCGGCGGATTCCCCGCGGCGCCCGATCCGCTCATCGCGTGGTCGAAGGCGCCGGCCGGCACGCCGGGCCGTTGGACGCTGCGCGTGGACGGCGACGCGTTCGCGGTGTCGATGGCGGACGCGACGCGCCGCATCGCGTTCGACCTCGTCGCGCGGCCGACGAAGCCGATCGTGCTGCATGGCGAGCGCGGCTTCTCCGCGAAGACGCGCGACGCGACCTCGGCGAGCCAGTACTGCAGCTTCACGCGCATGGCGACGTCCGGGCGCGTGACGTGGGACGGCGTCGAGCACGCCGTCACCGGCACGAGCTGGATGGACCAGGAGTTCTCGAGCAGTCAGCTCGGCGCGACGCAGGTCGGCTGGGATTGGTTCAGCCTGCAGCTCGACGACGGCCGCGACGTGATGCTCTACGTGCTGCGCGACGCCGACGGCCGCATCGATCACGCCAGCGGAACGCTCGTCGCTGCGGATGGCTCCGCGCGCACGCTCACGCGCGCGGACTTCACGATCGAGTCGAGCGAGGAGTTCGAGACCGCCGGCGACCGTGCGTACCCAGGCCGCTTCCGCGTCGCGATCGCGAGCGCCGCGCTCGACCTCGACGTGACGTTCGTCACGCGCCGCGCGGAGAACGTCAGCGCGCTGGTCGCGAAGCTCGCGTACTTCGAAGGCCCGGTCGTCGTGAAGGATCGCGCGGGCCGCCTCGTCGGCCGCGGCTACGTCGAGCTGACTGGGTACGGCAAGGACGCGAAGGTACCGTTGTGACGCCTGCGGATCCCGTGAGGTGACCGGATGACCCTCGAGCGTTCGACGATCGTCATGCTTTCCATGGTTTGCGGCACGCTCGCGGGCGGCGCGATCGGGTTCGGCGCGGCACGCGGAGCGCGCGCGGCCACGGTGACCGCCGCGCCCGATGCGGAAACGGTCGCGCGGCTCGGCGAGATCGCGAGCACGCTGAGCGCGATCGCGGCGCGGCTCGAGTCGTCGGCGTCAGCGCCCGCGTCCACCGCGCCGGCGTCCGACCCCGCGAAGACGCTGGCGCCGACGATCGACGGGCTGCGGGAAGAGCTGAAGCAACACACGATCGCGATCGAGCGGCTGTCGCAGCGTCCGCTCGCGAGCGTCGCCGGCGCGGCGACGATCGGCGCGCCCGAGGACCTCGATGCGAGCGCGATCGAGAAGGTCAACAAGGCGCTGAAGATGACGGGGCCCGCGAAGGCCGCCATGCAGCGGCGCTTCCTCTTGATGACGCCGCAGGAGGTCGTCGCCGAGTTGGGCCGGCCGTCGATGATCGCGGCGAGCCGCACGGATCCGGGCGTCACGTGGATGTACGACGCGAACGGCGACGGCACGCCGGAGTGTCAGGTCCAGATGCACTCGGGGTACGTGGTCCGCATCGATCCGTGAACGGTCCGACATTTTTCTGCGCGCGGACGTCGAGAGCGCCGAGTCGGCTCCGACTGGGGCGCGTGGACCGTTCATCCAACGCCTCGAACCAAGGAGCGACGTCGTGAAGTTCATGATGATCATGCAGGGCACGCGCAAGGGCTGGGAGTCGATGGGCACGTGGAAGCCCGAGGAGATCGGCGCGCACATCAAGTTCATGAAGGACCTGAACAAGGAGCTCGTCGCGTCGGGCGAGTTCGTGTTGGCGGAAGGGCTCGACCTGCCGATGAACGCGAAGATCGTCTCCGCGACGAACGCGGCGAAGCCGACGATCACCGACGGTCCGTTCCCGGAGGCGAAGGAGTTCCTCGCGGGCTTCTGGATCATCGACGTGCCGAACGAGAAGCGTGCGATCGAGATCGCCGCGCGCGCCTCGACGGCACCCGGCAAGGGCGGCACGCCGATGGGGATCCCGATCGAATTGCGCGCGATCGGCTGCGCACCCGAAGTCGATTGAGCGAATCCGGCGCGAGCCCCTCGCTCGAGCACCTGCTGCGCGACGTCGCGCCGCAGGTGCTCGGCGCGCTCGTGCGCCGGGCCGGCGATTTCGGCGCCGCGGAGGACGCGCTGCAAGACGCGATGCTCGCGGCGATCACGCAGTGGCCGCGCGACGGCGTGCCCGACAATCCGGGCGGTTGGCTCTATCGGGTCGCGCGCCGCCGCTGGTCCGACGCGCGCGCGGGCGAGCAGTCGCGCCGCGCGCGCGAATCCGCGGTCGGCGAACGCGCCGCGCGGGCCGAAGCGCCGCGGCCCGACGCACTCGACCCCGACGCGCTCGCGGCCGACGACGCGCTGGCGCTCCTGTTCACGTGTTGTCATCCCGCGCTGACGACCTCGTCGGCGATCGCGCTGACGCTGCGCGCGGTCGGCGGCCTGACGACCGCGGAGATCGCGGGCGCGTTCCTGGTGCCCGAGACGACGATGGCGCAGCGCATCAGTCGCGCGAAGGAATCGATCTCCGAGTCGGGCCTGCCGTTCGCGCAGCCGAACGCGCGCGAGCGCGCGGAGCGCATGAGCGCCGTGCTCCACGTGCTGTACCTGATCTTCAACGAGGGTTACGCGTCGAGCGCCGGCGCGCAGCTCGTGCGCCTCGAGCTCGGCGCGGAAGCGATCCGGTTGGCGCGGCTGGTGCATCGGCTCGCGCCCGACGACGCGGAGGCGGCGGGGTTGCTCGCGCTGTTGCTCCTCACCGACGCGCGCCGCGCGGCGCGCACCGGCAACGATGGGCAGCTGATTCCGCTCGACGAGCAGGACCGCTCGCGCTGGGACCGCGCTGCGATCGAAGAGGGAGTCGCGCTCGTGTCCGCGGCGCTCGCGCGCGGCGCGATCGGGCCGTATCAACTACAGGCCGCGATCGCCGCGCTGCATGACGAAGCGCCGAGCGCGGAGGAGACCGACTGGCCGCAGATCCTCGCGCTGTACTCGGTGCTCGCGCGCCTGTCCGACAACCCGATGGTCGCGCTGAACCACGCCGTCGCGCTCGCGATGGTGCACGGACCGCGCGCGGGGCTCGAGCGCCTCGACGCGCTGGCCGCGGACCCGCGCCTCGCGCAGCACCATCGCCTCGCCGCGGTCCGCGCGCATCTGCTGGACCGCGCCGGCGATCGCGAAGCCGCGATCGCGCAATACCGCGCCGCGGCGGAGCTGACGGCGAACCTCGTCGAGCGACAGTACCTGCTCCGCAAGGCGGACCACGTGGATCGCAGCGGGTCCTGACGAAACACTTGCGGTCGCATTCACAGATCGAGGCGCGGTGGCGTGACGTGACGCCGGCCGCAGCGATCTTCGTAAGCTGCGGCCGGTCGCATCGGCGCGGGCGGGAGGCGAGGGATGGATCACGACCGGGGACGCGCCATCCTGCTTTCGGCGCTGTGCGGCGCGGTCGCGGGTGCATTCATCAGTCTTGCCGGCGGCAGCTTGCTTCGATCCGAGCCGGGTTCGGTCACCGCGGACGCAGCCGTTCTCGCAGGTCTCGCCGAGATTTCCGATCGACTGAAGGGCATCCATGAGTCGTTGCGGGCGGACGCGCGGTCCGCCGATCCGGTGCGCATCGAGCCAGTGACGCAGGCGCATTCGCAGAGTGCCGACGTCGCTTCGGCGCTGCAGTCCGTGCGCGAGGAGCTCGAGCAGAACGCCGCGGTGCTGCGCGAACTGTCGCAGCGCGGCGCGACGACCGAGCGTGGTTTCTCGCCCGCAAGCGCGTCGACGACGACGTCGAACTCGGAGGCGGTCGCGAGCGTCGTGAAGGCGCTCGAGACGACTCGGTCCACGACGAATCGGTCCTACATCCTCAAGAGCCCGGAAGACGTGCTCGCCGAATTCGGTCGGCCGATGGAGATCATGCAGAACGGCGCCGCCGTCGCCTGGTACTACGACGGCGATGGCGATGGCAGCGCGGATCTGCGCATCGACTTCATGTCCGGGTACGTGATCTTCATCGACGACACCTAGAACACGTCCGAGTCGCCGATCGTCCAGTACCAGTTCGCCTTGACCCACGCTTCGTCGAGCGTCGGGTCGTAGATCTTGATGCAGAGGTTGAACGGCGACGGCTCGAGGCCGAAGCCGTTGCTGCGCACGATCGCGTGTTGCGGGTGCGCTTCGGGGATCCACAGCTCGACGCGCTGTTGGCCGGTCGCGCGCGCGTGCGCGACGACGTGCGCGAGCAGCGCGCCGGCCGCGGCGGCGTCGGTCGGATCGCACAACCATTCGTGGACGGCGAGGATCGGCGGGCCGGTCCAGTTCGCGCGCGTGACCGCGAGCGCGCGGTACTCGCCGGCGGGATCGACCAGAGCGATGGCTGCGTAGCGCGCGAGCGGGTTGTCGACGTAGCGCCAGTTCAGGTACGCCGCATCGCGCCGGATCGCCATCGGGTACTTCGGCTCGAGCCGCGCCCACAGTCGATCGGCCTCCGCGTCGAAGCGCGAAACGGCGACGACCTGCGCATCGCGCGCGCGCGTCGCGCCGACCTCGGCGTCGACCGCATGCTGGAACAAGTTGCGGAACAGCGTCGGCACCGGCGCCGTGATCGGCAGGTACTTCAGGAGCTTGACGCCGATGCCGAACGCGCGCTGGTTCGGGAAGCCGTAACCCCACGCGCTGTGCGACGCGTTGCCGATCGTGTCGAAGAAGTACTTCGCGGTGCGCAGGAACGCCCCCTCGCGCTTCAAGCCGCGCCGGTAGTCGACGTGGACGATCGAGTCGATCCCCTGGGCCGCGACGACCGCCTGGCCGCGCAGGCTCGCGCGCGCGGGCAGGCAGGCGTACTGCGCGACGATGCGCCCGGTGCCGGGCTCTTCGGCGACGACGATCTGCTCGCCGGCCGGGTTGTCGACGAACTCCCAGCGCCACTCGGCCAGCGTGCGCGCGTGAAAACCCGGGTCGCCCTCGGCGAACACCGTGTTGAACAGGTCGAGGACGCCCTGCGCGTCGTCCGCCCGAAAGCGGCGGATCACGAGCTGTTCGGACGGGACCGGCATGCCCGGAGCATTGGTTTTCGCGCGCTTCCGTTCAAGTGCGCTGTCGTGGACCGTTGAAAGTCGGCGTCCGAACATCGAAGCTGCGCGCCGATGCAGCCGGTCTTCCCGCATTTGGAACTCGCCCCGGAGGTCCGCTCGCACGCACTGTCGGGCGTGCTGGCGGAACTGTGCCCCGAGCACCCCGCGGTCGCGCAGTGGCGCCGCGAGCGCAACACGTTCCATTTCTGGGTGCGCGGCGAGACCATCGATCGGCCGTTGTTCGTGAAGATCTACCGGCCGCCGCTGGTCCGCAACTTGTTCACGCCGGTCATGCGCTCGCGCGCGCGCCGCGAGTTCGAGAACTCGCGCGAGGCGTTCGCGCGCGGCCTGCCGGTCGTGCCGGCCATCGCGTTCGGCGAGCGCCGCAAGCACGGCGTCGTCGTCGACCAGATGGTGGCCTTCGCCGACCTCGGCGACGTGCGCTCGCTCGCGCAGATCCTGCTGTGGGGCGGCACGACGCCCGAGTACCGCGTCGAAGGGCGCGACGCGTTCGCGCGCACGCTCGGCGCGCTGCACGACGGCGCGTACCTGCATCTCGCCGCGAGCCCGCGCAACCTGCTGCGCGTGCGCCGCGACAACCGCGTCGAGTGGCTGTGGATCGACCATCCGTCGGCGGTCGTGTGGCACGAGCCCGTGCGCGCGCGCGAAGGCGGCCTCGCCGACGTGTTGTCCGCGTTCGAGAGCGCGGCGCTGGTGCCCGACGAGGCGGCCGCGCGCGCGTTCCTCGAGGTCTACGCGCCCGGCGCCGACGCATTCGCCGAAGAAGCGCTCGCGCTGCGCCGCAAGGGCGTGCACGCGTCGGCGTATTGCGCGCGCGCGAAGTGGCGCGCCGCGTGGCGCAAGCTGACGGCGCGCTCCGCCGAATCGGCGCGCCCGCGGACGACCGCATGACGGCCGAGTACTCGATCCGGCCGTACCGCGCCCACGACGAGCACGGCATCCTCGCGCTGTTCAACGCGGTGTTCGCGGAAGGGAACTCCGCGTTCGCGCCGCGCACGCTCGAGCACTGGAGCTGGCAGTTCCGCCTCAATCCGCACGGGCACCACACGTTCGTCGCGGAGGACGCGACGGGCCGCATCGTTGGCAACTACACGGCGATCCCGACGCAGTGGCTCGATCGCGGCGTGCCGATGCTCGGCGCGCAAGCGGTCGACACGTGCGTCGCGCCGGAGTTTCGCCGCGTGCTGAAGCGCGACGGCTTGTTCTTGCAACTCGCGCGCGCGTTCTTCGACACGTACGGCCGCCCCGAGCGCGACCGCATCGTCTACGGCTTCCCGAACCCGCAAGCGTTCCGCATCGGCACGCGCATCCTCGACTATCGACCGGTGCACACGCCCGTGGTCGGGCTCGTGCGCGACTTCGCGCGCGATTGGGTCGACTACCTCGCGTCGATGGGCGCGGACGACGTCACGGTCGCGGAGGTCGGTGCGTTCCCGAAGGACGTCGACGCGCTGTTCGCGGCCGCGATGGGGGCGCTGCCGCTCGTGCTGCGGCGCGATCACGCGTACCTTGACTGGCGCTATCGGCGCTGTCCGTCGATCCGATATCGCGTGCTCGAGGCGCGCGCCGGCAAGGCGCTGCGCGGCCTGCTCGTCGTGCGGCCCGATTGGTTCGGCAAGCCGTTGACGCCGCTCGTCGATTGGGTGGTCGACGGCGCCGATCAGGCGACGGTGGCCGCGCTCGCGCGCGCGGCCGCGCGGCTGTCGCAAGCGGCGCAGAAGACGCGCCTCGAGACGTGGGTGCCGCCCTGGTCGGCGCTCGCGCGGACTCTGCAGAAGATCGGGTTCGCGCCCGATCCGTCGACGTTCAACTTGTGCATCCGCGTGTTCGGTCCAGAGTTCGACGAACAATGGGCGCACGAACACTGGTTCTTCACGATGGGCGACTCCGACATCTACTGAGCCCCGCCGCTGCCGACCTTGCCGACCGTTGCCGTCGGGCCACGTCACCGACGAGCGCCGGTTTCCAAAATCCCGTACACGTCCACGTTCCCGGCAGACCTTTAGGCTCGTCGCTCACCGATCCGATCTGTGCCTGGTTCCATGCGTTACCTCGAGCCCACTGCGCCTCCGATCCGCCTGACCGCGCCGCCGGCGCGCGGCCGCGTGCTCGTGCTCGCGCCGCATCCCGACGACGAGACGATCGGGCCGGGCGCGACGATCCGCATGCACGCGGATCTCGGGGACGAAGTCCACGCCGTGTTCCTCACGGCCGGCACGACCGGCGATCCGACCGGCACGGCGGACAAGGCCGCGTACGCCGCGCTCCGTGAACGCGAGGCGCGCGCGGCCGCGGCGGTGCTCGGGATCCGCGCGATGGAGTTCTGGGGGTACCCCGACAATCACCGCGCGAACGAAAACGACGTCGCGCAGCTCGTCCCGCGGTTGACCGACGCGCTGCGTGGATTCGCGCCCGACGTCGTGTACGCGCCGCACGTCGGTGATCAACATTCCGACCATCACACGACGGCGGTGCTGCTGCAGCGCGCGCTCGTGGGCTTGCCGCGCGCGCCGCGCGCGTTCGGTTACGAGGTGTGGAGCGCGTCCGCGGCGACGTGGGTCGTCGACGTCTCGTCGGTCTACGCCGCGAAGCTCGCCGCGCTCGACTGTTACGCGAGCCAGCTCGAGCACACGGACATCCGTCGCTTCGTGACCGGCTTGAACCAGTACCGCGCGGTCTTCCTCGAGAAGGGCGCGACGTACGGCGAGGCGTTCGCGCGCATCGACCCGGATGCGAACGCCGGCTTCGCATGAAGATCCTGCACGCGGTCCACAACTTCCCGCCGGAGTTCACGGGCGGGACCGAGGCGTACCTGGCGGCGCTCGTCGCGGAGCAGGTCCGGCGCGGCCACGACGTGCGCGTGTTCGCGGGCAGCGAGCGCGACGGCGACGGCATCACCGAGGAAACGCATGCGGGCGCGCGCGTCCTGCGCGTGAAGCACCGCGGCAAGCGCTTCTCGGTGCATCTCGAGCTCGACGACGTCGCGCGCCACTGGAACGAGCAATTGCGCGCGTGGCGGCCCGACGTCGTGCATGTGCATCACCACATGAACCTGTTCGCGCCGCTCGCGCGCCTCGCGCGCGAATCCGGCGCGCGCACGATCGTCTCGTTGCATGACTTCCTCGCCGCGTGTCCGCGCTTCTTCATGGTGCGGCCCGACGGCGCGTTCTGCGGCGACGAGACTCCGGTCCCGCGCGAGCGGTGCCTCGATTGCTGCGCGTCGGAGTTCGACGGGGACCGTGCGCGGCTCGCGCAGGAGTTCGACCAGCGCCGCGCGTTCTTCGACGCCGAGCTCGCGGCGGCCGACGTCGTGCTCGCGCCGTCGACGGCGGCGGCGAACTTCCTGCGCGCGACGCGCATCCTGCCCGAGTCGGTCGCGATCGACGCGCTGGCGCTCGGCCTGCCGCGCGCGCTGAGTCCGCAACCGCACCGGCCGGACCCGAACGGCCGCCTGCGCCTCGCGTGGTGGGGCAATCTCGCGCCGGTCAAGGGCGTCGACGTCGTGCTCGATGCGCTCGCTCGTATGCCCGCGGCGCAGCGCGCGCGCGTGACGCTGACTCTGCTCGGCCGCGCGACCGACGCGGCGTACGAGCGCGCGCTCGCGGCGCGGATCGCGGCGCTCGACGGCGTCGAGATCGTGCGCGAGCCCGGCGTCGCGTCCGCGCGGCTCGAGCAGCTCGCGCGCGAGAGCGATCTCGCGGTGTTCTGCAGCACGGCGGCCGAGACGTACTCGCTGGTCGTCGACGAAGCGCTCGCGCTGGGCCTGCCCGTCATCGTCGCGGACCGCGGCGCCGCGCCGGAACGAGCGGGGCCGGCGGGATTCGTGGTGCCGGTCGGCCGCGCCGACGCGCTCGCGGAGCTGCTGGCGAGGCTCCTCGCGGATTCGTCCGCGCTCGCGACGAAGCGCGCCGCGACCGCCGCGCGCCGCTACCTGATTTCGGACCACGCCGCCGCGCTCGAGTCCCTCTACGCTTCCGCGCCTCCGGCCCACGCCACCAAGACGACGACTCCTGCGCCCGCGACGGTGAACACTCCCGCGTTCGATCCGAGCTTCACGTTCGTCCCGCTCGCGGATTTCGCGCGCGTGCCGGGCGGGCGCGTCGTCGTGCTCGCGCCGCATCCGGACGACGAGGTCATCGGCGCCGGCGGTGCGCTGTGCCTGCACGCGCGGCGCGGCGATGCGGTCACGGTCGTCCACGTGACCGACGGCGCCGGCGGCGACCGTGACGATCACGAGCGCGGGCGCATCACGCAAGTGCGCAAGGACGAGGCGCGCGCCGCGGGCAAACACCTCGGCGTCACGAGCTTCGTCGCGCTCGACTTCCCCGACGGCGGACTGCGCCCCGACGGCGCGTTCCTCTCGGCGGTCACGGGCACGCTCGACACGCTGCGACCCGACGTGCTCTACGTGCCGTCGCCGTGGGAGCACCATCCGGACCATCGCGCGACGTACTGGCTCGCGGCGCTCGCGCTGCAGCAGAGCGGCATGACGCCGCGCGTCGTCGTGTACGAGGTCAACGAGCCGCAGCCGGCGTCGTACCTCGTCGACGTGACGTCGGTGCTCGAGGCGAAGCGCGCGGCGCTGAACGCGTTCGCGAGCCAGCGCGCGTACCTCGACGTGACCGAGAAGACGCTGACCGCGAACCGCGCGCGCACGGTCAACGTCGACGTGAAAGGCGTCGACGCGGCCGAGGCGTTCCTCGCGATCGATCCGGGCCGCATGCTCGATTGGGCGCGGCACGCACGCGACGCGCGCTCGTTCGCGGCGACCGCCGAGAGCGTGGCTGAGCGCGCTGCCGACGCCGCGCCGCGCGCCACGGTGCCGGTCTCCGCCGTGATCTCGACGTGGAACAAGCGCGCGGACGTGCGCGAGAACCTGCTCGCGCTGACGCGCCAGACCGCGGCGCCCGCGCAGATCGTCGTCGTCGACAACGCGTCGACCGACGGCACGGCGGACATGATCCGCGCGGAGTTCCCGCAGGCTTTCCAGCACAGTGGGATCCGAAGCTTGGAATTCACGTGACTTGAAGTCGCG
>JADMIO010957409.1_pt1 | contig 78738 bp, 73 predicted proteins | sample 8958161 | NCBI WGS metagenome assembly JADMIO01 (sample SAMN16585339, study PRJNA669376) | soil metagenome | isolation source: Crop rotation soil | place: USA: Cullars Rotation, Alabama | collected 2011 | reverse complement strand
TCGAGCGCTATTGATATCTTGCGACCATTAGGCGTGCTCCACGTATAGAGATCGATCATAAAAGCTCCAATCCTCCAGCGTCTTCCATTTGCCGTTCGAGATTCAAGATAAGATCATAGGCTTCATCGGCAAGCATCGAATGACGATCGAGAAAAAGCGCTTCTCGGGACGGCGCAAGATCGGGATCTCGGAAAGCTTGGGCAAGCGCTACCCGCAACTCAACGGGATCCTGGCCAAGCGCCGTCACAAAGGGAAGGCTTGGCACCATCGGCGAGCGCGCAATTTCGACGAGGCCATCGAGATAGTCCGGCCGGTAGCGTCGCGCCAACGCAACGCAGACGGAATCGATCGCGCAGATGTCGGCCCGGCCGTCGCGCACCGCAATCATCGAACCGATGTGACTGCCGGTTTCGATCACCTGCGAGAAGAAGCGCCCTTTTTCTGCATGCGGCGCAAAGACGAGCTTGAGCGCCAACATGCCCGACATGGAATCCGGATTATTCACCGCCGCACGCTGCCCAAGAAAATTGGTGGGTTGCCCCTGCTGCCTTGCAAAAATGAAACTGCAATAGTTCGGCCCTTCACAGCCCTGCACCGCATAATGCGGCGTCGCGACGTAGCTCAGGCGTCCACGGAACTCATGAGTAAACGGGTATCCGCAGGTCTGGCTGAAGAGAAGATCCGGGCGCCGCCATCCGGCAAAGTAGTCAGGACTGCGATCGAGCGCCTGGGAGGCTCGGCCGAGATGCTTGAGGATCCCTCTCGTCCAAATGTCCGTTGCCTTGCCGACCTCAGGCCAATCATACATGGGCAGAGAGACGATCATCGGACCTCGTTGATCAGATTGCGGATGTGACGACTTGTTTCGTTGGGCTGGATGCGCGCATTACGAATGAGGTTGTCGAAATGATGCGAAAGCTCGCGAATGTGCTCTGTCGAGGTGAAAACGAAATACATGTCGCCGATATAAATCGCCGCTCGCAAAGGTCCGAAGACCGTGTAGGGCACGGAAAAGCGCTCGCGATTGTCGAACAGGAACCAGCGATAGGCGGGATATAGTTCATCGGCGAGCTGTGCGGCTTGTTCGAGTTGGGCAAGGCGGTCGGCCTGAGGCAGGCCACGCCAGATTCCTTCTCCCTTGGCGAAGCCATAGAGGCCCTGCAAGGGGGAGCAGACTTCGATCTCGTGCTCGCTACGCTTGGCATGCATGATGCGAGCCCGGGCGATGCCGGCCCAGGCCTTGGCGGCCGTCGCTTCGAGCCTGCCCGTCTCGTGAGCGATCACCGCCTCGGTCTTCACCTGGTCGGGGAGCGTCGCCGGAACATACCGGACCTTGAATCCCTTCGCTTCCTCATGCCAGCGCAGCAGTCGTTCATCGGCGGGGCTTCCGGCATCAGGCTCAATCGCTAGCTGCGACACGATATCAGCCGCGACCTGGTCCTGCTGGGATAGACCAAGGAGCCAATCAATTGAGACTGTGTGCCGGGCCGCAATCCGGGCAATTGTTTCAGTTCGAGGGAGTCTTACGTTTACGTCAGATAGAAGCTGAGACAATGTCGAACGGTCCAGCCCCGCCCGGCCCGCAAACTGGGCACGTGAAAGCCCGGAACGCTCGATCAAGGCCAAAAGCCTCTGCCGGAAGATCTCGGATGTGTCACGCTTCTGCATGTGTTTACAATCGTCACCAATAGGCGCGGATGCGTATCAGAATAAACAGATTATGCGCAAAATCGCATGGTTCGTAAAGTCAGACGGGGTTATAAAAAAAATATGGTCCTTCCGCGCGAAATCGAAACCGCCAAGCCCCTCAACATCGAGTGGCCAACAGTGGCGCTGATTATCACGATGTACGCGCTTCTGGCCGTCCTGATGTGGTTTTTCACCCGCCTGCCATGGTGGGTCGCAAGCCCCATCGGCGCCTACCTGATCGCGCTTCACGGGTCGATCCAGCATGAAGCGCTGCACGGCCATCCGACCCGTAACCGTCTGATCAACGAACTGCTTGTGTGGATCAATCCGAGCCTCTGGTTTCCCTATCAGCGCTATCGCAAGCTGCATCTCACCCATCACAATGACGAGCACCTGACCGATCCGCAGCTCGATCCCGAATCCTACTACCTTCTTCCGGATCGCTGGGCGGTGCTGTCCGCGCCATTGAAACAGCTCTACACGCTCAACAACACGTTGGGCGGACGCATGATCATGGGCCCCGCCATCGCTTCGCTCCGCTTCTGGTGGTCCGAAGGTCTCGCCATGATCCAGGGCGACAGCGAGGTCAGAGAAGCCTGGCTCCTGCATATTCCAGCCTGCGCCGTCACCCTCGTCTATGCGCTGGGGATCTGCGGCATTCCTCTTTGGCAATACGTGCTGTTTCTCGCCTATCCCGGCATTTCGCTGATGCTGGTGCGCTCCTTCTGCGAACATCAGGCGGTCGAGACTCTGGGCGAACGTACTATCATCGTCGAGGCCTCGCCCTTCTGGTCGCTGCTGTTTCTCAATAATAACTTGCACGTTGCCCATCATACGCGTCCGCGGCTCGCCTGGTACGAACTACCCGCCTATTATCGCGCCGAGCGCGATGCCCTTCTCGCCAAGAACAACGGCTACCGCATGGATGGCTATCGCGAGATCTTCAGGCGCTACTTCTTCCGGCCCAAGGAGCCGGTCGCCCATCCCCTCAGCAAGTGATCAGTTACTCAGTCCACGGAGAGAAACAATGACCACCGCCCATCTACCCAAATCGACCGCCTATGTCGTCGTCGGCATGGGCATGCATGGCATGTCGACCGCCTGGCATCTGGCCATGGAGCTCGAGCGCTCCGGCAAAGGCAAGGGCTCGGATGTCGTGCTCATCGACAAGGCGGGCCCGGGCGCGGGCGCCACCGGCATCGCCTGCGGCTGCGTGCGCAATCTTTACATGACCTCGCCCATCCACAACATCCTGCGCCATTCGGTCGATGTGTGGGAGTCGGACCCCGTGAATTTCGGCTTCCAACAAGTGGGCTATGTGTCGGTCGGCGAAGGCAACCAGCAGGCCGACTATGAGAAGATGCACAAGAGCCAGAACGCTGCAGGCTACAAATCGGACATGTATGTGGGTAAGGAGGCGAAGAGCTTCCTCAAGAAAGTCTGGCCCGATTTCAATGTCGAGAGGGCGGACGTCGTGCTGCATGAGATCCCGTCAGGCTATGCTGGCACCCACACGGCGGTTCGCGCCCTCAAGGAGAAATGCGACCAGTGGGGTGTGCGCTCCTTCACCGGCATTTCGGTCGAAGGCTACGACATGCAGAACGACCGCATCACCGGCGTGCGCACGTCGGAAGGCACGATCAAGGCCGATGCGGTGGTCATCTGCGCCGGCGCCTGGATCACCAAACATTGGGACTGGCTCGGCCTGCCCGACAAGCTCGACATGCGCTATCCGGACGGCGGTGTCGTCAAGGACGCCGACATGTGGACCTACTGGCGCTTGCTCGAGGGCGAGGTGCTGATGAAGAACGGCGATAAATACCGCACCGGCGACGACAAGGACCCGCCCGTGCTCCATGTCGAGCTGATGAACACGCCCGTCGTCACCGAGGACGGCCATCAGTTTCCCGACCAGCACTTCTATATGTATGTGCGCTACGCCGCCGAGCGCGCCGGCGCGCCCGGCGTCCAGGGCGGCACGATACCGATCAAGATGGGGCCGAAAGCGGTCCTCGATCCCTACGGCCACGCCAACGACCTCTATCAGGCCGATCCGTGGTTCAAGGACTACTACATGGCGACGCTCGCCTATCTGTTCGACCGTTTCAAGAACTATGGCAGTCAATTCAAGCAGCGCCGCAATGGCGGCATTGGCGCCTTCACGCCAGACTCGGTGCCAATCTTCGACTGGGTTGCCGACAACGGCTACATGATCGCCGACTCCAACCACGGTTATAAGATGATCGGCGTCGGCAAGCTGGTCGCCCGCCACCTCGTCTCAGGCGAGCCGGTGCCCGAGTTGGCGCCCTTCGCCTTCACCCGTTTCGCCCAAGGCAGGACTTTCGGCGACCGCAATTCCAACTGCCCCTGGGTGTGATCATCCTTCCAGGTCGCAGTTCCGCACGCACCGAAAGCAGGGTGGAAAGCTCCACCCTGCTGTTTTTTTGCCCGATTTCCCTGCTTTTCCAATGGCGAGTCCGAGGAACGCAAGGCCGGCGCCCGGCTGGTCTGGATGGGAGGAGGAGCGTATTTCGCCCGCCAAATGGGCGTTTTTCGACGCGTGCACCGCAAAAACCCTTGAAAATAAGGGTTTTCACGAATCAAAGCATGCGCTAGGGCTCGCTTTACTCGATTCAGCAAGCAAGGAGCACTTAAATGGCTGATGATAAGGCGGTGAAAGTTGTGACGATTCCCCTGTCGAAAGTGGCAGCGGAACTCGCCGAGAAGCATGAGATGTCGAAGAAGGCCTCCACGGAATTCCTGGGTGCTTTCGTCGAAGCGATCGTCAAGCACCTTAAGAAGGGCAACAAGGTGCGCGTGACCGGCCTCGGCATTCTGCAGGTCCGCAAGCGTCCGGCGCGTATGGGCCGCAACCCCGCCACTGGCGAAGCCATCAAGATCAAGGCGTCGAAGAAGGTTGCTTTCCGCGCCGCCAAGGAGCTCAAGGAAGCGATCTGACGCTTCCGTCGGTTCTGATGTCGAGACGGCCTCGCGCTTTCGCGAGGCCGTTTCGCTTTTTGGCTGTTGAGCGTCGCTAATGCTTGCTTCGCTCATTTGAATGATTCTATCATCCTCGCAACAAGAACAAAAACTACAGGGTGAGGGATGCTGTTACTGGCCGGCCGACGCCTCGCGTCGATGATTCTGATCATGATTGTGATCTCGGTGCTGCTCTTCCTCATCTTCGAGGGAGACAAGCTGGCGCTCGCTGCGCGCGTGCTCGGCCCCTACTCGCCAATGGAAGGTCGCCTGCAATGGCTCGCGGACAACGGTTACAACCGTCCGCTTGTCGTACGCTATTTCAGCTGGCTCTATGGTTTCTTCACCGGCGACTGGAAGGTTTCGGCGCAATTCAACCGTCCAGTGCTCGAGTTCCTGGCCCCGCGCCTGGCCAACACCGCCATCCTCGGGCTGTGCGTCTTCCTGCTGACCGCATGCATATCGCTGGTGCTCGGCGTCCTTTCAGGCATCAAGGAAGCCGGCCCTCTCGACCGCAGCATCACCGCCGTTTCGGTGTTCACGACGTCGATTCCCGAATTCGCCTCGGCTACCTTTCTTGTCGCCATCTTCGTCTACTGGCTGGACTGGTTGCCGGGCTCGTCTTCGTTCTCCAACGGCTTCAGCTGGATCGAGCTCATCCTGCCGGTCGCCGTGCTCGTCATCTATAACTTCGGTTACTATACGCGCATGACTCGTGCCTCTATGGCCGAGGTCATGACCTCGCAATATGTACGGACCGCCGTACTCAAGGGTCTGCCCTTCAGACGTGTCGTCATCAAGCATGCCTTGCGCAACGCCCTCATTGCTCCTTTCACCGTCATGATCCTGCAGCTCAATTACCTGCTCTCCGGCATCATCGTGACGGAGGTGTTCTTCGCCTATGACGGCTTCGGCAAGGCGATCTACGATGCGGCCCTCTTCGGTGACATCTATGTGGTGCAGGCGGGCGCCATGGTGGCCGTCTTCGTCGCCGTCCTGTCGCAGTTCATCTCCGATGTCGGATACACCTATCTCAATCCGCGCATCCGTTTCGCATAAGGATCGAGCATGACCGCGACCCACGTGCCAACAACCGAAATGCCCAAGCGGCGCCCTGCCTTTATCCGCTTCCTCAAATCCATAGCGCTCCTGCGCGAATCCTATATCGGCATGTTCGGCGCCTTCCTGGTGTTGTTCTGGGTCGTCATGGCGCTGGGCGCCGACCTCTTGCCGCTGCGCGATCCTCTGGCGCAATCGGCGCCGGATTTGCTCAAATCGGCAATGTCGCCGGCTCCCGATGGCGGACTATATTGGCTGGGGACGGACGATAAGGGACGCGACATCCTCTCGCGCCTGATCTACGGCTCGCGCCTCGTCCTGTTTTGGTCGATTCTCGCTACCCTGGTCGCCTATATGGTCGGCATGATGCTTGGCGTCATGGCCGGCTATCGCGGTGGCTGGTGGGACGAGATCATCTCGTTCTTCGGCAACGTGCTGCTGTCGTTTCCGCAGATGGTGCTCTATCTCGTCATCTTATCGAATTTTGGCCCCAACTCGGATTTTGGACGCTACCTCGGCAGCGCGCTCGGCATCAGCGGCACAGTCGTCTCCGGCATCATCATTATTTTCGCCATAACCTTCAGCGTGGCGCCGCAAGTGGCACGCATCGTGCGCGGACTGGTGCTCGATCTCAAGACACGCGACTATATCGCCGCCGCCGAGGTGCGCGGCGAAAAACCGCTTTACATCATGCTGGTCGAACTTCTGCCCAACGCGCGCGGTCCTCTCATCGTCGATGCGTGCCTGCGCATAGGCTATGTCATCATCGCCATTGCGGTGCTCGGCTTCCTGAGCCTCGGCTTACCGCCGCCCGATCCCGATTGGGGCAAGATGATCGCCGAGGTGCGCGGTTTCGGCGCCATTGCCGCCAACGCCATGCTGTGGCCGGCTTTATCCATTTCATCGCTGGTGCTCGGCCTCAATCTGCTTGCCGACGGCCTGCGCGAAATCTCACTGCGTGACTGAGGGAACAAAGATGAACACAGCTCAGACACCGGTGCTCGAATGCAAGAACGTCTCGATTTCATACTATACGCGCGCAGGTGCTGTGCCTGCGGTCTATGACTTCAACCTGACCGTCATGCCGGGCGAAGCCGTCGGCATCGTCGGCGAGTCGGGCTGCGGAAAGTCGACGGTGGCGCTTGCCATCATGCAGTATATGGGACGCAACGGCGCCATCACCGGCGGCGAAATCAGGTTCATGGGGCGCGACATGCGTACCATGTCGCAAGAGGAATTGCGCAAGATTCGCGGCTCGCAGATCTCGATGGTCTATCAAGAGCCGATGGCGTCGCTCAATCCCTCGCTCCTCATTCGCACTCAATTGACGGAAGTGCTGATCATCCATGAAGGGATCAGCGAAGACGCCGCCTATAAACGCGCCGTCGAGGTTCTCGACGCGGTGCGGCTGCCCGATCCGAACCGCATCATGAACTCCTACCCGCACCAGCTTTCGGGCGGTCAGCAGCAGCGCGTCGTCATCGCCATGGCGCTGCTCTCCAATCCCAAGCTTCTGCTGCTGGACGAACCGACCACGGCGCTCGACGTCACGGTCGAGGCGGGCGTGGTCGAACTGATCAAGGACATCTCGAAGCGATTCGGGACATCGATGATCTATATCTCGCACAATCTCGGGCTCATCCTCGAGACCTGCGATCGCATCTGCGTCATGTATTCTGGACAGGCGGTCGAAGTCGGCAATGTGAAGCAGGTCTTCGACCATATGCGCCACCCTTATACACGTGGCCTCTTTTCCTCAATCCCGTTGCCGGGCGCAGACCGCTACGCGCATCCGCTGGTGCCCATTCGCGGGCAATTGCCCTTGCCGCGCGACCGGCCAAAGGGCCGCACCTTCGGGCCGCGCTGCGATTTCTTCCAGGCCGGGCGCTGCGACCAGCCGATTCCGATGCTCGACGTCAAGGGCGATCGAGGTCATGAAGCGCGCTGCATACGCTATGACGAGATCGACTGGAAACGCTACCGGCCCAAGGGCGTCGAGGTAGAACCGATCGAGCCCGGTCCGCCGGTGCTGCAAATCAAGAACATGAAGAAGTACTACGAGATCCGTGACAATTCGGTCGCCGCGATGATCTCGGGCCAGAAGTCGCGCTTCGTCAAAGCCAACGAGAAACTCGATTTCGAAGCGCGTGAAGGCGAGACGGTGGCCATTGTCGGTGAATCCGGCTGCGGCAAGAGCACTCTCGCCAAGGTGCTGATGGGCCTAGAGGAATCAACCGGCGGCGAAGTGCTGGTGAACGGGCTCGAAGTCGGCCACATGCCGGTGCGCAAACGCCCGGCAGGCCTCATATCGAGCCTCCAAATCGTGTTCCAGAACCCGTTCGAGACGCTCAATCCGAGCCATTCGGTCGGCTCCCAGATCGCGCGGGTCTTGCGCAAGTTCGGGGTGGCGAAGGATCGCGACGAGGCGGAACGCAAGACCTATGAGCTTCTCGACATGGTCAAGCTGCCGCGCGAATTCGCGCAGCGCAAACCGCGCCAACTCTCAGGCGGCCAGAAGCAGCGCATCGGTATCGCGCGCGCCTTTGGTGGCGAGGCGGCGGTCGTCATCGCCGACGAGCCGGTATCGGCGCTCGACGTGTCGGTGCAGGCAGCGGTGACCGGGCTGCTCACCGACATACAGCGCAAGAAGCGCACGACGCTCGTTTTCATCAGTCACGATCTCTCGGTGGTGCGCTATCTCGCCGACCGCATCGTCGTCATGTATCTCGGCCACATCATGGAACAGGGCACGACCGAAGAGGTCTTTTCGCCGCCCTATCACCCTTACACCGAGGCGTTGCTGTCTGCGGTGCCGATCGCCGACACGTCGGTCACCAAGAAGCATATCGTGCTCAAGGGTGAATTGCCCTCGCCGATGAACCCGCCCTCGGGTTGCCCATTCCAGACGCGATGCCCGCGCAAGATCGGGGCTATTTGCGAGACCGAGATGCCGCCCAATAAGGACATGGGCAATGGCCACATGATTATGTGCCATCTGCCGGACGACGTGCTGAGATCTATGGAGCCGGTGATCAAAGTCGGCGCACATGATCCGGACGACACGACTCCGGCAGCTGATGTGACGGTAAAGCACTAGTCTGAATGAATTCAGGGTTCTCTATCTCATCCACCCTCACGCTGAGGTGGCCGGGAAGCGGCCCTCGAAGCGTTCGCCAGGATAAAGCGAAACTGCTGCAATACACCCTTCGAGGCTCGCTTCGCTCGCACCTCAGGGTGAGGAAAATGCATTCATGACCAGTAAGCTTCCCGTTGAATTCAGATCGGCACTCGACCAGGCGCGCCTCTTGCGTGCCCGCAAGATCGGCGCCCGCGAACTTCTCGATCTCTGCTGGGCGAGGGTCGAGAAGCACAATCCTGCCCTGAACGCGGTCATCGTCAGCGACATTGCGCGCGCCCGCAAGGCAGCGGCGGCGTCCGATAGGCGCCTCAAGGCGGGCAAGCCCAAAGGCCTTTTCGACGGCGTGCCCATGACCATCAAAGAGAGTTTCGACTGGACGGGGACGCCGAGCACCTGGGGCGACCCCCGTTTTGCGAAGAATATCGCCAAGAGCGATGCCGTGGCGCTCACTCGCCTTACCGATGAAGGCGCCGTCGTCTTCGGTAAGACCAATGTGCCTCTAATGCTCGCCGACTGGCAGAGCTTCAATGTAATATACGGCACCACAAGCAATCCCTGGGATGTGACGCGCTCGCCTGGCGGTTCGTCAGGTGGGTCGGCGGTAGCGCTGGCAACCGGCATGAGCGCTCTCGAGGTCGGCTCCGACATCGGCGCATCGATCCGCAATCCCGCGCATTATTGCGGTGTCTACGGCCACAAACCGACCTACGGTATCGTGCCGGCGCGCGGCCAGTTTCTGCCCGGCATCGTCTCGCCCAGCGACATTTCTGTTGCCGGTCCCTTGGCGCGCAGCGCCCGGGATCTGACTGCAATGTTGAAACTCCTTGCCGGGCCTGACGGGATCGAGGCGCGCGCAACCGCACTCCGCCTCCCGCCCGCACCGCAGACCTCTTTCAAGGACTTCCGCGTCGCAGTCATGCTGAGCGATCCCGTCAGCGGGGTGGACCAGCCGGTGCAGGATCTTCTCGCCCAATTGGTCAAGTTCCTCTCCAAACGGGTGAAAAAGCTCTCGATGACCGCCCGGCCTGATTTCACCACCGCTGAGGCGATGGAGGTCTATGTCAAGCTCCTGCGCTCCGCGACCAGCCGGCGCCAGAGCGATGAGGAGTTCGCCCGGAACCTCGAGCGGGTGCTCGAGTTCAAGCCCGACGATGAGAGCTATTTTGCCCAGATGACGCGAGCGTATGTGCTGGCGCATCGCGGGTGGCTCAAGGCCAATGAACGGCGCCACCAGATGCGGCTTCTGTGGGACCGCTTTTTCGACGACTGGGACGTCATGATCTGCCCTGCCGCCGCTTCAACCGCCTTCCCGCATGACCAGAAGGGCGAACGGCATGACCGCACGATCCTGGTGAATGGACGGCAAGTGCCGACGACCGACCAGCTGTTCTGGGCTGGCTATTCGGGAGGCTTCTACCTGCCCTCGACGGTCGCCCCGATGGGGCTCACGGCTTCCGGCCTGCCCGCCGGCGTCCAGATCATTACGCGGCAGTTTGCCGACCTGACCAGCCTGCGGTTCGCCGAACTCCTGGAGCGCGATTACTGCGCTTTCGTACCGCCGCCGGGCCACTAGCATGTTAGGATTTTTCGCGTTCGGCACACCAGTCGCCGCAAATATGCAATCCGTCCCTGGCCTGATGCGTAAATTCCATTCACCATTTGCGTATTCTTTCGACGGTGATAGCATTGTCGATGGGCACAAACGGCTCGAAATAACGACGTCCGGTTCAACGGGACGCCGCAACATCTTTTGGAAAAACCCCCATTTGGGAGGGAGGAAGAAGACCAATGTCAGACAAAGAGCATATCTGGATTCCCAAGCTGAAGCAGCAGCTTGCCGACAAGAAGATCGACCGCCGCGAGTTCGTTCGCTATGCGAGCTTGCTCGGCATGTCGTCCGGTGCGGCCTATATGTGGGCCGGCAAGATCACTGGTGAGCCCTTGGCACCACCTGCCATGGCTGAAGATATGCCGAAGGGTGGCACGATCAAGATCGCCCAACGTATCCCGAAACTCGACACCCCGCATACGTTCTCCTGGGTCTATGACTCGAACTGCGTGCGCCAAGTGTGCGGCTATCTCACCCGCACCGGTGTCGACAATGTGACCCGCCCGCATCTCGCGGAGAAATGGGAAGCTTCGGAAGACCTCAAGACCTGGACGTTGCACATCAAGAAAGATGCCAAGTGGCATAAGGGCGATGACTTCACCGCCGAACATGCCGCTTGGAACATCAAGCACTGCCTCGATCCGAAAGTCGGTTCCTCGGTGGTCGGCTTGATGAAGGGCTACATGCTCAAGGATGTCGACACGGGCACCAAAGACGACAAAGGCAATGCGGTGATGACCACCGCCTTGTGGGATGCCAACGCGATCGAGGTCAAGGATCCGAAGACCCTTGTTCTCAATCTACAACAGCCGCAGGTTGCGGTGCCGGAGCATCTCTTCCACTATCCGTTCCTGATGCTCGATCCGGCCGAGAACGGCAACTTTGCCGTTGGGTCGAACGGAACTGAGTCCTTCGAACTCGTCGATCTCGAAGTTGGCCGCAAGGCGATCTTCAAGCGCCGTGCCGATGCGCCGGGCTATGTCGATGAGCTTCACTTCATCGATCTTGGCGACAATCCGGCAGCCGTCGCCGCCGCCCTTGCCTCGAAGCAGGTCGACGGCATCTATCAAGGCAACATCGAGCAGTTCGACCTCTATAAGGGTCTGCCGCATGTCAACATCCACCAGGTGGTGACGGCGCAGACCGCGGTCGCGCGCATGCAGATGACGCAGAAGCCGTTCGACAACCCCAAAGTGCGCAAGGCGGTGCGTTACGCCACCGATCCGGCGAAGTGCCTGCAGATCGCGCATAAGGGTGTCGGCCAGCCGGCCGAACATCATCATGTCTGCTCGGTGCATCCCGACTACAAGAAGATCGAGCCGCTCGGCTACAAGCCCGACGAGGCCAAGAAGCTTCTGGCCGAAGCCGGATTCCCGGACGGCATCGACATTGAAATCAACTGCAAGCCGGATCCGTCATGGGAGCAGGCTGCGGTCGAGGCGATGGCGGAACAGTGGAAGGCCGGCAATATCCGCGCCAAGATCAATGTGCTGCCTTCGGCGAAGTTCTGGGAATTGTGGACCGAGGTGCCGTTCGGGTTCACCGAATGGACGCACCGCCCGCTCGGCTTCATGGTGCTGGCGCTCGCCTATCGCACCGGCGTGCCGTGGAACGAATCGCGCTATTCAAACAAGCAGTTCGATGATCTGTTGAGCAAGGCCGAGGGCACTCTCGACGTCGACAAGCGCCGCGAGATCCTGGGCGAGCTCGAAGCAATCATGCTCGAGGATGGTCCGATCACACAGCCTCTGTGGCGGTCGGTCTATGCCGCCTATGACAAGCGCGTCCAGGGCTTCCAGATCCATCCGACGCTCTACATCTTCGGCGAAACGCTGGCGATCGCGAAGGCATAAGCCACAACATCACCGACAGAGCCCGCGAGAGCCATCTCGCGGGCTTTTTTATTTCTGCATTTGCCGATCGAAGAACCGCATCTCAAGCGCCCAGCTGTCGGCTGAGAAGATGGAGACATGGCTGCCGCCGGGGATCACGACCATCTCCTTAGGCTCATTGGCGCGGGCGAAGAGCGCCTGGCCTTCGCTCAAAGGCACGACGCCATCGAGATCGCCGTGAATGATGAGAAGCGGCGCCTTGACCTTGCCGATGACGGCGATGGAATCGAACTTATCCTTCATCAACAGGCGAACCGGGAGCCACCAAAACGCGGCAGCCGCAACATTCGCGGCGGAAGCGAAGGGCGCTTCGAGCGCCAGCGCCTTGACCTGTCGCTCGGCCGCAAGTTGGACCGCCACTCCGGAGCCCAACGACTCGCCTACAAGCATCACATCGCCGGCATCAACGCCCCTGGCCATAAGCCAGTCATGGGCAGCGAGTGCATCGTTAATCAGGCCCTGCTCGCTCGGTAGTCCCGTCGAGGCACCATAGCCGCGATAGGACAGAAAGAATACCCCGAAACCTTGCGCCTGATAGGCGGCGAAACGCTCGGCGCGGTCGGCGATCTCGCCGCCATTGCCGTGAAAATAGAGAATGGTCTGCTTGCCGATCCGTGCCGGCGAAAACCATGCCTGCAAGGTCTCGCCGTCCCTGCTCGCCAGTTTTACATCTTCGACGCCGCGGAGCCCGGCAACGCTCGCCGTCAGTCCCTGACGGCCCGGAAAATACTGCTGGCTGCGCTGGGTCACGTACATGAAGGCTGTGATGAGGCCATAGGCGCCGATCGTCAGAATCAAGAAGGCACGAAGAAACGAGGGCAAATCACCGCTCATCGCGCTTCCGTGAGACGCGCAGGCTCGCCTACATCCCGCGTCCATGCCCACACCGCCAGGAGCGGATGCCCCAGAGTGCGCGTCGCATGGACGACATGCGGCTCATGCCAGACCATCTCTCCCGCTTCACGCGTGACGAAATCTCCATTTCCGCGACGCCACTCGCTCGGGCCCGTCAGCAGCCAATAGAGCTCGGGCGCCGCATGATGATGGTCGCGGTAATGACGGTGGGGACCAACGAGCAGCAGTCCCATCAGGAAATCATCACCAGCGAAAAACCCATGCGGTCCGATGAGCTCGGCATAGGCGTAGTTATCCATGTAACCCGCCCCCATCGCGCTGTCGGAATAATTGGAATTCTGCCGCCAATGCAGAAACTCATCGATCCCTGCGAGGGCAGCTGCGACATCGGGGCTCATGAACATCGAGGAAGCGACACATTCGGGCAAATAGCGCGTGGCAGGAAGACGTCTTGGCGCTAGGTCCGTCACAGCTGAGGGCGAAAGATCCTGCTCGGCCAGGCGCATTTTCACTCGCCCGCCAGCTTCGCCCGTGAGCGACCGGCGGATCGCGTCGATGGCCCAGATCGCCGGCCGATAGATCTCCTCGCTCAAAGTCCTGCCTCGATCTCGGTCCAGTCGCTTGCTGGAACCACGACAGCGTTCACGGTGACGTCGCGTGTCCACCCAAAGAGCGCAAGGAACGGTATGTCGCGCACCAAGGTCGCATGCACCCGCATTGGCTCGTTCCAGATCGGTGAGTGCGCCCCGTATTCGCTCCAGCGTTCACCCGCACCGAAACGCCATTCATGCGGACCCGTCAGCGGTACATAGAGCTCCGGCGCCTTGTGGCGATGGTCACGATAGAGCGTGCGCGGTGCGATCAGGAACAGGCCAAGTTCAAAGTCATCGGCAGGAACAAAGCCATCCCGGCCGATTAGACTTGCGAAGGCATGTGCGACCGGAAAGCGCTTGCCAATCTCATTCACGGGATAGGCATCATAGGTGATCCACCGCAGCTGCGGCCGCGCCTCTTTGATCGCGTGACGCAATGCATCGGCACCACGCATGCATAAAAGTGCCGCGTCGAGATGGCCACAAGCCGGAGGGGCGGGCTTGACGCTGTCGTTCACCGGCCCCTGCCCGAAGCGGAGAATGCCCTGGCGTACGTCATCCAGGCCGTCGCCATTGAGGTCGGCCAGATAGCGATCGATTTCTTCGATCAGCCGCATGATCGCCGCCGGGTCATTCGGCATAAGAATTACAAGACATTGCTAGGGTCCGATTCTGAACATTCGGTCGAGCGTGCTGGTAGGCGTGATCGCGAATGTCAAATCCGCCCCACTAGGTTAGGGCATAGACCCGTTCGGCAAGCCTGAGAAGGTCATCGTCGCTGACGTCCCTAACGGTGTTCCGGCGCATCGGCGCGTGAGCCGCCGAAGCCATGCGCTCGGCCAGACGTTCGGGCCGGTCGAGATCTAACCCGTCACCGGAAAGGCTGATCTTAATGCCCGAACGCCGGACCAGGCTTTCATAGCCAGCAACCACGCCTCTGGCCGCTTTCATGGCATCTGCAACTTTCGCGAAGGCGTCCGGATTGCCGTCCTTTACCCATTCGATGGTTGCGAGCATCGCCAAGCCGGTCGCCCGACCGTGCGGCACCGGCGCCAATTCAGCCATGGCATGCGAGATATTGTGGGCCAACGCGGTGCCGGCATTGTCGATGCCGATGCCGGCATAACAACTCCCCAACAGGAGGCTGCCGCGCGCGGCGAGATCCTGAGGCATCTTCACAGCCGTTTCGAGCGCGCCTGAAATGAGACTGATAGCGCGGTGGCAATAAAGATCGTTAGCCTCGTTGCGGTTGCGGTTGGTCGAAGCCTCGATCGCATGCACGAGAGCATCGAGCCCCGTCGCAGCTGTCACCGCCGCCGGCACCCCGGTCGTCAACTCAGGGTCGAGGACGGCAAGGATCGGCTTGAGTTCATCGCCCCAGGCCCAGACCTTCTGATGCGCGGCATTTGTGAAAATGCAGGTGCGGGTCACCTCGGCACCGGTACCCGCTGTCGTCGGCACCGCGATGAGGGCCAAGGGCTCGACCGGGAGCGCCGTTTCACAGAATTGATAGGCTACGGCCGGCTTGCCTGAAACCGCGCAAGCCGCGACAAGCTTCGCCGTGTCGAGCGCCGTGCCGCCGCCCAGTCCGATGACAGCCATTGCCTTCAAGTCGCGGGCACGAGCGGAGGCCTGATCGACATCGGACGATTTGGGCTCGCCCTTGAAGCCGTCATAGACGTTCGCTTCGTGGCCGGCTTCGGCTAGGAGCCTAGCCAACTTGGCCGTAACGCCGAGGCTCGTCATGGCCGGATCGGCAACTATCATCGCCGGCTGAGCTTTGCCGGCAAGACGTGTCACATGACTTGGCACATCGGAAAGACGACCATTGCCGAAGATGATTTCGGGGATGGGAGCGAGTGAAATGGGTTGCATGGCGACCGGCTGTAAAAGCCGGCGACAGCTTGATCAAGCGTCAAACCGCTTCACCTGTCAGACGGCAATGCCCGCCTTGCGACCTTCATAAATTGCCATGACGGCGGTGCGGGCCGCGACCGCATCGCCAATGTCGCGATGCCCGATCGCCTGGGCGTCGAGCCCCTCCGAAACCTGGCGCTCCGACACATTCGTCGCGGCGATCACCAAGGCGTCCGCGGCGATCCTTTCATCAGGCCCGCCGAAGCTCACCACCGTTGCTGCATCGCCATGCCATTCGCGGATTGCAGCGTCGCCAATCAGCCGCGCACCCAGATCGCGCAGCCGCTGGCGCACCAGAATGTCGGCATTGGTGCGCGCCATTTCGAACATCACCGAGCTTGCCGGCGTCACGACAATCACCTGGTGACCTGCTTCGGCGAGATGAAGTGCCGTGCCGCCGCCTTTCCAGTTCGCGGTCTCATCGAGCACGATCACGCGCTTGCCGAGGCGCGCCGCCCCACGCATCACATCCTCGGCCGACCATGCATTGCCGCGCTCGATGCCAGGCAAAGCGTCGTTATCGGGAAAGGAGCGCTGAAAGCCCCGGCCATCGGGTTCCGATCCCGTGGCAACGATCACCTCATCGGCGCCGATGGCGTTGATGTCATCGGCCTCGAGCAGCGTGTTGTAGAGCACCTTAACTTGCAATTTCTGCAGCTGGCGCTCGTACCAGTCCAGAAAGTCGATGATCTGCTGGCGGCGCGGCTGCAGGCCAGCGAGGCGGAATTGGCCGCCGAGCTTGCTTGAAGCCTCGGCCAAGGTGACGCGGTGCCCGCGTTCCGCGGCGACGCGCGCCGCTTCCAGACCGGCCACACCGCCGCCGACCACCAGCACGGTCTTTGGCGTTTTTGCCGGCGTGAAACGGTCGCCGCCCCATTCGAATTCGCGCCCAGCCGAGGGATTGATGAGGCAAGAGATCCAATAGTCGCGATAGCGCCTCCCCCAGCACATCTGATTGCATGAGAGGCACGGACGCACGTCCTCTGGCCGCCCCTCTTTGGCCTTGTTGGCGAGATGTGGGTCGGCAATCTGACCGCGCACGATCGACACCATGTCGGCCTGGCCCGAGGCCACGACATAGTCGGCGTTCTCGGGTGTGCGCACATGGCTCTCGCATTGGACGCGGGCATTCTTTACCACCGCCTTCAGCGCTTCGGCGAAGGGTGCTCCGAGCTTGTCGGCGAAAAACACAGTCGGAATGAGCGCCTGATGCGAGAAGTAGCTTCCCGTTCCGCAAGTCACATAATCCATGAGATTGCGCGCATCATGCCAGGCGACGATCTCCTGCATCGCCTCGATGGACAAGGATGGCCTCACATCGGGCTGCATATTGATGGCGAGGCCAATAATGAAATCATCCCCCGCCATCTTCCGGATGCGGCGCATGATTTCGGAAGAGAAACGCGTGCGGTTCTCAAGTGAACCATTGCCCCACTTGTCGTCGCGACGATTGTTGAAGGGCGTCCAGAACTGATCGATGATCGCATTGTAGGCGGCGAAGAGCTCGATGCCGTCGAAGCCTGATTCCTTGGCGCGGCGCGCCGCCTGGACGAAGCTCTCGATGATCTCCTCGATCTCGGCCTCGTTCATCGCGTGGCTGCCGTCTGAATCGTGAAACGACGGGAGTCCCGACGGCGACCAGCTCGGCTCATAGGAATTGTCGAAATCGCCGTGCTGCCCCACATGATAGAGCTGATGGCAGATGAGCGCGCCATGCGCATGAACGGCATCCGTGACTTTGCGAAAATGCGGGATGATCTCATCCGTCGAATGACGGAAATTGCCGCGCGTCAGAACCGCGGTGCGATGCACCGGGATCGGCTCGACGACGATCATAGCGGCTCCGCCCCGCGCGCGCTCCTCGTAATAGCCACGATGACGCTCCCCCGGAAGGCCGGCTTCCGACATGTTGGCGGTATGCGAGCCGAACACGATGCGGTTGCGCAAGGTTTTGTGACGCAGCTTGAGTGGCTGGAACAGAGCAGGGAATTTTTGGGACATCGGCAGATCCTGTTACACGAGAACCCTCACCCTGAGGTGCGAGCGCAGCGAGCCTCGAAGGGTATACTGCAACGCTCTCACTCTATCCTGGCGGATGCTTCGAGGGCCGCTGCCGGCCACCTCAGCATGAGGGATGTCGAGAAAGGCACGGCGCAATAGCCATCACACCCAATCTTCGAACGGGAAGTTGTCGAGCCGCTTCGTCCCCGTCTCGGTGACGACGACCTGAATCTCGAGCTTGACGGTCTCGCCCGCTCGCTTCGATCCGGTACAGCTTTCAACGCAGATGCACATGCCGGGCTCGAACACACCGTCATAGCCTTTGCCCTTGTCCATATCGACATGGGTCGGGACGGACGGATATTCATCGCACAGGCCGACGCCATGCAGCGCCACGCCATAGCGGTTCTCATGATATTCCTCCGGCATCCGCAGCGACTTGTCGTTGAACTCGCGGAAGCTCATGCCGGGCTTGATGATCGACCAATTGTGCATGATCTGCTCATGCGCGAAGGCGTAAATCTCCTTCTGCAGGGCTGTCGGCTTCACAAGGCCAACCGTCCATGAGCGCGAAAGATCGGCGCAATACCCATAGGGACCGATGAGATCGGTGTCGAAGGAAAGCATGTCGCCCTCTTTGCCGACATGGGGTGAGCATTCCTTGAACCACGGGAAAGTACGCTCACCGATCGCGAGGAGACGCGTCTCAATCCACTCACCGCCATTGCGGATGTTTTCGTAGTGCAGCTCGGCCCAAATCTCGTTCTCGGACTTGCCCGGCACCGAATTCTCGCGCATGCGCCACATACCGGCCTCAGTGACCTTGATGGTCCATGCCATGAGCTCGAGCTCATCTGGCGATTTGATCATCCGTGCCGTTTCGGTGATCTCCTGACCTTCCACGATGGTGATGCCTCGCTCGCGCAGGAGATCGACACCGAGGGGCTCCATTTTGTCGACGGCGAGCCGCATATTGCCGCCGCCATGCTGACGCACGAGGTCAGCGATCTCGTCCGCCCATTTCTTGGCGCTCGCCTCGAGATTGGGGCCGCTCGCGAAATAAAACCAGCTGATGGACGGCCGCACTTCATCGACCATCGGCAGGTCTTCGGCCAGATGCAAGGCCTGCGCATATTCGAAGCAGATGGTCGGACCATTGGCGCAGATGAGCGCATAGCGGGATGGGTTATGCATGGTCCAGATCTGCATGTCGGAGCAATCGGTCGCGTAACGGATATTGAGCGGGTCGTAGACGAGAAGAGCCGCGCAATCGTGCTCTGCGAGCTTCTGCTTGATACGGCCATGACGATAGGCCCTGACGCGAGCAACAGTCTCGGGCCGGATCGGGTCCTTCAGCGGCTTGCTGCCGGCGTCGAAATTTAGATAGGCGGGTTTGCGCGGATCGCTGAAGACTTTGACGTCCATTTTACACTCGACTTAGATTTTGCCAGACGAACAAGGCGGTGAAGAGATCAAGATGAGCGCCACCGCCGTTCTTGAACAGTGTGATATCGCTTTCCTTGCGATTCACCTTATAGCCTTGGCGGCACAGCTCAAACAGATCTGCTTCGATATCTTGGCGGTGAATGATGCCGCGCCGCAAGGGTTCAGCCAAATCACCAGGCTGGTCGATGGCGAACCAGCGGCTGTCGACGAAGAGCCGGGCTCGCTTCACCGCTTCGTCGTCGCATTCGCGCATTTCGGGCGTGAACGAACCAACGAGGTCGAGATGGGCCCCCGGCTTAAGCCAGGCGCCCTTGACCAAGGGCGAGGTCGAGGCTGTTGCGCAGCTCACGATGTCGGCTTCACGGACCGCGCCCTCCAGGTCGATGACCGCCTCAGCATCATGTTTGTCGGCCAATTTAGCGGCCTTTGCCGGGGTCCGGTTCCAGATCAGAACCCGCTCAATCGAGGGGCGGATCGCCCGGTGCGCCTCGATCAGATAAGGCGAAAGGGCTCCCGCCCCTACCATGACCAACGTGCGAGCTCCGGGATGCGACAGGACCCGTGAACCAAGCGCGGAATCGGCGGCCGTCTTGCGATAGGTTAGCGCGGTTCCGTCGAGGACCGCGAGCGGTGCACCGCTCTTCCCATCGAACAAAGGATAGAGTGCGTGAATGGACGGCAACTCCCGATTGCCGGGAAAGACCGTCACGACCTTGGTGCCTAGGGCAATGCCCGGCTGCCAGGCAGGAAGGTTGAAATAAGTTTGCCGCGTGCCCAGCCGCACATCGTGAATCTCTGAACGGTCGACCTTGGGCTCTGGGCCTTGATGCGCTGCGAAGAGAGCATCGCAGAGCTTCGTCCAAACGCAAATGCGATGAACGTCGTCAGAAGAAATGAATCGCATCAGGAGATTCCGGGGCCGGTTATTTCGCGCAGCAGCTTCTTATAGATCGCTTCGGCATAGGCCGAATAGTCGTCCGACGGAATGACGAAATTTCCCTGACCGCCGACGACGTTCTGCTCGAAATATTTGTCGAGTGTCGGCCATTCATTGAGAATGGTCAGTGCATTGATGGTAATGCCCGCCCTCACGACCTTGTTGCGCGCCAGGGCAACAGGCGGTCCAATATTGTTGCGCCCGTCGGAAGAAATGTCGATCACGCGACGAGCAGCCGAAGGCGCGGTCTTGAACATATTCGAGCTAAATTCGAGCGCCATTGAGATTGAGGTGCCGCCCTCGGCGAGGCGGCGCGGGATTTCCATGAGTGCCGCGCCCAGACGATCGGCGTCCTTGTCATTGGCGATGACCGTCCAGGGTACGATCACCATCTGGTTGGCTTCATCTGACCATTGCATGGCCGCAACGGCGATGCGGCCGTTAGGCCCCTTGGCGATCGCTTCTTTGATCTCCGGCCGCATGAAGGCCTGGCCCAGACCCTGCATCTGCAACCTGTATTCATTGGCATCCACGCTGAAGGAACAATCGATCGCAAGGACGAGGGTCATGTCGACCTCGTCCGCCTGGGCAACCAACGGAGCCCGGCCGGAAGCACTCGCGAAAGTGAGACCGAACAGCAGACACAGAAAGGCCAGCACACCTCGCTTGGGCATGGAACCCCTCAAATCGCGGCCAATGCCTCGCCGTCCCAATCTTAAGGCGTTGGCGACCCGCGGGAAAGAAGCAAAGCGCGGGAGATTTCTCACTGCTGACAAAGCCGGTTCTATTGCGGACCGGAGGCCCGCGGCGTATCATTCGCTCCAATGACGCGACGGGTCGCGTTTGTCGCCTTGCGCGGCTCCCAAACTGGCGTAAATTGCCGGTTCCATCCGGACAAAAGAGAGAAAAAACGATGAGAATGCCGCACCTCGCCTTGCTGAGCCTTGCTCTGACAAGCCTTCCCACTGCCGCCTTCGCCCACACGGTTGTCGGCGATGCGAATGGTTTCGCCCATGGCTTCATGCACCCTCTCGGCGGGCTCGATCATGTCCTAGCCATGCTGGCCGTTGGCCTCCTTGCGGCTCGCCTTGGTGGCCGCGCACTCTGGCTCGTACCCCTGTCTTTCGTCACCATGATGATCCTGGGCGGTGTTGCGGGCGCCAGTGGTATTGGCCTGCCCCTCGTCGAACTGGGCGTGTCGGGCTCAATTCTGGTCCTGGGCTTCGTCATCGCGCTTGGCCGCGGGCTTCCCGTCGCCCTCGCGATGGCTCTGGTCGGCTTTTTCGGCATTTTCCACGGCCATGCGCATGGCACCGAAATGCCTGCGGACGCGCAAGGTTTGCTCTACGGCGGCGGTTTTGTACTGGCGACGGTGCTCCTCCATGCGGCGGGCCTGGCACTCGGCATAGGCGCCGATCGCCTGGGCATGGCGTGGAGCGGCAAAACAAGCCAACTGGCCGGGGGTGTCATTGCGGCAGCTGGCGTCGGGATCATGGCGGGGGCGTTCTGACGCATAGCCCCCGAAAGGCGGTTCGACTTTTTGGGGCGGGCTGTGCGCCCAAAAGCCATACTTGACGTTCCAACGTCAAAGTCCGACATCTGGGGCGCTATGAACACGCCGATATCGCGTCCCGTCATTTCAAACCCGGCCCTTGTCGACCCCTTCGGCCGGCATGTGACCTATTTGCGCGTCTCGGTGACGGATCGCTGTGACTTCCGCTGTGTCTATTGCATGGCGGAAGACATGACCTTCCTGCCGAAGAGGGACCTGCTGACGCTTGAGGAACTCGAGCGGGTGTCGGCGGCGTTCATCGCCCGCGGGGTACGCAAAATCCGGCTCACCGGCGGGGAACCGCTGGTGCGCCGCAACGTGATGTCGCTCATAGAGAATTTGGGACGCCATGTGAAATCAGGCGCCCTCGACGAGCTCACCCTGACCACCAATGGCAGCCAGCTCGCCCGCTTTGCGGTCGAGCTCCATGACCATGGCGTGCGGCGCATCAACGTGTCGGTCGACACACTTGATGAGCAGAAGTTTCGCGCCATTACACGCTGGGGCGACCTCAGAAAGGTCAAGGAAGGTATCGCGGCGGCCCAGAAAGCGGGGCTTGCCATCAAGATCAACGCCGTGGCGCTCAAGGGCGTCAATGACGAAGAGATCCCCGAGATGATCCGCTGGACGCACGGCGAAGGCATGGACCTGACCCTCATCGAGACCATGCCCCTCGGCGACATCGACGGCGACCGCACCGAGCAATATCTGCCGCTTTCAGTTCTGCGCGCGAAACTCATGGACGAGTTCACGCTCGAGGATATTCCCTATAAGACCGGCGGACCGGCGCGTTATATGCGCGTTACCGAGACGGGTGGACGTCTCGGTTTCATCACGCCCCTTACCCATAATTTCTGCGAGAGCTGCAACCGTGTCCGCCTTACCTGCACCGGCACCCTCTTCATGTGCCTCGGCCAGGAGGATGCGGCTGATCTCAGAGCTCCTTTGCGCGCATCGGAAGGCAACGAACTGCTCAATGCGGCGATCGACGAAGCCATATCGCGCAAGCCCAAGGGGCATGACTTCATTATCGACCGGCGCCACAACAAGCCGGCGCTTTCTCGCCATATGAGCGTTACCGGCGGGTAATCGCAGGCGTCCACTCGAAGATCGCAAACGCTACGGGCCGTTACCGTGCCTCGGCTGCAGCGGTCGCCGAGAAATTCGCGCCCTCAGCGGCTATCGCGTCTATCACAGGACAGTTCGAGACTTTCCCGCCGGCGCACTGCGCAACAGTCAATGACAGGGATTTTTCGAGTTCCTGGAGATTGCTGATCTTCTGGCGAACCGTTTTCAGATGTTTCTCCGCGATCGCCTTCACGTCCCCGCAAGATATCAACTCGTTCCCGGAGAGCGACAGGAGGACACGGACCTCGGCTTGCGAAAATCCCATCTCCCGCGCGCGGCGAACGAAATTCAGCCGGTCAAGATCGGCGGAGGAAAACAAACGGTGCCCTCCGGCAGTCCGCTGAGGCCTGGTCAACAATCCGATCCGTTCGAAATACCGGATCGTCTCGACCCGAACTCCAGAAAGCGATGCGAGCTCACCAATCGGGTAAGTGTCGCGTTGCGAATTTGTATTGCCCATAGCGGCCCCAAGTAGCGGTCGCCCCCGCTGAGGTCGACGATATCATGAAAACATTATTCGGTAATACTGGAAATATGGATTGACCGCGCAGATACACCCGCTACCATCGGTTGCCGTGAAAAGACTCATCGCTGCTGCCGCTCAACTCGAGGCTCTAGGCAATCCGACGCGGCTTGCCCTCTATCGCATCCTCGTCCGGGTGGGTAAGGGCGGCCTGCTGGTTGGCCAATTGCAGGCGCGCTTGCGCATTGCGCCATCGACCCTTTCGCATCATCTGCAAAAACTGATCCAAGTCGGCCTTGTCACCCAGGAACGGCAAGCGACGACACTGATTTGCCGGGCGAACTATCCCATGATGCAGGCACTGGTTGAGTACCTCACCGAAGAATGCTGTATTGAGGAGAAAGAGAAGTCCTACCGGCCCACCGCCGCATGATTCTCTTGCTTTGATGCTTCCCGACTTCGAGAGGTCGAGAGAGCAACCCTCCTGCGGGCGGCTCTCAACAAGGCTGGACTTGACTTGTTGTGCCGGCAAGAGCGTTTCCTTCACTTCCCAGAACAGGCAGAAATCGAGCTGCTAAAGACTTCCGCAAGGCACGGCAGGCGATAGCATCACGGCGAGTATCCATTGCGCACGCTGGTCCATCGCCGTTATATGGCGCGCGGCTGGGGCGAATCTCTGCGGTCAGCGCGATGGTGAAATCCTGCGCCCCTTTCGTCTTTGCCCTGCTGCTTGAAAATTTGGGCGCCGTTTTGACGTTCAGCGCCGCGGCCATCCTGGCTGGGCTCTCGCTGATTGTCCTTCGCCTGGTACCACGGCCGGCGTAATTGCCCGGTTCACTTTGCCACGCGGCGACCGGACAACGCGCCCGAATACCTCCCTTGCGCGGGTAAGACTTCCCCGCCGCGGGAATCTAGTCTAGGCAGGCGTCGATTCTCCCATGACACTCACCATTGCTTCTCCCGCACCCAGCGCCCTCAAAGCGGGCCTCGTCATGATTGTCGCCATGGCAAGCTTTACCGCCGGCGATACCATGACCAAACTGATGGCGGGTGAGGTGCCGGTCGGCCAAATCATCTTCTTCCGAGGCATCGTGGCGACCACCCTAACCGCCTTTATTGCCCGCAAGGCTTTGGCCCAGGCTGCGCTGGCACTGAAAAAGGGCGTGGTTGTACGCAGCCTAAGCGACGTCGCCGGCACGATCTTCTTCATCACGGCCCTGATGCATATACCGATCGCCAATCTGACCGCCGTCATGCAGGCGGTTCCGTTGCTGGTCATCGCCTTCGCTGCCATGTTCCTTGGCGAGAAGGTCGGCTGGCGGCGCATCCTTGCCATTCTTATCGGCCTCACTGGCGTACTGTTCATCGTAAAGCCATCTCCCACAAGCTTTACGGTCTATGATGGCCTGTCGCTCGGTCTCGTCGTGGCGGTGGCGCTGCGCGACATTTTCACACGGCGGCTCAATTTCGACGTTCCAACAATGATCATCGTCTTGGCCAATGCGGTCTTCGTTATGCTGAGCGGCCTCATGCTTTATCCCTTCGAGCACTGGATAATGCTCGCGCCCCGACAAATGCTTCTCATCTTGTGCGGCGGCACCTTCCTCAGTCTCGGCTATGTCTGCATGGTGTCAACGATCCGCATGGGCGACATATCGACCACCGCAATCTACCGCTACTCGGTGGTGCTCTTCGCGCTCCTCTCGGGCATGCTGGTCTTCGGCGAGTTCCCGGATCAATGGGCGATCATCGGCATCGCCCTCATCGTCGCCTCGGGGATCTATGCTCTGCTGCGTGAGATGCGCGCCACACGCTAGGCGCCGCTGCCGAAACCGATCGCGGAACCCGCCGGCGCATCGAGCAGCGCAAAGACACCCTCGGCCACTTCCTTTGACGGTGATACCGGAACGATCTCGAATTCGACAAGATCGTTCCACTGCAAGACCCACTCCCTCAACAGGCCCAGCCGGTCGCATTCCATAACCATGAAACAACGGCTGAAACTCGGATCGATCCAGGACCCATGGACCACCAGGCCTTCCGGAGTCATCCTGCCTTTGTCGCGCAAGCGGCTATAGATCGTCTTGCCATCTTGATTCTTGTAGCGCTCGATGACCATGAACAGCATGCTGGCCGCCTCCCCTTTCGCATCGCAATCCTGCCATACTGCATGGACCATGGGAGTGTTCAAGGCACGAGTCTCGCAAAGGGCTGATCACGAATAGCGCCAGAAGGCAACTGCGGTCAGCGCGACACTCCAGGTGAGAATGCCCCATCTGACCCACGTCTGTGGCACTCTGCGCGCCACCCTTATCATGAAATAGCCGCCGAGAAAGGCACCCAGCATCATGACAAGCGCCGGCAGCCAGCGAATGACGCCGGCACGGGCGAATAGCCCGATGGCGATCAGGGTGATGAGAGTGATCGTTGCGTTGCGGATGGCATTGGCCTCATGAATATCGTCGTGACCGAACATCGCGTAGAGGGCAAGGAGCACGACCCCCATGCCGAGGCCGAAATAGCCGCCATATGCATAGACGATGAATTCGAGAAGGAAGGACAGCCAGATCCAGCGCCGGCCGTCGAAATCGTGCTTCCTTTCGAGCCAGCGTTTGATGGCCGGGGCGAGCGCAAAGGCTGCAGTCGAGAAAGTGAGGAGCCACGGGATGGCTGAGCGGAAAGAGGCTTCTCCCAGACCCAGGAGAGCAAGGGAGCCGCAGGTACCGCCAGTCGCTGCGAGAACCAGGCGGGGACCCAATCTGAGGTTGGGGCGGCGCAGCTCATAACGATAGGCGAAGATGCTCGCCAGGTTGGCCGGCAACAAGGCGACGAAGTTCGAGGCGTTGGCCTCGATTTCCGACATGCCGGCAGCCATCAAAAGGGGAAAGGTCATGAAGCCCGCCCCTCCAGCCAGTACGTTAATGCAGCCCGCCAGGACGCCTCCGGCAAACAAAAGCCCGATCTCCTGCCAGCCCATGCCCACCCGGGTCACCCTGATTTTCTTATGATTTCTGCCAAATAGAATGTCGGGGGGAAAGGAAACAAGCCATGCCTGCGAAGCGTATTAGGGATGTGGCGTCCGTATTAGTTTCCGCTAGAGTGTGTGGGAACCGTGGGGACGAATCCGCCCGACCAAAACAGAGAGGAATCTCATGCGCAGCCAGCTGATGGCCGTAGCGACTGCAAGTCCAGCCTTTGAATTGCGTACCGAAGATGTTATCGGCGAGGCGACGCGGATTTTTTCCGGCAAGCACCACGATTTCGAACGCCTCATGCCAGTCTTCGCGAATACTGGCATCAGGCGGCGACAATCGGTCAAGCCATATAGCTGGTTCCGTCAGGAACAGGGCTGGCCAGAGCGAACGGCCGCCTATATCGAAGGAGCCACCGACCTCTTCCGCAAGGCGGCGACGGGGGCTCTCGCGCAAGCCGGCATGGATCCCGGCGAAATCGACACGATCGTCACGGTGAGCTCGACAGGTGTTGCCACGCCATCGATCGAAGCGCGAGTCATGCATGACCTGGGCTTCCATCGCAACGTCAGCCGGATCCCGGTCTTCGGCCTCGGCTGCGCCGGCGGCGCCACCGGGCTGTCGCTCGCCGCAAGGCTGGCGCAGACGCCCGCCTCGAACGTGCTTCTTGTGGTGATCGAATTGTGCACTTTGGCCTTCCGCCCAGATGAGATGACAAAGTCGAACATCATCGCGACGGCGCTCTTCGGTGATGGCGCCGCGGCGTGCATTCTTTCCGGCAAGTCCAAGGACGGTCTTGGCGCGATCGAATTCACGGGCGAGCACAGCTGGCCCGACACTCTCGACATCATGGGTTGGCGCATGGACCCGCAAGGTTTCGGCGCCATCTTCTCGCAGCGCATCCCCGATTTCGTGACCCAGGAATTGCGCGCCGCGGCCGACAGTTTCCTGGACCGGAATCGTCTCGCTGTCGACGATATCGACCAGTTCGTCTTCCATCCGGGCGGCGCTAAGGTCATCACGGCGCTCGAGCAAGCATTCCATCTCGACCAGGGCACGCTCGAGACCGAACGCCAGGTGCTCGCCGAACACGGCAACATGTCGGCGCCGACAGTGCTCTTCGTGCTCAACGAAGTGTTGAAAAAACCCTTCAGCGGACGGCGTTTCCTGAGTGCGCTCGGTCCCGGGTTCACTTCGAGCTTCGCGACGATGGTGAGCTGAAGTCCTTTCTGGATGTGGCTCAGTCTCCTCATACTGGCACTCGTCACTTTACAGCGCGTCTCGGAGCTCTTCGTCTCGCGGCGCAACACTAGACGCCTCATCGCGCGCGGTGGCTATGAGGAGGGCGCCGGCCACTATTGGCTGCTCATCGGCTTCCATGCGGTGTGGATGATCGGCTTGTGGGTCTATGGCTGGGACAATCCGGTCAACTGGACATGGCTCTTCGTCTATTTGGTGATCCAGGCCTTGCGCGGCTGGGTAGTCGCAGCGCTCGGCGACCGCTGGACGACGCGCATCATCGTGATGCCGGGCGAGCCCCTCGTCACCACGGGGCCTTATCGTTATTTGCGCCATCCGAATTATTACATCGTGCTGCTCGAAGTTTTCGTGCTGCCCATGGTCTTCGGCATGTTCTGGTATGCGCTTGGCTTCTCGATCGTGAACGCCGCGCTGCTCTATTGGCGCATCCGGATCGAGGAAGAGACCTTCAAAGAAGCAGCACCACCGCCCGAAAAAGTAGAGAGAGGCTGAGACGTCAAAACGGCCGTCTGGCTCGCATCGCTTGGGTGAGCGTCCCCTCATCGAGATAATCGAGCTCACCACCCACCGGCACGCCGTGGGCAAGCCTCGATGTGGCGACATTGAGGTCCTTGAGCCGATCGATGATGTAATGGGCGGTGGTCTGGCCCTCCACGGTCGCGTTGACGGCGAGCACCACTTCCTTGACGCCGTCATGGCCCGCGCGCTCGACGAGCCTCACTATGGAGAGGTCCTCGGGCCGTACACCCTCAATTGCCGAAAGTGTCCCGCCTAGCACATGATAGAGCCCGCTCCAGGCACCGGCCCGTTCGAGCGCCCAAAGATCACCGACCTCCTCGACAACACAGATCTGACTTTGGTCGCGGCGTGGATCGCGGCACAGGGTGCAAGGATCGCTGGTGTCGACATTGCCGCATTCGGAACAGACGGTGACCTTATCCAGCACCTCTTCCAAAGCCGAAGTCAACGGCACCAGAATCTTCTCGCGATTCTTGATGAGATGGAGCGCAGCCCGACGCGCCGAACGGGGTCCCAGGCCCGGCAGCTTTGCCAGGACCTGGATCAAACGTTCGATCTCGGAGCCGGTGGTGCGCCGCATGAGGCTAATACCCTTCCACAACCGTCATCCCGGCGAAAGCCGGGATCCATTGAATAAGCGAATGCCGGGAAGCGGTGCTTGCTTGAACGAATTTATTGGATCCCGGCTTTCGCCGGGATGACGGAAAGTGGGAAGCAGAAGTTTGCATAGAACCGTCTTCAACAATTCCGGATCTTAAAATGGCAACTGAAATCCAGGCGGCAGTGGCAGGCCGCCAGTGATCGATTTCATCTCTTCGGCGAGCATCTGCTCGATCCGGCCCTTCGCGTCGGCATGAGCGGCGACGATCAGATCCTCGAGAATTTCCTTTTCCTCCACCTTTAGCAGACTTTGGTCAATCTCGGTCGCGGTGAGCGAGCCCTTACCATTAAGCGTGACTTTGACGAGCCCTCCGCCCGATTGCCCGGTGACCGATTTTTGGCTGAGCTTTTCCTGCATGTCCTGCATGCGGGCCTGCATCTCCTGCACCTGCTTCATCATGGCACCGAGATTCTTCATCTGCGTTTCAATCCTTCTCAACTGCTGTGTCGTCGGCCACAGGTGGCCCCACATCGTAGTCACGCACATCGACAATCTCAGCGCCCGGAAAGCGCTTCAGGATCGCCTGCACATCGGGATGATCGCGGGTCTCGCGAAAGACCGTGTCGCGCTGATCCTTGCTCTGCTGGGCGAGCGGCTTCTCACCGCCCTCCTTCGTCACCAGCACCATCCAGCGCATGTGCGTCCAGGCTTCGAGCTTGCGAGCAAGCTCGCCCGGCAAGCTTGGAGGCGCCGTTGCTTCCAGGGCGACCTCAATCTGACCCGGGCTCACCCGGATGGGTCGCATGAATGTCTCGATCTGGTTCTTGAGCTTGATATCGCGTTTCTCGCCGACAAAGGCGGTGATGTCGCGCAGATGAGCAAAGGACTGAGTCTCTCCCGCACGCTCCGCGGCCTTGCGCTCGACAGGCTCCGCGGCGACCGCCAGTTGGCCAGCCTCGACACGGGCGGACGGCGGAACGTCCCGTTCCGGCCTTAATGCCGGACGTTCCTCACGCGGCTGAGGTGACGATTCGCGGGCCAGCCGCGCCAGATCTTCCCCAAAAGGCAGGTTCGCCGCATAGGCCAGGCGGATCAGCACCATCTCGGCCGCCATCAACTGATCGGAGTGGAGTTCGATTTCTTTCAAGCCCTTGAGCAGCATCTGCCAGGCGCGCGTCAGATGCGGCATCGAGATCTTATCTGCATGTTCGCGACCGCGCTGCCGCTCGGTCTCGCTACGCGAAGCATCGCTGGCGGCATTGGGCGCTACCTTGAGGCGCGTCACCCAATGCACGAAATCGGCAAGGTCGCTCAGCGCCGTATGCGGATCGCCGCCCGACTGATGCTGGGCTTCGATCTCCTCGATCGCGGCCGCAGCATCGCCTTTCATTACCGCCTCGAACAGATCGATGATCCGGGAGCGGTCGATGAGGCCCAGCATGGCGCCGACCTCGGCCGCCTTCACCCTTTCGCTGCCATAGGCGATCGCCTGGTCGAGCAGCGACAGGCCGTCGCGCGCCGAGCCTTCGGCGGCACGGGCGATCATCCGCAGGGCTTCGTCCTCGATCACGATCTTTTCGGCCTTGGCGACCTTACCGAAGAGTTGCATCAACACTTCTGCATCCATCCGCCGCAGGTCGAAACGCTGGCAGCGCGACAGGATGGTGACCGGCACTTTGCGGATCTCGGTGGTGGCGAAGATGAATTTCACATGCGGCGGCGGCTCCTCCAACGTCTTCAGAAGCGCATTGAATGCGTTCTTCGACAGCATGTGCACTTCGTCGATGATATAAACCTTGTAGCGGGCCTGGACCGGGGCGTAGCGCACGCCCTCAATGATTTCACGCACGTCATCGACGCCAGTATTGGAAGCGGCGTCCATCTCAATCACATCGATATGGCGAGATTCGAGAATGGCCTCGCATTCGGGCGTCACTTCCGGCATTTCGATCGAGGGGCCGCCCGGATAGTTGAGGGCTCGGGCGATAAGGCGAGCAGTGGTCGTCTTGCCCACGCCCCGGACGCCGGTCAGCATATAGGCCTGGGCGATCCGGCCCGTGGCGAAGGCGTTGGACAGAGTGCGCACGACCGCCTCCTGGCCGATCAGGTCGGCAAAGGTCTGGGGGCGGTATTTGCGGGCGAGAATGCGATAACCGTGGGCGCTCGCGCCGCTTGTCTCTTCGGTCACTGGCGAGCCTGCCGGTTGTGTGAAAAGGCGTCGTGAAAGCCTTGATATAGGCGGGAGGCTGGACGGGCAACCCGTACCAAACTCGTTAGGGCTGCTTCCTTCCGGACCTGACCCGGTTGGCGAGCGACACGTCCGCCGCCAACCTCCCGCCGCCTATATCGGGCCTCGCCCGGCAAAAGGCAAGCCTGGGCCGCCCAGCCATAAAAAGCGCCGCCGAAGGCTGATTTTAACGCTTGCACGAGGATTGCCGTTGACTCAACGTCATACGGTCCTGTTAGTTGCGGATAGTTCAACGCAGTGACTGAGCTCATCATCGAGGGAGAAGACCATGAAGCTCTCATTCCTTGGATTGTGCGTCGCCGGGGCGGCAGCAATCCTCTTAACGACCGGTGCCGTGGTTCCGGTGTCCAAGGCGGTTGCCGCGGGCACGTGCGTCAAGTCCAATGTGAAGCTGTACAAGAACGCCTGCCCAGCCGGCGTGAAATTTGTAGCTCACGCAGGCTCAGGCGGTGGCGGCGTCAAGGTTACGCCGACGGCGGGTCCCCCGGCGACCTGCATCAAGTCCAATGTGAAGCTCTACAAGAATCGCTGCCCGGTCGCCTGATTCGGCAAAGGTTGCGCCCGATTTGCAGCCCTTCCCGCTCTGGGAGGGGCTGTTTGTTGCTTGGTTTCGCATGGCGCAAATGGGCCTGGATTGACCACTTTCGGGGCATCGCCTATCTCAGACGGCATGGCCAAACGCGAGATCATCGTCCTGCCCGATCCCCTGCTCAGGACCGTTTCGAAACCGGTGAAAACCGTCGATGCGACCGCGCGCAAGCTAATGGATGACATGCTCGAGACTATGTATGACGCCCCCGGCATCGGTCTCGCCGCCGTGCAGATCGGAGTTCCGGAGCGCGTGGTTGTCATCGACATCAGCAAGGAAGGCGAGGAAAGGAAGCCCCTCTTCCTGGTCAATCCCGAAGTCACGTGGTCGAGCGAGGAAGAATCGGACTACGAGGAAGGGTGCCTGTCGATCCCCGAATTTTTCGACATGGTGACGCGGCCGAAGGAGGTCAAAGTGCGCTATCTCGACCGCCAGGGCGAGGCGCAGGAGCAGCTGTGCAGCGGCGTTCTCGCCACCTGCGTGCAGCATGAGATCGATCACCTCAACGGCGTCCTGTTCATCGATTATCTCACCAAGCTGAAGCGCGACCGCGTGGTCAAGAAGTTCGTCAAGGCGCAAAAGCTTCAGGACAGCGAGACCTGAGCTTGCGGCTCGTCTTCATGGGCACCCCGGACTTCGCCGTGCCCACGCTCGCGGGCCTGATCGAAGCCGGCCATAAGATCGCCGCGGTCTATTCCCAGCCGCCGAGAGCCGCCGGGCGCGGCATGGCCGAACGGCTGACCCCCGTCCATCACTACGCCCTCACCCACACTATCGAAGTCCGCACGCCTTACAGTCTGAAAGACCCGCCAGAGCAGCACGCCTTTGCCGCACTCAAACCGGACGCCGCGATCGTCGTCGCCTATGGGCTTCTTCTGCCCAGGCCGATCCTCGATGCGCCGCACAAGGGATGTTTCAATGTGCACGCTTCGTTGCTGCCGCGGTGGCGCGGTGCTGCACCCATCCAGCGAGCCATCATGGCCGGTGACAAGGAAACCGGGATCACCATCATGCGCATGGCGGAAGGGCTCGATACGGGCCCCATCTGCCTGCAGAAAAGCGGTCCAATCCTGCCTGCCACAACCGCCGGTCAGTTGCATGACAGCCTCATGCATATGGGTGCTTCCTTGATGGTGGAGGCTCTCAGTAAGCTAGGGCGTGGCGGCCTCTACTGCCGGGCGCAGCCTGAAGGTGGCATCACCTATGCAAGCAAGATCGACAAGGCCGAGAGCGAAATCGATTTCTCGCGGGCGGCCATCGAGGTCCGCAACCACATACATGGCCTGTCGCCTTTTCCCGGCGCTTTCTTCCTGCTCGACCAGGAGAACCGCACCTTCAGGATCAAAGTGCATCAGTGCGAGCTGGTGGAAGGCCGTGGCGCACCAGGCGAGGTGCTGGACAGCGAGCTCACCATCGCGTGCGGCAAGGGAGCGGTGAGGCTTTTGAGCCTGCAGCGGGAAGGCAAGAGCGCCATGGGCACGAAGGAATTTCTGCGCGGCTTTTCGGTGCCCAAGGGCACGGTCGTCGGATAACTAAGGCGCGTCCGCGGCGACGGTACCGACGGGGACATCGATTTTGATCTCGCCGGCTTTCTCGAAGGTCAGTGTCAGCGAGATGTGCTCGCCCTTCTTGAGCGGCGCCTTCAGCCCCATCAGCATCACATGGAGCTTCTTCTGATCAAGCTTCACGGTCTCGTTGGGCGCGATCGGAAGCTCCATCAGGTGGCGCATGCTCACCACGCCATTCTCTTCCACATTCTCATGCAGCATCGCGCTTTGCGCCGCATCGGTCGCGATATCGGTGAGCTTGTCGGCTGTCGCCGCCTCATTGTGGATGGTGAAATAGACCGCTCCCGCTTTTGCCGTGGGCGTCGCCGAGGCGCGGGCGTACGCACCGGAAACCATGACATTGCCGGCATGCGCTTCGACCACGACCGCGATGACGGCCGCGACGGTGAGACCGGTGGCAAAGGCGAATTCGAGGATGAGACGGCGCATGAGCATGGGGTGCGCTTCGATATAGGCATGATTATGAATCAAACCAGCGGCTAAGGGTCGCGGCGCCCTGCTTCGCGCGAGTCACGCTTCGCGGGATCGAGCGTCGCTCTCCGAAGCATCAGCGCAAGAGGGCCTTGTCCTCGGCCGTCGCCGGTATCCACCATTCGCGTCCGCGCGCCGTTTCGATGTATTCCGGCCATGGGAAGTCGAGCGGCGGCGCATAGTCGCACCAGGGCGCGATTGCGCCTGCGCCGGCCAGCCGATCGGCATGCTCCGCTTTGGCGCGCGCAAGTGCGTCATCGCCGGTCAACAGGTCGAGCATCGTTCCGGCAATCGTGCGCGCTGCGGTCGCGACCGTCGGATCGATGGTCGCAGGGATGCCGCCCAGCGCATTCATCACCCAGTCGGGGTAGGCGAAACCCTCCGGCGCCTTGAGCGTGGCACGTCCGACATAGAAACGCACGGCCGGAGCATGCCAAGTCATATCGGTGTAGTCATCCGACGTGTAGTGGCTCTGCCAAGAAGGGATAGTGGCGCGCACCTTGCGTTCGGCATCCTGTGGCGAGATCAGCTCCTCGATCTCGGCGATGAAGGGGTGAGGCATCGCCTCAAGGCCGAGCTCGTGCTGGATCGCCTGCGCCACTTTGATCGCATCGGCACCGAAGCGCGGGGGGCCGGCCCGCTCCAAATTTCGGTAGGTGACCTCGGCCATCGCGTGATTGGCGAGGCCCGGACGCGATTTCGACACCCAGTGCCGGCGCCATTGGCAATGGGCCGCCAAAGCCGCGCTTTCGGCATTGCGATCGAGCACCGCAAAGATATTCTCGAGCATCGCGATGTCGGGCGTGCGCGCCGCGAACATGATTTGCGCCATTTGGGCGGCAAGATTGTCTGCGGTTGCCTGACCACTGGCGAGGATGGTCTCGTTCACCGTCCAGGTGCCGGTATGCGGCAGCATATGGTCGCGCATCATCTTGGAGAGTGTGTACATGGCAACGACGGCGTCGTTGGCGCCGGGCGCCCGCGCCGAAGTGTGTGCCGCCGGTATCGGCCCCTTGGCCGCGTACGTCAGCCAGGTTTCGGGCGCATCGCACAAGAATTCGTAAATCGCCGCGTAGTAAGGTCCGCAATGCGTGTCCCACCGGCAGGTGTTGCAATAGGGCAGCATATAGAACGGATGGAAAGAGATGATGGCGTCGAGCCCCTCATAGTAACCCTTGGCCGCATGGATGGGCTTCGAGCCCCTGACCTTCTCGGCAGGCTCGCCCATGAAGCGAATCGTGCCGCCGATGCCATGCTTTTCCATAGCCGCCTTGGTCGCGAGAGCGCCGACAAACGCACCCATGCCCAAAGCAGAATGAGGATCGGTGTGACCGCCGGCAAAGCGTGACAGTCCTTTGCGCGGTGCGCGATAAGTGACGGCCGCCTGGCAATTGCCGGGCACCGCATCATATTCGGCATAGGCCATGATCGTCGGGCCCTTGCCCTTCGACCAGGTCGCGGAGAAGGCTGTCGGCATGCCGCCCGATCCTGTTTCGACCGCGAAACCCTCGGCCTTGAGCCGCGACACATACCATTCGGCGGAACGATATTCGCGCCATGCCGTCTCGGCGAGTGCCCAGATATGGGCATTCCATTGCGACCAGTCGGAATGGCGCTTGTCGACAAAAGCAAATGCGGTCTCGTGAGCAGGCGGGAGCATGTCGTAGTCCATCTAACGCAAGGATTGGGCGAGCTTCAGGATCGATGCGTCGATCACGCTCTCGTCGAAACCGGCATAACCGAGAACCAGTCCCTGCAGGAAGGGCTCGCCGGCGAAATAATCGGAAAGTGCCGGCGCCAGCAATCCCCCTTGCGCGGCGCGTCTCGATGCTTCGCGATCGCTCATGCCGTTCTTGAGGCTGCAGATCAGATGCATGCCGGCGGGCTCCGGCGCCGTTGCCAGAACATCACCGGCATGGCGCGCGATCGCTTCGCGCAAGGCTTGTTGCCGCCTTGTGTAGAGTCTTCGCATGCGCCGGATGTGAACGGCATAGTGGCCAAGGCGCATGAAATCGGCGAGCACCGGCTGCAGGAAGAGCGAAACGCGGGCGCCCCGCTCGCGCATCACCGCTGAAAGATCACTCAACAGGATGTGCGGCACCACGAGATAGCCGATGCGCAGACCGGGCAGCATGGTCTTGGAGAAGGAGCCGAGGGAAATCACCACGCCCGCATCATCGACGCCCATCAAGGCCGGCAGCGGTTTGCCGTGATAGCGATATTCGCTGTCGTAGTCATCCTCGATGATCCAGCTCTTGCGCGAACGCGCCCAGTCGAGCAGAGCCAGGCGGCGGCCGAGCGGCATGGTCATGCCGAGAGGATAGTGACGGGCGGGCGTAACCACGGCGGCGCGCGCGTCCTTTGGCCCCTTGGCGATGTCGAGGCCGCCCTCATCGACTGGGATCGGCACGGTCTTGAGGCCAAGCTCGGAGAATATGCGGCGGATGAGGACATAACCGGGCTCTTCGATCACCACCTTGTCGCCACGCTTGAGAATGCTCTGCGCCAGAAGCTCGAGCCCTTCGCCCGCGCCGCTGGTGATCACAACCTGCTCAGGCGCGCACCGCATGCCGCGAAAGGCACGCAGGTGATCGGCGATCGCAAGGCGCAGCGGCGCCCATCCCAAGGGATCGGGCGATGCCAGGAGCTCGCGGATCGGATTGCGCCAGGTCTTAAGCATCAGCTTGGCCCAGATCTCATGCGGGAAAAGGGCCAATTCGGGAGCTGCCGGTTGGAACGGCCTCACCTCGTCCGGACGCGGCAGAGCGCTGCCAGGCACTGAAGCTGCCTGCTCCGCCGCCCGCAGCACATGGTCCGGGAGATCGGACGCCACAAAGACGCCTGAACCATGCCGTCCCTCGGCATAGCCCTCGGCAATGAGCTCATCGATGGCGGCGACGACGGTGGCGCGCGAGACGCCGAGCTCCTCGGCATAGAGACGGCTAGAGGGTAGGCGCGCTCCAGGGGCGATCGCCTGGGCTAGGACGAGGCGCTTGAGCTCGCTCGCAAGCTGGCGATGCAGGGGCTCGCGATCGGTCCGGTCGAGGCTGATGCCGGCGAGCGAGGCCTCGCCGAAAGTGGTCTGCGCCTCTCTTGGTGATGTGGCTCTTTTCATCAGTCCACTTTTGCCACAAGCATCGACCGCTGAATAGAGGAGATCACAATGTCCAACCGATCTTTGGCGCCCAGCGACCGCGTGCGGGTCAGGCGGGTGCATGAGCGTGGGCATTATGACGCCGAGACGATCCACCCGATCCTGGACGCCATGCCGGTCTGCAGCGTCGGCTATGTGTTCAAGGGCAGTCCCTACGTGACCCCCACCCTGCAATGGCGGGAAGGCAACCACATCTATTGGCACGGCTCATCGGCAAGCCGCATGCTGGAGGCGGTCGAAGAGGCGGAGGCCTGTGTCACCGTCACGCTCATCGACGGCTTCGTGCTGGCGCGCTCTGCCTTCCATCATTCCGCCAACTACCGCTCGGTGATGGTGCTCGGCGCGGCGCGCAAGATCACCGACAAGGACGAGAAGGAAGCGCGACTCAAGATTTTCGTCGATACGCTGTTCCCCGGTCGTTGGGATATTCTCAGACCGATGAACGCACAGGAATTCAAGGCGACGACGGTGATGTCGCTTCCGCTCAGCGAAGCGTCCGCCAAAGTGCGCACGGGTCCGCCCAAGGACGATGAGGAGGATTATGCGCTGCCGATCTGGGCGGGCGTGCTGCCCATGCAGATACAACTCGGCATGCCGATCCCGGATATGCGCAACTTGCCAGGCCTCAGCCCGCCAGCCCATGTCACGGGCGTCAAGATCGGATAGCATATGCTCACGGACGAGATGAAATCCATCATCGCGACCTACCCCCTGGGTTTCGTCGCCAGCACCAACAAGGATGGAACGCCGAACCTGTCGCCCAAGGGCACGTTCGTCGTACTCAACGACCGGCAGCTCGTATTTGGTCACATCCGGTCGCCCGGCACTGTGGGCAATATTGCCGAACGCCCGACAGTCGAAATCAATTTCCTCGATGTCTTGGCGCGCAAGGCGGTGAGAGTGCGCGGTCGCGCTCAAATGTTCTCCAAGAGCGCCGCGGAATTTACATCTCTCTTCGCCGCCCTGTCCGGTTGGAAAGGCTATACCGACATCATGAAAGGTGTCGTGCGCGTCGATATCGAGAAGGCTGCGCTCATCCTTTCACCCGCTTACGACCTGGGCAACACGGAAGCGCAACTGCGCGAACAGTATAAAGCGAAGTTCACATCGCTTTAGGGACCTTTCGGCAAGCACGGCACAAAATATTTTCCACGGCAGGAAACGGGTGGGCGCAGCTGCACAACAGGCGCAGTGTGATGCCAACATATCACTCGCATCACTCGACTGAATGGCCATGGAGGAAATCCGTGATTTCCCTTCTTCGTCTTTTGCATGCCGTCGCGGCTAAGCGCGGCGACGGACTGCATCCGGAACTTCGCAAGCATCTGCCCAACGCGGACGCAAACAAGGCTGACGATCTGTCTCCGACCTCACAGGCGCAGGGTGATTTGCATCATGCGATCCCCGCCGCTAGATTGGCCGCATCCAGCAAGAAACGGTCGCCATGAAACTCCTCGTCTTCCAGCATCTCGCCTGTGAACATCCTGCCGTCTTCCGAAGTTTTCTCAAGGAAGATGGCATCGCATGGGATGCGATCGAGCTCGATGAGGGCGATGCGATCCCGCCGCTCGATGCCTATGACATGCTCTGGGTCATGGGTGGGCCCATGGACGTATGGGATGTCGAGGATCATCCCTGGCTTATCCCCGAGAAGCGCGCCATCCGCCGCTGGGTGCGCGAGCTCAAGCGCCCATTTCTCGGCGTGTGCCTCGGACATCAGCTCCTCGCCGACGCGCTGGGCGGAACCTGTGGACCGCAAAATCCGCCCGAAGTCGGCATTCTCGATGTCGAGCTGACTGATGCCGGCAAGAGCGATCCCGTCTTCGCGGGTCTCGCTCGCAAGATGAAAGCGCTTCAGTGGCATGGCGTCAAAGTGGCGCAAGCACCGGAAGACGCCGTCGTTCTGGCGCGGTCGGATGTCTGCGCCGTACAGGCGATGCGCATTGGGCGGCATGCCTATTCGATGCAATATCATGTCGAGATCGAACCCAACACGATCCCCGACTGGGGGAAGGTGCCTGCCTACGAGGCTGCACTTGCGAAAGTACGCGGACCCGGAGCATTGCAAAAACTGGCGAGGGAAGCCGAGCCTTTGATGCCGGGCTTCATCGCCAATGCGCGCAAGCTCTACCGCAACTTTATGGGGATCACGGCGCCCGCCCTGGTGAAATAATCATTTCGCCAGTTCGCCCAGCACCCGAACCCAGCTTCTGATGCCTTTGTGGAAGCTCGACAGATTGTATTTCTCGTTCGGACTGTGGAGCGCATCGTCATTGAGCCCGAAGCCGATGAGGACGCTATCCATGCCGAGAATATCCTTGAAGAACCGCACGATGGGGATCGAGCCGCCCGAGCCGACGAGCGCCGTCTCGCGGCCCCATTCATCCTTCAGGGCCTTCGCACTCTTGCGGATCAAGGATGAGGTCACGGGAATCTCGCTCGGCGGACTGCCGGCGCCGTAAGGAGCGAACTCGATCTTGCAGTCTTTCGGCACCTCCGCCTTGGCGAAGGCGCGGAAAGCCTTCAGAATCTTTTGCGGATTTTGCTTGCCGACCAGCCGGAAGGTGAGCTTGGCATGCGCCTGGGACGGAATGACGGTCTTGGTGCCCGCCCCCGTGTAGCCGCCCCATATGCCGTTCACCTCGGCGGTCGGACGCGCCCAGATCTGCTCGAGCACACCTCTTCCCTTCTCACCTGCCGGTACCGACAGGCCGACCTCCTTCAGGAATTTCGTTTCTGAGAATTTGAGCTTCTGCCACTGCTGCTTGACGTCCTTGGACAGTTCGCCAACGCCCTCATAGAAGCCCGGAATTGTGACCTTGCCATTCTTGTCATGCAGCTTCGAGAGAAGTTTGGAGAGGATGCGGATCGGATTGGCGGCCGGCCCACCATAGGCGCCGGAATGAAGATCGATGCGGGGGCCGGTGATGGTGATCTCATCCTTGACCATGCCCCTAAGCCGCGTGGTGATGGCCGGCGTCTTTGCGTCCCACATGCTCGTGTCGCACACGAATGCGGCATCACAAGCCAGCTCCGCCTTGTTCTCCTTGAGAAATGGCACAAGGCTCGGTGAGCCCGATTCCTCCTCGCCCTCGATCAGGATCGTAACCCTGACCGGCAGCGACCCGGCTGATTTGATCCAGGCGCGCATCGCCTCCACGAAAGTCATCAGCTGGCCCTTGTCGTCCGCGGTGCCGCGGCCATAGAGGCGCACGACCCCATCCTTGCCGGTGCGCTTCTCAGGGGCGAAAGGCGGTGTCGTCCATTTTTCGAGCGGATCGGGCGGCTGCACATCGTAGTGGCCGTAGAACAGGAAGCGCGGGACGTCGCCTTGTGCTCCCTTGGGCTCAAAATGGGCTACGACCATCGGATGCCCCGGCGTGTCGCGCAGCGAGGCGGAAAAGCCGAGGTCCGAGAGATCGGCAACGATGCGCTCTGCCGCCTTGCGGCATTCACCCTTGTAGGCGGGATCGGTCGAGATCGAAGGAATGCGCACGAGATCGAACAGGCGGTCGAGGCTCTGCTCAAGTCCCTTGTCGGCCACATCGAGAATGGCATTGATGTCGGTCATGACGTTCGAAACTCCTGTTGTTGGGCGAGCCTGTCGATGATGCGGGCCCAGCTCCTGATGCCTTTTCGGAAACTCGTCAGATTGTATTTTTCATTAGGACTGTGAGCGCCGTCGTCCTCGAGGCTGAAGCCGACCAGAAGGCTGTCGACCTTGAACAGCGACTTGAAGGTCCCCACAATGGGGATCGAGGCTCCGTCCGCCATGAGCACAGGCTCGCGGCGCCATTCCTGAGCGAGCGCATTCTGAGCCAGGCGCACCCAGGGGCTCGCCTCGGCGATGTTCACGGCCATCGAATCGCCGCCCTGCGACTTGTAGCGCACCTTGCAATCGGCCGGCATGCGCTCCTTCACGAACTGGCGCAATCCTTTGCGGACCTGGCCGGGGGTCTGGCGTCCGACCAGGCGGAATGTAAGCTTGGCCATCGCCTCCGCTGGCACCACGGTCTTCGAGCCTGTGCCGGTATAGCCCGCATAGACGCCGTTGACCTCGGCAGTCGGTCGGCTCCAGAGCTGTTCATGGACGGCATAGGCTTTCTCTCCCGCCGGGATCGAGAGGCCGATGTCTTTCAGATATTTCCGGCCCGAGAAGCCAAGCGATTTCCATTTCCGCCGGGTCGCCAAGGGAACCGTCTCGACGCCTTCATAGAACCCGGGAAGTTTGACCCGGCCATTGCGGTCATGCAACTCGCCAAGGATCTTCGTCAGCACACGGATGGGATTGCGCGCCGGCCCGCCATAGTAGCCCGAATGCAGGTCTTTGGAGGGGCCGGAAATGAGAATTTCCTCTGCGATGCAGCCACGCAACCGCGTGGTGATCGCCGGCGTCTTCGCATCCCACATACCGGTGTCGCAGATGAACACCACGTCCGGGTTGAGCTTGCCGCGGTTCTTCGCGAGATAGCGGTCGAGATGGGTGGAGTCGCCCTCTTCGTCGCCTTCGATGAGGATGGTGAGGTGGAACGGCAGGCTGCCCATGGCCTTGAGCCAAGCCCGGCTGGCCTCCAGGAAGGTCATGAGTTGGCCCTTGTCGTCGCTGGCACCGCGGGCAAAGATGCGCTTCTCACCATCGGCATCCTTGCGCAATTGGGGCTCGAAAGGCGGGCTCTCCCATAAGTCCAACGGGTCGGGTGGTTGAACATCGTAATGGCCGTAGAACAGGATTCGGGGCGCATGGGACGGCAGGCCCTTGGGCGCATATTCAGCCACAACGACCGGGTGGCCGGTGGTCTCGTCGGTGCGCGCGACAAAACCCATTTCGGCGAGCAGACCCTTGAGCCATGCCGCAGCGTCGCGGCAAGCCCCATCGAAGGCAGGGTCGGTCCCCACGCTTGGAAATCTCAGCAACTGGAACAGGCGCGCAACGCTTTCGTCCAGGGTGTCGTCGATGCCCTGCAAAACATCGTCAAGACTTTTCATTTACAAGAACCTGAAACCTTGTCCCCGGTGTAGTTAATGCAATCTCTCACGCGCCACAATCCTTCGGCAAGGGCCCCAGAATGACGCAAGGGGCTGCCACATTTTCGTTGCCGCGCGACAGCCTGCAGGCGCACGAAATCAGCCAGCGTCTCACGCGATTCCAGCGCCGCGGCTATCAGCGCTATCTGATCCTTCGTCAAAATGTCGACCTCAATTTCTTCTGGACCCGGCGCTGGTTCTTCATCGCCATGCTGGTCGGCTTCCTCTTGATGATCGCGCCGACACCCAGCGGGCTGACCGAGGAAGGTCAGATCGTGCTCGCCATGTCGGTAGTGGCAACCATCCTGTTCGTAACCGAGGCGGTTCCGCTGCCAACGGTGCCGCTCCTCATCATCATCGGCCAGGTTGTGCTGCTTAAGGCCGACCCCACGAAAGTGGCGCAAAGCCTGATGACGGATTCTGTGCTGTTCATCATGGGCTCACTGATGCTCGCGGTCGCCATCGTGAAGCAGCGCCTCGACCGGCGCATCGCCTGGTCGATCGTGCAAATGACCGGCACCAACGTCTATTGGATCAGTTTCGGGATCACTGCCGTGTGCGGCACGCTTGCCGCCTTCATCGGTGAACATACGGTCGCAGCGATGATGCTGCCGGTCGGCGTCACGCTCATCACGCTCACTTCACAGGACCCCAAAAAGGTCCACAATCTCGCGGCCGTCATTCTGTTCTCGATTTCCTATGGCTGCTCGATCGCCGGCGTCGCCACCCCTTCGGGCGGAGCGCGCAACGCCATCATCATCTCCTATTGGAAGGACCTGTTCTACGATCCCCTGGACCCTGCGTCCCGCCGTTACCTCATGGATTACCTGACCTGGGCAATCTATGCCTTTCCGATGTTCCTGGTCCGCCTGCCTATCGTGGCGGCGATCCTGGTCTTCACGTTCAAGCCCGAGACCACCGACATGTCGCGCGCGGTGTCGAAGCTTCGAACGCAAGTCATGATGGACGGCCCCCTCAAGCCCTCGGGTTGGCTGACCATCTTCATTTTCGTTCTTACCATCCTCGGCTGGATCTTCCTGTCGCAGCATGTGGGCCTCGGCGTCATCGCGCTCATCGGCGTCGCCGCCTTCCTGGTCTTCGGCCTGGTGCGCTGGGAAGACATCAATTCCGGCGTCAACTGGGGCGTCGTCCTCCTCTATGCGGCGGCAATATCGCTCGGTGTCGAGATGACCGAAACGGGCGCGGCCGCCTGGGTAGCCAGCAGCTTCCTGCAAGTCCTCGAGCATATGGGGGCCGGCAAGGGCCTCGGCTTCAACGCCGCCATTTCGCTTCTCACCATCGCGGTCTCGAACACGATGACAGCGGGTGCGGCAGTCGCCGTTCTCGGGCCTATCCTGCTCAACACCGCCTATGCCGCGGGCCAGGATCCGCTAATCGCCGGCTTCGTCACCGCGATCTCCTCCGCCTTCGGCTATCTGACGCCGGCGGCGCAGCCCGCTTTCACGATTATCTATGCCTCGGGCTATCTCAAGGGTCGCGACTTCTTCAAAGTCGGCACGCGCATGATGATCGTATCGGTCGTCATCCTTCTGGCCCTAGCCAGCCTTTATTGGCCCTTCATCGCGAGCTAAACTCCGAATCGCAGAAAGGAGCCATTCGCGCGTGTTGGAAAACCTTTTAAAGCGCACCAAGCTCAGTGATCGGCAGGAACGCGCCGTCCAGAAGACGCTGCAGAACCTGCGCCAGCAGCGGCGCAACCGCTTCCGCATTCTAGCCTGCATCGACGGCTCGGAAGAGTCCTTCATTACCGTCCAGTTCGCGGCGCGGCTCGCGATCAACGACGAATGCGACATTATCGTGCTTTATGTCCGTCCGATCGACCAGGCTCTGTGGTCAGGCGGTCTGCAATTGCGCATCGCACGCCAGAACATGATGGATTCGGGCTTCGAACTGCCGGGTGTGCGCGACCTGAAGCGTTCGCTCGCCATCCTGAAGGACGAAGGCATCGATGTCGAAAGCTGGTCCATGGAAGCGAGCCACCAGGATGCCTGGGGCGATCCTGCCGGCGATACCAAGGTCGAATACAAGAGTCCCAAGGGCAGAAGCGTCGTCCTCAAGCTCAAGACGGCGCCCGACGCCGCCAACGGCATTCTCGATCAATATGAGCTCGGCCCCTATAATCTGATGATCCTCGGCGAGCCGTCACGGTGGCGGAACGAATTCAAGGCATGGTTCGGCACCGGTGTCGTGCAGGAAGTGGTGACGCATGCCCCCTGCTCGGTGCTCGTGGCGAGGCCCAGTCTCGGCAAGGAAGGCTTCTTCATCTGCACCGACGGCTCATCGCGGTCGATGCAAGCCGTCAGACGGGCGGCGGTCCTCGCCCATATGAGCGGCGCCTCAATCACTCTGTTCTCGGTCGCACCGGACGAGGCGGCAAGGCCCGCCGCGGAAGAAGCCGTCGCCAACGCGAAGGCGTTGCTCAAGGCGATGAAGATCACCGTTGCCGACACGCGTACCGCGGTCGGCAAGACGGCCGATGAGATCATCGAGACGGGGTCGAGCTACCGCATTATCGTGGTCACGGACGAGGGCCGCTCGCGACTGCAGCGCATTTTCAAGGGGTCAACCGCGAGTCAGGTCGTGCGCGGCGCCCGTACCACCGTCCTCGACGTGAGATAAAGTCAGGATTGTCCCGGCGACATGGCATCGAGATATTCCTCGAGATGCTCGAGGTTCTCGAACCGCATCCAGCCATCGTCGGTCTCTGCCTCGACCGTGCCATCGGAAAGAACCCGCGCCGGGCGCCCCCTGATCAGACGTTCCTCAACGACGAAGAGCTGGGTGTCTTCCCCTTCATCGACTACCTCAGCGGTTTCGCCAGCCTCTGCCGGTTCAATCGTTTCGGCCGCCGGAGCAGGCGGCGGCTCAAGCGGGGGCTCCGATTCAGGGTGACTCGGGCTCAAGGCCTCTTCGAGCCTCTCTTTGGCGTCGTCGAGGGCGACAACCGTTTCCTTGCTCTCGGTGACGGCGCGGTCCGTTTCGGCCTTCGATTCCTTGAGAAGCGTTTCGAGCTTGCTCGTGGGCGTGGTCGGCGGTTCGGCCGATGCGCTCGGGACCGGGAAGGGCGACGGCGCAATGGTGCTTGTGGTGAAATCGGAAACGATACCCGGTGATGTTCCCCGCACCACCTGGCCACCCTCCTGTGCCATCAGATCCCGCAAAGCGCGCGTGACGGCGGTATTGCGGTCCACCGCGCCAATGACCCCGCCGAGCCCGATAAGACTGAAGCCGCTTACCAGGAGTATCGCGGCGACTTCGGGTGTCAGGCCAAGGACCTGCATCTGGCCCGGTGAAACATAGATAAGGGCGCCGGTCACAGCCCCGGCTGCGGCAATGATGATGCCCAGAATGATCATCAGTTTCGACATATCGACCCCTTCCCCGACTGCGCGATTCGCCCCGATTTAAGCGAACATATGGTAAATCTTGCGTTACTCGGGGGGTAAGATCACGCGCTAACCGCCGATACTGCCTAATCCTCGATCACAATGCGAGGGGTCTTTCGCGGCCCTCCCGCCTCGATTTCAGACCATACCTGGTCGGCGATTTTCTTGAAAATCGCCGCATGTTCGCCTTGCGGCAAGGCGGCTACGATAGGCTCGCCGGCATCGGAGCGGGCGCGGATTTCCATGTCGAGCGGCACTTCGCCCAAAAACGGCACCCCTAGGCGCCGGGCTTCCTCGCGTGCTCCGCCGTGGCCGAATATCTCATGGCGCTCGCCGCATTTGTTGCAAATGAAATAGCTCATGTTCTCGATGATGCCGAGAACAGGCACGCTCACCTTGCGAAACATGTTGAGACCCTTGCGGGCATCGAGCAGTGCCAGATCCTGCGGGGTCGAGACGATCACGGCGCCGGAGAGCGGCGTCTGCTGGGCCAATGTCAACTGCGCATCACCAGTGCCCGGCGGCATGTCGACAATCATGATATCGGTTTCGCCCCAAGTCACATCGCGCAGCATCTGCATCAAAGCCGACATCACCATGGGTCCTCGCCAGATCATTGGCGTATCCTCTGGAACGAGGAAACCCATCGACATGACCTTGAGCCCAAATGCCTCCATAGGCTGCATGAGCTTGCCCTCGGCATCGGCGGCTCTCGGCTTGCCCGTGATGCCGAGGAGCCGCGGCAACGAGGGTCCATAGACATCGGCATCGAGCACGGCCACGCGTAGTCCATTGGCCTTGAGAGCGAGGGCCAGATTGACCGCCATGGTCGATTTGCCGACGCCCCCCTTTCCCGACGCCACCGCAACGATATGGCGCAGCCCTGGAATGCCGCTCTTCAGATTGGCGGTCTTGGGCGGTGCCTGCTTACGTTCGGCAGTCAGCGCCACCATCACCTTTTCGACACCCGGTAAAGCGGCGACGATGCGCTCGGCTTCGCGCCGCACCGGCTCCATGGTGCCGCTGCTCGCCGCATCGGCGGTGATCGCGAACATCACCCGATTGTTGGCGACAACGATGTCGCTGACGCGCCCCGCGGAGACTATGTCTTGTGATCCGCCGGGCAAACGGACCTTCGCAAGGGCGGCCAATATCTGTTCGCGTGTGATCTTTTCCATGGGTCTCGCTTAGCGCATGAGATGCAAAGGTCAAATGCCTAACTCGGCGGCAAACAGGCTTGCCATTTCCCGGCGCAACGCCGGCAGGAGCCTCTCGGCGAACCAGGGGTTCTTGTTGAGCCAAGCGTTGTTGCGCCAGGATGGGTGCGGCAGCGCCACGACCTTGGGGTCCAATGCCAGGCCGCGCCGCCAGTTCCTCACGGCTTCAGTCAAATCCTCACCCGCATGCTCGCCCAGATGCCATTGTTGGGCCGGCCGGCCAAGGCAGATGACAAGGCCGACCTGCTTGAGGTGCGCCAAGAGCTTTGCCCGCCATGCCGGTGCACATTCGGGACGCGGCGGCAAATCACCGCCTTTGGCATCCTGACCGGGGAAGCAGAACCCCATGGGCACGATGGCAATGTGGCGTTCATCATAGAACAGTTTTTCATCGATCCCGAGCCACTGGCGCAATCTGATGCCGGACAGATCGGTGAAGGGCCGGCCCGAGGCATGGACGCGGGTTCCGGGCGCCTGTCCGACAATCAGGAGTCTTGCCGTCGAACTGATTTGGAAAACCGGCCGCGGCTCATGCGGCAAGGGCCGCCCTTTCGGAGTCTCCAGACAGATGCGGCAGGCTTTGATTTTGGCGCTCAGGCGCTCGAGAGTTTCCGGCATGGTTAATTCATATGAGCATTTTTAGCGGTTTTTCGAACAGGGCTTTAAATCGCTTTTCCTATCCTGGCCATGGGACGACTGAACCGAGCGAACCGTCATGCTCACAACGAATGCCACAATAGCAACCGCCGACGACGTTGCACGAGAACACACCGCCCGAAGCGGAGTGGTCATCGGCGACAGCGAGACCATTCCCTGGGAGCGCGACCTTTTGAGCATGTTCGTGAAGAACCAGCTCAAGGTCGTCTATACTTTGCCCCTTTTCGCTGCGTTGTTCGCACTGATCGCGCTGCAGTGGACGCCATGGCAGCAATCGCTGGCATGGTTCATTGCCGCTGTCGGGTGCCAGGCCATCCAAGTTCATCTTTGCCGCCAATATCTTCAGCTCTGCCGGGAGCAGCACAAGAGCAAACTGAAGAAGTCACAATTCCATGAGTGGCTCGGCGTGATGACGGCGTCCGAGTTCTTCATCGCCGCGTGCTGGTCGACGCCTCTGTTCCTCATGTGGGACAAGGCCAGCGACCTGCAGCACATCTATATCATCGCAAGCCTCATGGCCATCATCGCGGTGCGCATCATGATCTCGGCGAATTTCATGCCGATCATCGTCGCCGGCACCGGCCTCATCACTTTTCTGCTGGCGCTGCGCTGCATCACCGAAGCCGGCTATCTCTATTCGGGCCTCGGAGCGCTCGCCATCGGCTGCCAGATCTTTTTCGCCCTCGTCGCCCGCAAGCTGCAGGAAACGGCGCGCGACATGTTCATCTACAAGGCGCAGAAAGACGAGCTCTTCTCGCAGCTCGTCGTCGAGCGCGACAGGGCCGAGGGTGCAAAGGCGGAAGCCGAGCGCGAAAGGCTGCGCGCCGAGGAGGCGAGCAAGGCGAAATCGCAATTCCTCGCCACCATGAGTCACGAGCTGCGAACCCCGCTCAATGCCATCCTTGGCTTCTCCGAAATCATCAGCCGCGAAATGTTCGGGCGCCACGAGGTCTCGGCCTATAAAAACTATGCCAACGACATCCACAACTCGGGCACCTATCTCCTGAGTCTCGTCAATGACATTCTCGATCTTACCCGCATTGAGGCTGGTCGGCGTGACTTGCATGATGAACCGCTCATTATCGCCGACTCGCTCGACGACGTGAGGAATTTCGTCGGCTTCAAACTCACTGAAAAATCGCAAATTCTAACCTGCGACATCCAGGCAAACCTGCCCAAGGTCATGGTTGACCGCCGCGCGGTGCGGCAGATCTGGATCAATCTCTTGTCGAATGCCGCAAAGTTCTCGCCCCGCGGTGGCCAGATCACGATCAAGGCGTATCAGCGCGACTCGGGCGAGATCGCGGTCAGTTTCCTCGATAACGGCCCCGGAATGCCGGAAGAGGAAATCGACCTCGCCATGCAAGCCTTCGCCCGCGGATCGCTCGCGGTGAAGAAGGCGATCGATGGCGCAGGCCTCGGCCTGCCGATCGTCAAGGGCCTCATCGGCATGCATGGCGGTTCGCTCGAATTGCGCAGCAAGCCGGGCGAAGGCACGGAAGCGATAGTGATCTTCCCCTCGACGCGAGTCCTCAGCGGACCCCGAGCCGAAGTCATCGCAGATGCTTCGCCGAGCCAACGCAAGCTGATCGCCATCACCGGCTGAACTGCCATCAGTTCATGCTTTGTTGCTGACGCCGGCGCTTTCGAAGGTTGCCATGCCGTTGTGCAGGTCGGCCGCCGCCTTGACGATGGCGGCAGCGAGTGCCGCACCAGATCCCTCGCCCAGCCGCATGCCGAGATCGAGCAAGGGCTCCTGCCCCAATCGCTCGAGAAGCCGGCGATGGGCCGGCTCGGCTGAGCGATGGGCGGCAAGGCAATGGTCGAGAGCTTTGGGCGTTGCGGCGTGCAGAACCGCGGCCGCGGCGCTCGCCACATAGCCATCGATCAGCACCGGCACCTTCGCATGGCGGGCGGCGAGGATCGCCCCCGCCATGGCGGCGAGCTCGCGCCCGCCCAGGCGGCGCAGCACTTCGAGCGGATCCTTGAGATGGGCTTTGTGAAGGGCCACGGCCCGGCCCACCGCATCCGCCTTGCGCTTCAATCCTTCGGCATCCACGCCTGTCCCCGGCCCCACCCAGTCAGCGGGTGCGCCGCCGTAAAGCCCATGACAGATGGCGGCCGCTATGGTCGTGTTGCCAATACCCATCTCGCCAATGCAAAGGAGGTCGGCACCGCCCGCGATAGCCTCCATGCCATAGGCCATGGTCGCGGCGCATTCGGCCTCATCCATCGCAGCAGCTTCGGTGATATCTTTGGTCGGGTTTTCGAGGGCCAGCTCGAAGACCTTGAGGCCAAGGTCGAAGCTCTTGCATATCTGGTTGACAGCCGCACCGCCCGCCTGGAAATTGGCCACCATCTGGCGGGTGACGTCCTGGGGATAGGCGGCGACCCCTTGATTGACCACGCCGTGATTGCCGGCGAAGACGGCGACGACCGGCCGCTCGATCTTGGGTGCATGACGACCTTGCCAGCGCGCCAGCCATTCGGCGATATGCTCGAGCCGTCCAAGCGAGCCCGGAGGTTTGGTGAGGGTCTTGTCTCGCGCCCTGACGGCCGAGGCTGCTTCCTCATCGGGCGGCGGCAGATCGTCCAGCAAGCGGCGGATGTCATCAAACGGCAGGCCGGTCGTCGCGCTCATCTTTTTTTCCTGTATGAGTTGATTGCGGGTGTTGCCCCGTCCATAGCCGCCGCATAATGACTAAGCCATGACTTCGCTGAATTCCGGAACCGACATAGCGAAGAGCTGGACCGCCGATCTCGCGGCAAGCTTCGGATTCCTGACCCGTATGCCGATACCTGGGGGATGGTCCCAGACACCCCTGGCCGAAGCTATGCGGGCCTTCCCGGTGGCGGGCGCCATCATTGGCGCAGCGTCAGGCCTCGTTCTGGTGGGCCTCGCTCTTGTCGGTCTGCCGGGTCTCGCCGCTGCCGGCCTCGCCCTTGCGGCCCTCGTGCTGTTGACCGGAGGCCTGCATGAGGATGGTCTCGCCGACATGGCCGACGGCCTGGGCGGTGGAAGAGACCGAGACCGCAAGCTTGCCATCATGCGCGACAGCCATATTGGCACCTATGGCGTCGTGGCCCTGGTCCTCGGACTCTTGGTCAAGGCCGCCTGTCTGGGAACGCTGGTACATGGCCCCGCGACCGCCATTGTCGCCCTCCTCGCCGCCAGCGGCGCCCTTTCGCGCGCCTTGATCGTCTGGTTGATGGCATCCACACCTCCTGCCCGCAGCGACGGGCTGGCCGCCAGTGTCGGTCAACCCTCAGACTTCACGGCCAGAAGCGCCCTCCTTGTGGGCGGTGTCATCGCCGTCCTTCTGCTCCTACTGACCCGAGGCCTCATTTCGGCATTGGTGATCGCGGCGGTCGGCGCCCTGGCGGCGGGACTCATCCGCTTTGTGGCGATGCGCCAAATCGGTGGCCACACCGGTGACATATGCGGCGCACTGCAGTTCGTGGTGGAGACCGCGATGATCGCAACGGCGGCGGCAACCCTTTCTTAACCAGAAGAACGCCTGAGCTTCTTCCCTTTACGGCTCCTTGATCCCGGGGTGCGAACACTCGAGGGTCAGATGCTTCGGGATGCCTGAGGATGATTGTGTGGATTGCGAGCTTCCTTCTGATGACGACCCTACTGGTCGCTACACGATTGATCGATCGCGCCAGCGTCAGTATTCCCGTCCTCGGCACCATAATCATGGCAGCAATTGTCAGCGGGCCTCAGGACACCTCTCAGCTTGCGGGCTTGCGACCAACGCTTGAACCCCCCTCGCTTTACAGCGCGACCGAACTCACAGCCGATAAGAGCGGCCATTATTTCGCTTCGGCTGACATCAATGGCATAATCATTCCCGTCATGGTCGATACCGGCGCATCGGGCGTGGCCCTTTCTTACGAGGATGCCGAAAAAGTGGGCCTGAGGCCGCACCGGCTCGACTACGATACCCCGATCAACACCGCTAATGGCGTCGTGAACGCGGCGCGCGTCACGCTCAGTCGCGTCGATGTTGACAATGTGCGGGTGCGCGATGTGGAGGGTCTGGTGCTGCCGCAAGGAGCCCTCAGGGGATCGCTCCTCGGCATGAGCTTTCTTGGCCGGTTATCCAGCTTCAAGATCGAAAACGGCGTGCTTTATCTCCGGAATTAACCGTTGCGGCGCATGGCGTTTTCCAACACAACGATGCCGCATACATGCCTGCGATGCCCCCAGACAAGCCTATCCTGCCCGTCATGAATGCGCTCGCGTCGCACGAAATAGAAACGCCTTGCATCAAGGTCTGCGTGATCGATCCGGAAACCGGCTTTTGCGTCGGCTGCGGCCGTACGCGGGGCGAAATAGGCAGTTGGCTCGGCCTCAGTGCGGCGGAACGACGCCAAATCATGGCGACCTTATCGGACCGTGTTTCGACACTTACATTGCGCAAGCGCCGGAAGGGTGGGCGCCGCGGCCGGCTGGGGCTCCAAGAGGCCGATTCATAAGCCTGGCGACCTTAGATAGTATCAAGTTGCACTGTCCAAAAATTTCCTTATCTTAACGCGGTCGCAGCCTGGGAGGCTGTCGAGGAGTGGAGGATGAATATGCCGGTTGGCACGGTTAAATGGTTCAACACCACCAAGGGCTTCGGCTTTATCCAGCCGGAGAGTGGAGGGGCTGACGTATTTGTACATATTTCGGCAGTGCAGCGGTCGGGTCTGACCGGGCTTAACGAAGGCCAGAAGATTTCCTTCGAGCTGCAGCAGGATCCCAAGCGGGGCAAGAGCTCCGCGGTCAATCTTAAGCCGCTTTAAGTACCGATCGATCTGATGGGCAAAGTCCTCGCACTTTGCCCGATCATTCTAGGCGTGCGGCAAGGCGCCTAATCGCAATGCGAGACAGCAACCCAACCCGAAAGCCTGGCTTCTGCGGCAATGACGGCGTGCGTCTCATAGCACCCGGCTGTCTTGCCCCCCGGCAGTGAGAGCACCGCCTCGGGCGGCCTCGATCCCTGAACAGGAATGAAGACCGCTTGGCCCTCGTCCGGACGAGCACGGCGATCTTGCGATGGTGAAAAAGACGAAACTGTCGTCTCGATCGCCAAACAGTCATAACTCCCGCGCGATCCCACCAGCCGAATGATCTCGCCGGCAGCCCCGGGAAAAACATCAGTGACACGCAAGTCGGCATCCTCATCGCGACCGCGGTCCAAGCACGCGCGGAAGCGCGGCGCATAGTCGAGGACTCTTTCGGACCAATGCGCCCGACGCCCCAGAAGCTCGGCCAGAGTTGCGAGCTCCTTCCAAGTTAGCTCGACTTCGCAGGCCAGGAGTCCGCCCGCCTCGCCCTGCATGGTCATCGGACTCTGGCTCAGGGCCCGGCACTCGGCGGTACGCCATCTCCTGAAGGCTTCTTCCGCGGAAGAGGCCTCGCTTGCGCCATCGGGGGCGGTTGGCGTTTGAATATTCACGGCGGCGAGCGAGGTCTCGAAAGCGTTCGCTGCGATCGCATAGACCGTGTCGGCGGCGGCAAACAGGTTTTCATAGCATGCGCCGACCGGTCCGGTCCGCGCCGTGCAGGTCCTGACGGCGCTACTCGGCAGGTGCGGCCCGGCGAACAGCCGCTCTAGAAGATCGAGCACGGCGATCCGCCGCTGAAGACGTTTGCGGTAGCACAATGCGGCGTTGGTTGCCGCGGCGCAGTCATCGAGTTCCGCCTCCCATTCCGAATTCGCGGCTTCGAGCTCGCCGCGGAAGGCCTTATGCATCGGCGCCTCATCAACAAGGTTCTGGCGCGCCGCGAGTTCGTCCTTGAGCGCGTGTAGTTGCGCATCCGTGCAGAGGATGTTGGTTGGAGGAGCGCAATCTTGCGCCGCGGCACATAGTGGTGTGGCGAGGCCCGCCAGGAAAAACAGCGCGGCGAACAGAGTCTTCATCTAAAACTGAATGGCGAGATTGGCTTCGCGGGCATAGATATCTGTCTCACGATTCAAGGCAAGGCCCGTAGGCTCGGCGACTGCCGCTGCCCCTCGACGTCAGCTAACACCAAATTCGAGATGAGTGGCAAGTGAGCCGTGCCTTTCGCCAATCATTCCGCCGCTTCGAGGCGCATCGCCTGTGCCGCCACGGCCGTAAGGGCCGTATCCAAAAGATCGGCCCCGGCACCGCGCCGATGGGCATTTTCGGAGATAGTCCGACGCCAGGCGCGGCCACCTGGCTCGCCGTGAAAAAGGCCCAGCATGTGACGCGTGAGGCGCGCCAAACCAGGCGCCTTGGCGAGTTCGGCCACGATATAAGGTTTCATCCGTGCAACAACATCAGCGCGTGTCCGGAAATCGGGTGTTTCACCGAAAATCAGCCGGTCAACGTCCGATAGGATCCACGGCGTGTGATAAGCGGCGCGGCCCAGCATCACCCCATCGACATGGGCGAGATGGGCTTGAGCATCGGCCAGCGAGGCGATGCCGCCATTGATCACGATGACAAGCTCCGGGTGGGCGCGCTTCAGGCGATAGACGCGCTCATAGTTGAGCGGCGGGATTTCCCGGTTCTCCTTCGGCGAGAGGCCTTCGAGCCAGGCCTTGCGGGCATGAACAATGAAGGTCGAACATCCCGTTTTCTTCACCTGTCCGATGAAACGGTCGAGATCCTCGTCCTCATCCTGGTCGTCGATGCCAATGCGGCATTTGACCGTGACCGGAATGGCGACGGCAGCCCGCATTGCCGCAACGGCTTCGGCGACGAGAGCGGGTTCGGCCATGAGGCAGGCGCCAAAACGGCCTTCCTGCACCCGGTCAGAGGGACAGCCGACATTGAGGTTGACCTCGACATAGCCGAAATCCTCACCCCACCGGGCGGCCTCTGCCAGGAGCTTCGGATCGCTGCCGCCGACCTGGAGCGCCACAGGTTGCTCGCGAGGATCGAAACCGATCAGGCGTTCACGGTCGCCGTGCCGGATCGCCTGCGCCGTCACCATCTCGGTATAAAGCAAGGCACGCTTGGTCATCTGGCGATGGAAAAACCGGCAATGCCGGTCACTCCAGTCCATCATTGGCGCGACAGAAAATTTCCAAGTATTTTCAATCACTTAAGTATCTCTAAACAGTCCAGTCCAGGGGGTCATATACGGAATTCCGCGAAAAAACACCGCAAATCCGCAGAAGAAGCGAGGAGCGCGATTTAGCCGGCCAGCTGGGACAAATTTGGACGCCGAACTGAAGGCCTTAAGCAAGTAAGAGGACTTAGGCAACCTCGGCATAAAGAACGACGAGCGTTGCGCAGTCCAACGGCATTTCATTGTTTGAATAGATCATGCGCGTGTGACGGCCGCGGTGGCCGAATACCTGATTGACGATGTGCGAGGCGCCATTGAGCACCTTTGGTTGGTCCGTGAAGCCCGGAGCACACCCCATCGTCCCCTCAAGACGAACGATCTGCTTGACGCGATCAAGACTACCCAATGTGTTTTTGATCTGCGCAATCGCATTGAGTGCGCTCAACCGAAATGCCTGATAGCCTTCTTCTGCGTTCAACTCAGCGCCGATCTTTCCTTTGAATTTCAGATCACCGGCAATCCAAGGCAATTGACCGGAAGTCATCAGCAACTTGCCGGTGATGACGGTCGGCAAATAGTCGCCAACGGCCGGCGGGGCGGGCGGCAGTGTGATTCCCAGGGCTTTGAGGCGGGCCTCTGGAAGCATCGAGTCATCGAGAGCCATCGAGTTCTGCAACATCATCTCCTCCACCGGATACAGTTGACAATACGACCATAAATATCAAGCGAGCTCGATCACCCGATCAGAATTGAGGATGGAGGTTATGAAGTCGGGGACTTCCAGTCCCGCCTTGACCTTTGCTTCGAGGCTGGCCTCTGCCGCACGCACATGGGCAAGCGCTTCGATGACGGATTTGACTCTGCCACGCGGAACGACAACGACGCCGTCGGCATCGGCGACGATGACATCCCCCGCCTCGACGGCGATCCCGCCGAGTGTGACCTGCTGACCAACCGTGCCAGGTCCGTTGCGGACTGGGGAATTCGGCGTGAGGCCGGTGCAAAAGACCGGCAGGCCGACGGCCAGGATTCCCGCAAGATCGCGGGCGCATCCATCGGTCACGAGACCGCGCAGCTTGCGATTGCGCGCCATGCCCATGAGCAAGTCGCCCGTGACTGACGTCGCCGAGAAACCGTCGGTTGCGGCGACGAGAATGTCACCAGGCTGCGCGACGGCGAGCGCGGCGAAAAGCGCCAGATTGTCAGCAGGCCCACAATGACACGTCATCGCCACACCGACGACGGTCGAAGACGGAGGCGCCAGCGGCTTGATGCGCGGGTCGAGCGCGCCCCGCCCGTTCATGGCATCGATGACGTGCCCTGTTTGCATGTCGGCAAAGACGGCGAGGTCCTTGGCCGAAGGCCGCGGGAAGTTACGACGGATAGTAAGAATGGGTGGATCCTTGATCATTTCTGTGCTCCGAGGCTTGCAATTGGTGCCGCCGTTCGATCCCATGGGTCGGTTGGGGCTTCAAGCTATCCGGTTACAAGCGTGCATGGAAACTCAATTGTGCCTTGGCTCAGGTCGCCGACATCGAATGATGCCGGGGTCAAGAGCCTGACCGACGGTGCGCTCTCCGACAGACCTGGGTATTTCGAAGTGCGTTATTGATCTGTAGGCGGAGGAATATTCGCGGCGACGATCGAACTGAACTCGGCCACGGCGGGTTTTCCCCGACCTTTGAATAGCCCAGAGCCGCACTTCGCCTGCGTGGTCAGGCGGCCTCCGCCAAGAGAGCCCGGCGCACCTGCCCGCCTCGGCGGTTTGGACCCAGTCGCACCCGTCTGCGCAGAGGCGGCAGGCGCCGGCGCGGGCGATTGCGAAAATCGGCATACGCAGCCGCCAGCGCCGTCGGGTCATCAATCGCAGCGAGCGTGCGAATGTCAGGATAGCCGAAGGTTCCGACCGGCCGGTAGGCGATTTCATGAGGTTTATCGATGCCCAGCTTCTGGACATCGATGGAGTTGCCCATCTGATTCATGAAGTCCTCACGCAGCGCGGCCTCGATATCGAGCGCGGGATTGTTCTTAAAGCGTTGGTACAACAGCACGTTTTCTTCGCTGGGCGCGCTGACGGTGCGCTGGATGAAGCGTGCATTGGCTGCCCGCTCGGCGGCGGTCGCTCCCTTGGCCGGCACGATGCCGCCGGGATCGAGCACGATAACCCCCCAGTTATCCTTTCCTGGCTTCGGCTCGAAAACGTAGTTCTTGTCGTGATTGTCGATCCAGGCATAGCCGTTTTCGTTCATCGCCCGCGTCGCCTCATCGAAGGCGATGGCCTGGCCGGCGGTCATTGCGCCGCCTGCCTGGTCGGCAATCTGGCGGCGAGCATTTGACGGCGAAAGCCGCTCGTTTACTTCGAAAGCGCGACCTTCGAGTGCGGGACCCGCCTCGGGGCCGAAGGTGCCTTGGGCGAAGCGTTTGACCGGGCGCACTACGCTGGGGTCAAGACCACCGTTGTCGAGAACATTGCGCCCGAAAATATCCTGCTCGGCGACGGCAGAATTTTTCTGCTGCGCTACCCGCAAGATCACGTCGTCGCGTCCATCCACCGTATAGATGTCGTTCACTCCGCCGGCATCGAGCTTGTCGCCGAACTTGAGCTGCATCGGCTTGCCCGACGCATCGGTGACCGTCACTTCCTGTCCGGTCATCCCCTTCGCAGGCGGCTGCGGCTGCGCGGGCGCTGGCTCCGCCGTCTTGGTGGGAAGATCCTCCTCAAGGGCCGCATTGCGGATGTCATCTGGACCTCCGGCCTCGTTGGCCCTTTCGGTCTCCGCATTCCGGAACGGATCGTTGACGTCCGCCTCGTCAATGCGCTCGGTTTTCGCGTTGCGGAACGGATCATTCACATCCGGCTCTTCAATCCGTTCCGTTTTCGCATTGCGGAACGGATCGTTGACATCCGGCTCTTCGATGCGTTCCGTTTTTGCGTTGCGGAACGGATCGTCGGCGGGGGGCTCGTTGATTCTTTCGGTATCGGCGTTTCGGAAGGCGTTATCGTTGTTTGCCTGCACGTCCGTTTCGCCGGGATTGAATTTTTTGGTTGGCGTTTCGTCTGGAGCGGGATTGTAGTGCTCGTCGGCGCCGAGGATCGGCTCGCGAGACGCTCCTTCGCCCGTTAGCATGCCGTGATATTCAGGCGCCAACGCCGCTGCGATGTCGGGCGGCGTGCGCTCGCGCATATAGTTGGCGATAATCCATGCCTGCTCGCCCGGATCGCTGATCCCCCGCAACTGGGCGTATTTCTGCAGGGACTTCGCAACTTCTTCCGGCGACATGTTGAATGGCGGCGACAGCAAGCGTTCGGGCGGCACATGGGATTCAAACGCGCCCGCCACGAGCGCATCTTTGGGGTCGCTCCAACGCGTCGGGCCCTGAATGTCGGCTAGCGTCTTGGCTCGCTCGGGCGTCAAGCCCATCTCGCGGAATTTTTGGCGCAATTGGGCAGTCTGGATTTCGTTCGCCTTCTGCCGGGCGATGTTCTCGGGCGTATTCCACGGTTCGGCGCGACGCGGTGGCGCCCCATTGCCGGAATTGGAATCGATGACGGTCGTGTCGCCCTTCGCTGGCTCTGACACGGTCGGCGTTTCGCTGGGTTTGGGGCCGCCTTCGCTTGGAACGGTCGGATTTTCGAAACCTTCTTTCGGTTTGGCCGGCAGGTCGCCGCCTTCACCAGGTTTTGGCTTTTCTCCACCTTCGGCAGGCCGCGCCGTTTCGTCGCCACCCTGATCGGAGGTCTTGGGCTTTTCCCCGGCCTCGGCAGTTTTTGTAGGTTCGGGTCCGCCCTCGCCCGTTTTGGGCTTATTGCCTTGATCACCTCCCTCCGCACTCGCCTTCGGCTTCTCGCCGGATTCAGTTGGCTTTGAGGGTTCTCCATCGTTTTTGTTTGGCTTCACCGGCTCATCGAGCCCTCCTTCAGCCGTGGGCTTTTCGCCTCCCGCGGCCGGCTTGGGTGGCTGATCGGTGCCCTCACCGGACTTCCCACCCTTGCTGTCGGTCCCCTTGGTGCCGTCCTCCTTGGGTTTTGCTGCATCGCTGACCTTGTCGTCGGCAAGCGCGATCGTATCCCCGTCACTCGTCGCTGCCTTGCCCTGGGCTGCCCGGGTGCGGGCTGCATCCGCTTCGCCTTGCAGGATGGCGCTGTCGAGAGCGTCGAGGCTGCCCGTACCATCTCGGGTGGCGCGCAATTTCACATCCGCAAGCGAACCCTCGGGCGCGGCCATTACTCGTTCGCGGATGTTGGCCACTATATCGAGCGCATACCCGCCAGCGCGGGACGCTTTGGCCTTTATCGCTGAAATCTCTGACTTGAGCTTCTTGATATCGGTCGCAACATGCAGTGAACGCGGCACTGTGGTCATGACACCGGTAATCGCCAAGCTTACCAGTGCCTCGGCACGAACTTCCTGCGCCGCATCGAGGCGTTCAGCGCCGGCCACCGCCAGGACACCCCAGGCATAATCCACCTCGTTGATGGCGGCTGCGAAGGCTCGCGCATCGCGTGTGGCTATATAAAGATCGGCGAAACCGGCGGCTTGCAGCACCAGCCCGGCCCGGGCGGCGACAATCGCCGCGTTGGCGGTCGACATCACTTTTGCGTAGGCGGCGATCTTGGCGCCCACGGATGCGATCTGGAACGGCAAGGTCACGGCGGCGATAATGAAATCGGTGTCAAGTTTGGCATAGTCCTTTTGCGCGGAAATGGCCTCGGCAAGCGTCTTCAGGCCGAGTATGCGAGCACGTGCTTCACGGTCGGGAACGTAGAGTGGCGATTGCGGCTCGCCGGGACGCGCCTTGCGCATCAGTTTCGGCACCGTTGTCTGGGCGACGGAATCGAAGCCGGTTCCGATGAGACGGAGGAGTTCAACCGTGTCGCATTCCCCTGGCGCCTTCACGTTGGCGAGCGTTTGGGCGACGCGTTGCAAGGCCTTGCCCCTGGCCTCGGCCACCGCCTGGCGGAAATAGGTATCAAGTGCCTTTTTCGCATCGCCATCAAACACATTCTCCTCGACACTGGCGGCGAGCGCATCGCGCAGAGTGAAATTGTCGGTTACGATGCCGTCATATCGGGTCACCGGCATGTGCAGGAGCGGTGTGTCGCCACCTTTGCGAGAGAGCGCGATGAGCGACAGCACCTCGGCTTTCTCGATTTCATCGCGGGCCTTGACCGCCTTATCCATCTCGACAGCCGTAGCGTCTGCCGCGACCTTCAATGCCGCGTTGACCTTGCTTGCATAGGTGTCGAGGGCATCGCGCACCTGGTCGCGCATCAGAATGGCGGCCGCCACGTCCTCGCGCTGGATCGCAACGGAGTGAATGAGCTTTCCGCCGGTGATCTTGTCGAACACATTGATGTTGGTGACTTTGGTTGGCGCCTTGCCGCCGGCAATGCAGGCATCGGCGCGGCGCAAGGCATCGGGCCAAAGCTCTGGCGGCGCTGCCTCGACGGTCACTCGTGCCATCAGGCGGGGCTGTGCCTGGGCGTTCTCCGCCTTGCTTTCATCAACTACCCCGACACCTTCGGGCGTCAGCTTGTCGACCCGCGCTCCGCTGAGGCGGTCGCCAGCCTTGACGTCCATGGCTACCGCTTCGCCCGGTGTGCCGGCGGCGGTACCAACGGCAATCGGCTGACTAAGGTAGTGCGTCGGCTGTCCATCCTGGCGGAAAAGCGATACGCGCATTGGCTCGCCGCCCGGCGCGCGCAGCACGTAACTGATCACGTCGGCGATGGGCGGTGCCGCGTAATCAGCCTGAAGTCGAACCCATTCCCCCAGATAAACCGAAGTGACAGGATCAAACTCCGTTTCGCTCCGTGGGCGGACAAAGTCGATCCATACCGGCTCGAGTCCCGGCGGATCGGGCGCCCATATGCCGTCCACCCCATTCACCGTAAGCTGCTTTGGTTCCGATGTGAGCCCGGGCTTGATCGCGATTTCTACGTCAAGCGCGTCCCACGGATGGCGCCAGCTCTGGCGACGCTGGCCGGTCACCCGCACCAGCGGATCATTGATGGAGATATCCGCCTTGCGCAGAGGCGTGAGCGGCAGATTCGCGCCGGCGATCGTCAGCCACAACTTGCGCTCACCTTTGGCAAAGGTGGGCTTCTCGACAGCGGCGAACTTGAGCCACGGATCGATGCGTTGCCAGCTCTCGCTGCCTTTGACATGGCCATCCGTATCGTCGTAACGGCCACCGCGATTCTCCGCCACTTCCGATGGGCGGAAAACGAAATACTCCCAGTCGCCAGTCACCTTCTCCACAGAGCCCGGCCCGCCGCTGGGCAGCGGGAAGCGCAGAGTAAGCCGCTTGGGTCCCAATGAAGTGACAGGCGCCGATACGCCGCCGCCGTCGACGCCCGCCTCGAGCCGCGCTCCGAGCGGCACGTGCAGCGCGTCGGTGTCGGCAGGGATTTTCATACCGCTGGGAGGACTCTGGCCATCGAGAAGGATTTCTACCTTGCCGTCTTGAACAAAGATCAGCCAGGACTTGAGGCGGTACAGTTTCTTGGTCTTGGGATGGATCAAGACGACATCGATGGAGCTCGGCGACCAGCCCGGCGCCGCAGCGCGAGCTGTCGCATAACCCGTTACGGTCCCGAGTTCGCTGTCCTCGTAGCTCACCTGCCAGCTGCCGCCCAGCCAGGCGAGTTGATCCGCGCTTGGTTGGTCGGCTCGGGTTGGCCATGTCCACAACCCAACCAGGACAATCAGGATCCGGACAGTGAAACGGAGGGCGATCATTGCGGTGTTGCCGCCGACGTAGCGCCTACCCCACTGATGGCAGGAGCAGCTTCTTCCGGTGGTACCGTGATCAGCAACCCGGATTTGTAGAGTCGTGAGGTGACGCGGGTCGCTTGAACCTCGCGCGCACCGCCCGGCCACTTGAGGCTGATGGTCTTGGTGGCGGCGTCCTGATCCTCTTCGTAGCTGGCAACGATCCAGAATGGCGTGAAATACGGAATCGAGGTGATCGTTTCCTCGTAGTCCATGGTGTTGGTCTTATTCGACTTGAAGACAAGCTGTGGCGGCTTGATGGTCTTTACCTTGCCGATGAAGGCGACGCTCGCCTGCGGCTTGGACAACAATTGCAGCTGGGCAAAGGGTTCTGGCAACGGCAGGTCGAGCCTGCCGTCCGTGTCGAGAGCCTTGGTCTGTTCCGGGGAAGCGATACGGTTCCATGCCGCGAGTGCCCGCAAAACTCCACGCGCCTCCGCTTCGATGGCAGCGCGCTTGTCAGCCGGCGTGTTCGGCGTGAACACGAGCGTCTTATCGGTTACCGCAAGGCTAAGCCGGTAGTCCTTGTCGCGCCTCTCGGCCTGACCTTCAATCTGCACAACGAGGGTTGCGCTGGCGCTGCCCGAGCCTTGATCCGCCGTTCCGCCACCACCGCCCTGGTCAACCTCGTTCATGCGCCGCGTGACTTCCGCGACACAGGCGACGATGCTGTCGCAGCCGCGCACCGTCTGAGCCGCAGCCTCCGCCGCTTTGCTTCCGGCAGCACTGCCGCTCCACACCATCGTGGTAAGTGTCCTGGGGCGCACCGCGCTGTCGGCGAGAGCTGCGGAAATACCGGCAATAACGGCAACAACGACGACGAACAAATGCTTCATCGTACCCCCCACAGAGCCATTCGGGCGGTGTCCGTATCGAAGAGATCAAACGCGTAACTGCGGATGTCGGCTGGTGGCGCCTTCGCCGGCTGACCCTCGGCGGCAGGCGGTCCCTGTCCCTCAGCTGCCAAGGTCACAAAGAGCTCCAGCCCCTTCCAGCCGTCGTCTCCGATGTCAGCCTGGAAAGTGTGACCGCCATTCGGATCAGTTGCCTCCGTCAGCGGCATAGACTTGCCGAAGCGCCGCAACTCCACCGACCGGATCAGCAGTTCAGGCTGTTTGATATACTTATAGAGTGGCCAGTAATTGGGATCCTGGCCCGAAGCGATAGTGCTGGCGAGAGAGCCGTAGTCACGCAACGCTATCCGGGCATCGACGAAGGTGGCAATTTCCAGTCTGCGTCCGTCTTGTTTCGCCGATACGCCGAGTTCGCCGCTGACTGAACCGCCCGGATCGTTCTCGCGGTCGACACGGATGGCAAAGCTTCGCCGCAATCTCGTTTGATAGGCAACAGCGTCGGTGAGTGTAGCCGTGCCAATCCGCATCACTTTGTGGAAGGCGAGCAGCAGGTCGCGTATGGAGAGCGGCGAGCCGATTGGCACACCTTCGGTGAGCTTGTCGTCGTCGATGGTGTCGAGCATCGGGTACCACTGCCAGTTCAGCGTGCCGGCGGCGGCATTCTTGAGGATCTCAGCATCGCTCCACGGTTCCGGCGCCCAAGCGAATCCCTGCTGATGATATTTCTCCGTAGCTCCGTCATAGATGTCGGCCATCCGCTTGGCAGGGCGGCAGCTGGACATCATCACGTCGAACTGGATTTCCGCCTGACTTCGCGGGTCGTAATCGCCTCGTGCGGCATAGACCGGCGTCGCGCGCGCAATGACCTCTTCTCGCACGGCATCGGCAACGCCATTGGCGGCGTCAGCGTCGTAGGCTTGCAACAAGCCGCAATAGGTAGCGGCTTCCGCCCGCGTCGGACTTCCCGGGTCGCGCGTGGCAAATAGAACTTCAGGATTGGCAAACAGCGGCGCAACGTCGATGAAATTATATGGCGTGATCACCGGCGCGGCGACCTTGAGATCGGCGGGATCGTCGGAAGCCAGCAACAACGGCTGCGCTTCGGCCACACTCCATGGGTTGACGGGGCGCGAGCCGTCAGCGGCAGCCGGGGCTGCCTTGATTTTCCCTTCTTCCGCGGAGAAATGCGCCAGTGCATCGAGCGCTGCGGCATGTGCTGTTTCGTAGCGTGCGCCCCACAGCGCGGCCAGGGCTATGGCGGCGAGACGCGGCTGGGAAGGGCCCTGCGGCGGAATCTTGACCGTTGCTGCAAGCGCTGCATCCCAGCGCCGGTCGCCTTCGAAAGCGAGTGCCGCCATGGCGAGCGGCGTCATCGAGTCAGGCGCCTGCTGTGCCATGGCCGCAAGCTTGCCGTCGCGCACCTTGCCAAGACGGGTCTCGAGCGCGGCGACATCGATGAAGGGTGGGACACCAACGTCGAGTTGGTTGCCGGTCAGGTTCGCCTTGATGAGGCGATCGACGTCGTCGGGGCCGCCGTAGTCAATGAGGATAGCTTGCGCCATCGACCGGCCCACCCACGCGACGTCGCCGGCTGCCTTGGCGCTGGCGTCGCCTTGATCAAACCAAGCACGGGCGATATTGAGGGCCGCTTCAATGTCCTCAGCCGTTGCTCCTGCTCTCGGCTCGGTCCGAGCGAAGGGCGCATCTATAGGAGGCCGCCGCCGCGCCGCAAGTACCGCCCGACGTTCCGCTGCCGGGCGCAGGATCGCAAGTCGCTTTAGCGTGGTCGCCGGGGTCTTTTCGTCGATCGACGGCACGATCACCGTAACCCACAAGCCAGTGGCGGCGTTGTAAGAGGCTGCAACGCTCTGCCCGGCCGCCGCTTGCACCGGGATGCTCGACAAGGGGTCGAGCAGCGGCTCGACCGCATATTCGCCGGGCAACACCAGCAACGGTTCTTCGGTGGCGGAAGTCCTTCCCACCTGCGCACCTTGCGCGTCCGCCACAGTGAAGGCGCCCGGGCCGGTTTGGCCGACCACGTCGGTGACCGAGAGTGAGACCGTGGCAAAGGCGCCCGTCAGCCGCAGCGATCCTTGCGGTTCGCCGCCGGCGTTGACGAGGCTGAACCCCCCGGCTGCCGGATGCACGAAACCACAAGGCGACTGCTGCGCGTCATCGCCCTGGCGGTAGCCCAGGCACAACGTACCCGGTGTTTGTGAGACATCCCACAGCATTTCACCTGAACGATCTTGGGTCGGGCGCGCCTCGCCCTTGCCCTCGGCAAGAAAGAACAATTCCACTTCTTTCCCGTCGGGCTGGGTCCAGATGCCCACCTGCCCGCTCACCAGTTTTGCAATCGTTGCAGCGTCAAGCGGCTTAAACGTGCCAGTTGTGTCGGCCACGCCGGCTGCCGCAGCGGTCGCCTGCACCGAACCACCCGCCTTGTTCAATTGAAAGCCGTCGGCGGTCGGGCGTACGAAGCCGCAGCCATTCGGCTGCGAGTTGTCGGGAAGCATGTAGGAGATGCACAGCGAGCCTGGGCTCTGGCTTGCGTCCCAACGCATCATCCCGACCTTGCCGGGAATCGCTTCGACGCTGCCGCCGCCATCGCCCGCAAACGAAAGCTTAACCGGCATAGAGCCGGTGAAGCTGAATTGATAGCTCCGTCCGGCCAGCAATTTCACCACGTCGTCCTGGGAAAGCTTGAGCGGCATGTCGATCTCTGCCGCAGGGCCGTTGACGGCAATCGCACCCAGCGCTTTGTCATCATCGCCCGTGAGCGTCAGTCCGTTTGCCGTGAGGCTCACCCAACCGCATGATTGAGGCTGACTTTCGTCGGGTAGGACATAAGAGAAGCACAGCGCCCCTTCCTGCTGCGCATTCCATTGCATGACGCCGAGCTTGTCAGCGTCTGCACGAACGCCACCCGTGCCATCCGGACCAAAGAAGAGACGCACGGAGTTTCCAGTGGTCGGAGTCCAAGTCGTTGCCTTGCCAGATAAGAGAGCTTGCACGGCAGCACTCGTAACTCCGGGCTGCGGCCCAGCCGCCATTGCCGGTACTGAGGAATATGACAGTGCGCTTGCAATCAAACCGAGGGCTATTCGGTGCCACATGCCGCTGCTCCGCGTGCAGCTGATAAGGCGCAAGAACCGCCGCTACGTTAAATCAGTTCTGGCCGGTTGTCGACAAGAGTGTGGCGCGCAGCGGCGTCCTATTTGTCCGAGGAGAGATTGCAAGCGCGGATCAGCCATCCAAATGTTGCGTCATCGCTTCGGCGAGGTTGCTTCCAGTCGTCAGGTAAGACGCCACGTCGTGAGAGCATCCCATGGCAGCGCACCAAAGCGGCCCATGCAAATCTCTTACTGCGCCATTACCAATTGCCAAGCTTGTCACCATTAAACTGTTGTCATGTGGCGCAGCGGCTATGGACTGCCACGGCATCAGACGGCAGTCTCGACCTTATCGGGACAAGCCCCTATGGTGGAATGAGCGATGGCACGGGACCATCGAAGCGCTTCCCGATCGCGGAGAAAGAAACATTTGCAGATGGTGAGCCATTCGCTTCGCCCATGGTTCCTCGCCGGAACCGTCTTGCTTGCCACCTCAGCAGCGGCGACAGCACATCCTCACGTATGGGCGGATATGCGCTCGAATGTGATCGTGCGGCCTGACGGGCTTATCTCCGGCGTGCGCGTCGAGTGGACGTTCGACAAGGGATATTCGGCAACGGCCACCGAAGGCCTCGACGCCAATGGCGACGGCGTCTATAGCGACGCCGAGCTCGCGCCGCTCACACAGCTCAACCTTTCTTCGCTCAAGACCTATGGCTATTTCATCTTCATGCGGATGAACGGAACGCTGCAGAAGTTCGTCGATCCGGTCGATCCAGGGCAATCCTACGCCAATGGCAAGCTTACGCTACGCTTCACCTTGCCCTTACAGCATCCGGTCGATCCGCATGCCGGCACATTCGCTCTCAAGGTCTATGATCCAGAATTCTTCATCGACTTCGAATATGTGAAGACGAAGCCTGCAAATATCATGGGGGCGTTGCCCCAGGGGTGTAATATGAGACTATCGCCCATCCCATCCAATGAGCAATTGAACCAGACTCTCGCGATGCTCTCGACAAAGCCCGTCGACTGGAAGCCCGACGGCGGCGAAGATTTTGGCGGCCTTTTCGCTCAGGCGATAACAGTCAAGTGCACGCCATGAGGACGGTCCTGCGCACCATACTCGCGATGCTTCTGCTTTCGGCTTTCTTCCTGGCGGACGCCCGGGCCGAAACGCAGCCGCAAGCTCCCCAGGCTCCAGCGGTGAAGATCGACAAACGAAGGCTTCTGGTGCCGCCGCGCAATCCCGATGGCAGTATTCAAGTGACGCCTTTCTCGGAAGACCCTGTGCTCTGGCTGCGCGATGAGCAGCAGGTCTTCTATTCGGCGATGAAAGGCGCCATGCAGGGCGTCGCATCCGAAAAGCCGATGGCGGCGGCTTTGACTTTGGCACTCATCGCTTTCGCCTATGGCGTGCTTCACGCGGCCGGACCCGGCCATGGCAAGGCCGTTATCTCGGCGTGGCTTCTCGCGACCGAAAGCGAATTGCGGCGCGGCATCCTCATCGCCTTCATGGCGTCCGTCATTCAAGCGTTGACCGCAATTGTGGTCGTGAGCGCTCTCCTCTATCTCGTGGCGAGCGCCGCCGCGGCAGTACGCGATGTGGGAAGCATCCTCGAAAGCGCGAGCTTCGCCATGATAGCCGGTGTCGGCCTCTATCTCATCTGGACGGCGCTTCGCCCGCATGTTCACGCGCATACACCCGTTCCTGCTTATGCGGGCCACCCCTACGCCGACCATCACCGTCATGGTCATGATGATCATGACGTTCATCATCATCACGACGACCATCATCATCACGGCGACCATCATCTTCACGGCGACCATCATCATCACGATGACCATTGTGGCTGTGGTCACTCCCATGTGCCGGAAGCCGGCCAAGTGGCAGGTGAATGGTCATGGACCAAGGCATTCTCGCTCGCCTTCGCCGTCGGCATCAGGCCATGCACGGGCGCCTTCCTGGTGCTCCTCTTTGGCTACACTCTTGGGCTCTATTGGGCAGGAATCGCCGCGACATTCGTCATGGCGATCGGAACCTTTATCACCGTCGCGACGATTGCCACCATCGCTGTCTATTCCCGCAAGCTCGCGCTCAGACTGTCGAGTGGCCGGCAGGAATGGCTCAATCGCGTCGGCTTTTTGCTGCGCATGGGAGGCGGCATCGCCATCGCCTGCTTCGGCGTCCTGCTGTTCCTCGCCTCCCTCGGCGGCCAGGCGACGATGATGTGAGATTGCCTCAAAGCGCTAACTCTTGAGTATCAGACGGGCCCCCTCGACCCGGTGAACGGCATTGGCCGCGACTTCGCGTCCGACGCGGCGCACGGTGAGATCAAGCACGCCAGTTCCTGCCTGCACCCCGCGCAAGGTGATTTCGTCGATAAATTTTGGCAGTTTCGGCCGTTCCAGGCTGATCTCACGCGCGGCCGGATCGCACCAGATGCCCAAAGACGATTGGACAAGGCTCAACAGCGAGGCCGCGGCCCAAGCCTGCGGTGAGCAAGCGACGGGATAATATGTCGGGCCGCGTCCGGGCCGGCGCGGAAAGCCGCAGAACAGCTCCGGCAACCGCCGCAGATCGTTATAGGCAGCGGCACTGAACAGACCTTCGAAGAGACGGGTCACTTGCGTTTTGCAACCATAGCGGGCGAAGCCCAGCGCGATGATCGCGTTGTCATGCGGCCATACCGAGCCATTGTGATAGGACATCGGATTGTAGCGCGCCTCATGAGCAGCGATCGTCCTGATGCCCCATCCCGACATGGATGTGTCATCCATGAGCGTTCGCACGGTACGCCGGGCAAGCTCGGGATCGGCGATCCCCGCAAAAAGTGCGTGGCCGGCGTTGGACGACCGCACGGCGCAGCGATGTTTGTCGGCATCAAGCGCCAAGGCGAAAGTATCTATCTCCTCGCACCAAAAGGCTTCGTTGAACCGCCGATGCAGTTCCGCCGCATGCTGCCGATGTCGGCTGGCGACGTCGGGAAGGTCAAGACGAACTGCTATTTTCGCCGCCGCCAACAGGGCCGCATAATAGTAAGCCTGCACCTCGCATAGTGCGATTGGCGGCTCGGCAAGGCGGCCATCTTTGTGAAAGATGGAATCGTGGCTATCCTTCCAACCTTGATTGAAGAGGCCGCTTTCGGTCTTCCGACGGTATTCGATGAAGCCGTCACCATCGACATCGCCGTAAGTCCTGGCCCATTCCAGCGCCCTTTCCACATTTGGCCAGATCTGCCGGGCAAAGACGTTATCGTCCGTGCGATCGCAATAGGCGCCGGCCAGCATGACGAACAGCAACGTGGCATCGACGCTTCCATAGTAGTGGCGAAAGGGCACTTCGCCGAGCAGCGCCATTTCGCCGCTCCTTGTCTCATGCAGCACCTTGCCCGGCTCGGCATCGTTGGCGGGGTTCACCTCATCAGCCTGATGCGCAGCCAGATAAGAAAGTACGCCATGAGCCAGCTGCGGATTGCTCCACAAGGTGAACATCGCCGTTATCAGTGCATCTCGGCCGAAGACGGTGCTGAACCATGGTATGCCCGCATAAACATAGGGTCCATAGGGCGTGCGTGTGGTGAGCATGTCGATATCGGACTGCGCGCGCCTGGCAGCCTCGTCGAAAATGCCGTTGGAGCTGACGATCACGGTGCGCCGCAACCGGCCGGCGCGATTTTCCCGGCGCAACGCGACGAGCGAGCGCAAATAATGTTCGCGCGGCTGCCCGGCCGGCGGTTCGATGCAGGCAATGGTCACAAAGATGACGTGGTGCTCATTGGGCGCCCAGGTCATGTTGAAGACGGCGCGATTTTTCTCGAGACGTGCTGGCGCCGGATCGAAGACCAGCGTGGTTTTGAACAGCCTGCCATCAAGGCTCTGATAAGAGAGCACAGCCGAATTGCTGGCCATGACGGGATCCAGAATCTTACCTCGATGCGGACGGACTGCTCCGCGCACCTCGAAGATATCGGCGAAGTCAGAAAGGAAGCGGAATTCGATCGGCAGGCTGACCGGCTGATCGGTATAGTTGCGAATGATGATGCGCTCGTGACACATCCCGTCGCTCAAGAACTTGGAGCGATGGACGTGAATAGAATCATGGTGAAGTGCGAGCTTAGTGCCGGCAAAGAGATCGGGGTTGGCCAGATCGGCAATGACCATGGAGTTGTCATCGGTCAAGGTCGACGACAGAAGGATGGGACGCACGCTGCCAAGAAGGAGCTCGTAGTGCGAGATATAGCGCGTATCCTGAAAATAGAGTCCGTCGGAGCTGCCGAAACCCGACAACCAATCACCTTTGGGGTCAATGACGGCGAAGCCATCGCCCTTTTTAAGGATGCGCGGGCGCCGTTCCTGCAACGAGAAGAAGGCGCTTATTTCAAAGTGCTCGTCGCCCGCCTTTGCTGGCGTTACTCGTTCCTGCAGCATGTCTACCCGCAATCACTATAAGTGACCGATCGATTGCTCCTGCAAGCCTGGGCTCAGGGGGGCCAGGGGCCGGCCGTATCTGTGGCCGTTCACCGGGCGGGATTCGGAGAGCTTTTCATAAAGGCGAATATAGCGCTCCGTCATATGCTCGACGGTAAATCGCCGATCGAAGCATTGACGCACAATCTTGCGGTCCAGCCCCTTAACCTTATCGAGGGCCTTCACAGCCGCATCCACCGATCCGACGATAAAGCCCGAACGACCCTCGTCGATAACTTCAGGTACCGAGCCCATGGGAAAAGCCACGACCGGCGTACCGCACGACATCGCCTCTATCATGACCAGGCCGAAAGGCTCGGGCCAATCGATCGGAAACAGCAATGCCATGGCGTTGCCCAAGAACGCAATTTTCTCGTGCTCGCTGATCTCGCCGATATATTCCACGTTGGGACTGCGTTGCATGAGTGGCCTGACGATCTCTTCCCAATAGGTTTGATCCGCCTTGTCGACCTTTGCGGCGATCTTCAGGGGAAGACCGGCCGCAACCGCGATCTCGATCGCATCGACCACACCCTTTTCGGGTGCGATTCTGCCGAGGAACGCAAGATACCGGCCGGGGGCCGGCGTACACGGCAGGAGACCTGCCGGCAATCCGTGATGGATGACGGAGACCTTTGCTTCCTTTGGCAGACTGCGCCGCTGCGAACAGGAGATCGCAACGAGGTGCGCCTCACTGAATTCTTGATAGAACGGAAAGATACCTGGTTCATCCAGGCGGCCATGCAGAGTCGTGACCGAAGCCCGCCCCAGTGTCCGCAAAAAAGGGAATTGCAGCAGATCCGTGTGAAAGTGGATGACGTCGAAGTCGGTGCAGCGCTCGCGCAACCCCTCCATCATGAGGACGTGCTCAAGTACCGGGTTGCGATGTTCTTTGCTCAAGCGCAACGCCGTGTCGTTGATCGCCACGAGTTCTGCGGCGGTTGTCGAATCGCCTGAGGCAAACAAAGTCACCTCGTGACCTTGGCGAACCAGTTCTTCGGTCAAGTAGGAAACGATCCGTTCGGTGCCGCCATAAAGCTTGGGAGGAACACTTTCAAAGAGGGGAGCAACTTGAGCAATCTTCACAGTAAACTCATCAAAATGTCGGTTGCGGTATGCAGATAAACCCTCGAACTCGCTAGTAGTTCCGGCCTCGGCCGGCCGACCGCTCAGACGCGAGTTGTCTCACGCCTCCCTCCATGCATGGCTTGTTGCGATGTTAGAGCGCATTTGAAGATTCGAGAGTTACCCATCACTGCAAGCGACTCACTTTTCTCAGCCCTGAAAAATCATCCCTATTGGCGCGTCAAATCTTCCGACCGATCGATATTCGCTATCCCGTCTCTCGACGATCCCCGTTGTCAGGCAAGCCGCGGCAACCATCCCAGATGGGACCGCCTCCTACTCCGCAGCCTCTTCCTAAGGTCAATGCACTGAGCAACTTTGGCAACTTCGCGTCGACTGGACGCGGGAACAGGAACATCTCGCCTCACAGAAACGTTACGATCGCGAACCTCGTTACCCTAGTCGGGCCCCAGGGAGCGGTTCCATTTCATCGCGAGGGCCGAAAGGATACAAGCATGCGCATTCTACCCACATTGCTCGTCGCGTCATCTCTCGCCTTCGGTATTCCGGCCGCGTTTGCGGACGAACTCGTCATCGCGCCCGAGGTTGGCGTCAAAATCCATGATGATGTTACTGTCAAGCACTATAAGTCCCATAAATGGGACGGCGATGTCGTGGTTGGCACGGTTCTGCCGGGCGACGTCGAGTATTACGATGTGCCGGACGACGTCGTCGTTGCAACACCAGTGCTCAAGCATCACCGCTACGTCTATTTGAATGATCGGGTATACATCGTCGATGGCGACCGCCGGGTCGTTGCCGTGGTCAGGGAGTAAATAAACAATCATCTCTAGTGGACGGCGAGGTGCCGGTAGCTGACCAGCTGCCGGCACTTTTACTTTGCTGGGCCAAATCAGATCGCCGGCTCCCCAGGTGATCCTGTTCCGCGAGCCTCAGCCTTTGCTTGAGACGCGTAATACGCCGGGCGCCGTCTCTACCCAGCCATATTGCTTTGACATGGCTTCTAAAATGTCGAACAGCCGCTTCGCATCGGCGTGAGGCATGGCGATATTGTGCGGCGCGCCTGTGTTCTGAAGAGTGGCGGGATTCACGATCTCAAAATGAAAGAACACCGCCTTCCCCCGATTGGATGAAACATCCGGGTTGCACACCACCAAATCGGGCCTGTGGGTCATGAGAATCTCCTCTTCGGAACTTTAACCGTGCGAGGCTACGCTTGTTCCTACGCGCACATTAAAGCAAGTGCCGGACGAGGGAACTTCTTTGCCGTCGCCCCGTTGTTCAAAACATGAACAGGAAGTCACATTCGAGCAAGGCGCGCGTCGCCACAAACGACGCACCGATACCGCTCATCATCAGCCTAGGAACCGTAGGTTCTCTCATCGGCCTTTTGGTGTTCTGGTTCGCGCACGGCATCTGATTGCTGAAGCGCGGCCACCCCAAAAAGACATCGCCTATGTGTGATGGGATTTCAGGAACTCCTCAATCCTGTGAGCCGTTCTCAGTCGATCTTTGAATCAATCAAGGAGACGGATGATGGATACCTCGTCTCACACCGACACCTATAAGCTCTTTCTTCAGGGCCTCGGCGCGGCAATCTTGCATATAGCCCTGGTGCTTGTCGCGCTTGCCGCATTTGCTTTTGGCAAAACACTCCCGTTTCTGCTCGGCGTCGCGATCATCGTCATGGGATCGGTCGTCGTGCTGACCGACTTCAAGCGCCGGTCCCACTATCAAGTGTCATTGACGCTCCTCGGCATCTTCGTGGTGCTTACTGCCATCGATATTGGCTGATCGAAGCTCAAGGAATCTTGCGCATCTGCCTGAGTCGGCGCCAGCCGATATGCGGTCTGAGATCCAGGGTTTGGTCGCGATGATCTCCACCTTGGAGAGCGCCCCACCAAGCCGCGGCAGCGCCAATGGCGAGCGTCGCACCGACCGCAAAGGCTACAACCAGGGCAAATTTTCGGGCCTTTTCCGCCGCCGTCTGCAGTCCGGCGACAGCCGAGTGAAATTCACCTGTCACAGTGTCGACGCGCGCTGTGGCATCGGCCGGCGGCAGGCCTGTTTGATTCTGAACGACCTGACCGAGATAAGCGCGATCGGCTTCGCTGACATCGCCCGAAGCATTGCGCAGAAGAATGCGTGAGACCTCAGCGCGTCTGGCCTCGGTCTCGGCGGGAGCAACGGAGGGGGCATTGTTCGACCGCAAAAGCATGTCGGCATAATATGAAGCGGTCGGTGAATTGCCGGAGACTGCGCCGGTTGCAGCTGCCGAGGCCGCCATGGTGCCTGTCCGTGCTGCCCCGGCGACGGTCCAACCCGCAATCAATGCACCCAACAAGACGGCAAGAGCCCAGGTCAGCAGCCCATGCATGCCGTCCCGCATCTCCATTTCATGCTCGGACAAAGCGCGACGGCGCATCAGCAAGCCAGTGAAATATCCACCCGCCAGACAACTCATAACCGTAACCAGAAGGATCCACAGCGACAGGATGATTGCGAAGATAGAAGGTGAGACATTTTCGGCCGGATAAGGTGATGCTATCGACAGACCGATCCCGGCGCCAAAGGCAAAGAGCACCGATGAGATCGCCGAAGCGATCACAGCGCCGGCAATTGCCGCGGGCCAATCAACATGCGAACTCGTGTCGGTAATAATCGTGGTCGAATGAATCGGCCTGTCGGATTCCTGATCGAGTACGGTCATCGCGGCCCCCTTCTCAGCGCAAGCCAAGAAGCGACAGGACCGCCATGATCACAACGATGAGCCCGATAAGATAAATGATCTGGTTCATTGCAATGCCTCGCAAATTCAGTGCCGCACACGCGGGCTGACGGGAAACTTCCATAGGGAAACTAAGTTCCCGCGAGTTCCAGCTCTCCCTCCTCTGCGCGATTTCCAGACGCTTGCGAGGTCAAACGCAGCCAACGGCGGCGTTCAGCGAACCGTCAATCTGATCGGCGCCGGCAACCGTCGAGGAACAAGCGCGTGCAATAGCGCGCGCGCTCGGCGATCTCGGCATGATCGGGCGGCGGGCGCAGACCAAGCATCATGGCGCGCTGCGGCTCCATGATCATCATGCCCCTCAGCATTCCGACGGCGGTCGCGGGATCATCAACCACAATTTCTCCTCGGTCGCGTTGCCGCTCGAGCCACGCGCTCATGGTTTGAGTTGTGCGCTTGAGGGCGAGTTCGGAAAAGGCAGTGGCAATTTCGGGAAAGCGATCGCACTCGGAAAGAACCAAGCGAAGGCTCGAAACCGTATCCTCATCGAACGTCAGGCTGCCATAGGCGGTGAGCATATGTTCCAGCGCCTCAGCGAACGGCAATTTGTCGAGGTGTTCCTCGTCCAGTTCCAGGATGAACCGGGAAATCCGCGCCGATATGACGTTGCGGAAGAGATCAGCCTTGGTGGGAATGAGACGGTACATGGTCTTCGTCGAGACGCCGGCCCGCTCGGCTACCCGGCCCATGCTCGCCCCGGCATAGCCATGTCTATGAAATTCCTCACGTGCGGCCCCTGTGATCACCTTGCGCGTCTCCTCGTCAGGGCGGATCTGGGGACGGCCACGCGACCTTTTCGAGTCTTTAGTATTATGGACCATGATCATTTTCCAAATTCTATTGACAAACAGCCTGCCATGGACTATTTGGGAAAATATCAGTTTTCCTAAATAGGGCAAGCCAAATCGAGCGCTCTAGAACAAAAAGGAACAGGCCATGAGCAAGCATGAATCAGTTTTCACGATGGAAAAAGCCATTCCTCTCGCGGAAGCCGTTCCTGGCCTCGAAAACCGGCTGGAAGCTTTGGTTCCCGTCCCGCAGGTCCCAGCCAAGACGACCAAAATGAATGCAAAGCGTTGGCTGCGCGCTGTGCTGTTTGCTGGCGTTGCGGTCGCTGCCCTTGCGGGGACGGCGGACTATGGCTGGAACTACTGGTCTGTCGGCCGCTTCCTGGTCTCCACCGACGATGCCTATGTGAAGGCGGACAGCACGACGATTGCTCCCAAGATTTCCGGCTATATCGCCGCGGTGCTGGTGACCGACAATCAGCCGGTGAAGGCTGGCCAGATTCTCGCCCGCATCGATGATCGCGACTTCAAGGTCAGTCTCGAGCAGGCCAAGGCCCAGGTCGCGGCCGCCGAAGCCAATATCGCCAACAAGCAGGCGGCGCTCGTCGCGACCCAAGCAGAAATCGATGGCGCCCAGGCGACGATTTCCGTCGATCAGGCCAACCAGACCTTCGCCGAGCAGGAAAACACCCGCTACACCAATCTTGCGAAGACAGGTTTCGGCACCATTCAGAACCAGCAGCAGGCCGCGTCCCGCCTCGCCGCAGCTCGTGCTGCCGTCACGCGCGACAATGCCGCGCTCGTCAACGCCACCAAGCAGCTTGATGTCAGCAAGGCCGAACTCGCTCAGGCGCAGGCGTCACTTGCCAGCGCCAAGGCGGTTCAGGACCAAGCCGAGCTCAATCTTTCCTATACGACCCTCTCTGCGCCAATCGACGGGCTCGTGGGCAACCGCACTTTGCGCATCGGCCAGTATGTCCAGGCAGGCACGCAGCTCATGGCCGTGGTGCCAACCGACGCCGCTTACATCGTCGCCAACTTTAAAGAGACTCAGCTGACGGACGTCCATGCCGGGCAGCCGGTTGACCTCGAGGTCGACACTTTCCCGGGTCAGGTGTTCAAAGGCCATGTCGACAGCCTGTCGCCCGCAAGCGGTCAGGAATTCGCCCTGCTGCCGCCCGACAACGCTACCGGCAACTTCACCAAGGTGGTGCAGCGCATCCCGGTGAAGATCGTGCTCGATCAGGCCAACCCTCTGTCGATCGTGCTGCGTCCGGGCATGTCGGTCTATCCAACGATCGATACCAAGTCCACAGTGACCCGGGTCGCCTCGACATCCGACGCGACCAATTAGGCGAACCGCGTTTCAGACGGGCGTGATGGCAGGAGGCTGCTATGTCCAACTTGACCGAGACTACCCCGCTCGGATCATCTCCTTCCGCCGCCCCCGCCGGATCCTCCACGGAAAGAGCGAGCACAACCGCCTGGATCGCTGTGCTCGCCAGCATGATCGGCGCCTTCATGGCGATCCTCAACATCCAGATCACTAACGCCTCGCTCCTCGACATCGAAGGCGGCATCGGTACCGGTGTGGACAATGGCGCCTGGATTTCGACCTCCTATCTCATCGGCGAGATCGTGGTCATCCCTCTCACTGACTATCTCAGCCGCGTCTTCTCTTTCCGGCGCTATATGTTGACGAATGTGGTCCTGTTCGCGCTTTTTTCCGCGGCCTGCGCTTTCGCCCATGATCTCGGCTCGATGATCGCGCTACGTGGTCTGCAGGGTTTCGCCGGCGGCGTGCTGATACCCATGGCTTTCACCATGGTGCTCACCCGTCTGCCAAAGGGACAGCAGCCGATTGGGCTCGCCATGTTTGCGCTCTCCGTCACTTTCGCGCCGGCCATCGGCCCGACCATTGGCGGCTATCTGACAGAGAACTACGGCTGGCAGACCATCTTCTTCGTCAATGCGCCGCCCAGCCTGGCGATGTTCATCGCCCTCTATCTCACGCTCGAAAAGAAGCCGATGAAGATGTCGCTCCTCAAAGAGGGCGACTGGGCCGGGATCGTGACCATGGCGATCGGGCTCTCGGCGCTGCAGACGGTGCTCGAAGAAGGCAACAAAGATGACTGGTTTCAGTCACCCTTCATCGTCAAGCTTGCCTTGATCGCGGTGGTATTCCTTACCGCCTTCATCGTCATCGAACTCACCGCAAAAAAGCCACTCGTCCAGCTGCGCCTGCTCAAGAAGCGCAATTTTGGCATCGGCGTATTGATCAATGTGCTGGTCGGCGTAGCGCTTTTCGGCACCGTCTACATCCTGCCTCAATATCTGGGCCAGGTGCAGCGCTACAATGCCGAGCAGATCGGCAACGTTCTCGCCTGGACCGGCCTGCCGCAGCTCATCATTATTCCGATCGTTCCACTGCTGATCAAAAAATTCGACGTCCGCTCTGTCGCCTTCGTCGGGATCAGCATCTTCGCGGCAAGCAGCTTCATGAATATCTGGCTGTCGTATGACAGCGCCGGCGATCAATTCTTCCTGCCCAATATCGTGCGCGCCGTCGGCCAGGCCCTGGTGCTGACGCCGATCAGCGTGATCACCACCGCCGGCATCTCACCTAGCGAAGCAGGAGCGGCATCCGGCCTGTCGAACATGCTGCGCAATCTGGGCGGCGCAGTCGGAACGGCCACGCTAGCGACTGTGCTCACCAAGCGCGAGCAGTTTCATTCCAACATCATCGGGCAGTCCGTCACTTTGGCTCGCGACGAAGTGCGCGACCGAATCAATCAGCTGACGCAGTACTTTATGGCGCATGGCGTGAGCGATCTCGCGGTCGCGCAACACAAGGCGATCGCCGCGATCGGTGCCACCGTTCACCGCCAGGCGCTCATTCAGGGCTTCAGCGACACCTTCGCCGTGATCGGGACGGTCCTGGCACTTGCTGCCATCGCGGTGCTCTTTACTAAGAAAATCGCCGTCGGCGGGGGCGGCGCAGGCGCCCATTGAGTTCGCTCCGGACTTTTCTCAATCGCGAAGACGCCGGCCTATTCGAGGCTGTTGAATCAGCGATCCCGCCGCCGCAATCAGCTGATGTTCTGAAAAGGATTTTTTCAGGATTCTGGCGCGAGCAAAACTGGTGGGCAGCGCTTCCCGGCCGTAGCCGGTCACCAAGACAAAAGGCATGTCGAGGCATGGAACTTCATTAGACCGCCGAGCGTTAGGGCCAGGGTAAGTTGCCGCCAAAAGCGCAAAATACCCAATAAGACCAAGGGAGACGGCGATGGGATTGGAAGGGGTCAAGGTTCTTATCATCGAGGATGACAGTTTGGTCGCCATGTCGGTAGGTGACATGCTGAGTGACCTGGGCTGTTCTGTCGTGGCAAACGCTGGCAACCTCACCCAAGCGTACGAGATGGTAGATGCCGGAGGCTTCGACTTTGCCCTTCTCGATGTCAATTTGCGCGGGAAGGAGGTCTTCCCGGTGGCCGAAATTCTATCCGAACGAGGTGTGCCGTTCGCCTTTGCTAGTGGATACGGGCGGGCTGGTCTGCCGCAGGAATTCCAGACGCGGCCCATCGTGTCAAAGCCCTTTCAAATTGAAGAACTCTCAGCGGTGCTTTCGTCCGCTCTTTCCAGACCGGCATAAGTTTCGGCGGGCGTTAAATAACACTGAACGCTTCTCGACTCTCAGTGCCGATCCATGCAGTTCCATCCGGACTTTTCTCGCCGGCGGCAGCGAGATGGGCGGCCTCATCCGCGCGTCGGTCTTCTGTTCATAGAAGTCGTCCTGCCCGGCAAGACGGGCCGGGTGCCTGCAGCTTTCTGTGCTTGCGATCCACTTACGACCAGCATCAAGAACATACCGCTTCCGGCAATCAACGCGGCGCCGACATATGTCCATGGGCCGGGGACGTCACCCCAGATCAGGAAGCCCCAAAGTCCCGCCCAAAGCAGCCAGGTATATTCGAATGGCGCCACAAGACTTGCCTGCGCGGTTCGATAAGCATTGCTCAATAAAGTGGTCCCGATTGCCGCGATCGGACCGCAACCCGCCATCAACAGGAAGTCGGTGACCGTCGGCATCTGCCAATCACGGAAAATGAAACTGATCGTTGGATCCGCCGATTGGATGTGCAGCCCAAGATGGACGACCAGTCCCAGCGTGCTGGCGGCAATGAAAAACACCAGGTTTTGATAGAAGCTGATGACGGGTGCAGGTTCGCTAAGCCCAATGCGCCTTACGATCGTCTGCCCGACCGCATAGGCGATCGCGGCAATGACCGGCAGAAGCGAGGCCGGCTCGAACACGCCGCTGCCGGGGCGAAGCATGATGATGACGCCAACGAAGCCGACGATAATCGCCGCCGCTCTGGCTTTGGTCACCGGCTCGCCCAGGAAAATGGCGGTGAAAAGCGAGACGAACAAAACCGAGGTTGAATTTAACGCCATGGCGTAGGCAAGCTTCAACACCGGCAGCGACGAGTAATAAGCGCCGTAGGAGAAGATCAGAATAAAGCCCCGAAGCAACAACAGCCGCACATTGCCAGTGAATATTCGGGCGAAGCCGCCGGAAAGCCAAGCAAAAAACAGGAGGATGGGAAGAGCAATGACACAGCGGATGAAAAGCACCTGGTGTATGGGATAGGCTCCGCTCACGAGCTTCACGAAGGCGTCCTGCAGCGAGAAGATCGAGATTGCCAGGCACATCCATAGGACGGCCCGCGACGAATTGTTTTTGGCTTGCTCAGGCATCACGCCTGCGGCGGTGGTCACTTCTTTATCTTTCTTGTCGGCGCTTCAAGATACGCAGCTGGTTCACCACTTTCTTTCCAGCACATTGGGATCCTAAGCTTAGAATTCCACGTGGACAAGTTGTCGCG